>Ga0315281_10009543_pt1 | contig 13457 bp, 11 predicted proteins | sample YL17G07_0_MG_FD_204540 | JGI IMG/M metagenome (GOLD analysis project Ga0315281, IMG submission 204540) | Sediment microbial communities from Yellowstone Lake, YNP, Wyoming, USA - YL17G07_0 | ecosystem: Environmental > Aquatic > Freshwater > Lake > Sediment | place: USA: Wyoming | collected...
TGAGCCGACCAGGCTGCGCCACCCGGGCGAGTTCCATGCCAGGGTTCACCCACTGGCCCAGCTCGAGCGTCGTACCGCCCACCGGACCCAGGTTCTGAAGCACGCCGGTCTCGCCGGCTGTCACGGTCATGGATCGCACCCGATTCATCTGCTCGCGGCTGATAGCGCCGAGTCGTTGGATCTGTTCCTGATTCAATGCGAGTTGTTCCTTGGCGGACGTGGCCATCTCTTCGAGACGCTGTTGTTCGAGCTGTTGGCGCTTCTGGAGCTCGGTCACCAAGTCGCGTGCCGCGGCCAGCTCACCGGACGATGCGAGCTGCTTCTGATCCAGAGCCTCCTGCACCTTGAGCGCGCGCTGGGCATTCTCCATCTGCGTTCTGAGCGACGCAATCGCGCCTTCTTGGGCGAGCCGCTGCTGCTGGATGTTCGTCTTCATTGTCGCCAGGCCGCTACGCGCCTGCGACAGCGTTTGTTCGGCCTGAAGCGCCTGCAGCTGAACGTCTGTGTTGCTCAATTCAACGATCAGGGTAGACGGCGTCACGGTCACGCCTGGCCGCACGGGCAACGCCTCGACGCGGCCCGCGGTCACCGCGGCGATGATACGAATGTGTTCCGGCACGAGCGTGCCGCCCGCCCGCACTTCGCGCACGAGTTCGCCCCGCTTCACCGAATCCGCCCATAGCGTCGCGAACTCGACACTCGGCGCAGCCGGCTTGAGCCCGCTGATCATGAGCGAGACGGCGCCGATGGCGACTATTCCCGTGCCCCACAGGATGTACTGCTTCTTCTTTGACTGCGGTTCTCGCTTTATGTCCACTGACTACCAGGGTGCGGGTTGCAGAGTCCCGGGTTCTGCGTGAAGGGGCCGGATGTATGACAACACTACCTACAGAAAGGGTGATGCCAAACGGCAACAATGCGTAACGAGTTGCAAACAAATGACTTAGCTCACTACTCTGGCAACCGAAAGCCGACTCGTTTTCCGGCGTCGGGAGCAACGGTCCCGGTTTCGGACGGTCTTTCAGGCCGCACTATGCTGCCTTACCATCCGGAACCGGCGCAAGTGCGCTTGGTACATAGACGTGGATAGCCCGCGCCGGAGTTTCAATCTGAGGAATCCTGCTATGCTCAAGTTGAGTGGAGTCGTTTGCGCACTGCTGCTGGCTGCAACCACCGCGGGTGCGCAGGTCGCAGGCGGCCGGTATGGGCCGGCGAAGGGTTCCGGACCGCAAAAGGGCGTCCAGACTCCGCGGACCGACCCGGCTCCCTTCGCTCAGCCCGCGCTGTCCACTTCTCCGGCGCCGACACCCGTCTCGGTCAGGCTCGTTCCTGCGGTGCTGATGTCCGACGGCAGCATCATGGCTGACTTCGGCTTCGGACTGGAATCGGTTCGGCGCCCGTGCAATGGAGCGGTGGTACAATCGGGCGGCAAAGTGTTCGTTGGCAACGGTCTGGTGATCTCGCATCCGACGCCGGGAATGCAGCCGGCTCCTCGAATGCAGCCAGCGCCCGGGCTGCAGCCAGCCCCCGGAATGCAGCCGGCGCCAGCGCAGCAGTCGGTGGTGCGACGTCCGGCGAGCCAGGCCGCAGGCGGCTCGTGTTTCACGCGCAACGGCAGCGGGCAAGTATTCGTCACCAGGTAGGCAGCTGTCGCGCGTGATGATGCGATTCGCGGCGATCCGGTTCGCGATGGCGGCGTGCGTCATGCCGGTCGCGTTGGGCGGCCAGGACTCAACAACCGTGCGGAAACCCGTGCGCGTGTGCGCCGGCGGCGACGTCACGCTCGGCACGAACCTCGACACGACCTGGGCCAAAATGGGTGCGCGGCGTCTGCGCACGGATTTCGGATTGTCGGCCGAGCCGGACGCGTTGCTGGCTCCGCTCCGGCCGCTGTTCGCGGACGCGCAGCTGGTGCTCGTCAACGTGGAAATGGCCATCGGCAGCGGCGCCGCGACCAACAAATGCAATGCGAAGTCGCTCAACTGCTACATGTTCCGCGCGCCGGTGAGCGCCGCGGCGGCGATACGGTCCCTGGGCGGCAACGACGCGCGTGTCGTGGGCAACGTGGCGAACAACCACGCGCGCGATGCTGGCAACGACGGCGTTCCGATCACCGCGGGCCATCTGCGGCGCGCGGGCGTTCACGTGACAGGGATGGACACGTTGGCCGCGGTGGTCGTGTTGTCGACGGGAGACACGGTTGGAGTGATCGGCTTCTATACGTCGTCTGAAACGCCTGATGTGCGCGACGTTGCAGCGGTGCGCCGTCATGTGGCGCGGGCCGTGGCGACCTATGGTACCGTGATCGTGACGGCGCATCAGGGCGCCGAAGGTGTCGCAGCGCAGCGCACGCGCGACAGCACGGAACTGTTTCTCGCCTCGAAGATCGACCGCGGCAACCCGGTGGCGTTTGCCCATGCCGCGTTGGACGGTGGCGCGGCGCTGGTGGTGAACCACGGCCCGCACGTGTTGCGTGCGGCCGAATGGGTCGACGACCGGCTGGTGCTCTACTCGCTGGGGAATCTGGTGACGTACGGCCCATTCAGCGTGGTCGAGCCGCTCAATCGTGGCGTTGTCGCGTGCGTGGACGTCGCAGGCCGGAAAGTGCTGCACGCGGAACTGCGTCCAACGGTGCAGCGATCGGCGGGCGTCGTGTCTGTGGACGCGAGCAGGCGCGCGCTCACGCTCATCGATTCACTGAGCGGCCTCGATTTTCCAGCAACCGGCGCGCGCGTTCTGCCGTCGGGTGAACTAGTGAAGCGACCGTAATTGTCATCTTGAGTCGGTAGGCGACGAAGGATCTGCCCAGCCCGCAGCAGATCCGTCGCTTCGCTCAGGATGACATCGGTACTCAGGACTTCGGATCCAGAATCTCCTTGATCCGGTGCATCGATCCCTGGAGGTGCACCATGGTCGAGCGATCCGTCGTCTTGGGAATCGCCTTCAGGATGTCGTCGTTCAGCACGTTCAGCTGTGCACGCAGGTTTGCCTTGGCGTCCTCAGAGAGCGGCGCAGCCGGTGGGCCGCCGAATCCGCCCCCGCCCCCGCCAGCAGCCGGTGCCGCCGGCAGCGGATTGAGCTTCCGGCCCAGGGTCGTGAGGAAGTCGTTCTGTAGCTCGCGGCGATACACGTCGATCGTCGGCGCCGGCGCGGCAAGTTCCTCCCAGACGCCTTTGCGAACGTCATCGAGCATGGTCGCCAGGGAGTACACGTCCGCCTTGTTCGCGGCGGTACCCTCCCAGTCCAGCAAGCGGTTCATGCGCTGGTCGTCCAGCACCGCGTTCAACGAACGTGACTGCGCGCTGTTGATTCGTGTGACCATGCCGCCCGCCTCGACCCGCGAGCCGATCTCGGGCCTGATGAGGTACGTGGGCGTGCGCCACACGTTCTCCGCCAGGAACTTCACGGCGTCGGCCTGACGTGCCTTGCTCACCGGCACGTAGACCGGTCCGCTCTGGCTGCCGGACTTGTATTGCACAATGCCGCCGCCCACCAGTGTGGCGACGTGACCGCTCTCCGTGGCCCACTGGCCGACGGTGCGGTTGTAGAGTTCCAACAGGTTGTCGTTGTCCTGCGCCTGCTGCGTGGCAGCCGTGCCGACGAATCCGATGATGCGCTGGATGTTCTTGAATCCCAGGCCGGTGGACTTCACCGGATCGGCATCGCCCACAGCCTCACTCTGTGTCCCAGTGCCGCCGAACGCGTTGTTCGCGGAGAAGCGGTACCACGGAACCGTGTCCTGCACATTGGACCACTTGTCCAGCGTGGCGATTTCGGCGTCCGGTGTCTTCGCGTTGGTGATCGGCCGGTAGCCCCATCCGATTGCGTATTTGTCGTATGGCCCGACCTTGGGGACGAGGTTCTCGACCGGGATGTTGTCTTCCGGCTGCGCCACATAGTTGAAGCGCGAGTAGTCCATGATGCTCGGGCCGTGTCCCATGCGCGCCACCCACGTGCGACTGCGGACGCTGTCCGCGGGGTAGGTCGAGCTGCCGAGCTGATCGTGTTGCAGGCCCAGCGTATGTCCGATCTCGTGCGCGACGACGAACTCAACCAAGCGGCCCATGAGCGAATCGGGGAATGGCATCTTGCGCGCGCGGGGGTCCAGCGCCGCGGCCTGCGTGAAGTACCAGGAGCTCTGGAGATTCATGATGTTGTGGAACATCCGCACCGATCCGTTGAGGATCTCACCGGTGCGGGGATCGTGCACGTGCGGTCCCTGGGCGTTTTCCGTCGTGGACGGAAGCCAGCGGATCAGCGTGTGGCGCACGTCTTCGGGCGACCAATCCGGATCGTTCGCAGGCGCGTCCATTGGGACGATGCCTTCCTTGAATCCGGCGGCTTCGAACGCGGGCTGCCACTCCAGAATCCCCTTCCTTACCCACGGCTTGAGCCATTCCGGAGTATCCGCATCGACGTAATACACGATTGGCTTCACGGGATAGCAGAGACTCCCGGATTTCCGATCGCTGCACTCGAGGCGATACCGCGTGACGTACTGACGCGTTGCTGAACGGTGTTCGGTGGTCCCGAAGTCGGTCAGCGTCATGCTGAAGAAGCCAACGCGCTCGTCGAATCGCCGAGGCATCATCGGCTGCTCCGGCAGGCGCACGATGCTCCAGTGTGCGACGAGGCTCTGCGCCCGCGGGGTGGCCGCCGCGGCGCCACCACCACCGCCACCGCCACCACCGGCCGCTGCCTGAGGCGTTCCGGTTTGGGTCGCCTCGATCTCGATGTTGTCCGGGAACGCCAAGGCGCGCTCAACGAACGAGCGTGCGGCATCGACCGTGTTTGGCGTCGTACCGCGTATGGCCGCGAATTCCTGGACGTTGCTCGTGAACAGACGCGTGGCATCAATGACCGCCGCGCTGTCGGCGCCGTACGATTCGACATTGAACGACGCGACGATCGGCGCGTAGTTGGAATTCTGCACCGCGCGATACACGGACGACGTGGTGTCCTGCGCCGTGATGGTGTTGGTCGGCGAGCGCAGCAGGACGCGGTTGCCGCGCCGTTCCCATTGCAGCGTGCGACTCATGAACTGGTCGCCACCGTAGCTGGCCTGAGCGACCGGGCCGGCACCGCCGCCGAAACCGCCTCCACCCACAGGCGCTGGCGCGCGCGTGTAGCGGCCGATCACCAGCTGTTCCTTGAGGAGTTCCCTGGGCGGAATCTCGAAGTACAACCGGTCGCCGACCATGTGCACCAGGAACAATCCTTTCCTGGTCTTGGCGTCCGGTGTGATGACGCGATTGTACGGACGGGGAGGCCGGACGACCGGCGCACCACCACCGGGGCCGCCGCCGCGCAGCGTGTCGGGTTCCTGCGCGAGCGCCAGACTTGAGCTTGCAGCGAGGGCGGTTGTGGCCAGCAGCAGCAGGCGGGATTGTCTCATGTCAGACCAGTTGGGATGAGGTGGAATCATCGAAGACCCAGCAGCTTGTGCGTCTGAATACTCAAGCGCCACTGGGGGTGCGTCAGACAATACTGTACGGCTCGACGGGTGTTCTCAGCGAGAGCTGGTCCGTCCATCGGTTGGAGCGAGAAGTGCCGGAATGCAAGGTGGGTGAATCGCTCCGGTTGTGCTTCGGCCTCTACCTGAGGGTATACGAGCTTGAGCTCGTCACCGTTGGTGAGCGTGAGCGGCGCGCTGGCCTTTGGGCTGACGCACATCCAATCGATGCCTGGCGGCGCGGGTTGTGTGCCATTGGTTTCCACGGCAACCTCGAAGCCGGCTGAGTGAAACGCGTCGATGAGTGGCCCATCCAGCTGCAGCAGGGGCTCGCCTCCGGTGCATACCACATATGGCTGCACTGCGTGCGTTCGCGGCCACGCTTCCCCTACCCTCGCCGCAAGCTCAGTCGCACTCCCGAACCTGCCACCATCAGCGGCGATGCCGAAGAAATCGGTGTCGCAGAACTTGCAGACGGCGGCGGACCGATCTTCGTCGCGCCCGGTCCACAGGTTGCAGCCGCTGAAGCGGCAGAACACGGCGGGCCTTCCGGCATGGACGCCTTCACCCTGAAGGGTGAAGAAGATCTCCTTCACAGAATACATCAGGGTGCTGGGTGCGGAGACAGGGTGCGGCGTCCAGGGTATTGCAGCGGGTCTCTGGTGCCGGCGTCGGCGAAGCCCTTCAGGCGGAGGCGGCACGCATCGCACTCTCCGCAGGGCGCGCCGTCCAGTGTCGGGTCGTAACAGCTCGTTGTCTTCGAATAGTCCACGCCCAGCGACAAACCGAGCGTGATGATCTGCGCTTTCGTCTTGTCGATCAGTGGAGCGCAGATCTCCACCGGCTTTCCCTCAACGCCGGCGCGAGTCGCCAGCGCGGCCATCCGTTGGAACGCAGCCACATACTCGGGCCGGCAGTCCGGATAACCGGAATAGTCCAGTGCGTTCACTCCTAAATAGATGCGGTCGGCGCCGAGCACCTCCGCCCACGCGAGTGCGTACGATAGAAAAATCGTATTGCGCGCGGGAACGTACGTAGCGGGGATTCCCGCCGTTGCTGCGCCGCCCTTGGGCACGGGAATGTCGGCCGTGAGTGCCGACCCGCCGAACGCGCGCAGGTCGATGTCCACCACGATGTGATCTCTAATGCGTGCAGCGCGCGCGATTCGTCGCGCTGCGTCCACTTCCTGGGCGTGGCGTTGCCCGTAGCGGAACGTCATGGCGTACAACTCGTGGCCGTCGCGGTGGGCGATCGCGAGCGTCGTCGTGGAATCCAGCCCGCCGCTCAGGAGAACGACGGCACGGCTCATCGCAACGCCTGATCGAGATCCTCGACAATGTCGTCCGGATGTTCGAGGCCTACGGACATGCGGAGCAGGTTTTCAGGCGCGAGCGTGTCCGGGCCTTCAACGGACTGACGGTGCTCGATCAAGGATTCCGTGCCGCCGAGACTCGTTGCACGTGTGATGAGCTTGAGTCGGTTGCTGACGCCGACTGCCGCGTCACGCCCGCCGCGGATCTGGAACGACAGCATGGCGCCGGGCGCCGACATCTGTTTCTTCGCCACGTCGTACGCGTGGTGCGAGCGCAGTCCCGGATAGTGGACCGCCTCGACTTTCTTGTGCGCCTCCAGAAACTCCGCGACACGCTTGGCATTGTCCGTCTGCGCCCGCACGCGCCACGGCAGTGTGCGGATGCCGCGATGCGTGAGCCAGCATTCGAATGGCGATGGCACCGCGCCGCCAATGGCCTGCGCCGCGCGCACTTTGGCGAAGAGCGGATGTGCTTCGTCGCGCCCCACCAACGCACCACCGAGCACGTCGCTGTGGCCGCCGAGGTATTTCGTCGTGGAATGCATGACGAGGTCCGCGCCGAGTTCGAGTGGGCGCTGGAGCACCGGGGTGGCCCACGTATTGTCGACCACGACGTAGGCTCCGGCCTGTTTGGCGATCTTCGCCACGGCGGCGATGTCCACCACGCGCACGAGCGGGTTCGAGGGCGTCTCGATCCAGACCACGCGCGTGTTCTTCGTGATCGCCCGCTCGACGTTCTTCACGTCGCTCATGTCCACCCCGTCGTACCGCAGTTTCCAAGGGCCGAACAGGTCGCGCAGGATCTTGATGGACCCGTAGTACGCGTCGCGTGGGATGAGCACGTGCGCCTCGGGTTCCAGCGACTGGAATACCGCCATCGTCGCGGCCGAGCCCGAGGCGTAGCACGCGGCCGCGCCGCCGCCCTCGAGTTGTGCGAGGCATGACTCGAGCGCTTGCCGGTTGGGGTTCGCGTATCGCGAGTAGATCGTGCCGCCCCGGAAACTCAGGTCGGGCTCGCGCTCGAAGGTAGTGGAGAGGTGTATCGCGGGTGTGACGGCGCCCGTGGCGGCGTCGGGCGCATGGCCCGCGTGGACGGCGATCGTTTCAAGACGCATGATAGATTATCGCTCCCACGCCTCCGTTCGTCATCTCCCTTCACCAAAGTCGGCAATTCCATGAAAGCATCGTTCGCCGTACTCCTGGCCCTGCCGGCCATGCTGGCCGCGCAGGCACCACTGCCGCTCAAGCACGCGCCGCAGCCCACGTCTGCCGCGATCAGCGCGGGGGACCTCATGACCCGCCTGTACATCTTCGCGGATGACTCGATGGGGGGTCGCGAAACGGGCACCATCGGGCACGTGCAGTCGACGGCCTACATCGCGAGCGAGCTGAAGCGCATGGGTCTCGCGCCCGCCGGAGACAATGGCACGTACTTTCAGAACGTTCCTGCGACCACGCGACAACTGGACCTCGCGAAGAGTTCGATCACCGTGGACGGCGTGATGCTCAAGGCCGGTACGGACTTCGTGACGCAGGGCGCGCCGCGCAAGGCGCGTTCGATCGACGGGGCGACCGCCATCTTTGGCGGCACGTTCGGCGACACCACCGGTCTGCCCTCGGCTGACTTGCTGGCCGGCAAGATCGTTGTGGTATCCGTGCGACAGGGTGGCGGCGGTGGTTTTGGCGGTGGTGGTGGCGGGGGCGGCTTCGGCGGCGGCCAGGCATTCGCACGGCTGGTGGGTGGCGCGGCTGCGGTTGCGCGGATCAGCGGCGCGACGCTGGCGAACAACGCCATTCGGGCGGCAACCAGCCCGACGGCCAACATGGCGATGCAGTCCGACGCACCCGTGGTCGAGGCTCCGGTAAATCTCATCGTCACCGAGAGCGCCGCGGAGAAGCTCCTTGGCATTCCGGTCGCGCAGGCGCAGGCGGGCGCCTTGGGCAAGATGGTGCACGGGACAGTGGTGTTCGACGACCGCGTCGTGCCGGCCCGTAACGTGGTGGCGATGCTGCGCGGGAGCGATGCGAAGATGCGTGAGACGTACGTCGCCATGGGCGCGCACAACGATCACGTGGGCTACCTGTCCACGGAGACGCCCCCCGAGCACGACTCGCTGCACCTGTACAATGCGGCGCGCTTCGCGATCGTCGGAATGGTCAGTCGTGGCCAGCAACAAACGCAGCAACAGCGTGACGCCGTTGCAGCGATCAAGATCAATCTCGACAGCGTTCGGGGTGGGCGGCCCGCGCGGGCTGACACGATCCGAAACGGTGCCGACGACGACGGTTCGGGCACCGTGACGTTGCTCGAGGTCGCTGAGGCGTTCGCCAAGTCGAGCGCCAAGCCCAAGCGGTCGATTCTGTTCGTGTGGCACACGGGCGAAGAGAAGGGCCTGTGGGGTTCCCGCTGGTACGCGGATCATCCCACCGTGACGCGGGATTCGATCGTTGCGCAGCTGAACATGGACATGGTTGGGCGTGGCGAGGCCGCGGATCTGCCAGTGGGTGCGCCGAACTACCTGCAGCTCGTGGGGTCGCGGCGCCTTTCAACCGAACTTGGCGATCTGGTCGAGGTCGTGAACAAGACGGAAAAAATGCCGTTCACGTTCGACTACACGTTCGACGCCAATGGCCATCCGGAAAACATCTATTGCCGGAGCGACCACTTTCACTATGCGCGTTGGGGCATCCCGGTCGCGTTCTTCACAACGGGACTGCACGGCGACTATCACCAGGTGACGGACGAGCCGCAGTACATCGCGTACGACCACATGGCGCGCGTCGGGCAGTTGGTCTACGACATCGCCACGCGCGTCGCAAACGCGCCCAAGCGGCCGGTCGTGGACGGCGTGAAGATGGATCCGACGGGAGTCTGCCGGCAGTAGGCTCCTGGCCGTCGCACACCCACGGTGCGCGACGGCGCGCGCACGCTCACACTAGATCGCCGGTTGTTGCTGGGTGAGGCAATGGAGCGTGCCGAGTCCCCACACAAGATCCACTGCGTGGATGCCCACCACTTCGCGGTCCGGCATGACGTCGGCGAGCGTATTCAGCGCGACACGGTCGTTCCGGTCGTTGAACGTCGGGACGATCACGACGCCGTTGGCGATGTAGAAGTTCGCGTAGCTCGCGGGCAGGCGCTCACCGTCCATTTCCACGGCGCGCGGGTACGGAAGCTTCACCACTCGCAAGCCACCGGCCTTCTCGAGGCGAATGAGGTTATCCTCGGACCGCTTGTGGTTATCGTCCGCCGGGTCCGCCTCATACGCGAGCACCACCACGCCGGGCGCCACAAACCGGGCGATGTCGTCCACGTGGCCGTGCGTATCGTCGCCCACGCAGCCTTCTCCGAGCCAGATCGTTTTGCGAATGCCGAGCGAGGTTGCGAATGCCCGCTCGTACTGTTCGCGCGTGAGGCCAGGATTACGCGACTGCACTGAGGACAGCAAGCACTCCTCGGTGGTGAGCAGCGTGCCCTGACCATCGGTGTCGATTGCGCCGCCCTCGAGCACGAGCCGGTCGCTGTTGTCCGGCCGTGTGGGCTCAACGCGAGGGGTGCCCGTGAGCTTCGCGACGGCCTCGCCCACCCGGGCATCCTGCCTGCAGTTGTCGTACTTGGCCCAGCCGTTGAAACGCCAATTGGCCAATTCGGCTTTCCCGTTTCGACTCACCCACGTGGGGCAGGAGTCGCGCAGCCACACGCGATCGGTAGGCACGACGTGCAGCCGCACGCCTTCGCGCACGCCGTGTGCCGCGAGATGTTTTTCCGCGGAGGCCCTCACCGATTCGTCGTGACACAGCATCTCGACGCGTTCGTGTCGGTGCAGTACACGCGCGATCTCGGCGTACACCCACGGAATTGCCGAGAGCTTGCCGGGCCAGTCGGGTTCGTGATGGGGCCAGGAGAGCCACGTGGCTTCGTGGCGTTCCCACTCGGCGGGCCATTTCAGGCCTGAAGTTCTCAACGGCACTGCTTTTCCCATCCAGTCACGATGAACCCAGATATCTGCTGAGTATTGGTGCGTACGCGTCAATCCGTCGATCCCGCAAGAACGGCCAGTTACGTCTCGTTTCTTCGATCAGCGCTGGATCGCAGGTCGCCGTGAGAATCGCCGGCGCCGTATCCGCCGATGCGAGGATGCGCCCGAACGGATCCGCGATGAACGAGTTGCCGAAGAACTCCAGCCCGTCCGTACCGGGTTCGTCTTCGTGCCCCACGCGATTGGGCGACGCCACATACACGCCGTTCGCGATCGCGTGTGCGCGCTGTATCGTGCGCCACGCGTCCACTTGCGCCGCGCCGAACTCCGCCTTCTCGCGCGGATGCCAGCCAATGGCGGTCGGGTAGAACAGCACTTCGGCGCCGAGGAGCGCGGTGATTCGTGCGGCTTCAGGGTACCACTGATCCCAGCAGATCAGGACGCCGATATCGGCGTAGCGCGTGTGCCACACGCGGAAGCCGCTGGCCTGGTTGACCATCTTCGCGATGCGATCGACGCTGTCGTCCACCGCGGCGTCGCCCGGCGTGAAGTAGAACTTCTCGTTGAACATCGGATCGTCCGGGATGTGCATCTTGCGATACACGCCCAGGAGCGAGCCGTCGGCGTCGATGATCGCGGCGGAATTGCGGTACACGCCCTTCGCCTGCCGTTCGAAGATCGGCACGATGAGCACAATTGCGAGTTCCTTCGCGATCGTTGCCATCGCTGCCGTTGTGGAGCCGGGAATGGTCTCCGCGATGTCGAAGCGATCGTGGCGCTGCGACTTGGCGAAGTACTGCGCGTTGAACAGTTCCTTCAGGCATACGATTTGCGCGCCGCGCGCGGCCGCTTCGCGAATCCGCGGGATGGTGGCGTCGACCGCTGTGCGGACGTCAGTCGTCGCCGCGTCCTGGATGATGCCGACAGTGAACGGAGAGCGCATTCGGAGAAAACTACTGTCTCCGGTCCACCAATCCGATCGTGACGTCCATGACGTTGGTGCCGGTGAGGCCGGGCGTGAACAGCGCGTTGGCGGCTGACAGCGCGGCGTACGATTCGTGCTCACGCAGAGCGGCGGCCGGGTCGCGGCCGGCGGCCGCGATGCGCGACCATGTCGTGGAGTCCACGATGGCGCCGGCGGCATCCGTTGCGCCGTCGCGGCCATCCGTGCCAGCGGACAGAATGGTGATGCCGTGCGCTCGTTCGCCGAACTCGGCGAGTCGCTGCGCGGCGGCGAGCGCAAACTCCTGACAGCGGCCGCCTGGCGGAGGAGTGGCGCCGTTGCTGTTCAGGTTCACGGTTGTTTCGCCGCCCCACACGAACACCTGCGACGCACCAGGCTCCGCGCGCTCGCGCGCGTCCACCAGAGACGCCGCGACCATGGTGCCTGCGGTCGACGCCTCTCCGGTGAGGAGCGCTTCACTGACAACGGTCGACAGGCCAGCGCGCCGCGCCATGGTGGCGGCGGCGTTGAGAGCCACGGTGTTGGTTGCGATGACGCGCGCCACGACGTGCGCGAACGCGGGGTGCGTCATCTTGGGCGTTTCCGGGACAATGGCCTTCGACACGTCGTTGAGATACTGCCGGAACGACGGCGCAATTTTCGACAGCAGCCCTGCGGATTCCAGCGTCTCGAGGACCGTTTGCACCTTGGTTGGATCCGGCACGCAGGGGCCCGACCCGATGGTTGGCAGATCGTTGTCAGGCACGTCCGACACGGCAAAGCAGAACGTGCGCGCCGGCGCCGTGGCGAGCGCCATACGGCCGGCACCCCAGAGGGAGAACCGCTTTCGCACCGCGTTCAGGCGCGCGATGTCCAGTCCGGAGCCGATCAGCAGCTCGCAGAGCTTGGCGTAGTCGGCCTCGCTGATGCCGCGGAGCGGCGCCCCGATCAAGCTCGACGCACCACCCGACAACAGCACGATCCCGAGGTCGCCACCGCGCTTTTGCGCGATGGTCTGTTGCACGCGAGCGGCTGCGTCGAACGACTGGCGGCCTGGTAGCGGGTGATCGCCCACGAGCGCCGCGATCGTGCCGGCGGGCGACTCCGCTTTTCCCGGCGCAACGACTACGCCGCCGGCGACATCCGCCAAGCCGCGCTTGAGAGCCGTGTACGCCGCGGCGGCCATGCCGTTTGCGGCCTTGCCAAAAGCAAAAAGCCAAACGCGGTGGCGCCGCTCCAAGGGAACGCTCGCCACCGCGTCTGCGGTCAGCGACTCGACATTGGCGCCGCTGACTGCGGCGCCATACAGATCGATCAGTTGCTGGCGCGCACCGCTCACGGCGGCGACGACACCCCCGCCGCCGCGTCCACGGCCTTTTCGAGCTCGGTGTACGCGTCTGCGGACAGCACTCCGAACGAGATCACGCGATAGCTGATTTTGCCGTTTGGACCGACAACAAACACGTTCCGGTTTTCCATCGTCCCGCGATTGGAGCCGTACAACTTGCCGATCGTCTGGTCCGGGTCGTTGGCATATGCTCCCGGATAGTTCTTCTCAATCGCCCAGGCAGCCAACGTTGTATCCGCATCGACGCTGATGCCGAGCAGGAAGACTTTATTGCCTCCGTTGAACGTCGTGGCGTACTGATCACGGTACGCCTCAGTTTGGATCGTTCACCCTCTTGTCCGAGCCTTTGGGAAGAACCAGATCACGACCGTCTGGCCTGCGTAGTCGGAAAGCTTGGCCGATCTTCCAATACCGTCCCTGGT
>Ga0315281_10009544_pt1 | contig 13456 bp, 14 predicted proteins | sample YL17G07_0_MG_FD_204540 | JGI IMG/M metagenome (GOLD analysis project Ga0315281, IMG submission 204540) | Sediment microbial communities from Yellowstone Lake, YNP, Wyoming, USA - YL17G07_0 | ecosystem: Environmental > Aquatic > Freshwater > Lake > Sediment | place: USA: Wyoming | collected...
GGACCTTTTCCTTAACGCTCACCACAATGGCTCTTGACCAATGCAGCTTAAGGTGGTTTGAAGCCAGTTCCTGTAAACCGGCTTCGAGGGGCCTATCCCTCATCTTTCATGCACCTTCGTGGCACACGTACACCTACAAAGATTCCCGGCAATTGCAAATTTCACATCCTCCTCTGTGGGATTTGGATACTCATCTAAGAATGCCTTTGTGGATAAGATCATTCCCGGGGCACAGAACCCACATTGGATAGCCCCATGGTTAATAAAAGATTCCTGCAAGGGATGGAGACGATCTCCCTGCGCTAATCCTTCAATCGTAGTTACTTTTTTACCTTGTGCCTGAAGGGCCAAAACCAAACAGGATTTGACAGCCTTCCCATCGATCAGCACAGTACATGCCCCGCACATCCCCTCACTGCAACCCTCCTTGGTTCCCGTTAAACCCAACTCATCTCGAAGTAGCTCTATCAGAGTTTTGCTAGGTTTTACGAAGACTTCATAAGGCTCATTATTGACTGTCAGTTTCAATTTCCGTTTCATGAAGGAATTCCTCCTGATCGATGTGATGTCACCCTCGCACGTGTTATAGCTTCTTTAACGGTATGCTTCACAAGAACTTCAATTATCTGCCTCTTGTATTCTTCTGATGCGTGAACATCAGAAATTGGTTCGGAATCCTCTGATGCAATCTGAGCTGCCTTTTCAATCAAACGGTCGTCAATCTTTTCGCCTATTAGGAGCTCCTCTGCTTTGGTCGCCCTTAAAGGGGTGGGACCCACTGATCCCATCACAATTCGAACATCTTCACATATTTTATGCTTCGTTGAGTCGAGAACTATAAAAGTGGCTACCCCTGCAAGGGCCATATCCGTTTCCCTTAAACTTGTCTTCAAATAGATTCCTCCACCTTGAAGGACAACCGGGATGTGGATTTCGGTCAAAATCTCATCAGATTTTAAAACCGTTTCATAATAACCCTCAAAGAACTCTTCGACCTGAACCATCCTCTCTCCTACTGCGCTGGTTAGTTTCACTTCTGCTTTAAGTGCAATCAAAGGGGGGGCCAAATCTGACGCGGGATCACCGTGGCACAGATTTCCTCCTAATGTCCCCCAATTCCGAATCTGAATCGAGGCAAGTCTTCGCTCCATTTCAGCTAGCATGAAAAATCTTTCCCTAACGACAGGTAGAGTTTCCAAAGTCCGATGAGTGGTCAGGGCTCCTATTCTTAGCCCATCCCTATCATCATATCGGACATAGTCTAAATCAGAGATTCCCTTGATATCAATCAAATAAGAGGGCGTAATAAGTCTTTGTTTAAGCAGTATAAGTAGAGATTGCCCTCCTGCGATAATCTTGGCTTTCTCCGGATACTGAGAAAGTAAAGTGTAAGCTTCCTTCACATCTTGAGGAGAAAAATATTCAAACTCTTTCATGCCACAAGTTTCCCCTAATTTATCAACCTAGGTTGCATGTTCCTCCAAACTCTTCTTCACAGAGCTAGCAAATTTTTTACCTAACTCTTTCGCCTTTGCCCTCATGACTCGTTCACCAAAAGTAGCTAGTTTCCCAACTATCATCACCTCTGAATAATAAGAAATCTCGGTTTCGTTTCCAGAAATAGAATCCAAATTTATTCTTGTCTCTTGCTTAAAGTGGCCCAGTTTCCCTGATTCTTCTCCTTCCCCCACTGCCCTGACATATAAAGGGGGATTGGATTCTTTGATCGATGTCTTAAATTTGAACCTCATGGAAAAAGGACCTACTTTCACCCTGACGGTGGTCATGAAATTACTCTCATCGATAGCTTCAATCTGCTCACACCCAGGGATGCAAGACTCAATGGATTTTGGATTCAGTAGAAAATCCCATACCTTTTGAATGGGCGCCTTGACTGTGAATTTCTCCTCGATCAACATAGCAAGATTCCTCTATTTAAGCCAGTGTGTACAAGACTGACTTCCTCATTCTTCATCCTTACTAAGAGATCGGTTCCTCCTGCCATGAGTTTAGCCCTATCTTCATACTTGACCAGTGTGGACACCGCCTCTTCAACGGTTAACGGTTCCAAGTATTCAAATCGCATACTTGCCTCCTACTTCTATTCAATCCATTCCAGCCCTTGAACATTCCGCTAAGAATTATTCCTTAAGAGACCTATTTTGCTTAGGCTAGTGTAGTGTTACAGTAACGGCTTTACAACGTGCGACCTTTTCCAAGATTGCGTCCACGTTTTTCGTCCACACGAATGGTTTTGGATTTGCGTTGTTCACTCGGATAAACTCTTCAATGGCAAACGCCAGATCCGATACACTTCTGAACACACCACGCCGAATACGTTTACGAGTGATCTCCCCAAACCACCGTTCAACGAGATTCAGCCACGAGGAGGAGGTCGGGGTGAAGTGGCAATGAAAGCGGGGATGCTTTTGCAACCATGCCCTGACCTTGGGGTGATTGTGCGTACCGTAGTTGTCCAGAATCATATGGATGGCTAAGTCCTTGGGGGTTTCACGGTCGATCTGTCGCAGAAATTTTCGGAATTCGATGTTCCGATGCCGTGGATAACAAGAGCCGATGACCCTCCCCTCCAGCACATTCAATGCTGCAAACAGGCAGGTGGTCCCGTTGCGTTTGTAATCGTGCGTCATCGTCCCACAACGCCCTTTCTTCATCGGCAATCCGGGCTGCGTCCGGTCCAGGGCCTGCACCTGCGATTTCTCATCCACACACAGAACGACGGCCTTGTCCGGTGGGTTCAGGTATACCCCCACCACGTCCGTCAACTTTTCCACAAACCGTTTATCCTTCGAAAGCTTAAACCCTTCCACGCGGTGCGGTTGCAGCCCGTGCGCATCCCAAATCCGAGAGACTGTGGCGTTGCTGACACCCATGGCTTCGGCCATCGTCCGCGTAGACCAGTGAGTCGCATCAGGAGGCGTCGTATGCAAAGTAGCCTCCACAATCGCCTTGACCTTCTCAGCGGACAGGGCGCGGGAACTCAGGCCGTGGGGGGCATCTTCTGCCAGCCCCTGCGAGCCTCGTTCCTCAAACCGCTTGCGCCATTGCACAACTGTCGGACGACTGGTCTTCAAGGCTTTGGCAATGGCCCTGTTGGGCAAACCCTCCGCAGCCAACAGGCAGATGCGCGCACGCAGAACGGTCCGTTGGGGACTGGTTTTGGCCGCCACCCAGGCTTTCAGGGTCTTGAGCTCCTCTTCCGTTATGGACAATTTTTCGGCTGGGTTCCACATGAACCCATGTATAACACGAAACTCGATAATTGTAAATATATTACTGTAACATTACACTAGCTAGATATTACCTCCCAACAAATCTTGGCTCTCTCTTCTCTTTGAAAGCCCTTAATCCTTCCTTATGATCCTCTGTCTCTCGACAGATGCCTTGAGCTATATATTCCAATTCCATTACCGATGCCAAGTCAAGATTCCATCCCCAATTTAAGATCTTCTTACTTAAGGCAAGCGCCTTAGGGGGACCTAGAGCCAATTTCTTGGCCATGTCATTGACAGTGGTTTCGAACTCCTCTGCAGGTATAACCTTGCTGACCAATCCGATTCTTTCAGCCTCTTTCGCATCAATCATTGTGCCCGTGAACATCAACTCCTTTGCTTTAACCATGCCTACTAACCGCGGCAACAAATACATCCCTCCCCAGTCAGGGACGAGTCCTATTCGAATAAAGCTCTGAGAAAACCTGGCTTGATCTGAAGCAAGGATGATGTCCCCTGCGAGTGCTAAGTTACATCCTCCTCCTATGGCGATACCGTTAACAGCACTAATGATGGGTTTTTCTAAATGAACGAGCCTTAGTATAATTTGAGAAGGCTTGATCGGCCTTTCCTGGGTACCCATCCCCTTCACATCTCCTCCTGCACAAAAGGCTTTACCTTTTCCCGTTATAACTAAAACCCGTATTTCAACATTTTTTTCAACTTCGTCTACCACCAAGACCAATTCTTCACGCATCTTGTTATTCAATGCATTCATAGCTTCTGGTCGATTAAGTTCGATTTTACCGACGTTTCCTTCCACCTCAAAAATAATGGTTTCAAACTTCATCACACTTACCTCCGCACAAAACGCCCCCACCCCTTCTTCCCAACAATATTCCCGTCTTCCATAACAACGTCCCCTCTCACTATAGTATGGGTTGGCCATCCTTTTAGCTTCCATCCATCCCAAATCGTAAAATCCGAAGCAGAGCGAAGGAATTCTGGGCTAACTTTTCTTTCCAGATCAAGATCAACAATAGCAAAGTCCGCATCGCTCCCCAGTTGAATTGCTCCTTTCTTCGGATATAGTCCAAAAATTCTTGCCGTGTTATAGGAAGAGATTTCAGCCACTTTTTCAATAGATATCTTCCCTTTATTAACCCCCTCACTAAGAAGAACTGGAAGAATCATGGAACTCCCTTGAAATCCTGGAATCCCCGTCCAAATATCATTCTTTTGGGCCCTCCTGAGATGGCAATGGTCAGAACCCACTGTATCTATCGTTCCATCTGCCAATCCTTGCCAGAGGGCGTCGATATCTGTCTCGGTTCTGAGTGGGGGGTTTACTTTTCCCAATATTCCAATAGGAGAATCTTTGGTATGTGTCAGATAATGAGTACATGTCTCTGTATAGAACTTTCCTTTTCTTTCTTTATGCCTTGTAATCTCTTTTAATCCCTCCTTCGTACTTACATGAACGACGTAAACCCAACAGCCTGTGAGCTCGCCAAAATAAAGAACCCGGTGAATATTCTCGGCCTCGCAAAAATCTGGTCTTGCCTCTGAATAAGCGGCCAAGTCAGTCCTTCCGTCTGCTTCCAACTTTTTCTGCAACCTGTATGCAATCTCCACATTTTCGCAGTGGACCATTGCCATAGCATTTTGGAAATGGCTCAGACGTATGAAATGATCATATAAAAAACCATCATCAATTTCGTTAACAATGCCAAATTTTTTCCCCTCCTCCCCTTTGAATGCCATGGTAAATTTGAAAGAAGGAACTCCGTATTCCTCAATATATTTTTTGTAATGGTTCCCTTGTTCTTCTGTAGCAATCATAAAGTGGAATGAGAAATCAATGTACGATCTTTCTTCTGCTCTTTTTTTGATGTCGTAAAATTCCTCATAAGGTGACGGCTGCCTACCATACTGTCTATAAAAAGTAATAATTGTTGTAATTCCTCCTATTGACGCCGAAGCCGTTTCTGTTGTAAACGCTTCCGCAAAATCTCCTCCACCATACCCATAATGCAGGTGAGGATCAATAATACCGGGAAGAACGAATTTACCCTTGGCATCAATCTCTCTCCTCCCGTGAGTTCCATCCGATGAATCGAGTATGCCCACAACTTTACCTTGTTTTACAGCAATGCTCCCTTCGGTAATCCCGTATCGAGGTATAACCAACTTCCCATTTTTGATAATTAGGTCAATATCTTCCATATGCCCCCCTATGATTAGATCAAATTTCCACTCGCTACTGTCCCATCGTTATGAGTCGGAGAGGATCGCCACTTCACATATACAAGGGAATTTCAATCCAAAATGTCATCTTTCGATTTGAAACCTTCAACATGGCGTATTTCATCCTTCCTATCGAAGGAGACGCCTGATGAATTTCAGGGAACCAATGTTTCAACAACTCATGGAGTTCTCCCTTACTCAAGAATTTCACCAAATTATCAAAAGCTATTATGGCAGTTACAAATCGGCTGGCCGCTATCGTTAAAAAGCAGCTGAATCTGGAACCTAGCCTCAATCTAATTCTACAAAACCCAATGGTGTTATCGATAATCAGTTGTCTCTATTCATTTAACTTGGAACAGTTGTGTTTCTAACTATAAGTGAATCTAACACAGAAGCCCCTTTCCCCTTTTCGAAAACCACAATTGGATTCAGATCAATTTCAGAAATATCCTCCTTCCAATCTTCTGCAAGCATGGAAATCCTTAAAAGAATGTCGGCAAGGGCTTCCACATCGCCCCCCCTCTTTCCTCTTGCTCCTTTGAGAACGGGATATCCTCTGATCTCTTGAATCATCTCTTTAGCATCTTCCCTTGTGATTGGAACAGGGCGCATTGAAAAATCCTCCAGGATTTCGACAAAAATGCCTCCCAGACCAAATAAGACCATGGGTCCAAATTGGGGGTCCCTTTTTACGCCTACGATAACTTCCAGTTCCCCCTTGACCATCTTTTGTACCAATATCCCCTCAATCCGAGCTTGAGGATTATACTTCGCTGCTGCTTGGATAACGTCTTCATAAGATTTCAGAACTTCGGATTCCGACGAGATATTGAGTCGCACCACACCTGCCTCGGTCTTGTGAGGGATATCTGGTGAACTAACCTTCAGCACGACTGGAAAACCCAGTTCCTTCGCAACCGCTACAGCCTGAGTCGTACTCTGCACCATTCTCTCCTCTATGATGGGTATTCCATATTGTGAAAGAACTTTTTTGCTTTGATACTCGGTCAAGCTTTCCCCGTCGGCAGCGAGACATTCCTTTACCTTCTGTCGATCTACATCGATAGATAACTTGGGTTCTACCATGGTTTTAAGAACATCCCACTTGCTTTGGAATTGACCATATTGGACTAATGCATTCAGGGCTCGAACGCATCTTTCGGGAGACTTAAATAAGGTGACTTCACTATTATCCAAAATTCTAAATCCCGGCTCACATTGATCTCCCGCAGCCCACCAACTGACAAAAGTCTTTTCAACCGATCTCGACGCTTCAACAATATACGTTGCTCGTTTCTTTGCTCTCTCGCCAGGGACCATGGTCACTACGACGACGACAATATCAATGTTTTCATCACCCGCAAAAAGCCCGATGCACTTTTTAAACATATCTGGATCGTTGTAGAGTTGTCCTGTCAAATCAAGAGGGTTGGTGAGCGAGGCGAAAGATACCATCTTCTCGGCCAAACCCTCTTTTGTCTTCCGTGAAAGAGAGGCAAGGCTAAGGCCAGCTTTAGCCACCTTGTCAGCTATAATAATTCCACCGCCTCCTGCACCGGTTATAATACCTACCCTTTTCCCTTTTGGGATTTTTGCCTTTGAAAGAAGCAAGGTAGTCTCAATCAGATCATCATAATCCTCTACTTGGATGACCCCTTTCGCCTGAAAAACAGCCTTATATCCCCTGATAGACCCTGCCATGGATCCTGTGTGGGTCGCCGCCGCCTTCTGTCCAATCTCGGTCTCCCCTACCTTAAGGATGATGATAGGTTTCCCCCTCTCGAATGCAGATTCGGCTACGGCAATGAACTTATCGGGATTTCTTAACTCTTCCACAAGGGCCATGATGACCCCTGTTCGAGCATCGTTCACAAAGTATTCGATAAGATCAGAAGTCTCAAGATCAGATTCATTGCCCGTAGAGACGAAATAGCTGAACCCCATTCCCCTATCTTGAGCACGAGAGAGAATAGATCCCCCTAACGCACCACTCTGCGAGACAAAGCCGATTCTTCCACCCTGCAGTTTGTCTACTTCCAAGAAACCACTAAACGACATGGCAACCCCGTCGAGGAAATTGATCACTCCCACGCAGTTGGGTCCGCAGATCCGCATCCCACTTGTTCTTGCTATATCTGCCATCTTCGCTTGCTTTTCTCTTCCCTCCGGACCCGTCTCTGCAAATCCAGCACTGTAAACAATAGCCGACTTTACTTTCTCCTCGGCACATTCCCTGAGGGAATCGATCACTGCCTTCCCGGGAGTTGCAATCATTGCTACGTCAACGGGTCCTGGAAGATCGGCGATGGTGGAATAACATTTATATCCCTCAACCTCTTTATAATTAGGGTTAATTGGATAGATTGTTCCTTTATATCCAAATTTGAGGAGATACTTTAGCAGTTGACCTCCAATTCGGGAAGGATCTCCAGAAACACCAACAATTGCCACAGATTTGGGTTTGAGCAAAGCATCCAGTCTTTGAGTTGATGAATATTCCATATGCACCTTTTAAATTTATAGCGGAATATTTCCGTGTTTCTTCCAAGGTCTCTCAACCTTCTTTTCTGACATAACCTGAAGAGCTTTAATAAGAAGTGGTCGAGTGTCCCTAGGATCAATGATCTCTTCAACCCGTTGCATCGAAGCAGCATGATACGGTTGCTGGTCGAACATTTTCTTATATTCTTCAATTTTACGTTTACGAACTTCCTCTGGGCCTTTCACCTTTGCCAATTCCTTCCTATAAATAATGCTTACAGCTCCCTCAGCACCCATCAGGGCCAACTCGGCTGTAGGCCAGGCCAGCAAAAAATCGGATCCCATCGGTTCATTACACATGGCTGGCGTCGCTCCGCCATAAGATTTCCGGATATAGACTGTAATCTTAGGTACGGTAGACTCCGCAATAGCATAAAGTACTTTAGCTCCATGCCGAATGATCCCTCCATGCTCTTGTTTCTTTCCTGGAAGATATCCAGGGGTATCGACAAAAAAGATGATGGGAATATTAAAGGCATCACAGAACCGAATAAATCTTGCCTCTTTGTCCGCCCCATTGATATCCAGGGATCCGCCCAAAAACATCGAATTATTTGCCACCACCCCGACTGAATGACCACTGAGGCGACCAAACGCAGTAATCATGTTCTTTGCAAAATCTGGTTTTAATTCAAAGAAACTATTTCGATCAAATACCCGCAGAATGACTTTATGCATGTCAAAGGGAGTTTGAGGATTCGGAGGCACGATTTCGAGAAGCTCTTCATCTCTCCGTTTCGGATCATCTCCTGTATCCACAATGGGCGGGTTATCTTGGTTGTTAAGAGGTAAAAATCCGATTAGTTCCCTCGCCTTCCTTAGGCACTCCTCGTCATTCTCTAAGACGAGATCGCAGCATCCGCTTATCTCTGAATGGACTTTGGCCCCACCTAATTCTTCATCGGTGACCTCCTCAAAGGTCACCGCCTTGACCAGGGATGGCGAGGCAATGTACATGTAGCTTGTCTTGTTTACCATGAATAGAAAATCCTTTAAGATTGGAGAATATGTTGCCCCCGCAGCGCAGGGGCCCATCATTAAGGAAATTTGTGGAATCACTCCTGATGAAAGAGTGTGAAGATAGAACATACTGCTGTAACTATCATGGACATTGGCTGTGACGTAATCTTGAACCCTCACCCCACCTGAATCGACCAACCCAATCAATGGGACTTTGAAATCCAAGGCCCGTTTTGCAATCTTGATGATCTTTTTGGCGTGTACAGAACCTAATGTTCCCCCCATCACTGTAAAATCTTGCGCGTACAGACAAACCGGCCGTCCACTTATTGTCCCATAGCCAATAATAACTCCATCAGCAGGCATATCCTTCCCATCTATGTCGAACCCCGTCGGCCGAGGTGAAACCCAAAGGTCCAACTCTATAAAACTCCCTTTGTCTATAAGCAAGTCTATCCTCTCCCTGGCTGTAAGCTTATCCTTTTTGTGCTGGACCTCTATCTCTTTTAGCCCGCCCCCCAACTTCAGATGGCTTTGCCTTCGTTCTAATTCCCTGATCTTGTTAAGTATTTCTTCCATAATTGAGGATCCTAAAATTTGTGTTGATTTTTTGAAGAAGATTATTTAACATATTTCTAAATTGTAGAATCTTTTTCATCATTATATATATTCATAAAAAAAATTTGTCAAGCTTTTTTACTTTTTTTTGTCAGCTTTTTTTGTCAAGCTTTTTAAGGTATTTGAAATATTTCTTAATTTCCAAAAAGGAGGAATGCCATGGGCTTGAAGGTGGAAAACTTCTTAGAAGATATGATCCTTAAAAATTTTAATAAGCTTACTAAAAGCCAGAAGAAAGTTGCGGAGTACATTTTGAACAGTCCTGAAGATGGGGCTTTTCTGTCCTCGACGAAACTTGGACAAAAGGTAAATGTAAGTGAGGCAACCGTAGTAAGATTCTCAACGGCTGTGGGTTGTTCTGGATTCCCTGCTCTCCAGGAAATCTTGCAAAATTACGTTAAAGAAAGGATCAAACCTTCAGAAAAGCTAAAAAAGTATACAAAATTTAACAAAAGAACCAATATTTATGACGAAATGTTTCACGCTACCGCACAAAACCTGCAGATAACTCACGAAAACATTCGCCCCGAAATCCTGGATCAAATCGTCAATAAACTCATAATAGCAAACAAAATATATATTGCCGGATTCCGTCGGTCATTCCCAGTCGCCTATCTGCTTCATTTCAATCTAAGTTGTTTATTAAAAAATACTGTGTTGATAGACTCCAATTACGGGCTCATTTTCGACAAAACTATTGAAATGAATAAGCATGATGTCTGTGTCGGTATCAGTTTCCCAAGATATGCTTCTCTAACTTATCAAATAATTAAATACGCAAAGGCAAAAGAATGTACTGTCATTGTCATCACGGACAGTGTAATATCCCCCATCGCCCAATTTGCAGATTTTGTTCTCACTGCCAGATATGAAATTCCTTCCTTCTTCAACTCCAATATCTGTGCATTGGCATTAGCAGATTGTATTGTCGCTGGTTTTTCAAGAAAGATGCAGAAATCGATTAAACTTCTGACAAATCTTGAAAAATCCTTGCAGGAATGGGATACTTGGTTAATGATGTAATCAGCAAAAATAAGTCTGGAGGCTTGATATGGCAAAGAAACCCATGGTTTGTCCTTTTAGCAAAAGATTGTGCCGGGAATGTTCTTTCTACATAGGCGGACATTATTATCTTTGTTTTGTTAAGGAGTATAGAGGATATTTAGGTGACAAAACGGAGGTCGAATTTCCCAAGCCTCTACCAACTCATGAAAAACTTGAGGATTCTGCTAATGATTTCCAATCTACTTAGTTCCCCTTCGAATTGGATCCCATCCAGCTTTGCCTCTATCCTTTTTAACCTTAAAATTTGAAAACCCACTGTCTTAAACAGAAAAAATACTATTCATCGCAATCATCATCAAAGTTCATGTATATTTGTTGAAATCTGCAGCGCCAACCAAAATAGCAGCTGAAAAAGTGGCGAGAGCAGCTAATCCAAAAGGCCAACGGAACGTATGGGTTATATCAGCTAAGTGACCACCTATGACTGGAGCAGCCATCATCCCAATCCCATATAAAATGGTCCAATTTCCCAGCACAGACCCGGTTATTTCTTTTGGAAAATAATCTCTTGCACATGCACCGTACATAGGAAATATTGCGCCATAAAATAGGCCGAAGAGGCTTGTGACAATCATCAAAAAGAGAGCTCTTTCCCCAGCAATAATAATGAGGACGATGCCCACAGTGATAAAAGCATTTATAATTACCAAAACAGTTTTTCTCCCAACATAATCTGAGAGAACCATCAGAAAAAATGTTCCTGCTGCACCACTAAAGGCTATCACTGTGATCAAACTGGAAGCTAACGCGTATGAAATTTTTAATTCCATTACGCAATAAGTGACAATAAAGTCTACAATGATATAAGTTCCAAATGATATTGCGAGATAAGAGATTCCTATTAGAGACTGTTCCGAAAAAACTTGCAACTTATTAAAAACAAAAAGTAATCATGTTATTTTTTGATCGACCTAACAGGAGTCAAATTTATGTGATTCGATTCCGAATATGGTAATATTCCGCCTAGAAAGGGTGGAATATGAATACCAAACAACGATTCGACTTCGATCCTATTTTGGAAAAAATTTCTCATCACATACCAGATGAAGAAATTAACCTGCTCTTCCCATTTAAGAAGTTTAACACTCAAGGTCGAAACAGGAAGTTTAAAACGAGTCAACTCTATAGAGCCCATATATTAGCCATGCTGAAAGGAATTCATTCCTTTAATAAACTCTGTGCTGAATTCAAAACCCGGAGGGCTTTTCGGGATTTTTGCCTTTTTAGAAACAAGAAGTTCATTCCTACCAAGCGCATGCTGTCGGAGTTTCGAGATCACTTAAAGCCTTCTGGATTTGGGAAAATCGCTCAACTGCTTGCATCGAACTTTTTAAACGTTGTCCCCTTGCCAGAGGTCAAAGTGGCGATTCCAGATGCTACCGACATGCCAGCTCATTGCAGCGGCTTTACTAAAAAAAATGCCTCTGTCCTGGGGAATGCCAATGTCCCAGGGAGTACACAGCCCCGGGAGCAGCAAAAGGCAAGCGGACAAAGAAGAGTGGCCAAAGCCCTTATTTTGTCGGATATAAGAAGCATACCTTACGCCTCTGGCTAAGAATGAAAGGTAAAAACCTTTTAGTCCCTCTGGTCAGTTTCATCGAACCAGCCAATGTTTATGAGGGAAATCTTTTAAACCCAATGATCCAAAATGTCCAAAAGGAGTTATCCTTGCATATCGATATCGTGGTCGGCGATATGGGCTATATCAGCAGCGATCACAAAAGGGAATTAAGAGAACAATCCCAGACGGCTGTTATAACCAGGGTTCGTGAAAACATGTTTCCTCCAAAAGAATATGTTGATCATGGATGTCCAGAATGTCCCGAAGGAATCCCGCTATCATGGGATGGTTATGACCTGGACACCGAAATGCATCGATATATTGCCCCAACGGATCATGCTGCCTGTAGGGTTTGCCGACTCCATGGTTCTTGTTACCAAGAGCTTTCCTTCAATCCTTTAACGGATGAACATCGCTTTGGAATCATCCCTCTTCATACCAAGGTTGCCCAGAGATTACTGCAACAAATACGGCCTCAGGTAGAAAGAGGTTTCGAGAACGATAAAAACAAATTATCTCTGAATAGATTCTTTGCCAATAGCCTGAAGATTGCAAAGGTTATAGGTTATTTGACGCCGGGTAGACCGGAGGAATCTCACCTCCAGTCCCCCACAGATCCGTACATGAGCCTCTCGACTCATACGGCTCGTGCCAGCCTTTCGCTTGAAGCCTCTTAAGCCACAAGCCGACATAGAGCGATTAGGTTCCTCCCAGTCGCCTGGTTGACCCGTACTCCCTATGAACTGGCTCATCCTCTTCGCTCCATTCTCATTACAAGAACTTCCTCGCTACTGCAGGATGATCCGCCCCCTTCATGGGCATTGATACTTTCCCCTTTCGTGGGCTTCACTTATAGGGTTTTCTCTTCGCATCCCATGAAGAGTTCCCACGTTCCACATAAGAGCCCGAATCAAGCTCGTGCCAATTGTACGCCGGGTGCCACTCAGGCAGTAAACAGGTACCCCCTGAGCTTATCTTGGGGCAGCATCCAGTCCCCAGTTTTGACACCATCTAACTGATTTCGACGCTTCCACTGGTTAGCTTATCGCTCACCTTCTTGTTTCATACCTGACGTATCTTCGTACGCCTTTTCCTCAACGCTGCCGGGTAGACCGGAGGAATCTCACCACCAGTCCCCCACAGATCCGTACGTGAGCCTCTCGACTCATACGGCTCGTGCCAGCCATTCTCTTGAAGCTTCTCAGTTTCAAGCCTACACAGAGAGCTT
>Ga0315281_10009545_pt1 | contig 13455 bp, 12 predicted proteins | sample YL17G07_0_MG_FD_204540 | JGI IMG/M metagenome (GOLD analysis project Ga0315281, IMG submission 204540) | Sediment microbial communities from Yellowstone Lake, YNP, Wyoming, USA - YL17G07_0 | ecosystem: Environmental > Aquatic > Freshwater > Lake > Sediment | place: USA: Wyoming | collected...
AGAGCGATCCGAAGATGCTGCCGTTGAGGCTGATGCCCTCGGAGGCGAGGATGGTGTAGTCGGTCACCTGCAGGGTCAGGAACGCGAGGCCCATCAGCATCGTCACTGCGAAGGCGCGGTTGAGGCCCCGCCGATCACCCTTGCGGATGCGCCAGAGGCCCCACTGGATGACGCCCGAACTGGCGATGAGGATGATCGTGCCGATGATGACCAGCCCGTTCAGCTGGAACTCGACGCCCTCGGGCAGGGCCGGCCAGTGGCTGCCGTAGCGCGCCTTCGTCGAGAAATAGGCGGCGAATAGCCCGGCGAAGAACATGATCTCGCTGGTGATGAACAGGAGCATCCCCAGCAGGGCGGTGTCGATGCCTCGTTGGCCATGGCCGGTCGGGACGTCAGGCGCCCCGTGCTCGTGGCTGACCAACTCGCCGGCGCCGGCCATCAGTGCGTTCCCTCGCCGGCCGTCAGCGCCGGGGCGTGGCCGGCGCCGCCGTGCTTCAGGTCGAAGAGCGGACGCTCCGAGCGAATCTCGGGAAGGCGCTCGAAGTTATAGGAGGGCGGCGGGCTGGTGGTCGCCCACTCGAGCGTGTTGGCGTCCCACGGATCGTCGCCGGCGTTGCGCGGGCCACGCAGCGTGATGAAGAAGTTCCAGAACAGGACCAGGACGCCCACGCCGAGCAGGTACGAGCCGACCGTGGCCAGCACGTTGAGATCCTGCCAACCGGCGTTGGGGGCGTAGTCCTGGATGCGCCGCGGCATGCCGCTCAGGCCCAGCAGGTGCATGGGAAAGAAGGTCACCTGCGTGCCCACGAAGATGATCGCGAACTGGAGCTTGCCGAGGCGCTCGTCGAGCAGGCGCCCGGTCATCTTGGGGAACCAGTAGAAGGTGGCCGCCATGATGGCCATGGCCGAGCCCCCGAAGAGCACGTAGTGCAGGTGCGAGACGATCCAATACGTGTCCTGGATGGCAAAGTCGATCGGCGTCGAGGCGCTGAAGGCGCCATCCAGGCCCCCGATCAGGAACGACGACAGGAAGCCGATGGCGAACAGCATCGCCGTCGTCAGGTGCAGCTTGCCGCGCCACATCGTGGCGATCCAGTTGAACATCTTGACGCCGGTCGGCACCGAGATGAGGAAGGTCGTGATCGAGAAGAAGGGCAGGAAGACCGCCCCCGTGGTGAACATGTGGTGCGCCCACACGCCGAAGCCCAACACCCCGATCGAGACGGTGGCGAGCACGAAGGCCTTGTAGCCGAAGAGCGGCTTGCGGCTGAAGACGGGCAGCACTTCGCTGATGATCCCGAACGCGGGCAGGATGAGGATGTAGACCTCCGGGTGGCCGAAGAACCAGAAGATGTGTTGCCACAGGATGCTGTCGCCCCCGGCTGCCGGGTCGAAGAATGAGCCGCCGTAGTTGCGGTCGATGAAGAGCATGATCATGCCGCTCGCGAGCACCGGCACCGCGAAGAGCAACAGCACGTTGGTGACCAGCACGGTCCAGACGAAGATGGGCAGCCTGAGCATGGTCATGCCCAGCGCCCGCAACTTGAAGATGGTGGCCAGGAAGTTGATGGCGCTGAGGATGGAGCTGATGCCGTTGAGCGTCAGCGCGGCCAGCCAGAGGTCCTGTCCGATGCCGGCGTATTTCGCCTCCGACAGGGGCGCGTAGGAAGTCCAGCCGCCGGCCGCCGCGCCGCCGAGAGCGAAGCCGCTGAAGAGCAGCACCCCCGAGAAGGGGATGATCCAGAAGGAAAGCGCATTGATGCGCGGGAAGGCCATGTCCGCGGCGCCGATCTGGAGCGGCACGATGAAGTTGCCGAAACCGGCCAGCATCGGCATCACGAAGAAGAAGATCATCGTTGTGCCGTGCATCGTGAAGGCCTGGTTGTAGAGGTCGGGGTCCAGCAGCTGCGTGCCCGGAGCCGCCAGCTCGGTGCGGATGCCCAGCGCCATCACGCCGCCGAGCAGGAAGAAGAGGTAGGCCGTGATGATGTACATGATGCCGATGCGCTTGTGGTCGGTCGTCGTCAGCCACTCGTAGATGGCCGAGCGGGAGTACGCGGCGGTCCGGGGCGTGAGGGCGGTGGTGGCCATCGCTGCTCCTAGTGGACCGTGAGGATGCCGGTCATGTTCGGATGGATCGAACAGATGTAGGTGTACGTGCCCGCTTTCAGCGCGGGCACCTGGTAGCTCCCCGATGTGCCCGGCTGCGCGAACGGCTGGCCGATCAGGTCACCGCCATCCGGTCCGGCCTTCAGCAGCGTCACGTTGTGCTGGACAGTGGTGTCCTTGTTCTGGAAGACGATGGCGATGGGTGTGTCGGCCGGGGCACTGGCGCTCGTCTGGTCGAAGCCGGCCGCGCTGGTGGCGCTGATGTTCAACGTGAACGCCCCCGCCTGGCTGGGCGCCGGCGTGGCCTGCGCCGCCACCTGCTGTGCCGCGTACCAGGCCTCGTAGGCGGCCCCGTCTTCGGCCGTGACAGTGAAGGTCATGTCCTTGTGGCCAAGGCCGCACAGCTCGGCACATTGGCCGCCGTACGTGCCCGGCTGTTCGACGACGACATCGAAGCTGTTGACGCGGCCGGGCACCACGTCCTTCTTGTACAGGAAGCGCGAGACGTAGAACGAGTGGATCACATCCGCGGCGTGGAGCCGGAAGCGGATGGTCTTGCCGATCGGGAGGTGCAGCGCGGGTCCCGCGGTCCCGGCACCCGTGAGCGCGAAGTCACAATCCCGGGCCGGCTGGACGACGGGAGTGTCGGCGTATGCGTCGGGGCAGCCGTAACCCATCGTCCACTGCCACTGGAAGCCCACGGCATCGACCACCACGTCCGGCTGGGCGACTTTGGCCTCGACCCTGTCCTGTGCCTGCAGGGAGAGGAAGAACAGGACCACCACGATGATCGCCGGCACGATCGTCCAGGTCGCTTCAGCGATGCGGTTGCCGTGTGTCTGCACCGGTAGCGCATCATCGCGGCGCCGATACCGCAGCACCGCCCAGACGATGGCGCCCTCGACGAGGACGAAGATCAAGGCAGCGATGGTGAAGACCAGCCGGTACAGCCCTTCGGTCTCGTGGCCCTGGCGGGTGACCGCTGCGCTCGGAAAGAGTCCCGGGGCACCGGCCGAGCAAGCAGCCACCGCGAAGGCCCCGACGAGGACCGCGGCGAGCGGGAGCGACCGTCGCACTCGTTTCGTGGCGCGGTTCACTGCGCGGCTAACTCCCCATAAGGCGGGTAGACGGGGCCGCCCGGGCCGAGCTGGGCATGCAAGCGCCTATCATACGGGCTGATGTTCGTCTTCGTGGGCCGCGGCAGGTCGCTCGCGGCCAGCGGGACACTCGCCGCGGTGCTGGTGGCGGCCTTGGTCGGCCCGGTCAGCGCACATGGTCGGCCGGCGGGCGAATTGACGCTGCGGACGGCCCTCACGAACTGGACCGTCGAACCGGCCCTGCTGCTGGCGTTGTCGATCGGTCTGGGGCTCTATCTCTTCGCCGTCCGTCGGGTCGATCGCGTCCATCCCCGCAACCCGGTCCCACGTCGCCGCGTCGTGGCCTGGCTGGCTGGCCTGGCCGTGGTGGCCATCGCATCGTTCTCGGTCCTTGATGCCTATGCCGACGAGCTGTTCAGCGTGCACATGGTCCAGCACCTGCTGCTGACCATGGTCGCGCCGCCGATGCTGCTGCAGGGGGCGCCCATCACGCTGCTGCTGCGCGGCGCCTCGTCGGCACGACGGCGGCGCTGGATCCTGCCCGTGCTCGACTCGCGCGCGGTCCGCGCGCTCACGCACCCGCTGCTCGGCTGGGTCGGCTTCGCCCTCGTGATGTGGGGCAGCCACTTCAGCCCGCTCTTCGATGCCGCCCTGGCCGACGACGGTGTTCACGCCGCCGAGCATGCCCTGTTCCTCGGCGCGGGCCTGTTGTTCTGGCTGCCGGTCGCGGGCGTCGATCCCAGCCCGCACCGCCTGGGCCACGCGGCGCGGGTCGGCTACCTGCTGCTGGGCCTGCCCCAGAATTCGTTCCTCGGGCTGGCCATCTTCTCGGCCCCGGCGGTCCTCTACCCGCACTATGCCGGGCTGGTGCGGGCCTGGGGGCCGACGCCGCTGGAGGACCAGCAGCTGGCCGGTGGGCTGATGTGGGCGGCCGGCGACCTGCTGTTCCTGGTGCCGCTGCTGGTGCTGGTGGCGGCCTGGTTCCGCAGCGAGGAGCGCAGGGGCCGCCAACATGACGAACGGCTCGACCGGGAGCGCGCGCGGCGGGACGCTACAGGGCGATCGGCACCATGACGTCCACCACGATGAGCGCGAACAGGGCTGCGAGGTAGGTCGTCGAGAAGCGATAAAGGCCCACCGCACCAGCGTCCGTACCTTCGGCCCAGAGACGCAGCGCCCGATACAGGAAGGCGCCACCCAGGGCGATCGCGCCGCCTAGGTAGAGCAGGCCCATCTGGCCGACCGCGAAGAGGGTCAGGCTGAGCGCCACCATCAGGCACGAGTAGAGAGCGATGTGCTTGGTCGTCTCGGGCACGCCACGGACCACGGGCAGCATGGGCACACCGGCGGCGCGATAGTCGCGCGTCAGCCGCATCGAGAGCGCCCAGAAGTGCGGCGGCGTCCAATAGAAGACGATGCCCACCAGCACCACCGCGGGCAGGCCGATGTCGCCGGTCACGGCCGCCCAGCCGATGAGCGGCGGGAGCGCGCCGGCCAGCCCGCCGATGACGATGTTCTGGGGCGTGCTGCGCTTCATCAGCAGGGTGTAGACGACCACGTAGAAGGCCATCGCCAGGAGCGTCAGGAAGGCCGCCAGCAGATTGACCAGGAGAGCCAGCTCGGCGAACGCGACCACGCCCAGCGCCAGGCCGAAGACGAGCGCGTCATCCGGCGCGATGTTCTGGGCGGGCAGGGGCCGGCGCCGCGTGCGCGTCATGATCAGGTCGATGTCGCGGTCGAGGACCTGGTTGATGGCATTGGCTGCCCCGGCGGCCATCGTCCCGCCGAGGAGGGTCCAGACCATCAGGTCGAGACGGGGGATGCCCCGCGCGGCGAGGACCATCGCCGGCAGCGTCGTGACCAGCAGCAGCTCGATGATCCGTGGCTTGGTCAGGGCCACGTAGGCGCGCACGCGGTCCCCGCGGGTCATCCTCGTGACGGCCGCCGCCGCGTCCTGGTGGCCTGTGACGCCCGTGACCGAATGACCAGGCGCATCCACGTCGGTGCCCCCATCCGAACGCGCCGGACCCGCCATCCGCGCCGCGCAGTAGCTGTAGGTCGCGGCCGCGACCAGCAGCGCCCAGATGGCCGCGCCGAGGGCCAGGTGCAGGGCCACCGACCACGCCGCCAGCGTGGTCACGATCTGTGCGGCACCAACCACGATCTGTGCGGCGAACAGCGCGGCGGCCGTGCCACTCAGCGCCAGCAGGACCGGCCGTGCCCCGACCGGCCCCCACGAGCCATCCGTGCCGCGACGCCAGGCCACCCAGGCGGTGACCAGCACGACGATGCCGACGACCACGGCGACCAGGCGATGGAGCAGATGCGCGACCTGCAGCGCGGCGACCGCGGGATCGGCGTCGAAGGTCGGCCACGGGGCACCGTTGGGGAAGAGCGGCCAGGCCGTGCCGAAGACGAGCGCAGAACCGGTCGCCGTGACGTGCGATCCGAACAGCAGCAGGGCATAGACGGCGAGGGCGGCGAAGGCCGCCAACAGGGTGAAGCGCTGCGGCGCTCCTGCCGCGGGCAGGGTCGCCGGATAGCGCACGCGGAGCGCGATGTAGACGAGCGACCCGAGCACGACCATGGCCATCGCCAGGTGGGCCGTGACGGACGCGCCGGAGTTGCCACTTTCGACGGTGATCTTGCCGAGGTACGCCTGGAAACCGGTGAAGACGAAGGCCATGGACGCGGGCACCACGACCGAGCGCTGTCGGTGGCGCCGCACCGCCACCACGAGCACCGCGAAGACCAGCAGCCCGACCAGCGCCGCCAGGCTCCGGTGGAACCATTCGATCCAGGCGCTGACATCGTCGTTCGGTGGCAGCACCTGCCCATAGCAGAGCGGCCAATCGGGACAGCCCAGGCCTGAGTCCGTGACCCGTACCACCGCGCCCCAGGCGACCAGCAGGTAGGTGGCCACGGCCGTGACCAGGCTGAGCTTCTGGAAGCGGGTCATGGGCCGCGATTGTAGTGGGCGAAGGCGCGATGAAGCCCGACCCGCTATCGTCCGCGGCGATGCGCCTTCGACTGTCGGCCGGCTGTCTGCTCATCGTCATCGCGGTCGCCGGCTGCGCCCAGAGCGTGGCCATCACGCCTTTGCCGCCGACCACCGGGGGCGGGTACCTGGGCTGGCCGAACGGTCCCGATGCGCAGGCCCAGATGGTGCCGCTGCTGATCAGCTCGGAGCTGGTGCCGGGCCCCAACCGCTTCCTCTTCTCGCTGACCGACCCGCGCAATGCCCTCATCGCGGCGCCGGACCTGGCCACCGGGCTGCGCTTCTTCGACCTCGCCGCTGACCCGGCCACACCGACCGGCCAGGCCACCGGCACGTTCGTCTGGACCGTGCCGGACAAGCTCGGCCTCTATCACGCCGCGGTCGACTTCGGGCGCGCCGGCCCCTGGGGCGTCGAGATCGTGGCCACCAAGGCCGGACTTCCGGATCGGATTGTTCGCGCCATCTTCGACGTGCGCGCCGCGGGCTCGACGCCAGGCTTGGGCATCAAGGTGCCCGCCTCGGACACGCCCACGGCCATGACCCCCGCGACATTGGCCGCCATCTCCACCGATCTACACCCCGACCCCGACTTCTACCGCCAGTCGGTGCGGGGCGCCCTGGCCGCCGGTCGCCCGTTCGTGCTCGTCTTCGCCACGCCGCTCTTCTGCGCCAGTCAGGTCTGCGGCCCCACGCTCGACACCGTGAAGGGCGTGGCCGGAGCCTTCAAGGGCGCTATCGACTTCATCCATGTCGAGCCGTACCGACTCAGACAGACCGAGAATGGCCTGCAGCCGGACGTTGCCGCGAATGGCGACTATCAGGTGGTGCCGGCGCTGACCGAATGGGGGCTGCCCACCGAGCCGTGGGTCTTCGTGGTCGCCGCCGACGGGACGCTGCTGGCCAAGTTCGAGGGCGCCGTCGGGGTCGACGAACTCAAGCAAACACTCGACGCGCTGCTCGGCGGCTGAGGCGCGGGCTCAGACGGCAGTCGTGCCGCTCGCGCCGGGGACCTCGAGCGGCAGGCCCGCCGCGCAGGCGGGGCAGGACCCGGGGCCCGGTTCGTACGTCGACAGGTCGAGAGACCAGAGCGCCTCGACCGGGTAGCCACGGCCGCTGACCGGAGAGACGACTTCGCGCGTTCCGCCGGAACGGTCAACCAGCACGCTCGCCAGCACCACCTCGGCCGCCGCCGCCTCGAGCGGCGCCAGCATCGCCAGCAGCGAGCCGCCGGTGGTCAGGATGTCGTCCACGAGCAGGACACGCGAGCCCGGTTCGATGCGGAAGCCGCGGCGGAACTCGCGCCGGGCGGTGCCGTCGGCCGCCTTCACCTCCTCGGCGAAGAGGCCGCGCACGCCGAGTTGCCGCGCGGTCTCGAAGGCGAGGATCACCCCGCCGGTCGTCGGACCCACCACGAGGTCGACGAGCGGCCGTCCGTCGGGGGCGCGCACGCGCTCGGCGAAGGCGGCACACAGCTCGCCGACGGCGCCTGGGAACTGGAGCACCTGGAACTTTTCGAGGTAGCGATCGCCATGGCGCCCGCTCTTCAGCGCGAAGTGGCCCGAGCGCAGCGCACCGGACTCGCTGAACAGCGCCTCTACCCGCGCGGCCGAGACGCTCACGGCCGGTACTCCGCGCCCTTCACGCTGGGACGATCGCGGCCGGCGGGCAGCGCGCCGCCGATCAGCTCGCGGAACGAGCCGAGGCCCTGCCCGGCGCACCAGGCCGCCAGCTCGCCGATGAGGCGCACCGGCAGCCCTGGGTCGGCGAACAGCGCGGTGCCCACCTGGACCGCGCTCGCGCCGGCGAGCAGGAAGTCGAGCACATCGTCCAATGCGCTCACGCCCCCGACGGCCACGATGGGGATGCGCACCGTTTGCGCGACCTCGTAGACGATGCGCAGCGCGACCGGCCTGATGGCCGGCCCGGACAGACCGCCGTAGGTGTTGCCCAGCAGCGGGCGGCGCCGGACGCGGTCGAGAGCCATGCCCGAGAGCGTGTTGATGGCACTGATGGCGTCGGCCCCGGCCGCCTCGATCGCCTTCGCGATGGCGCGCACGTCGGCGACGTTGGGCGACAGCTTGACCATTAGGGGGAGGTCCGTGGCGCGCCGGACCGCGGCCGTGACCGCGCCGGCGGCCTCGCGGTCCACGGCGAACTGGAGCCCGCCATTACCCACGTTGGGGCAGGAGATGTTCAATTCGATGCCGGCCACGCCGGGTACGCCGTCGAGCCGGCGTACGACCTCGACGTAGTCCTCGATCGACTCGCCGGCCACATTCACGATCACCGGCACGTGCCAGGTCGCCCACTGCGCGGCGTACTTCTCGATGACGGCGTCGACGCCCGGGTTCTGCAGGCCGATCGAGTTGAGCATGCCCGCCGGCGTTTCGGTCACGCGCGGCGGCTCGTTGCCGAAACGTGCCCTGAGCGTGGTGCCCTTGCAGCAGATGCCGCCCAGGCGCTGCACGTCCACGACCTCGCGGTATTCGATGCCGTAGCCGAACGTGCCTGAAGCGACGAGGATCGGATTGCGCAGGCCCAGTCCGCCGGGGCGCCCCGGTGCCAGGTCGATGGACAGGTCGACGTCGCTGGGTTGCAGGGCCGGCCGGGGCTGGCTCGCCGTCACCTGCTGCGTCCGCTTCACGAGGCGGGCTCCCAGGCGATCTCGTCGGCGGCGAAGACGGGCCCCTCGCGGCAGACACGCACGGGGCCGTCCACGCCGTGCACGACGCAACCGAGGCAGGCGCCCACCGCGCAGCCCATGTTCTGCTCCATCGACACCTGCAGCCATGCCCGTCGGCGCGCCTGGGCCGAGCCGGAAGACGCTGCCGCATGGGCCCGGCCCCGCTTGCGGCGGAGCCGCGCCACGCCGAGTCGCGTGTCACGTCCGCGGGCCAGGCCGGCGAGAGCAGCGAGCATCGGTTGCGGTCCGCAGGCGAAGGCCTGGTCGGCCCACGCCTCGAAGTCGGGCACCAGGTCCGTGACATAGCCGCGCTGGCCGAGGGAGCCGTCGTCGGTGGCCACCACGTATTCGACTTCGTCGGGCAGCAGCGACGTCGGGTACACCTGGGCCGCGCTGGCCGCGCCGAAGAGGAGGGTCACGCGCCGGCCGGCCTGGAGCGCCTCGTCGGCGAGCGCCCGCACGCCGGCCATGCCCAGCCCGCCGGCGATGAGCAGCACGTGCCGCGTACTGGGGGCGACCTCGAAGGGTCGGCCCAGCGGTCCCAGCATGGCCAGCTGCTCACCGGGTCGGGCGCGGGCCATCCAGGCGCTGCCCTGGCCGGTGATGCGGAAATGGATGCTGAAGGTGCCGGTGGCGCGGTCCACGGTATTGACACTGAACGGCCGGCGCAGCACGAGTCCCGAGTAGTCCGGTGTGCGCACGTGGACGAATTGGCCGGCCCGGCAACCGCCGGCAAGCCATGGCGCGTGGTAGTCCTGGAGCCATTGGCCGGGCAGGATCTCGCGGCTGGCGAGCAGTTCCGCGTCGAGCAGGCGCATGCCCGTGCCGGGGGCGCCGTCAGGCCGGTTCGTCGCCGTCTTCGTCGAGCTCCGGCGCGACTTCGGGATGGGCCTCTGCGATGGCTTCGGCAAGATCCCCGAAGATGTCGGTCGGGTCGTAGAACTGGACCAGCTCCTCGGCATCGTCGAGCTTGCGCCAGGTGTCCGGTTCATCTTCCGGCACGACCTCGCCGTGGAAGCGACCATTCGCACGCAGCGTCAGCCGCTCGTCGTCATCGTCCGCGATGATCATCTCGCCCACCAGGCTCGCCAGCTCCGATGCGGCGGCCTCGAAATGGTCGATGAGCAGCGCCTCCGACTCCTGGCTGCGCTCCTGGAAGGTCAGCGCCAGGTCGTAGAGCTGACGGGCCGCTTCCTCCTTCGTGGCCGGCGCGGCCACCCTCTCACGTCCAGCTGCCCAGGCGTCCGCGGCGCCCGCGTAAAGGAAGCCGCTCTCCACGGGCGACACGCCGGCGGCCTCGACCAGGCCGGCCTCGCCGGTCGGCTCCGCCGGCAGGCCGGCGGCCTCCCGCGCGGCCTGGGCGAATGCGGCATAGATCTCGGCCGGGTTGTACAGCTCCACCAGCTCGGCGACGGATTCGAGCGTCTCGGTCTCCGAGACCCAGTCGCCGCTGGTCTCGTCGCGATAGCGGGTGCGGCTCTGGAACGACCCGTCGGCCGAGATGGACAGGTAGTCGGGCTCCTCGTCGATGAGCACGAGGCCGCCGATCTCCGTGATGCGACCCTGATGTGCGTGCAGGAAACCCTCCAGCTGGCGGGTCGCGTCGAGCAGGAAGCCGGTCCGTTCGTCGGCGGCCTGGCTGGCGATCTCTCCCAGGAGGGAGTTCGTGCGAGCGTCCATGACGTCCTCCTAGGGGTGGTATTCGAGATCGGGTCCCATCCGCTCCCGGAGGAACATCGAGTGGTGCCGCTCGAACATCCATTCACCGGCGCGATGGCCGATGGTGCGGATGGTCTCGTCGGCCTCGAGCTTGTCGACGGTCGCGTAGTCGGGCAGTTCGTAGAGCATCACGTTGTCGAAGTCCCAGCCATAGGCAACGTTGTACCAGCCCATGAAGCGGATGCCCAGCCGGCGCTCCTGCTCGCGCACCTGGCGCGGGAAGACCTGGCGCATGAAGAACTTGAAGAACGCGTCGCGTCCGCGGCGGACGGAAAAGAAGGTGGCCAGCACGGGCACGTTGGCGGGGCCTCCTCGGTCAGGCTGGGTGGTGGGCTATTGTCGCACGCTCGGAGGCGGCGATGCCTCGGCGTCCGCGAGGTCGCCCACCGTCGGCGTCGCACCGCGGCGCAGCGGCCGTCGGCGCGAGCGGCGGTCGGCGGAGACGAGGCGGAGCAGGAAGATGCTGGTCTGACCGGCGAAGAGCGTGAGCACCAGCGTAGCCCCCAGCAACAAGGCCGTCAGCCAGCCTGGCCAGGCGTTGATCACGCCGATGGGCGTGATCACGAGCAGGGCCATGAGGACCACGACCTGCGCCCGGAAGCAGCCCAGCCCGGGGCCGCTCGCGGCGTCGAGCGGCGCGCCCTTGTAGGTCGGGCGGCCGGAGTCCGGGTGCGGCACGGACGGGTCTTCGGCGCGAGACGGTGGTTCTGTAGTCACCACTCCGGATGGTAGCGCGACGCCCGCTAGCCGAGGGCGTCGTCCGCCAGTGCCGGGTCGACGAAGGCGAAGCGACCGGCGGCGATGGTCAGCAGCACCCGCCCCGGCAGGTCACGGCCCAGGAGCGGGCTATTGCGGCCCTTCGAACGCAGCGACTCGGGATCGACCCGCCAGGTCTGGCGGCGATCGACGACGACGAGGTCGGCGGGTGTTCCCACGGCGAAGCCCGAACCAGGATCCGTCCGCAGGGCCGCTCCCAGCACGTGCACCGGCCCCACGGCCAACGCCCGCGCGACGGTCAGCAGATCGAGCACCCCCGCCTCGACCGTCAGCAACAACAGGCCCAGGGCGGTCTCGATGCCGGAGATGCCGTTGGCCGCCTGGCCGTACTCGACCGCCTTGGCCACCTCCGTATGCGGCGCGTGGTCTGTGGCGATGGCGTCCACCGTGCCGTCACGCAGCCCCGCCGCCAGCGCCTCCGCGTCGGCAGGGGTGCGCAGCGGCGGGTTGACCCGGGTGGCAGTTTCATAGGGGGCGGCCTCTGCGGCGCCGCCCACCCAGGGTGATCCTGCCGCCTGCCAGGCCCAGCGGCGATCGCCGGCAACCCAGCCGTCGTGGAGTGCCAGGTGATGGGGCGTCACGTCGCAGGTCACCGCGAGGCCCGCGGCCTTGGCCCTTCGGACCAGCTCCACGGCGCCGGCAGTCGACACGTGCGTGAGATGGAGACGGGGGGCTGCCCCGTTGGGCGTCGCGCGGCCGATCTCACCCAGCAGCGCGAGGGCACGCGCCACGGCCGCCTCCTCGCCCGCCGCCGGCCAGCCGCGCAGGCCCAGGATGGTGGCGGTGAGGCCCTCGTTCATCTCGGCTCCAGCCGTCAAGGCCGTGTCCTCGGCATGCTCCACGACCACCAGGCGCAGAGCCCCGGCATACGCGAGGGCGTTGCCGAAGAGCGCAGCGTCGGCGACCGGTGACCCGTCATCGCTGAAGCCGGCGGCTCCCGCGTCGGCCAGCTCGCCCATGCCCGAGAGCGCGGTGCCCGCCCGCCCGGCAGTGGTCGTGCCATAGGCGAGTACCCGGATCGGCGAGCCGCTCGCCTCCGCCGCCGCCATGACCTGGCGCAGCACCCCAGGGCCGTCGATGGGCGGGTTCGTGTTGGGCATCAGACAGACTCGTGTGAAGCCACCGTGGCCGGCCGCCGCCAGCCCGGAGGCCATCGTCTCCGCGTCCTCGTCGCCCGGCTCGCGGAAATGGGCGTGGAGGTCGGTCAGGCCAGGCAGGACCAGCAAACCCGGCGGTGGATCGGCGGCGGCGGTGCCCCGAGCCCAGGTCAGCCTGGTGATACGGCCGCCCTCCACGACCAGCGCCGCCACGCCCTCGCGCCCGCTCCACGGATCGACCAGCCAGACGCGATCCAGCTCCAGCCGCTCGCAGCGCTCGCCGGTGCGCGCCAGGTGGCCCTCTGCCGCCTCCTCAGACATCCGCGCCGCCCGGCGGCCTGCCGCCGGTCAACAGGTAGAGCAGGGCCATACGCACCGCGACACCGTTGGCGACCTGCTCGGTGATGACCGACCGACCGCTGCTGGCCACGTCGGGTGCGATCTCCACGCCCTCGTTCATGGGGCCCGGATGCAGCACCAGCGCGTCGGGTCGCGCGTCGCGCAGGCGGGCGGCGGTGAGCTGGTAGCGCGCCGCGTATTCGCGCAGCGAGGGCAGCAGGCCGCCGGCCATCCGTTCCTGCTGGATGCGCAGTGCCATCACCGCGTCGGCGTCGTGCAGCGCGGCGGTGAGGTCCGTGGTCACGGTCAGGCGCCGTTCGGCCGGCAGCGCCCGAGCCAGCGCCTCGAATCCGCGCAGCAGCGTGGGTGGCCCGCACAGCCACAGGTCCGCGCCGGCCGCGGTGAGCGTCCAGATGTTCGAGCGCGCCACGCGCGAGTGCAGGATGTCGCCCAGGATGACGATCTTGCGGCCTTGCAGCCCGCCCGCCGGCAGCCGCTGGCGCAGCGTGTAGAGGTCCAGCAGGGCCTGCGTGGGATGAGCGTGCCAGCCGTCGCCCGCGTTGACGACGTGCCCACCGAAGACCGACGCCGCGAGGTACGGAGCACCGCTGCGCCCGTGGCGCAGGATCAACACGT
>Ga0315281_10009546_pt1 | contig 13455 bp, 12 predicted proteins | sample YL17G07_0_MG_FD_204540 | JGI IMG/M metagenome (GOLD analysis project Ga0315281, IMG submission 204540) | Sediment microbial communities from Yellowstone Lake, YNP, Wyoming, USA - YL17G07_0 | ecosystem: Environmental > Aquatic > Freshwater > Lake > Sediment | place: USA: Wyoming | collected...
CCGGTCGGCCACTTCCTGCAGAAGCAGCAGGCCGCCGGTCTGGGCCATGGCCTCCACAATGAGCACGCCGGGCATGATCGGCTTGCCGGGGAAATGCCCGCGGAAGAAGTCCTCGTTGATGGTCACATTCTTGATGCCTACGATGGACTTCAGCCGCTCCATTTCCACGATCGCATCCACCAGCAGGAAAGGCGGGCGGTGGGGTAGGATCTTCTGAATGCCGTTGATGTCGAGGATCATCGTCCTCCCTTGTTCACTTTGGCTCGCGTTGTGGAGACTCCCGAAGCTAACAAGTATAAGCGAATCTCGCTCCCACGGAAACGCGGTTGCTCCGGCTGCGTGCGATTGTTAGCATGGGCGGAGCCATGCCTCCCATTGATGGTGAGCGAAGTCGAACCATGAAAGAGCTTCTGCGCCTCGCGCGACGCCGCCAGCCGGAACTTTTGCGCGTGCTCGAACGCCTGGTGCGGACGGAATCACCCAGCAACCAAAAGCCTGCCGTGGATCGCTGCGCTCGCTTGCTGGCCGCGGAATGGCGGTGCCGCGGCGCGCGCGTGGAATTCTTGCGTCAGAAGCACCGTGGCGATCACCTGTTCGTGGACACGCGCCTTGGTCCGGCCCGGGCACAAGGACAACTCTTTTCGACCGCCGCAGGCGGTCAAATCCTGCTTCTGGGTCATATGGACACCGTGTACGACATCGGCACGCTCCAGCGGATGCCCTGGCGCCTGGCCGGCGGGCGCGCTCGCGGCCCGGGCGTCTTCGACATGAAGGCGGGCCTATCCATCGCGCTTTTCGCCGCGCAGTTGCTGCGCGAACTGCGCATCGCGCCGAAAAAGCGCATCGTCTGCCTGTGGACGTCGGATGAGGAAATTGGGAGCGAAAGCTCGCGGAAATTCATCGAGCGCGAGGCGCGGCGAAGCGACGCCGTGCTGGTGCTGGAGCCTTCCACGGGGCTTGCCGGCAAATTGAAAACGGCGCGCAAGGGCGTGGGCGAAGCGGAGATCATCGTCACCGGGCGCGCGGCGCACGCCGGGCTCAACCCCGAAGACGGCATTAATGCGGTGCACGAACTGGCGCTGCAGATTGAACGAATCATGCACCTGAATGAGCTGAAGCGCGGCACGACGGTGAGCGTAAACGTGGTCGAGGGCGGCAACCGGAGCAACGTCATCGCCGATCGGGCGCGGGCACTTGTGGACCTGCGCGCGACCACCATGGCCGAAGCGCGCGCGCTGGAAAAGAGATTGCACGCGCTCAAACCGATTCTCCCGGGCGCGAAGCTCGAGATCCGTGGCGGAATTAACCGTCCGCCGATGGAGCGCAAGAACAGCGCGGCGCTTTTCCGCCACGCGCAAGTCCTCGCGGACGACATGGGTTTGGAGCTGGGTGAATCGTTTGTCGGCGGCGGCTCGGACGGCAATTTCACCGCAGCGCTAGGCGTCCCTACTCTCGACGGCCTGGGCGGTGTCGGCGAAGGCGCGCACGCGCAGCACGAAAACATCGTGATTCGCGCGCTCCCCGCACGCGTCGCGCTAATCGCAGGATTGCTTGCTTCTTTGTAGTGGCTCGACGAGTCTTGCCCTTCGAGTTAGCGCCCGTAGGTTTTCTGCAGGTAGCGGATGGTCTCGGCATCGAGTTCGGGGTAAGTGATGCGCAGAACGCTGCGCAACGCAGCTTCGGTGGATGTCTCGGTGGCCAGGCGGTCGAGCAGGCGCACGATGTCGCCCATGCCCCGTGACCGCACCAGGTATTCGATGGCGGCGAGCGACCAGACGTAGGCATACGTCGCCCCGCTTTCAGAAAGTGCCATCCACGAACCTTCCAGCGTAGCCAGCGAGACGTCCTTTTTTTCCTCGTGCAGTTGAATCAGGTCGGCAGCGTACTCCGCGCTGCGCGCGCCTTCCAAGTACTGCGCTATGCCTTCGTTCAGCCACACCGGACAATGGTCGCGAGTTTTCTGAAACACGAAAGAATGCGTGAGCTCGTGCTTGAGCGTGGCGGAGAGTTCCGGCGTCATGCTGGAAAGCCCCTGTACGGGCACGCGGATGCGCCCGTCGTTGAGCGCCCCGGCCCATCCCGGTACGCGGCCCACGTTGCGAAAGGCCTGCGCCGTATACAGAATCACGCCGATGGAGTCCGGCGGTGAGAAGTTGAGCTGAGATTCGATGACCGCGAAGTGGTCCTCGAGACGCTTCAGCACCTCGCGCGCCAGACCCGGTTCGGCTTCGCCGTCATAGCTCAGCTTGAAGTGGGCGGACTCGTTCTTCTTGAACTTCTCTTCGATCTCCAGGTCGCGCTCCGCCTTGAGCAGCGCTTGTTGCGTGGTCACATCCGGTCGCAACTTGAAGGCCCGCTTGAACTCGCGCACAGCCTGCTCGATCTTGTTCATGCCGTAGTAGGCCCAGCCCATCAGGCGGGCCGCGTCGGCATTGTCCGGTGCGGCCTGGTTGGCGCGCTCCAGATAGGCCAGTGAGTTGGTAAACTCGCTTTTGCGCAGATACAGGTGGGCAATGCTAAGAAGTGCGCCGACGTGCTGCGGTGCGAAGGATAGCGCGCGGCGGTAGTGTTCAATGGCCGCGTCCACTTTGCCGTCCTTCAGCTCGAACTGCGCCGCGGCGTGCAGCGCGGCGACCACTTTGGCTACTGCCAGCGCGGAACCGTTGTGCGCCTCGCTCTCGAGTTTTGCGATGTAGTGGAGGTCGAGCGCGCCGTCCTTCACCGTGGCCCGTGCGATTTCCTCGTTGCCGATGACCGCACCTGCCGGTGGGGCCGCGGCAGCCAGATCCACTTTCTTGGAGTCATTAGAGGAACCGCCCGCACCCCACACGGATTCGCCGCCGCGCTCGACGCGTTCCACCGCGGATTTCGGGAAGCTCAGGCGTCCGGCGGGCGTTTCGAAGTAGATGCGCTCGCCTTCTTCGACAACGTTGGTGGCGGAAATGCGCCGGCCGCTCTTGAGGACAATCGTATCCGCCGGCGCGGGCAGAGCCAGGGCAAACAGCAGGAATGCAAGAACGAGGACGCGACGCACAGCAAAATTCTAACAGACATTTCCTGCCGGGAGGCAACGCGGCTTGCTACCAAATGCTCCAAGTTGCTACAGTGAGGCGCATGCGGGGAGTGCTTCGAGCTTTAACGTGTTTCGCGCTGCTGGCCGCGCCGGCCGTGGCGCAGCAGTATGCTCCGGGCGGTCCGCGCGAGTTGCTGCAAAAGCTCAATGCGCTGCGCGTGGATGGGGAGCAAGTCTATCGCGTGCGCGAAGTCTCCCTGCGGCGCGACGCGGCGCGCGTCGCGCTCGATGAGGGCAAGCTGGCTTTTCTGGCCGCGGTGGACGGCCATATCACTGGCGCCGTTTTTACCGGGCAGGGCCGCGTGATTGCCGTGCCGCGCGACCCGGTGGAGAAGCGTTCCCTGGCCCGCTTCCTCGGCGCGCCGCTGCTAGATGAGTCCTTTTCCCGTGCCTATTTCCGCTTTACCGACAACACTGCGGAAGAGCTCCGCGCGCAGCTGAGTCGCGACGGGGCGCGGCCGTTTGCCGAGCCGACCTTCGCGGAGGATTGGAACCCGGTGGTGGCTAACCTGAATTCCCTGCATTCGCTGCGCATCCTGGCCGACCTGCTGGCCGAGGAGCCGCAGTCGTATTTCTACGCGGGGCTCGCCGGCGACACCTTCGGCTCTTTCGACGTGCTGGTGGACAACCGCCGCGAGGAGCAAATCCTGATCGGGCAAACGCTCTTTTCCGAAGGCGTGCGCTACTACGACACCTGGGCTTCCTTTCCCCGCGCCGATGGACCTACACCTTCGGCACCCTTTGCTCCGCTGGGCTACACCATCGAGACCACTATCCAGGCGACGCGCACGCTGGAAGGCACAACCACGGTGCAGTTAAAGGCCGCGCGCGGGGGCGAACGAATTGTCCCCCTGGAACTTTCGCGGCGGCTTTCAGTGAGCGAAGTGACGGACGAGACCGGGCGCGCGCTTCCGTTTTTTCAGAACGAGGAGGTGGCGCCGGAGGAGATGTTGCTGCGCGGTAACGACGCCGTGTTCATCGTTTTGCTGCAAGCCGCCACGGCGGGGGAGACCTTCCGCCTGCGCATCACTTATCGCGGTTCCGTGATCAGCGACGCGGGCAACGGTGTGCTTTTCGTCGGCGAACGCGGGAGTTGGTATCCGCATGCCGGCGGCGCGGGCCACTTCGTGCCTTTTGAGCTGTCCTTCCGCTGGCCGCGCCGGCTGACGCTGGTAGCCACCGGTAAGAAGCTGGAGGAACGCGAAGCGGGCGAGTGGCGCACGGGGAAGTGGAAGTCCGAAGCGCCCATCCCGGTGGCCGGTTTCAACCTGGGTGAATATGTATCGGCAAAAGTGGAGACGGACACTTGGAAAATTGATCTCTACGCAAACCAGCAGCTCGAAAAAGCTGTGCTGGACCAGTTCGACAAGCCGGTGGTGGAAAGCGCGGCGCGGACGCGCAGTGGGGCGCTGCTCCCGCCGCGCGTCACTTGGCCGGACCCGCCGCCGAGTCCCGCCGCGCTGATGAGTTCCATTGGCGAACGATTGGCCGAAGCGATCCGCTTCAACGAAAAACGGATGGGGCCGTTCCCGTTCGAAAGGCTTGCGGTGGCGCAGATTCCCGGCTCGTTCGGGCAGGGCTGGCCGGGGCTTCTCTACCTTTCCACGCTGTCGTTCCTGACGCCAACCGATCAAAGTCGCGCCGGAATCGGCAGACGAACCCAGGATCAGTTTTCCGCGCTGGTGCCGATTCACGAGCTGGCCCACCAGTGGTGGGGTAACGTGGTCGGTTGGGGAAGCTATCGGGACCAGTGGATCCAGGAGGGGCTGGCCAATTATCTGGCGCTCATGTTTGCGGAAAGCAAGCAGCCCGGCGAGCTGGCGGCGCGGCTGGAAAACTATCGCACCGATCTGACCGCTCGAGAAGGCAACGGAGGGCCGCCGGACGAGATTGGCCCGATGGCGCTGGGCTACCGGTTGCGTTCGTCAAAGTCGCCGGGCGGGTACGCGCGGCTCGTGTATCCAAAAGCGTCGTGGACCTTCCACATGCTGCGCATGATGCTGCAGCAATCTGGCGCGCCGCCGGTGGCAAAAAAGGCCGGCGCCACAAAGAGTCTTGAGATGTCACGGGAGCCTGACGAGCGTTTCGAAAAGCTCTTGCGGGCGCTTTTGGCCAACTACCGCCACCGCGCGCTGACTACGGCGGACCTGCAACGCGAAGTCGAAAAAGTGATGACGCCGCAGATGGACCTCGAAGGCAGCAAGAAATCGCCCGGGCGACCCGGCGCGCTGGACTGGTTCTTCGACGAGTGGGTACGAGGCACGGGCATCCCGAAATACACGGTGGAGTTCAACGTGAAGCCGGCGGGCGAAAAGTTCATTGTGCGCGGGAAGCTGAAACAGAGCGGCGTGCCGGCGTCGTTCATCGCGCCGGTGCCCATCTATGAACCGCGTGTGCTCGGCGGAAAGCCCGTGCTGCTGGGCACCGTCGTTACCAACGGCGAAGAGACGCCGTTCCAGTTCACCGTGCGCACCGCGCCGAAAAAGCTGCTGATTGACCCCAACCTTACCCTGCTCTGCCTCACGGAGTAGTAATCGATCCGAAATCCGGGGGCTCGCGGCGGAAAAACCGGGCGCGGAAAGCAGATGGCCGGAGGCCGTCAGCTATGATAGGATTTCTCGTTTGCATCCATCGCTAGGAGCTCAAGAGTGGCGCAGCACATCAGCCGGAAGGAATTGAAGCAGGACAGAATTGCCGAGACGTTCGTGCACGGCGTCGAGGCCGTGGAATCGCACCAGAAGCAGGCGTGGATGATCGGCGGCGCCGTCCTGGTCATCCTGCTGGCCATCTTTGGCTGGCGCTTCTACAGCGAGCAGCAAACGGTGAAGGCCACCGCCGCGCTCGAAGAGGCCATGAAGGTGTTCAACGCGCGCATCCGCGCCGCCGGCGAGCCGGAAGAGCCGGGCGAAATCACCTACGTGGAAGACAAGTTCAAATACATGGACGCGGCCAAGAAATTCGCCGACGTAGCAGGCAAGTACTCGCTGACGCGGCCCGGGCAAGTGGCGCGCTATTACGCCGGACTGAGCTACGCTCAGGTCGGCAACTTCTCCGAAGCCAAGAAGTGGTTGAGCGAAGTAGAAGGCAGCCGCGACGCCGAGATGGCCGCGCTGGCGCGCTACCAGCTCGCCAAGGTGAGCGCGCAGACCGGTGCCGGCGCCGAAGCGGAAAAGCTCTTCCAGGCGCTCATCGCCAAGCCCACCATCATGCTGCCCAAGCAAGTCTCCATGATGGCGCTCGCGGAGTATTATTCCCAGAAGAACCCCGCCGAAGCGGTTAAACTTTTCACGCAGATCAAGACGGAATTTCCTGACACCGCCGCTTCCGACCAGGCCGAGCAGCGCCTGTTGGAACTCAAGCCCAAGTCGTAAGCTCATTTTTATAGGGGCGCCCGCCGCGGCGGGTGCGCCCCTTTTTGTTTTGGCGGACACTCCCGAAGCCTCGGGAGCTCCGCCCCTACCCAAAACGCGCAGTGGGCCATACAATGGCGCACATGGCGCTGGCAGCTTATGCCATGCAGGAATCGGCGTCGCGCGGGCGGCGGCATCCCGAGCTGGCGCACGCTTACCGCAGCGCCTACGCGCGCGACCGCGACCGCATCATTCACTCCCGCTCATTCCGCCGGCTGGAATCCAAGACGCAGGTTTTCACCACGCGCTACTCCGATCATTTCCGCAACCGCCTGACGCACACCCTGGAAGTTGCGCAGATCGCGCGCACCGCCGCCGGCGCGCTGGGGCTGAATGCGGAGCTGGTCGAAGCGCTTGCGCTGGTGCACGATATCGGCCACCCGCCCTTCGGGCACGCCGGCGAAAGCCGCCTCGACGAACTGATGCGCGAGCACGGCGACCGCTTCGACCACAACCTGCACGCGCTGCGCACCGTGGAGCAGTTCGAGCAGCGCTACCTGGACTTCCCTGGACTGAACCTCACCTTCGAAGTGCGCGAAGGCATCATCAAGCACTCCAGCGAGTATTCCCCCGCGGAGTTTCCGGAGCTGGCCGAGTACCTGCTGGACCAGAGGGCGCCGCTCGAGGCGCAGTTAATCGACCTGGTGGATGAGATCGCTTATGACACCGCCGACCTCGACGACGGCTTCGAAGCCCGCTTGCTCGACTTGCCGGAAATCCTCGAAGGCGTTCCGCTGTTCGCGGAACTATACGCGGAGGTGGACCGCGGCCACCCCGTCGCGCGCACCAAACTGAAATTCAATGAAGCCAACAAGCGCGCGCTCGACCGCCAGGTGACCGACCTCATCGAGCACACGCGCACGCAGCTCGCCGCCAGCGGCGTGTACAGCACGGAAGACGTGCGTCGCTACTCGCGCCGGCTGGCCAGTTTTTCCCCGGAGGGGACGCGGCACAACATCGCCTGGAAAAAGTTTCTCCTCGCCAAGCTCTATGATTCACCGGCCCTCGGCGAGGAGCGAGACGCCTGCGTGGCGGCGCTGGGAGAGCTCTTCCGCTTCTACCTGGAGCACCCGGAAAAAATGCCTAAATTTTATTTCCAGCAGGCGCAGAGCGAGCCGCGGCACCGTGTGGTGTGCGACTACGTCGCGGGCATGACCGATCATTTCCTGCTGCGCCTGCATGGCGACTTGCTCCGCGGCACATCCGCCCGCTGACCCTTTCGAGGCGCGCAGCCCGCCGTTCCTTGACATTGAGTGACCCGCCCGTATAATCGTTCTTCGCGGAAAATGCGGCTTTTTGCAGCACGAGCCGCAGGATTCGCGAATGTGCGCGATCAGTTGCGCAGGCACGGACAGAATGTTCCTGGATGTCAAAGAGCTGGCCGTCCGGAAGGCGCGGATTCAGAAGACCTATCCGGCCGGCACCATCGATTTCCACTCCGTCGAGTTCCGCCAGCTCGATCCGCTGGAAGTTCGCGCTGCGGCCGAGCTGCTGGAGGGCCAGATCCGCATTTCGGGTCACCTGCATACGCGGATTGAATTGGTTTGTTCACGGTGCCTGGAGACGGTGGTGGAGGAAGTCAGCCGCGATTTTGACTTGTTCTACCGCCCCGCGACGACCGTCGCACAGGAAGAGAAGATCCACCTGAAAGTGGACGACACGGAGATCGGGTTTTTCCAGGGCGACGGGTTGTTCCTGGCTGACGTGCTGGCCGAGCAGGTGAACCTTTCGATTCCCATGAAGGTGATTTGCCGCAGCGACTGCCGGGGCTTGTGCCCGCACTGCGGCATGAATCTGAACAGCGAAGAGTGCCGCTGCGAAATCCAGAAGACCGACCCGCGTCTCGCACCGCTGGCGCGCTTCAAGCAGGACTGGTCCAAGAAGCAATAGCAATCCAAATCCCGAATCGCTAGACTGGCCTGAGGTGCAACAGGCCAGCAGCAAGGAGTCTGTATGCCCAACCCGAAACGACGTCACTCGAAGAGGCGCAAGAACCAGCGCCGGGCGCACGATGCGCTCACCGCTCCCACGCTTTCCGAATGCCCGCAGTGCCACCAGATGAAGATGCCCCACCAGGCCTGTCCGGAATGCGGGTACTACAAAGGGCGCGAAGTGGTTGACACCTCGTCCTGAACGTCCTAAGTTCACGGGCTATCTTTCCGGGCGTCCGCCACGGCGGACGCATTCCTCCATCCGGAGTTTTGATGATCACCATCGCTCTTGACGCCATGGGCGGCGACTCCGCCCCGCGGGCCGAAGTGGAAGGCGCCATCCTCGCTGCGCGCGAGCTGGGTGTGCGCGTGCTTCTGGTCGGCCAGCAGGAGGCCGTCAAGCGCGAGCTCGCCAAGCACACGCATCGCGGCCTGCCGCTGGAAATCGTCCACGCGAGCGAAGTGATCGCCATGGACGATTCGCCGGTGACCGCCTTCCGTAAGAAAAAGGACAGCTCCGTGCACGTGGCCGCGCGGCTGGTGAAGTGCGGCGACGCCGACGGCTTCGTCAGCGCGGGCAATACGGGCGCGGTGATGGCCGCCGCGCACTTCATCCTCGGCACGCTGCCCAGCGTGGACCGGCCGGCGCTGGCCGCTCCCTTCCCCACCACCCGTGGCGGCGTTTCCGTAATGCTCGACGTGGGCGCCAACGTGGACTCCAAGCCCGTTCACCTCGAACAGTTCGCTATCATGGGAGAGATTTATCACCGTGTGCTGTTCGGCACGCGCCGCCCCAAGGTGGGGCTGCTCTCCATCGGTGAAGAGGAAATGAAGGGCAACGAGCTTACCAAGGAAGCGCACAACCGCATGAAACATATGCCCCTGAATTTCGTCGGCAACATCGAGGGGCGGCACGTCTTCGCCGGCGATGCCGACGTGATCGTGTGCGACGGCTTCATCGGCAACGTGGCGCTGAAAATCAGCGAGGGTCTGGTGGAGCACATCGCCACGACGCTGAAGGAAGCCCTGAATAGCACGCTAGCCTCGCAGGTGGGCTATGTGTTTGCGCGCAAGGCCTTCGCCAATTTCAAAAAAAAGCTGGACTACTCCGAGTACGGCGGCGCGCCGCTGCTGGGCGTGCGTGGCATCACCATCATCGGCCACGGCCGCTCGAACGAAAACGCCATCAAGAACGCCATCCGCGTGGCCACGGAGTTGAGCCGCGCCAAACTGAACGAGAAAATCGAACAGGAACTTTCCGAAGTAGGAGTGGGCGCAAAGCGCTGAGCGCTGCGCGCCCGGTCAATCCCCGGCGGAGTGTCGCTGGAGAAACCGAGCAACTGAATGGGCAAACTGGCGTTTCTCTTTCCAGGACAGGCTTCGCAGTACCCCGGCATGGGCAAAGACCTCGCCGAAAAGTTCGGGGTGTCCCGCGCCGTTTTCGAAGAGGCCGACCAGGCGCTGGGTCTGGCCATCTCGCGGATCTGCTTCGAAGGCACGGAAGACGAGTTGAAGCTCACGGAAAACACGCAGCCGGCCATCCTCACGGTGAGCGTGGCAGCGTTACGCGCATTGCAGGAGAAGGGCATTTCGCCGGACTTCGTGGCCGGACACAGCCTGGGCGAATATTCGGCCAACGTGGCGGCCGGCACACTGGAATTTGCCGACGCGGTGCGCCTGGTGCGCAAGCGCGGAAAGTACATGCAGGAAGCAGTGCCCGCCGGAGAAGGCGCGATGGCCGCCATCCTCGGCCTGGGGGCGGCACAAATTGATGGCATCTGCAAGAAAGCCGCGGAGGGCGGGGTCGTCTCCGCAGCGAATCTGAATTCGCCGGAGCAGACGGTGATCTCCGGCCACGCCGCGGCAGTCAAGCGCGTGGTCGAATTGGCCACGCAGGGCGGCGCAAAACGCGCGGTGATTCTGGCGGTGTCCGCGCCATTTCATAGCGAGTTGATGTTGCCCGCGCAGCAGCGCCTCGAAGTGGACCTGCGGCAAACCACGTTCCGGGACCCGCGCTGTCCGCTGGTGAACAACGCCGATGCAGACCTGATCGAAAAAGGCGAGGAAGCGCGTGATGCACTGATCCGTCAGGTGTGCCTGCCGGTGCGCTGGGAGGAATCGGTCCGCGAATTGATCGCGCAGGGCGTGACGATTTTCATCGAGGTCGGTCCGGGCAAAGTCCTCTCCGGCCTGCTGCGGCAGATTGACCGCTCCGTGCATTGCCTGAACGTCGAAGACGAAAAAAGCCTGACGGCGGCGGTGGAAAAGCTGACGCAGGCCCGCGGCGAAACGGAATAGATTTGTAGCGGCGTGTTTACCCGGCCATCGCAGAGAGCCATGTTCAGCCTGAAGGACAAAGTCGCACTGGTGACGGGCGCGTCGCAAGGCATCGGACGCGCGACCGCACTGGCGCTGGCCGAAGCCGGCGCCAAGGTGGCCGTCGCCGCGCGCAATGCGGAAAAACTGAACGCCGTGGCGGCGGAAATCACCGCTGCGGGCGGCCAGGCCCTGGCCGTGCCGATGGATGTCGCCGACGCCGAGCAGATCAAGGCAGGCTTCAAGCAGGTACTCGAAAAATTCGGCAAGCTGGATATTCTGGTGAACAATGCCGCCGTCACTCGCGATGGATTGGCGCTGCGCATGAAACTGGAGGACTGGGACGCGGTCATTCGCACGAATCTGACCGGTGCCCACCTGTGCAGCCAGCAGGCGCTGGGGCCGATGATGCGGCAGCGCTGGGGGCGGATCATTAACGTGACCTCGGTGGTGGCGCAGACGGGCAACGCCGGGCAGGCCAACTACGTTGCGGCCAAGGCCGGGTTGATCGGCCTGACAAAAGCGATTGCCGTGGAGATTGCCTCGCGCAACATTACGGTAAATGCGATTGCGCCGGGCTTCATCTCCACGCCGATGACCGATCCCCTGCCGGATAAAGTGAAGCAGGAGATGCAAGAGAAGATTCCGCTGGGGAGAATGGGCACGGACCGCGACGTTGCCGCCGCAATTGTATTTCTCGCCAGCGAAGAAGCTGGGTACATCACCGGCCATGTGCTGGACGTCAACGGCGGCATGTATATGGCGTGACCCCGGTGGACCCATGTTGACCAATGCGGACGCCGCGTCTAGAATGGGCGGGTTATTTGGAGACAGCGGATTTCCAGGCAGCACCCCGAAGCCAGACCATCAAACGAGAGCACCGGAGGAGACAGGATGGCCAGTGTTGAAGAACGCGTGAAGCAGATTATCGTGGAACAACTGGGCGTGGACGAAGCGGAAGTCACCCCCACGGCCTCGTTTGTGGACGACCTGGGCGCCGATTCGCTCGACGTCGTCGAGCTGACCATGGCCTTTGAGGAAGCCTTCGGGATCGAAATCCCCGACGAGGATGCCGAAAAGATTGCCACCGTCAAGGCCGCCATCGACTACATCGAAAAACACTCTGCGGCGAAAAAGTAAGCCAGCAGCCTCCGCGGGAGAAAACCCATCGTGAGCCGCCGCGTAGTTGTCACCGGAGTCGGTCTTGTGTGCGGATGCGGGATCGGCACCGAGGAAGCCTGGAAAAACATCGTCGCCGGCAAGAGCGGCATCGGCCCTATCACCCTGTTCGACGCCTCCCAACATGACTCCCGGATCGCGGGCGAAGTGAAGAACTTCGACCCGGGCGTTTGGGTGGAGAAAAAAGAGCAGAAAAAGATGGGCCGGTTCATTTCGCTGGCGATTGCTGCCTCCGAGTTCGCCACGCAGATGGCCGGGCTGAAAATCAGCAGCGATGAAGAAGCCGACCGCACCGGCGTCTATATCGGTTCCGGCATCGGCGGCTTCGAAGTCATCGAGCGCGAGCATACCAAGATGGTGCAGGGCGGTCCCGGCCGCATCTCTCCGTTCTTTATTCCCGCGACGATCGTCAACCTGGCCGCGGGACACGTCTCCATTCGCACCGGCGCGCGCGGGCCCAACTCCGCCACCGCGACGGCCTGCTCCGCTTCGGCACACGCCATCGGCGATGCCTTCAAAATCATCCAGCGCGGCGATGCGGACACGATGATCTGCGGCGGCGCGGAAGGCGCCATCACGGCGTTGAGCGTGGGCGGATTTGCGGCCATGAAGGCGCTCTCCACGCGCAACGCCGAGCCGGAGCGGGCCAGCCGCCCGTTTGATGCGCAGCGCGACGGCTTCGTGGTCGGCGAAGGCTCCGGCATCCTGATTCTCGAAACGCTGGAGCACGCTGAAAAGCGCGGCGCGCCGCCGATCGCTGAAATCGTCGGCTACGGAATGTCCGGCGACGCCTTCCACATCACGCAGCCCGCCGAAGAAGGCGCGGGCGCGTACCGCGTGATGATGGCCACGCTACGCGATGCCAAAGTCTCGGCGGACGTGGTGGATTACGTGAACGCGCACGGCACCTCCACGCCCATCGGCGACGCCATCGAAACGATCGCCATGAAGCGCGTCTTTGGCGAGCGCGCGAAGAAAGTCGCGGTGAGTTCCACAAAATCCATGACCGGGCACCTGCTCGGCGGCGCCGGCGGTCTGGAGGCGGGCATCAGCGCGCTGGCCCTGCGCGACCAGGTCTTGCCGCCCACCATCAATTATGAGAATCCCGACCCGGCCTGCGACTTGGATTACGTTCCGAATGTGGCGCGCAAAGCCACCGTCAACTACGCGCTGTCAAATTCGTTCGGCTTTGGCGGCACCAACGCCGCCTTGCTGTTCAAACGCTGGGAAGGAAAATAATTTGTAGGGGCGGACCTATGTGTCCGCCCGTCTGTAAGGCGCGCTCGCCGGCGTGCCTTTGAAAATTCCCGCCACGCCCGTCGGAGGAACCCGTGAAAATTGCCGTCTGCATCAAACAAGTCCCTGCCAAGGACGCGCCGCTGCAAATCCCCGAAGGCAGCGCGTGGATCCGCGAGACGGACATCGGTTTCGAGACCAACGAGCCGGACGGCTTCGCCCTCGAAGAGGCGTTGCGTCTGAAGGAAAAGCACGGCGGCGAAGTGGTGGCCATTTCCATGGGCCCGGAGCGCGTGAAGCAGACCATCAA
>Ga0315281_10009548_pt1 | contig 13453 bp, 10 predicted proteins | sample YL17G07_0_MG_FD_204540 | JGI IMG/M metagenome (GOLD analysis project Ga0315281, IMG submission 204540) | Sediment microbial communities from Yellowstone Lake, YNP, Wyoming, USA - YL17G07_0 | ecosystem: Environmental > Aquatic > Freshwater > Lake > Sediment | place: USA: Wyoming | collected...
CTTTTCGTTCCGCCATCGTTTCTCTATTGGTAGAGCGTTCCCGTGTTCACGATCGGCTGCGCGTCGCGGTCGCTGCAAAGGACGACCAGTAAGTTGCTCACCATCGCGGCTTTTCGCTCTTCGTCGAGTACGACGACTTTCTTCGCGCTGAGCTGTTCGAGAGCCATCTCGACCATACCGACCGCTCCCTCGACGATTTTCTGGCGTGCGGCGATGATCGCGCTGGCCTGCTGTCGCCGCAGCATGACGCTGGCGATTTCGGCGGCATAAGCGAGATGACTGATGCGGGCTTCGATGACCTCGACGCCGGCCCTGGCGAGTCGTTCGTGAATTTCCCGCTGGAGCTCGTGGGCGACTTCGAGTGCCGACATTCGCAAAGAGGTCTGCCCTTCGACGTGAGCATCGTAGGGGTACCGGGTGGCGAGGTTTCGAACCGCGGCTTCGCTCTGGACGTGAACGAAATGTTCATAGTCGTCGACTTCGAACATCGCCTCGGCCGTCTCGACGACTCTCCAGACGACCACGGCCGCGATGTCGATCGGATTGCCGTCCTGGTCGTTCACCTTGAGGTGGCCGCTTTCGAAGTTGCGCATGCGGAGCGAAACGTGCCGGCGCAACGTCAAGGGATTGACCCAGCGGAAACCCTGCTGTTTGAGCGTCCCCTGGTAGTGACCGAAGAGGACGACGACCCTGGCTTCGTTGGGATTGACGACCGTGAGCCCGCCAAATCCGATTCCGTCGATGATCAGAACCAGCAACCAGAAAATGACGCCGACGAGACTTTCAGCCCTCGCCGACGACACGATCATCGACACAGAGTACGGAATCATCCCGATCAGAATCACGACCATGAACCAACCCGACATCCCCTGAATCTGTTTCTCTCGAAGCATGGAGACCTCCTTCTTCATGAAATCAATATGATATCAATTTGATAGGATGTCAAGAGGGGGCGTTCCGATGCTCCCGCGACCCGCCCGATTCTTCGAGCAGGGGAGGGCGAGCAAAAATTGGCGAGTCGGGTGGACTGCTGCGGGAGAGACGAAGGCCTGTCGAACGGGCCGAGCGACCGGGGAGGTGATCTCCGTGGGAGAAGAAGCTCGTCAGCTCGATTTCGAATGCCCGCCGGGCTTCGTCTTCGATCCGATCGCCGCCGCTTCGTCCCGGGGCTCGATCACGAGGTCTCCACTCCCGGTGTCGACGTCGATCCGGAGCCCCGGCGAACCGTGGCGGTAGCCGACGACCTCGCGATCGCTCACGATCGGTGTTGCGTCTGGAAAATGGCACTTGATCGTTCCGCTTCCCTGGTCAGCCCGCGCTTCGAAGGACGAATTGCGCGGGATTCGAAGGACCACGTCTCCGCTTCCGGTATCGGCGCGAACATGAGCCAGGCGATTTCCCCGGTTGTCGATGTCGATGTCTCCCGAACCGGTGTCGGCGCTGAGATCTTCGATGTCGGAGGCTTCGATTCTCACGTCGCCCGAGCCCGTGTCGATGGCGACTTGCCGGGCTTCGAGAGAAGCAAAATCCATGAAATCCTCCTGAAAGCCGGATTGCGCCGGCCGTCACTGCCTGTCCTCTTCCAAGTACGAAGACGGGAGGATCTTGTTCGCGGACGGCTTTTCGGCTCGAAAGTCGAAGTCAGCGGATCCGGATTCGGCCACGGTGACGCCGAACGGTCTGGTGCGACCAATGCCCGGGAACGTATTCCCAGTGGCCGTGGCGATGCCGGTAGCTGGCTCGAATCCAGACCGACCGCTCGATGGGAGGGCGATCCCATCGGCCGCCAATCCAGATCCATTCCCGGCCGTTCCAATGCCAGTCACCCGAGACCCAGACGTGTTCGGGCGCCGGCCGGCTGGATTCGACGATGATTTCGTTTCTCGGGGCCGGCGGCGCAAGGCGAACGATATGAACGTCGATGTCCGGAACCGGAGGAAGCGGCGGGTTTGGAAGGCCTGAGGCGGAAGCAAACGAAATCACAAGCATCCATCCGGCGGCCGCCATTCCCAGCCGGATCATTTTCTGATTTCGCATCGGGCTCCTCTTTCCGAGATCGGGACGCTCGTCTCCTGGGAAAACTCGGCAGTCCTGCCGCTTAGTTCGCGAACTTCAAGCTCGACAGCGAAGCTCGCCCGAGTGGCGAGGGGCGGAAGCCGAGAACGCGGCGGGAATAAACCGCCACGGCCTGACCGTAAATGAGCGGGACGACCGGCGCCTCTTCGGTCAGGATCTTCAGGATCGCCGCCCGATGCGGCTCCGTCGGCTCGGCCCGGAAACGAGCGAGCGCTTCGTCCATTCCGGCGTGACTCCAGCGGCTCAGGTTGTTGGACATTGCGGTGATTTTCGAAACTTTCGGAATCATGTGCGATGACAGCAGAGCTTCGAAGTAGTCGGCGGGATCGGCGGTATCGGCGATCCAGCCCGCGATGGCCATCTCGAATTTCCCGCCTTTGACGCGATCAAAAAAGTCGGCGCGGTCCTTGGGTTGGATCAGCTCGACGGTGATTCCAATGGCCGCGAGCTCGTCGCGGATGGTCTCGGCGGCGGCGCGAGGGTTCGGCAGGTAGGGGCGGGGACTCCAGGTGACGAGGAGCGACAAGTTCTTCGGAGCGGCCGAGCCGGCTTTCTGGATCAGCTCCTTGGCTTCGCGAAGATTAAAAGCCAGGCCGTCCCGTTCGCGCCCGAGAAAAGGAGGGAGGAGGCTCGAGGCGACGAAAGCGAGCGGATTGGTGGGATACGTCTTCCGGGCGATCTCCCGACGGTCGATGGCGAGTGCGATGGCCCGGCGGACGAGCGGGTTCGAGAGGGAGGGGATCGGGGTGTTGAAGAAGAGCATCCCGGTGGCGTTGCCAGGCGAAATCGACGGAATGAACGGGTGCCCCTGCAGCTCGGCCGCGTCGACCGAGGTCAGGCTGAACGTGAAATCGAATTCCTGGCGCTTGGCGGCTTCGAGGAGATTTCGAGTTCCGCCGTCGACCGCTGCCGGAAAGACTTTGAAGTCGATCTCGTCGATCGAAACCTGCTCGCGATAACGGGGATTCCGGGTGAGGACGAGCGGATTGGCGTCGAGAAGCTGACGCCGGGTGAGTCCCTCGGGAAACATGCACGGGCCGGTTCCCAGAAGCCGATCCCCTTTCTCGAGTGTGACTCCACAGAAGGTCTGGGTGAGAACCAGCTCGAATCTGGGATTCGGGCTCTTGAGCCTGAAGACGATCCGATCTCCCGCTGCTTCGGCAGTCGCCTTGACTGCGAAGTCGCTCGCTTTCGAAAGTGAGCGAACGACCGCGTCGGCCGTGAGAGGCGTTCCATCCGAAAACGTGATCCCGGGCCGAAGAGGGGCCGAATAGGTCGGCTGACCGGCGGTGTTCGCGTCGTGACGCAGCGGCTCTGAGAAGAGGACCGGCTCGGGCGGAGCGTCTCCGACAGGCGGCGCATAGGGGGTCTCGAAGATCTCGCTGAGAATCATGTGGCTCACGCTGTCATCCGCTTCGCGGATGTCGTGTGTTCCCAGTCTGGTCAATGCTCCAACGCGAAGGATTTGGTTCGACATCGATTCGTGGCTCCCTTTTCCAGATATGGTCGATCGAAGAGTTCGATCTCGATGGGCCGGTCTCCAACGGGCACCGGCAGCTTTCCGGGGGTCAGTGACCTGTGTGCGAATGTTACCGGCACGGCCGCGGGGGGGCAACTCCCGGATGAAGTTCGCGAGGGAAACCCACGGGGCGGTGAGCCGTATCATCGGTTCCGTGAACGCGATCCGGTGGCTTGCCGTTTTCGTGATTCTTCCGCTTGCCGGACTCCTCCTGGTGAATGAGAGCGGCGCTGCGGAAGAGGATTTTCCGGCGGGTCGAATCATCGACCGGGTCGAATGCCGTTCGGATCGATCCCGGACCTACGCGCTTTACCTCCCGTCGCGCTACGACCCGAAAGAAAAATATCCTGCCCTCCTGGTTTTCGATCCGCGGGGGCGCGGCCGTCTGGCCGCCGAGCAATTTCTGGATGGCGCCGATCGCCGCTCCTGGCTTGTCCTTTCGTCGAACGAAACCCGCAGCGATGGTCCGATGGAACCGAATTTGCGGGCGCTGCGCGCTCTCTGGCCGGAGCTTTCGCGGTACGCCGTCGACGAGCGGAGGATCTATGTCGCCGGATTTTCCGGCGGCGCGATTCTGGCCTGGACGCTGGCCCTCGATGCGAACGGAAGGATCGCCGGAGTCATCGCCTCGGGAGGGAGGTTGCCCGACGAGATCCCGGCCCCCGACCGGGTTCCCTTCGTTTATTTCGGCGCCGCGGGGCGGCGCGATTTCAACCACTCGAAAATGGCGGACATCGATCTCCTGCTCGGGCGTCTGGGTTCGCCGCACCGATTCGAAACCTTCGAGGGATCTCACGAATGGATGCCGAAAGAAATGGCCGCAGAAGCGATCGACTGGATGGAGCTCATCGCCATGAAGGAAGGGCTCGCACCGTGCGGAGAAATCTTCGTCGAAGAGGAATGGGGGCGGGAGCGCAGCGGCGCCCGGGAGCTCGAAAATTCGGGACACGTTCCTTCCGCGCTCAGGCGATACGAATCGATGGTGCGAAGTTTCGAAGGGCTTCGGGATTCTGACGAGGCGAAGCAGAAGATCAGAGCGCTGAATTCGACGGCCGCCGTCTTGAAATCCAGGCAGGAGGAGCGGGAAGCCGGGGAGCTGGAACGGGAATTCGAAGCCGTGCTCGGCCGAGCCCTCCGCAATCTTTGGAATCCGGAAATGCCGATGCCCGCTGCGCGACTGGCCTCCGAGCTTCGAATCGACGAGCTCATCCTGAAAGCGAAATCGGGCGGAGCGGCGGGTGATGCAGCCCGTCGAATCCTCGAGCGCATCTTCACCCAGCTTTCGTTCTATCAATTCCGCGACATGGCGGAAAAAAAACGCTGGGGACTGGCGGCATCCGCGCTCACCGTCGCTCTTCGCATTCACGAGCACGACGCCGCGACCTGGTATGACCTGGCCTGTTCCTATGCCCGCGTTTGGAGCCCCTTCAAAGCCATCGATGCTCTCGGGCACGCCGTCGACGACGGGTTTCTGGATCGCGACCACCTCGCGAAAGATCCCGACCTCGACACGCTGCGCGATCTGCCGGGATATCGGGACGTGGTGAGAAGGATGAAGACGGGAAGCTGAAACCTACTCGTCGTCCCACAGCCGTCCCGGCAGGCGCGGTCTGCGAAGGCGAGGGGGCGCGTCGGGCTCCTTCGACTCGGCAATCTGCCGCCGCCGTTTCCGTACGATCCAGGCGGCGATCGGAATCAGGAGCGCCGCAACGAAAAAGATAGTCCCCTCCGAGCCGACGGTCAGCAGGAGTCGGACCAGGATCGGTTTTCCGTGAATCCACTGGTCGAACTTCTTTTCGGGCGAGGTTCCAAATCGGCGGGCAAACGCTTCGTCGAACGAGTCACGCTCTCTCACCTGGAGAAGGAAGGCCGTCAGGCCGGGCGATTCGGGAAAGAGAAATTCGACGAACCCTCTTGCCAGATCGTAAGACCGGCGCGCTTCGGTTTCGCCGGCCGAGAAATCCGATTCGATTCGAGGCAGCGAAATCCGCGCGGCGCGCCCGAAAAAAAGGGAAAGAATCGATCGATCCCCCTCCCACTCTCCCGACGCCCGGAGGGCGAGCCCCTCGTCGAACCAGCGCGGAGCCCGTGACCCGATGGATCGAAAAAGGAGGAGGTGGGAGATCTCGTGGCGGAGGGTCTGGGCCGCGTTGCCGAAAGGGAATTCGCCGGTCCGGGCCTCCACCACGACCAGACGGTTTTCGTGCGGCAGGGCCCCGCCCGCGGCGAAACGCGGAAGCATCCGCCACGAACCGGGGATCACCGGAGGGCGGCTGGCGACGAATTCGATGTCGAAGGGGCGAGTGGCGGCGTCCGGAGAGAGGGCGTAAAGCGACGAGAGCTCGGCGACGGAGGATTTTCGGAACTCTTCGAGATGGAGGGGCAGAGGAGCGGGAGAAGCGATGAGTGACGCGGCGAAGAGTGCCGCGAAAAACAACGGCGTCATGCGGCGGATCAGGCGGCGGCGGATCGCCCAGGGACGAATCGAGTCGCCGTCTCTGCGTCGGAACGATCCTCGGTTGCCCGCTCGGATGCTCTTTATCGGCCGCCCCTCTCCGTTCCGGCCGCCGCCCCGATTTTGGATTCCGGGTTTGCCGGCCCCGTGACCCGATCGATCCTCACCGCGCACGCCTTGAACTCGGGCGTTTTCGTCGTCGGTTCGAGCGCGATGGAAGAGAGCAGATTCACCATCGTGGTTTCGGGAAAAGCGAAAGAGCAGAAGACGGCTCCGCGCGGCGAACGTTCGGTGACTCTCACCTGCATTTCGACTGCGCCGCGGCGCGAGGCGACGCGAACGGGTTCTCCGGTGGTCAGGTTCAATCGGGTGGCATCGGCCGGATTCATCTCGATCCATTCCCGGTCGATGAATCGGTCGAAATGTTCCGCGCGGCCGGTCTGCGTTCCCGTGTGATAAGTCGACAAACGGCGGCCCGTGGTCAGGACGAAAGGGTAGTCCGCATCGGCAATCTCCGCCGGAGGGAGCCAGTCGACCGGCATGAGCTTCGCTTTGCCGATGGGGAAGCCGTCCTGGTGAAGAAATTTCGTGCCCGGGTGGTCGGTCGTCGGACAGGGCCACTGGAGCCCTTCCTTCTCGATCCGGTCGTACGTGATTCCGGTGAGCGGCGGAGCGAGAACCCGGACTTCGTTCCAGATTTCTTCGGCGTCGCGGTAGTTCCATCCCGCTCCCATCCGGTCGGCCACCTGCTGAACGATCCACCAGTCGGGCTTCGCCTGCCCCGGCGGCTCGACCGCCTTTCTGACCCTCTGAACGCGCCGCTCGGAGTTCGCATACGTTCCGTCGACCTCCGCGAAGGAAGCGGCCGCCGGAAAGACCACGTCGGCGAGCCTCGCCGTCGTCGTGAGGAAAATGTCCTGGACCACGAGCAGCTCGAGCTTTTCGAAGGCCGCGCGGGTTTTTTCGATGTCGGTGTCGGCGACGGCGGTGTTGTCGCCGACGATCCACATCGCGCGAATCTTCCCTTCGAGCACCGCGTCGATCGCTTCCGGTTTCTTGTATCCCGGTTCCTTCGGCATCACGACGCCCCAGGCCTTCGAGAATTTCTCCCGCACCTCCGGATCGGAAACTTTCTGGTATCCGGGGAGAGTCTCGGGCATTCCGCCCATGTCGCCGGTTCCCTGGACGTTGTTTTGTCCACGGAACGGATTCACCCCCGAGCTGACGCGTCCGAGATTGGCGGTCAGGAGCGCGAGGTTTCCGAGCGACTGAACGTTGGCGACGCCGGTCCGGTGCTCGGTGATTCCGAGCGTGTAGCAGATCGCGGCGCGTTCCGCGGTCGCGTAATCGCGCGCGGACTGACGGATGGTCGCCGCCGGAATTCCGGTGATGGGTTCGGCCCATTCGGGGGTTCGGGTTTTCAGGAACGTTGCGAGCTCGTCGAATCCGTCACACTTCTCGTCGACGTATTCTCTCCGCACCAGCCCCTCTTCCACGATGACCGAGCACATGGCGTCGACCAGCGCGATGTCCGACCCGATCCGGATCTGCATCCACTGGTAGGCGAAGCGGGTGAGGTCGATTCGTCTGGGATCGGCGACGAGGAGCTTCGCCCCTTTCCTGACGGCTTTCTTGAGGCGGATCGCGATGACCGGATGCGATTCGGTCGTATTGGTTCCGATCGCAAAAATGAAGGGCGCGTCCTCGAGCTCGCCGATCGAGTTCGACATCGCACCTCGTCCGAGCATGGCCGCCAGACCGGCGACCGTGGGGGCGTGTCACGTTCTTTGGCAATTGTCGATGTTGTTCGTCCCCATGACTCCGCGAACGAACTTCATGAGCAGATAGTTCGATTCGCTGGTCGTGCGGGCGCTCGCCCAACCGGCGAATGCGTCCCCCCCGTGGTCGTTCTTCACCTGGGTCAGTTTCGTCGCGACCAGGTCGAGGGCTTCGTCCCAGGTCGCTTCGCGAAACGTGCCATCGCTTTTCTTGATAAGCGGGGTCGTCAGCCGTTCTTTGGATTCGATGAAGTCGACCCCCCACTGTCCCTTGACGCAGAGGGCCCCTTCGGACGCGGGCGCCGTGAATCGGGGAAGCGATCCGAGGAGCTTCCCGCGTGCGGTTTCGAGCGTGAGGCCGCATCCGGTTCCGCAATAGGGGCAAATCGTGTCGACGTGCTGAATTTCGTCCGCGAGAAGGTCCGCCGGTTTCTTCGCGAACATTTTTTTGTCGAACAGAGCTCCCGTCGGACACGTGTGGATGCATTGACCGCAAAACTCGCAGCTGGAATCCTCAAGCGCTCCGTCCATCCACGTCGCGATGGTCGAGCCGAATCCGCGCCCTTTCGCGGTAATGGCGTTGTCTCCTTCGATCTCGTCGCAGATCCGGACGCAGCGATAGCAATTGATGCAACGTTCGTAATTCCGTCCGAGAAACGGGTTGACGTCCTCCTTGAAGGCACCGCCCGCCCTTCCAGTGAAACGCCCGTCGCCGGCGCCCACTTCGCGCGCGACCTGGTGGAGCTCGCAAAGCCCTTCGTGCCGGCACTTCGGGCAGTCGGCGATCGCGGGCTCCGGCAGGAGGCTCAGAACCATCTCGGCGATTCCCTTCCGGAGCGTGCGGATTTCGTCGTCGGCGGTTTCGATTCTCATTCCATGTTCCGCCTTGAGAGTACAGGACGCGACGAGGCGGCCGTTCACCTTGACGAGACAGAGGCGGCACGAGCCGTACGAAGCGAGGCGCTCGTCATAGCAGAGCGATGGGACGTAGGCACCGGCACGGCGCGCGGTCTGGAGGATGTTGTCGCCGGGGAGAATCGCCGCGGTCTTGCCGTCGACTTCGAGCGTTGGAGTCGGCGGCGGAGTCGCCGCCGGTTTCGCGGAACCTGATTCTTGTTCGAGCATCGTGGATTCCTCCCTGCTGTGTCGCTTCTCGCGGTCGAACATCCGTCGTTTTCGAAATCTTTCGAAACGGCTGCTAAGCGCCGTTTTCCGCGGCCCTCGGCGGACGATGATGTGCCTCCCAGATAGGAACGGTGCGCCCCGGCCGGCAAATTCCTTTCGGACAATGTCCCGATTGGTGCGCGTCGATCTCCTCCGGGAAATGCTTGAGAAGCCCCTGCAGGATCGCAGGCGCCGCCAGGCCCAGACCGCAGGCGCTCGCCCTCGTCATGACGGTCGCGATTTCGTCGAGCTCCCGGCGCGGAGTTTCTCCCAGGCCGGATTCCGCCAGCTGGTCGAGCCGCTCGACGATTCGTTGAGTTCCGATCCGGCAGGGGAAACATTTTCCGCACGACTCGTCGCGGAAGAACGCCATCGCGTTTCTCACGAAATCGACGAGACAACGCGAGTCGTCAATGGCGACGATTCCCCCCGAGCCGAGCATCGCCCCTCTGGCTTTCGGGCTCTGGAAATCCAGCGGCAGATCGAGCTCGGATGCCGGAAGCAGCCCTCCCGACAGTCCTCCCATCGTGAAAGCGCGGATCGTCCGTCCGTTTCGAGGCCCCTCGGCAAAGTCGAAGAGCAGCTCCCGGACGGTCGATCCGAACGGGGCCTCGAAATTTCCGGGGTGCGCAACGTCTCCCGAGATCGAATAGAGCTTGGTTCCGGGCTGGCCGCGCCGGCCCAGCGTCTTCCACGCGGCGGCTCCCATCTCGAGAATCCGCGGAACGGCTGCGAAGGTTTCGACGTTCGAGAGGAGCGTCGGTTTTTGGTAGAGGCCGTGAGTGACGGGGTAGGGCGGTTTGTCGCGGGGGAACGGCTTCTTCCCCTCGAGGGAATTGAGAAGTGACGTCTCTTCTCCGCAGATGTAAGCGCCGGCGCCGCGGCGAACCCAGAATTTCAGGTCTCCGAACATTCCGGAATGCCCGGCTTCGTCCACAGCCTGCTCGAGAATTCTCTTCGCCTCGGGATACTCGTATCGGAGGTAGATGATGGCTGTGGTCGAACCGACGGCGCGGGCCGCGATGGCGACCCCTTCGAGAAGGAGATGCGGGTCGTGCTCGAGAATCACGCGGTCCTTGAACGTTCCCGGTTCCCCTTCGTCCGCGTTGACGACCACGTACTTGGGAGATCCCGCTGCAGCCAGGACTGCGCGCCACTTGGCCGCAGCCGGGAATCCTGCGCCGCCCCGGCCCGCCAGCCCGCTGGCTTCGAGCTCTGCAAGGATCACATCGCTCGGGAGGTTGTTTTTGAGGAGGGAGTAGGCGCCGCGGGCGACGGCTCCGGGGAGGCTCGTCTGATCGGGGTGACCGCAATTTCGAAGGAGAACCGGGCCGATCGTTCGGAGGGATGCGAACGCGTTCGGGTCAACGCCTCCCCGCGCCGCTCCTTCGAGAAATTTTCCGCCGAGACGAACGGCGACGGGCCGGTCGCAGCGGCCGGGGCAGGCCATGGGCGACGTGTCTTCACCGAGCGCGGCCCGAAGCGCGGCATCGCCGCCGGGCCCCAGCGCGAGCCGGCAGGCCGGCCCGTTGCAGATTTCGGCGGCCGGCGGCGGCGCGAGCCGGAAGAAATGATAGAACGTGATCACGCCATACAGGTCCCCGGGCTCGATTCGGAGCTCGTTCGCGACGACGGCGAGCGCTTCTTCCCGCAGGTATCCATCCTGTTCCTGCAGAGCGTGGAGGATCGGGAGAAGCGGCGCCGGTTCCTGGCGATACCGGGCGACGACTTCGCTGGCCGCAGAGTCCTCGGGAGTCAGAACGATCGATCGCATGGCCGGAATCGTAACGCCGGATCGAGCCGGGGGCCAGTGGTTCCCGAGGCGCCCGCGGCCCTCCCTCGAGTCCTGCCGCGGGAAATGGCTGAAATTCGGGCCGCGGATCCTTCTGGCCGGCCTTTCGACGCCTTCCCTCCGACCCTGACGGACATCGGAAACGGAGATACCGCAAATTCCTTCTCCCGTTTATCATTGCGGTCCGGGCGTTCAGGATTCCTGGTGGGGCGCCCGAAATCATCAAAATGATACCCAAGCCCCCTTTTCTCAGCGATCTGACCCTCGAGCAGGAGATCATCGAATTCGAGACGCTCAAACCGCGCCTGCTCGAGATGTGGGACGCCATTTCCATGGCGGACGAGGAACCGCACACATCGGTCGTCGTGCCGTCCCTGACGCTCGACCAGGCCGAGCTCCGAAAGCTCGATGGGGCGAGCTATTACGAAGAACGTCTTCTTTTTCTTCTGATCCGGCTTCGAAATCCCCGTGCCCGCGTGGTGTACGTCACTTCGCTGCCGGTGCATCCGCTCATTCTCGAGTATTACTTCGAGCTGCTGTCCGGAATTCCGGCGAGTCACGCCCGATCGCGGCTGACTCTCTTGTGCGCCTATGACGGGTCGCCGCGCTCGCTGACCGAAAAAATTCTTTCGCGTCCCCGTCTGATCGAGCGAATTCGCGCCGGCATCGCGGACCGGTCACGCGCCTATCTGACCGTTTTCAACTCGACGCCGCTCGAACGAAAACTCTCCGTCCTGCTCGGAATCCCGATGAACGGAGTCGATCCCTCGCTCAATCCCCTCGGCACCAAATCGGGGAGCCGGAAAATTTTCCGCGAAGCCGGAATCGACCTGCCCACCGGCTTCGAAGATCTGAAGACCGAACAATCGGTGGAAGATTCGCTGCTGGGGCTCCGTGAGAAAGCGCCGGCCATTCGCCGCGCGGTCGTGAAGCTCGACGACAGTTTTTCCGGAGAAGGGAATGCGATTTTCCATTACCCCGAGGAAAAGGGGCGAGTGGCCATCCGCTCCCGTCTTCGAGAGCTGGAGTTCTCGGTTCCGACGGAAAGCTTCGAAACCTACTTCGACAAGTTCACGAGAATGGGCGGGATCGTGGAGGAGTTTCTCGAAGGAAAAGACAAGGAGTCCCCCAGTGCCCAGCTCCGCATCGACCCTCACGGGCAGGCCCTCCTGATTTCGACGCACGATCAGATTCTCGGGGGCCCTTCCGGCCAGGTCTTTCTGGGGTGCCGGTTCCCCGCCGACAGTGATTACCGCCAGTCCGTCCAGACTGCGGGATTGCGGATCGGAGAGGTTCTCGCGAGGAAAGGGGTCGTCAGCCGGTTCGCCGTCGACTTCCTGGTTTCGCGCCAGACTCACAAGTCCCCCTGGAGTCTTCACGCTCTCGAAATCAATTTGCGTATGGGCGGAACCACGCACCCCTACCTCGCGCTTCAGTTTCTGACCGGAGGCGGTCTCGATCCCGAAACGGGAGTCTTTCGTTCGCCCAGCGGTCTGAACAAGTACTACCGCGCGACCGACAATCTGAAATCGGAGCGCTACCTCGGGCTTCTTCCGGAGGATCTGATCGAGATCCTGACGATCAACCGGCTTCATTACAGTCACAAGACCGAGACCGGCTCGCTGTTTCATCTCATGGGCGCCTTGTCGGAGTTCGGAAAGATCGGATTGACGGCGATTGGAAACAGCCGCGAGGAAGTCGAAGAAATCTACTCGCGAACCCTCGCCGTTCTCGATCGCGAAACCAGTCACGGACGAATCTGAAACGTCGGCCATGAACCGGGGCGAGAGAAGCGAAGCCTGCGCTTCAGGGGATGGAATCGAAACGCGAATGCGCGCCCATCGCGACACGAAAGCCTCGTTCGCGAATGATTCCGAAACCCGGGAATCGGGGATGTTGAGCTGTCGACGATGATTTCAGCGAGCGAATCACTCGAGCGACTCCAGGAGGGGAATCGCCGTTTCGTTGCCGGCACTCGATCCGGCGAGTCTCTCGCGAGCGCGGAACGCCGGACCCAACTGACGGGAGGGCAGGAGCCGTTCGCGATCATTCTCGGCTGCTCCGACTCGCGCGTGCCGGCGGAGATCGTGTTCGACCAGGGGCTGGGAGACCTTTTCGTCATCCGGGTCGCGGGGAACGTCGTCGCCGCGTCCCAGATCGGCAGCGTGGAGTTCGCCGCCGAACGATTCGCCACGCCTCTGGTCGTCGTGCTCGGGCATTCGCAGTGCGGAGTGGTTCTGGCGACCCTCGAAGAGCTCATGCGGCCGAAAGACAACCAGTCGCGGAATTTGCGCTCGATCGTCGATCGCGTCCGCCCGTCCGTCGAGCCGCTGCTGGCGACCGATCTGCGAAACGATCCGGAGGCTCTGGTGAAACAAGCCGTTCGCGCGAACGTCCGGATCTCCGCGGACCACCTGCGCCACGGCTCCGCCCTCATCGAGCAGCTGTGCCGTGACGGTCGTCTCCTCGTCGTCGGGGGGGAGTATTCACTGGAGACCGGGCTCGTTGAATTCTTCGACAGTGCCCCCGCCGGGGGCTGATCCGTCCGATCCTGGCGCCTGGGCGACGATCCGCGAGGCGCTGCACGGCTCGCGTCAGGATTTCACCGAGGGGCCGGTCGGCCGGGCCGTCGTCCTGCTCGCGGTTCCGATGATTCTCGAAATGGCGCT
>Ga0315281_10009549_pt1 | contig 13453 bp, 7 predicted proteins | sample YL17G07_0_MG_FD_204540 | JGI IMG/M metagenome (GOLD analysis project Ga0315281, IMG submission 204540) | Sediment microbial communities from Yellowstone Lake, YNP, Wyoming, USA - YL17G07_0 | ecosystem: Environmental > Aquatic > Freshwater > Lake > Sediment | place: USA: Wyoming | collected...
GTCTTATGGATTTCGTGGCCCTGGGTGGGATCGAGGTTGACGAGGTAAACGTCGAAACGGGAGGCTACCAGCGCCATTCGCTTCGATCCCACTCGGTGGCCAGGACAGTGTCTTCGTCAAGGAGCTTGTCGTCTTTGTGTTGAGACATTCCGGAGAATGCCTCGGACCAGCCGCTGCGCGGCACATGAACGGGACGGATGGTGAGGACATTGCCTTCGACCTCGATCTCCACTGAATCCTTGAGGCGGCACTGCTCCAGGATGGATTTGGGCAGACGTATGCCCTTGGAGTTTCCAATGCGCACGATGCTGGTTTTCACGGCTAATGTTTCTTGCTCGGATTAATTGACAGGGTGTAGTCACATTGTAATTACGTTCTCGGGATGTGTCAATGTCACGATTCGTGCTGAACAAGCCAGAATATCTGCCCGCCAACTACATTGACCTGGTTGAGGCCGGGTATCGGTTCAGGGTAGCTCGGGAGCAAGTTGTCCGTTCTTGCGGCGGCCTTGAAGCTTCGTCCATGCAGGGCAACTTTCAGTGCATCGATCCGAAACGTTTCCACTTTTCTCGATGAAAATGTGCAGACGTTGTCGGGCAACTCCAGCTTCTTGGTCATCTCGCTTTCGGCATCGTGGTTGCCATACAGCAGATAGACTAGGATTCCGGCTTGGTGCAAACGGCCCATTTGCCGGACAAAGAAGAGTCTTGTGTTGAAGTCTTTCCAGCGGCGTTCGTCAAGTTAATTGTCGCACCAACCGTTTTCATCATAACTTTCCGCCCTGGTCTATGGTTTACTCCAATCCGACGAGACGACAACTATTCTGACACCGGGGGCTGTTCCCGGACCTGAAGGAGAAGGACAAGCTCGCGTTCACGTTCCAGATGTCCGACCACCTGCCGCTGTGGGTGCAGATCAACACCGACATCGACAACTTCGTGCTGGAGCAGATCAGCAAGGGGTATCGGGACGACGCGAAATGATTTCCACAGGAGGAATAGCTCTGATTGCTATAGTTTCACCTGTGTCGCAATCCCCACAATCGCATCCGTTAAGATAGCAAGCCGCTTTGCTGCAGCCCCTGCAACCACAAGGCCAAGCTCCATAGAGTGCTCAAGCGACCCCCAAGTCATATTCGAAGAACCTACGTAGGCTCTCGTTGCGTCAGCCAATACTAATTTGGCATGAAAAGTCTCGACTCCCTTTCCGCCTTCACGAGGTAGTGTGTAGTCGAAAATAGTCACACCCAGTTCTCGGAGCCTGGCTCCCGAAGTGCTCAGTCCTGCAGGGAAGTTCGGGTGAGACGCGCTCGTGGCATATCGTACGATTAGTTCGCGACGGACCTGTGGTGCCGTGCGCTCAAACAATCCGCAAACCCACTCAGCCCCATGACTGTCCAAGAACGGCGTCATTACACGGAGTCGCTCCCGAGCCTGTGACGCCAACGACACAAAGCTCTCATCCGTGGCTTCCAAATCAGTCGAGCGAACTCCAAGGTCCTCGAGGGCCGTCTCTAGTTGAGACGGTTTAGCGGGGCGTGTGAGCGCCACCCACACGGTATCTTGGTCTTGGTGGACGTGTTGCACGTAATGTCCGGCAGCGGCAAGCAGGTCTGCTAATCGGCTCAGCTCCAGGGGCGCGGTCACGAGTCTCCAGCCTAGGCTAGACACATGGGCAATCATGCCTAGTTCCTTGGCCTGACGTAGGCAACTGAGAACCAGGGCCTCTTGTGCGGCCGGCAGGCCAGCCACCTTGGCGACTTCGCGTTCCGTAAAAGGCTCAGGCGGTTTTGTAGCAAGACTGCGCAATACAGCCGCTGACAGCGTCAGTTGAGGCGAGAATGCAAGCAGTGCAGCTTTATCGAGCCCGGAAAGCATCACGGTTACGCCTTAACATGAACGGCTGCTTGCGCTACATCGAGGAACCCATCAAAGGTAAGGTCGGTACGCTCGTCAAATCGTGGACGACCTCCTGTGTTGCGGAGCACGGACCGCGACAGCAGTTTGTTTTGTGCGACGCAGGCCGTCTCGGGAATCATTAGGCAATCCGGGCATGAACCACCTCGGTGCGTACACAGAGTTCCAGAACCGCACTGCGCGGCCCTGGGTTGGGCCATGGCCCGCAATAGCGATACGTTGGTGTTTCTCCACATAGCTGATAGGTTTCCAAGGTCCATCGTTGTGCCATTGCGGTACACAACGAAGGCCAAGTCTGCGGGAAACAGGTATTCGCCCAGCGAGCCGAGGTCGAGTCCTGAGTACTCTGCAATATGCCGCATCAGAAGATGGGCATAAGAGTGCAGCACCGTGTAAGCATAAAAGTAAGTGTTGGGCTGCGTGCCGAGCGGAAGCTTGTCCAGGTAACGCGACATGGGTTGAGCCACCTCTAACAGTCCAGCCCCAATATGTTCTCCGGGCTTGAGTCTAAACATGTCCGGACAGTTCAGGCTCGTTAGCCATTTGTGCACAAGCTCTGGCCTGAGACGCACGTAGATAGCTTCGTTGCCCTGCGTGACCACGTAAACCGGGTGTCGAAAACGCTCGGCGAATTTCAAGCGAGGGAAGAGGTTAAGCCGAACCGGCATATCCTTGTGGTGCTTGTCTTCGAGTACGGGCGTTGCTTTCATTCGTGTGTACCCAAAGCTGAAGCGGCACAGATCAAACTCGCGGATTAGGCCCATGGTTTCGATGCCCAGCAGCTGGAGCATCTCACCCGTCTCTCGCTCCATCTCTGCTTTCTCATCCACATCACCAGGCGAAAGGTCTTCGTCCAGATCACGAAAATTCACGAACGCCCGCTTTCCTCCTACTCGCGCATCCACATCCAACTTCGTCTCAAGCAACGCTTGATGCTCCAAGGCCAGTCGGAAAGGGTCGTAACGAGACGCGAAATGGCTCTGGCGGTTGAGAATGTTCTCATGGAGGCCAGCTGGCAGTGAGGTGTTTTGCCGAATAATGCCACGGGCAACGAGGTCCCCTAGGAAGTCGCGATGGGCTTTCTTGTGCATATCTATTGAAGGCTGGAGCGAAGCGGTAAGTTCAGGTTTTTCCGAAACAAGATTCTCAAGATCGGCAATGACTTTGCCGTGCGCTTCATAGTCGTTCCATTTCGAGGCGAATGATGACTCAAGCACGCGTTTCTTGATTTCCGCCGCATCGGGCATCGTGGCGCCAAAGCCAAAATGGCGCCCGATGAAGTCAACGAGCTCATCGGAACGCCCCGGCAGGAGTATGCTGAGCTTGGCAGTAGACCCCTCCCTGAAGTCAACAAACTGGTCAGACTGGACATAATAGGCGTTCGACGCGCGGTAAGGTGTTGGCTGCATACGCACTTCCCCACGTCGATCTTCAGTGAAGTCCCTGCCTATCCAGTTCAGGGTGTCAGGATCGTTCTGACGCCAGCCTTCATTGGAAGAAATGCGGGAGCCGCATTTCGCGCATCGGAAGTACCAGTCGCCAATCTGGCCAGTCAAGCTCTTGATCAGCTCGACCTCCTCGCAGCCACAGGCGCAGCGCGCATGGCGCAACACCGCCTCTTTCTTGACAGAGTCCCACTGCCACTGATGGTGCATCGGGCGCTCCCAGCGGCCTGACCAGTGAACAAACACAATGTCTAGTTGTCGCCAATCGCACTTCCTTTTCGCCTTTCCGGGGTGAGGACAGCGTGATGGGTCCTTGAGCACATCAAGTTCCTTATCGAGGTCACGGACCGTTTCGTAGGTGCGTACCAGATTGCACGTTTGGCACACAAAGGTCAGTGGTGCCGGTACGTAACCCATGCTGCTAGGATGCAACAATACGGTGTCATCGACGTTGATATTCTGAAAGTCGGTCTTGGCAATATTGAGAAACGCCGGATCCACGGCTTGCACTGGCTTCACCGGTGGATGCTTAGGTTCGCTTTCCCTGCATCGTAGTGCGATGTCGTACCAACTGCGCGCGAGCTCCTGAATGCGCTCGTAAATTTGGTTCTTGGTGGCCGAAGATAGCTCCACCTCGCGCGTCCGAATCGACTTGGCAATGCAGGCGCCCATTCCACCTTCGAAAGTGAAGAAACTTTCGGGAGCGTATGAACTCGAAATCTGGTTTCGCGAACGAGACATAACGCGTGGTTTACTCATAGGTTTCGTTCTCCTGTGAGTCATCCACGTCAGAACCGCTGCCGCGGCGTATAAGCCTCATCACTCGCTCCAAAGATTCCTCAGAAATTCGAGCGCGCCCGTTCGCCTCGCGGTCATTGGCCACAATGAGGCCTGGCTCATCGACATCTCTCAGAGAAGTCATGGGGCGCATTGCCGGGTTGCGGTTGATAAAGAACTGGCCAAGTCTGGAACCCATTAAACGTGGTTCATCCATGTCACGCAAAATTCTCTCTACTTCGTGACTCGCCAAGTCAGCGTAGTGTTCGGCCCCCATGGTTGGGAAGTTCGGTTTGATTCCATAGGCGTCTTCAATGAATTGAGTTACTGCGTGTTTGGCGCTAATAGCATCACGATCCTTCCAGGTTCTGATGTGCTTGGTTTCTGAGAATGTTGGAACGGCAGATTTCTCGGCGTCTGGTGCATGGACTGTCTGGCCTATTGCATTGACACCGCAGACGTATGTCTGGAAGAAACTCGGTACTACACGCACTAAAGCCTTTTCTGCCCAACGGTCGACCGCCGCCGGAAGGATCATTCGCTCAAGGAATCTATGAAAGCTATCGTGCACCTCGACGATGTAGCGGTCACGTGCTCTCTGCGGGGTCGGAACCAGCACTGAGAAACCAACGTGTGTGCGACCAATACGCGAGGATGCCTGAATATACTCCGCAATGTCTGACGGCATGCCGGCAAAAAACATGGCATTGAGCTCCTCTACGTCGACGCCGTGAGAAACCGCTGAGGTGGCTATGATGGAGCGAAGCGTCGTATTGAGTTCGGGAAAATCCTCATTTGGTTTTGGTCTCTTTTCGGCACGCTTAACTACTGCACCAATTTGAGCTGCATCTACTGCACCGGTTATCAAGTCAGAGCCCAAAACAAAGCCTCTAAAGCCTGCCTGATCGTGAAGCCTTTCAAACTCGGTGCGCTCGGCATCGATAATTTGATCGCCGCCTTTTTTATTGGTGACGTAGGTCAGGGCGATTCGGTGTAGGTCTACAAGCGTGAGCAGCTGCTCGGCGTTTGCCGCTTTCAACAGCCGTTCAAAGGCTGGTGTAAACACCCCAGGTGAGAGGTGTTGTGTGAGTATTGTTTGCGCCTTCGTCAGCCGCGTTGCATCATTTGAACGCAGATGCTCATAAAGCTCGGTAACGCACAAGTGGTAGTTTGCGAGCGTGGTTACCATCATCACGGTGTGATTACGGCCGTTGGTGAGGATGGACTGGTAAACACGTGCCCAATGACTGCGCAGCTCAACTTGTTCACCAGGAATAGCGTTCCGCTCAGCGTCTCCCGGGCTGGCATCGGGGTCAAGTGGTTGAGCGTAGAATGAGCGGTATATCTCTGGACCCGGGTAAGGAAACTGCACCACGTCATTTCGCTGATACAGCGTCTTCATTTGGCGCTCGGGTTCCTGAACCGTGGCCGATGCGGCAATGACCTTCATTTGGCGTCGGGCTTCGCTGCCAGGCTCGCGCGAGAGTGTGTCACCCATTAGCGTGCCCAAACTTTCGAGCGCTGTGTCCAGCGCAGTTTCAAAGAGAGCCGAGAATGTACCCAATGACTCATCGAGCAGGTGCGCTTCGTCTTGGATGAGAAGGCTCGGAAAAGGGTCGAAGAAGCGTTTCTCGCCGGTGGCGTAGGTGGGGAATAACGCGCGGTAGCGCCCGCCGGGTTCACCTTCCCATTCATTAGGTTTGAAAGGTACGTGAAGCCGGTCGGTGGTTGGGTCCCACCATGGGGCCAAACCCAGCATCCCGAAAAACTTTCGGATAGTTCCTTGGGATTGTCCTATAACGGCCAGCTTGTCGACCGTGCCTAGCAACACGGATGGGGCAATGTCGTAGATGTCCTCATCGACAATATAGAAAGGCAGCGGTGTTGGTTCGCTATGCACCTTGTTCCATGCGCACTTTGGCTCAAGACAAAAATGTCCCAACAGGCCTTCACGAGTGTCGAATCGGCGAAGTGCAATACCAGCCGAGGAGTCGCAAAATGGGCACGTGGCGAGTTTTCGCCAGCGTTCAAGCGCCGTGTTATAGGACTTCCGGCCACCTTCAGACGTGAGTTCGCTTTCGGCAGAAAGAGATTGTGCGGAGAGCTTCGGCACCATTGCCTGCAGGTCTTCGTCCTTAAGCCAATTGGGCGTGTTGCTAGAGCCTACCCAGAAGCCCTGGGAAAATGGCTCACCTGAATGATTGCGCCGGCGTCGAACCAGCTCGGCTTGCGCCAAAGCTTTTGCGGTGCGTTGTGCTTGCTGCAGCGTGAGTAGCCGAAGCGGGTAGCGCAACATGGCGCTAACACCGCGCTCCTTGCCTCGCAGCCGGTCAAGAAAAAGTGTGAAGAGCAGCAAACCCAGAAACGCTTCTGATTTGCCGCCACCGGTCGGGAAATAAAGCAGTGTTGCCGAGTTGGCGTACTTGGCGACTTCTGGCGTGTAGTGCTTCGCGAACTCAGGCAGGCGCGTGGCGAAAGCAGGAATGTTGGCCAGAATGAAAGCCATCTGAAACAAGCGCCACGAGTCATAACCTTTCTTGGCAGCTACCGCTGCCATCGCCTCGTTCATCGAAACCCACGCCTCGAAGGGTGCCCCGAGTGGGTTTTTCTGCGGTCCTGGCCCAGACCAGGCAGCTCTCGACTCTTCAAGTATCTCGATACCATTCTTGATAGCATCAAGTTCCTGCTGCCACTTTGTTAGATCTGCTTCGAGCTTCTTGGCCTCGCGTTCTAATTGCACCTTGTCGTTCGGATCAAGTCCGCGACTTGTAGGATGCGATTTCGCTGCAGTTATCCAGTCTCGGAACGCCGCGATAAGCGGCTTGATCCCTTGAAGGCAGTTGTCCTTAGCCAGCTCCGCAATACGCGACTCAACACCCTGTATCGTGAGGTCTGTAGGCACCAAGCGCGGCAAGATATAACGAGGCCACCAAGTCGTAGTCAGAATTGCTTGGTCGCTAACAACTTGCGCGGAGACGCCCCCGTTGAGCCCCAGCGCGGGGTAGTGAAGATACTCGTTGTAACGGTAGGAAGGTTCAATGCGGTCAAGTGCGAGAGGGCGGTGCGCAGCCTTGGGAACGTTAACCTTGAGACTCACCTGAAAAATGGCTGCCTCTGATTCTTTGTACGTACCGCCACCCACAGGGTCTTCGCTGAGATTCTCCAAAGCAATTCTGATACTCAGGCACGTCGGATCACCGGGCTCAGGGTGAACCTGCACGTCCCAGTTAAGTTCGATATCGGGCAGCACAGGCATAAGATTGCTCGCCCGCACCTCGTCTAGGTATTTGTCCCAGCCATGCAGGTCCGAAGGCCGTACTTTTCTGGCGCGCCGATAACCCCACGCGTGTCCACCAATTTTCGCGTCCTTGTCCTGCGCCCAAGCCTCAAGCCGCGCGCGGATTGCGTTGTTGAGCGCCGCGGTGGCTGCATCAACTTCAGTTCGATGGGTTGACGGCTTGAAGCACAACGGTGGCAGTTGGACGTCGAGCCGTAACCACTTCATGGGGGGAATGGCCCCGTCGGTCTTGTTATCGGGGAGATTCGAGCCGTCAAGCACTAGCCGCTCCAGCGTTTGCGCGGAGCTGTCTTGCTCGGCGCTGGTGTCGGCACCAGTAGTTGTACTGTCTTCGTTGCCCGCATCAACGTCGGTTTCTTCCGCCGGCTCACGATTTTCGACAACCAAGTTTAGCGGAACACCAAACTCTTCGTGGACCTGCTTCTGGATCGCACCTCTCTTGTTCGCCCAGTCGGGATGTTTCCAGAACTCCTTGCCAAGCAGCTTCTTGGCATCAGATTCGAGATCTCTTGCCCGCTGACGCATTTGCTTTTGGATTTCGCGAAGCAATCCGAACTGCGGCCGACAAACTGCCCCCGGTGCTACTTCGTCTTTGGTGGGGTAAACGCGTACATAAATGCAGGCACGGGGCTCTACCGTGATGCTTGGGTCGGAAGCCGCGTTCACCTGAAAATCAAGGCCGTGTGTGCTGATATGGATGGGCGAAGCCTCTTCGTCGCGTGCGCGCTCGGCTGGAGGCTTTGGTAACAAAAAAGCCGTGCTCAACAGCGCTCGTGGCTTGGCGTTGTAAAGCACTTGTCCATAAGATCCAGCACCTGCGAGTCGCGCCGTTAATGTGCCAAGCAGCCCGTCGACAACAGCCTCTTTGAGTGAGAAAGGCAGAGTCTTAGGATCAAGTGCTTTCATTTTGACCTCGTGAGTTGAGACTGGGTGCTTGTAACGGCGGAGTCTTTGCGGTGACTCGGTACACGCTGTCAGTGGCCGCGCGTATTAAACGAGCCAACGATTCGGGCGCAACTTTGTGATAGACCTGCAGCGATTCTGGGTGAAAAATCACATTGGTGTAGAAGTCAGCCATCTCGCGGCCTGCCAGGCGACTTTCGTTTCTGGTCGTGTTGATGGCCAGAACCCAGAAATCCTTGTACAGAGCCTCCGGAATCACCAGTGCGCGAACAAACGCTTCATAGTGCGCACGATCACGTGCTGCTTGAGGTCGCTGGTGTGGCGTATCTTCATCTAGGTCAAGCCAATGAAGTACACGGTGCAATGAGCAGTCCTTTGTTTTAGGATCGATTTCTGCCATGTGACCCAGTATTTTCTGGGCACGATCGCGCTGGTTTCTTGCTGGGTATAACTCCTTGCTGCGGCGCTTAACTTCTGCATGATAAAGATCGAGCATGCCAGCAAAGGTGTGCCCCTTCTTGAATGCAGTGAAACCGGCATCGGACAGTGCTGCTTCAACGAGGTCACGCAGTTCGTCCGACATCACAAATATACTATCTCCTGCCTCGATATCACTTACCGCCGTCGACACAAATGGTGGATCTTCATCGGGCCGGTACTTGAATACTCGTTTGGCAACAAAAAGCCTCCCGGCACCCTCCAAATCAAGACGCCACAGCTCCTGTTGGACTTGCTCAGGCGCGTGGTTCGTAGATTCAAAATTGAAGCTAAGGCCCATCGCCGGAAGTCTATCTATGGGAAGGGGGTTAGGGATTTGCTTGAGCCGTCTCTCCAGTTCATCGGCCATTCCAGATATGCGGCCCTTGAATGGCTTGAGTGCCCCGATGGATTTGAGTGACAGCAGAGCCGTCTTGTAGGTTTCAGCCTGGGCGTAACTGAGCAGCACCGTGGATCCGGCAGGAATCTCCTCAGAAGTCACGAGCAGCCGCAGCAGTCGATCGTTCATCCCGACAAAGAATACTTGGTCATAATCGGCAATGGTGGGCAGGTGGTTCTTGAGTTCCCAGTGCGTGATAAAGGTGACGCGCGACTCGAAGTTTTCGAATGGCGTCAATGGAGTGAAGTGGCGGCGCAAGAATTGTCTGGCGATATCTATATACGGACCCTTGAGCAGCACGACCAAAGCTCGCTTGTTGGGTTTGGTGACAATAGCGCTCAGTTCCTTGGCTAGCCGCAGCGCTACCGGCGTCGCCTCGAGCCAGGACTCTGCCACTAACTTGCCTGCCTTCCCAAGCGCTACATCTACATCGTGCGCATGGGCTCCTAGGCCACCCGCCTGCATGAGGTTCTTGAGGCGTGCTTCGTACGTTGCCCAAGTTAGGCGACCTCTTACGAAATCTGGACGACCATCATCTTCAAGCCACTGACCAAGGTCGCGGTAGCCGCCTGGCAGATGGCAAAGCTGGAGGACATAGTACGCCGCGTCGTTACAGGCTTCTGCAGCTGTGGGCTTGTCTGCGAGCAATTTTGCAAGCCCAAGAAGCTTGCTCGCAACACCTGCAGCTTCTCTGTCCAATATCTCAAAGCCGTAGTGACGCAGACTTCTCTCGGCGGGGACATAGTCATCTGGGTGTGGTTTGGCAGAAAAACCCGTACCGGCAAACTCGTTCACGATTATGTGAGACTCAACATGCAGTTTCAGATCGTCGATCAACGACTTTTTGAGCATGAAAAAAGTGGCTGGATTGTCAGTGACAATCAACGTGCCGGGTTCGTCATGCAATGTTTCTTTGGCAGTGACAATAAAGTCGAGGATACGTTTGTTCAGTCTCCTATCCTTTTCTCGCAACTCGTCGGTGGCGTCTATAAGAAGAAGCTCGGGTTTACGACCAGATTTACTGAATGGCAACGAGCCAAGCGCTTTCTTCCAGACCTTCTTCTTCGTGCCATACGCAATTCCAAATAGCGCATCGGGTGCTGTTTGTGGTGATCCAACGAACGGGAAAGCGTCACTTCGAATATCTCGACGGTGTGCCAAGCGAAGGCGAGTGATAGAACGCGACAGAAGTCGGTGCTGATAGTCTCCCCATCCCTCGTCTTCTGGACGATAGATAAAGTTGGGAAACAATTCAGCTGCAGTGGGGTACGGCGTATCTGACTCGTCCTTATTGAGTGTAAGCAAGGCACTTAAGAACTTCGCTTTATGGTTATCAGTCCGCAATGCAGCCAAATGCGTACCGCGCGGACCCGGAACCCAAAGCTTACTTATCAGTTCACATAGGCGCGGTCGATCAAGCAGGACGTGATTCAGCCGATAAAAACTCGATGGCATAACCGGATAAACCAGCGTTCGCAGGCCCAGCAAATCGCGAATTGCCAGCCTCTCAATCGCCGCTAGAGAATGCACAACGGCCAACGAGGAAACACGCGAGGGCCACATGAGCGTAATATGTATCCCTCCGGTATTGGATATCTCAAGCATCATGTTCGCCAACTTCTTGAGCCAAGGTTCTGGCAGGAGAGGAACGCTTGGTGCTTCACGATCATAGAATGCAACACCGGCGAGACCCACGGACGCCTGCAGGTTGCGCGGAGCCCGGGGGGTTACATTCTCACTGTTAGCAACGGGCCTACTAACATTTTCCTTCTTCGCAGGCGCAACCGGTTGTTTCCTTGGTTTGAGGAGCCTCTCCATGAGGGCTTTCTTGCGCTCCTGTGCGTCTTCTTGGGTCTCGTAGAAAGTTTTTTTACGCATTCTTCATGCCTTCGGTCGGCAAATGCCGCGTTGATTTCTGAAAGCGTCCCGAATGGCGTCGTCAACATTCATGCCCTTGCGCAGTAAACTGGCCAACACCTGGGGGTTGGGCAGAGGAAGTTGATTAAGTTCGAAGACTGAGACGTTAATGGCACCCGCGATACAACGAAATATTCGGTCAATGGGTTCTGACCTCAGTACCAACGCAAGCTGGGAAGGAGAGAGTAGTGGTTTTGAATCCACTTGCTCTAAGAAGACGACATGGTTCTCCCCTACCACTCCGCCATACTTTTGTAAAAATTTTCTCGTTATAGGCGCACCTACAAGCCGACGCGGCTGTTCCGGTGAGGTTACTCGTTGAAGAGCGACACATGGTCGGCAAATGACGGAACTATGGTCTTTCTGCACCATATCCACGAACTTGTCAGAGTCATCTTCTTGTTGTAGTCGCCCAAACTCAAGACTCCCATTTTGGCAGATGTCGCTCGACCATATGAGAGGGAACAGCGCACGGGACCTCGATGTACCTCGTGTTGTGCGAAACGTGTCTCGCTGGTCACGATTCCAAACGAAGGCTCCGATACGGACTCTGTAACCGTAGTCCTTTAGACGAAAGGGTATGCCACTTACTGCACGAATGGCCACAGCATCTCCCTTAGCCCGCGGCACCGGCCATGCTAGACCAGAGTTGGGGAGCACGCAGTGCCCGATGCTCGTGAAGACGCGTGCATTACCAAACGCGAACACACGTGTCTTATGCACAGAAGTCGCCTTCGGCTTCTGTTTCTTCAATATACTGATGACTGTTTCCAGTGCCGCTTCTGCGAAGATACCGTCTCGCTTTGTTAGAATGTCGAGTTGCATAGTATCGGCGTTCTTAAGGAGGTAAGTCCGAAGTGGAGAGAAATGCCGTCCAGACATGAAACTTGTAGGCGTAACTAGTCCAGTCACACCTCCTTGTCTCAGAAGCTGCAGGGCGAGCTTAAAGAAAAGTCCATACAGATTCGGTTGGCCAACAATGACATCGTTGTAGCCCTTCGAATATTGTGAAACTTCTGCGGCGGACATTTTCCGATAGGGCGGATTACAGATCACCACGTCCACCCTCTTATCAAGGTGCCTGATCTTCAAGAGCGCATCTACTTTTAGAATTTCAAATCTCGGCTCGAAACCTGTCTCCATGATTTCTTTGCAAAGCACCATTCGAAGGAACTGTCGGGACATAGAGGCAAGGGTAGGGTCGATGTCGTTTCCAATCAGATGTGCTGCAATATGCTTGAGAATCGCCTTTGACTTCATTCCTCTTTTATGAAGCTCGCTAGCCATTCGCTTTGCCACTGGCGCAAGAAAGGCTGCACCTCCACATGCGGGATCCATCCAAACGTGATGGACAAGACTTGCCTTGTTTCGCACAAGGTCATCGATGATGTGTGTTGAAAGTTCTGGCGGGGTGAAGAACATTGCGCGTTCTGTACGTACTCCTTCCCCAACCCACAGGGCGTAGGCCGACGATAGCCAAAATGCCCCGTCCAACAGATTAGACTTAGAAAGCCAGTTGGCAAATAAAATGGCTCTCGGTTCCCGAATGATGCGTTTGTCAGGTCGAGGGGCGCAGCGAACTAGCGCAGGAAACGACTCCCGCTGCCAAAGGTAAAGAATCGCAAAAGCAAGACGTGCCGCGCCGCCTGGTTTCTGCTTAACCAATGACTGCAGGGCGCGGGCCTGCTGCATTACGAGTTGGTGTTTCTGAGGTAACAAACCCCCTCCCTAGCTTAGTCTGCCGACGCTCTCTTGTTCATTATGTCAACGGTTGACAGATTTCTGCCGTAGGCCTTCAACTGCTTCTTGACCTTAGCCCACGGCAAACGGCGACCCGATTTTTTCATTTTGACTTCGCGCGGGGTGAAGTGTTCCCCGGCAGTCTCATTGGAAAGCTCAGCAAACTTGCGGATGAGTTCCTCGAATACTGCGCCCATCTGGGCATTGCTGACCGCGTCGGGGTGGAGGTCGATGTTGGCGAATTTTTCCGTGACAAGATAGAGCAATCCTGACTTGGCGAGTTTGTCGATCTGCGTGTGAAACTCGAAGCTCTCGAAAATGTCTCGTACGGCTGGCGAGAAGGCCTGCATATAGGCGCGGAGGTTTTCGCCGATGTGGTCCTGGTCGCCCATGAGCTTCTTCAGGTCGAGCGGCGAGGTGTTATAGAAGAGCTGGCCGGATTTGCGCAGCAGAAAGGGTTCAGGGTTCAGCCCGGCCTTCTCGCGCTTGGCCAATTCCGCGAGCACGGCGGGCTTGGTGGCTTCCAGCACGCAGTCGAGGCGGCGCAGGACGGTGAACGGCAGGATGACCTTGCCGTATT
>Ga0315281_10009550_pt1 | contig 13453 bp, 9 predicted proteins | sample YL17G07_0_MG_FD_204540 | JGI IMG/M metagenome (GOLD analysis project Ga0315281, IMG submission 204540) | Sediment microbial communities from Yellowstone Lake, YNP, Wyoming, USA - YL17G07_0 | ecosystem: Environmental > Aquatic > Freshwater > Lake > Sediment | place: USA: Wyoming | collected...
ATCGAAGAAGAGATCGTCCGACGCCAGGAAGAAAAGCTGAAGAACGTCCAGGGTCTGAAGAAATTGACCAGCAGCAGCCGACGCAATCTCGCCGAGGTCACCCTCGAATTTGAGGTCGGCACCAACCTCGACCGTGCCCGGCTCGACGTTTCGGACATGCTCCGCCAGGTTGAAGACTATCCCGACCAGGCCAAAGAACCGGTCATTCAGTCGAGCGAGCAAAATGAAGGCAACAAGATTGCCTGGCTGATCCTCTCGCCTGAGCGCGACGATGTCTTCGTGCCCCATCAACGGGAGTTTGTCGAAGATTTTGTCGTACCGCGACTGCGGCGCGTTCCCGGTGTGGCCAACATCGATGCTTTTGGCGGAGAGGAACGTCAAGTGCAGGTGAAGGTCGATTTTGCCGCCCTGGCTGCCCGCGGACTGACCCTGGGCAACCTGCGAATCGCTCTGCAGCGTGAGAACATCAATGCGACCGCGGGTGATATTGCCGAAGGCAAGACCGACTACAGCATCCGCACGCCGGGCCAGTTTGAGCGACTCGATGAAGTCGAAAACGTCGTGATTGCGTACCAGGCTGGCGGTCCGGTGCGGGTCGGAGATATTGCCAAAGCGGTTTTCGATTATAAGGAGCCGGAATTCCGCGTTCGTAACAAAGGGCAGACCGTGATGGCCCTTGGCGTTTCGCGCGAAGTCGATACAAACGTCATCGAGGTGATGGCCGGTATACGCCAGGCGGTCGCCGAAATGAATCGAGATATTCTCGAGCCACGCGGACTGGGCTTGGAGATGGTCTACGATGAGACCGACTATATTTACTCAGCCATCGGCTTGGTCAAATCGAATCTGGTTCTCGGCGGTCTGCTGGCTGTGTTGGTCCTGCTCGTGTTCCTGCAGGCAGGCCGGCCGACCCTGGTGGTCGCGGTAAGCATCCCGATCAGCGTCATCGGCACCTTCCTTGCGCTAAGTCTGATGGGGCGCAACCTCAACGTCGTCAGTCTTGCGGGCATGGCCTTTGCGGTCGGTATGGTCGTCGACAATGCCATCGTTGTCCTGGAAAATATCTATCGCCACCACCAGATGGGTGAGTCATCGTTCGAGGCGGCGTATAACGGCAGCGTCGAGGTCTGGGGGGCCGTGCTGGCCAGTACATTGACAACGGTGGCGGTTTTTCTGCCGGTCGTGTTCATCAAGCAGGAAGCCGGCCAATTGTTCCGCGATATTGCCCTGGCGATTTCCGCCGGTGTGTTGTTGAGTTTGCTCGTTTCCATCACGGTCATTCCCATGCTCAGCGCCCGGCTGCTGGCCCGGTCGAAAAGTCTGGGTTTCAATCGCGTGCTGAACAAGTTCCAGTACGTCGGCCAGCGTGCAGTGTCGGGCATTTTGCATCTGTTGGACAGCATCCTTTTGAGCCCGAGATTGAAGATGGTGACGATCGTCGTGCTCATCGGCGGATCGCTGGTTGGAAGCTGGCTGTTGATGCCGCCGGCGAGCTATCTGCCCGAAGGCAACCGAAACCTGGTGTTCGGCTATATGATCTTGCCGCCGGGATACAGTGTCGACGAAGGGGTCCGGATCGGGCAGCAGATCGAAGGCGTTCTTAAGCCCTATTGGGAGGTCAAAGCCGGTACGGAGGCCGCCCGCAAGCTGGAATATCCGCCCCTGAAGGAGTTCTTCTACGTCAGTCTCGGCAACATTTCGTTCATGGGCTTGACGGCTCAGGTTGATCAGGATGTTAAGGGGATCATCCCGCTTGCCGAGAGTGCGTATCGGTCCGTCCCTGGTTTGCTGGGGTTCGTGTCTCAGCCGTCACTTTTCGGACGATCGATCGGCGGTCGAGGCAATACAGTGGATGTGGAGATCAGTGGCTACAATATTGATCGGGTCACCCAGGCTGGCACGTCGATGTTCGGGCGGATCATGGGCACCCAGGGGCTTGGTTTTCCGATGCCTCAGCCGGCCAACTTCATGCTGGGCGCGCCGGAATTTCAGTTGAGGCCGGATCGGGTGAAGCTTGCCAAGGCGGGGATCAGTTGGGATGAAGTTATTCTGGCCGGCGCTACCGCTGTCGACGGGATGAAGGTCGGGGAGTTTTCGGATCAAGGCAAGAAGATCGATCTGGTGCTCAAGGGTCCGAAATCAGGGCTGGAGCATACACAGGATATCCTGCAGGTGCCCATCAGGACACGGACCGGAATTGTACCGCTCGGCTCGCTGGTAGAGAATGTCGATACGACGGCCCAGGAAGAAATCGACCACATTGAAGAACGCCGGGCGGTGACCCTCAGCGTCCAGGTACCGGGCAATATGGCCCTGGAGCAGGTTATGCAGATCATCAATACAAGCGTGATTGCTCCAATGCGGGCCTCCGGCGAACTTCCATCCGACTTGGACGTCAACCTGGCCGGCACCGCCGATAAGCTCGTCAATACGGGCAAGGCTTTGGCGGGCGGATTTTTGCTGGCCTTGGCCATCACCTATCTTCTGATGAGTTCGCTGGTCGGCTCGTTCGTTCACCCATTGATTATCATACTGTCGGTGCCGCTGGGGGCGGTGGGCGGGTTCGGCGGATTGAGACTGTTGCACACGCTAGCCGGTCAGCAGATGGACGTGCTGACGATGCTGGGCTTTGTCATCCTGGTGGGCACGGTCGTCAACAACGCGATTCTTATTGTCTATCAGGCGATCAATTTTATTAACAGCGGATCGGAGATGAGAGACGCCCTGATCGAGAGTGTGCGCACCCGTCTGCGTCCGATTTTCATGACGACTCTCACCACGGTCGTCGGCATGATGCCGCTGGTAATCCGGCCGGGCTCGGGCAGCGAGCTTTATCGCGGGCTTGGTGCGGTCATTGTGGGCGGATTAAGCGTTTCGACGATCTTCACGATCTTCCTGATCCCGGCGATCTTCAGTCTCGTGCCGATCCGATGGATCAGCCGGCAGGAACCCCGACAGGCCGGGACCGACGTAGAGTCGCCCGTTGAGATAGGCAATCTGGCCGAGAAGTATTAGACATTGATCCGCAAAGACGCAATCGGTTGGTTTATGTCGGAGACGCAGGCTCCTATTTGACCGGTCGAATGAGCCTGCCCGTATAGGGGTTGATGCGGATCGTCTCGATGGTCGTGCCTGTGTATTTGCCGTCCTTGATGTCCACAAAAATAGTCCCTCGATCATTGCCGCCGGACACATTGTATATCGGCGCCGTTCGCCACGTGTCCGGCACGGTAAAGAGAAACATTTGGTTGACAGGTGCTATAGATGTGGATACGCCGGCGTAGGAATCAGGATCATTTCGGTTGGCTGTTTGGTTGAACCGATTTAGCTTGTCCCAGAGTTTTTCGTCATCTGGGTCACCGCTAGCCAAACCCGCGGTGCCGATACCATCTCGATAAAAATCTAAATCGGCGCTAGCCAAAGTTGCCATATTGACATCCATGTTGGTTACGTGAGCAATCGTCCCATCGGGATTGTACGCGACGTAAAAAGGCTCATATATGCCATTTGCAGGATCCGGAGAGGCCGAGGTACCGTCCCACGCCACTGCGTACGGCAGAGGGATAATCATCGGTTCTTTTTCCAGGACCGGCCAATATTTCGTCACAGGGCTGGGAGGCGGCGGTGTCAAATTAACCACGCTGGCCTCATACACCCAGAAGATTTTTCCGTTGGCCTGGAAGCGTGCCGCGGCTCGCACATGGTTGGTGATGGCATAGCTGCGCACGCCCTGAAGGGCGGCATTGATCACATTGTACGTTTCAGCCTGAAGCGACGACGTCTGCATGCTGCGTATGGCCGGAAAGCTCAACGCGATCAGCACGACGATAATCGCAACGACCACCAGTACCTCAACCAGGGTAAAGGCAATCCGATGCTGTCTCCCGCCTTTGCATCCAAACATGATCTTCTCTGCCCGTTTGAAAACAGATTCCGGCATTTATCGCCACTATCATTCTACGGCCAAAGGCCAGTGCCCAGCCTATCGGGTCGAAAAATACCTTCCGATCAGCGGCTCCAACTGCCGAATCGTCGCCGGAGCGATCTTGGAGCGGTCGGTCCAGATAGCCAGCTCCAGGCTGTTCCGGCAGGGGCAATCGCGCAGATGCTGGTCGTTGGCCTTGGCCAGACGTCTTAGTGACAATTTTATAAGTTCAGTGGCAAGCGACGTTGCCTTTTGCACGTTTTGAATGATTTCTGCAAGCAGATCGCGTTTCGGGCGGTCGGCTGGGTGCGGCTTCCAGCAATCGTAATCGGTGGGCAGGGCGATCAAGGCATAGCAAATCTCAGCTTCGCGGGCGAGTTTCGCCTCCGGCATGCACGTCATGCCGATCACGTCGCCTGTCCACATCCGATGCAGATTGGACTCTGCCACCGTCGAAAACTGGGGCCCTTCCATGCAGACATAGGTTCCGCCGTCGTGAATAGTGGTTTTCACTTTCGAACCGGCCTCGAGCAGGATTTGCCGCAAATTGCGGCAAAACGGCTGATCAAGCTCGACGTGGGCGACAATCCCCTGGCCGAAGAAGCTGTTTTCGCGTTTGCAGGTCTTATCGATGACCTGATCGGGGATCACCAGTTCGCCGGGATGGATATCCTCTCGCAGCGATCCGACGGCCCCCGAGGCGATGATGTGGGTCACCCCGAGTTGCTTCAGGGCAAAGATATTCGCCCGAAACGGCACGCAGGAGGGGCTGTAAACATGGCCCGCACCGTGCCGGGAAAGTATGGCGATGGGCAGGCCTTCCCACTCCGTGCAGAGAATGGCGGCGCTGGGCCTGCCGAACGGCGTGTTGGGGAAAACTTCTTCACCGCCGGCCGACTGGGTCAACGCATCGCCCAAACCTGTCCCACCGATAATCCCGACCTTGATCTGCGGCATATGCAACGCTCCTCGTTCCTATCGCTTGTCGAAGCCCCATCGATATACAAGCCACGCGTGTGTGACCAATGTTTCTGGCAGCACGCACCCAATGGCAAAGGAGCCCATCAAGGCCGTCATTGCGAGCCGGTCCGTCGGAGGCGGATCGGCGTGGCAATCTCCTGCCTGACGTCTCAGATTGCCGCGTCGTTCGCCGTGGCGAACTCCTCGCAATGACGCGACCTGATCGGTCCCTGGAAATGGGAAGGGTACCTGCCAGAAAATCTAGTCACAGCAAGCCGCGCTACGATAAGGCTTTAGTTTTGAACCGGTATAATCTATAATGACGGGTGGCGAAAGTCTACGATCAAATCTCAGGTCTCATCCTTTGACATGGGAGATAGCGGATGGCTGCACAAGAAGAACTCAAAGCGTGCTCAGACTGCGGGGCGACGGTCTACCCCGAACATCTCGAAGCGGGACGGGCATCGTATTGGGCGGGGCAACTGCTCTGTGCGGTTTGTTTGAATAAAAGGAAATCGGCGCCCCCGCCCGAGGAAAAACCTGCGACGGACGAAGAACCCCTCTCACTGGTCGCCGACAGCGAGCTTGAAGAAAGCGGGCGACGGGTCATTCAGGCATTTCGCTCCGCTGAGCACCAGACGGTTGACGAAAACAAACTGGCCCGGCCGCTCAACAAGACCGGCGCCGGGGCGACCCGGATGAAACTCTTTCACACCAAGATGAGCGACGGAGCGACCGAGTATCTGGCCAGTCAGATCAACGAGTGGCTCGACAGCGACAGCGATATTGAAGTCAAGTTCGTCGACAGCACCGTCGGCATGTGGGAAGGCAAACACGCCGAACCCCATTTGATCCTGACGGTCTGGTATTGAACCGTTCGGCGAGCAATCCAAGAAGAGTTTGTCCGACCCGGGTTCAGTTAATGATCCGTCCGGATTCCGTCCGATAATATAGAGTGACGGTGCAGTGGTCTGGAGTGATCAACAACAACAAATTCAGCCTGAATAGCATGGCGAGCGCTCTTGTTACAGCCTTTGTGGCGGTCTTGGCGGCCGTCTCGGACGGGTCGTGGGCTGAGAGTACGGCGTCGATGCCTCTTAACAATGCTGTCCGTCAGGGTGGGATGTATGATTTTGTCGTCGCGACCCCACAGGTCGAGATCGATTTTAAGGCCGATCGACCGGTGGTGCTTTCTTACAGGCCGGAAAACGACAACGAGTGGCAGTTGGTCGGCACGTACGATCCCGGTAAGCCAATTCCGCTCACTTTCAAGCGGGACGGATCGTATCTTGTGAAACTTGCACCCGTAGCTGGTGATCAGACTCCCTCGGGAGACGGCACAAAGGTTTATCGATGCCTGGTGGACCTCAGTCCTCCCCTTGTCGAGATTCTGGCGACGCATTTCGGCGAGGGCCGGCTGCTTGTACACTGGGTGGCGGTGGATCAGCATTTTCCCGCTCAGCCGATCCAGATTTATCTGGTGAACGATCAAGAGCAGACCCTCCTGGCCCAATTGAGCAATACGAGCTGGGCCGAATTGCCCCTGGATGCGACTCGGCTGTCGGGGTCGGTGCGGGTGAAAGTTACCGCCACCGACCTGGCGGGCCATTGCGCCTTTTCGCTTTCCAACGAATACAGGCCCACAACATCAATGCCGACAACGACGATGTCAGCCGCCACAACTCAGCCCGCGCCGGGCGATTCAACCACTCAACCGGTACTGGAAAATCCGGCGGCACTGCTCAAGAGGCCGTCCACCCAACCCATCGATGATGAGCAGGCAAGATGGCATTACAAGATCGGCACCATCTACCGCCTCAAAGGCGATTTCCAGACGGCGGAGGCCCACCTGCGACAGGCGGCGGAGCTTTCGCCGAAATCGATTGATCCACAAATTGACTTAGCTGCTGTACTGATCTCGTTGAAGCGTTATAATGACGCAACAAGAGTTTGTAAACAGGCCCTGTCGCTGGATCCAAATCGCGTCGAGATTTGGCAAAGCCTGGGCGTGGCCTGCGTGCGACAGAACGATTTTGCTCAAGCCAGAGCATGTTATGAAAAACTGACGAGCCTGGACGAAAAAAACGTTCAAGGCTGGATCTCTCTCGGTGACGCCCGTTGGATGCTCGGCGATCGTGACGAAGCAATGCAGCATTGGCAACATGCGAGACAGTTGGCGGAAGGGCAACACCTGTCGTTGCTCGTTGAAGCTGCCGACAAACGGTGCAAGCTGCTGGCCAATTCGCCGGCAGGCGGGCCAGACATTCGTATGACGGTCAGGGAAAAGTGATCATGACGGCTGCAAAGAAAACGCACCCTATCTATGTAATCACGGGCAAAGACCGGTATCTTCGCCAGCAGGCTCGCGAGTCGCTGGCGCAGCGTTTGGTCGGCAAAGACCAGGGCCTGTCCGTTTCCAACTATAACGGAAACTCGGTCGAACTCGCGGTCGTGCTGGACGAACTTCGCACGCTTCCGTTTCTCTCCGAGCGGCGGGTGGTCATCGTCGATGACGCGGACAAGTTTGTTTCGGACAACCGCGAGGTGCTTGAAAAATACGCGGGCAATCCTTCGACGACAGGCGTGCTTGTGTTGATCTGCGACAGTTGGCGGAGCAATACTCGCCTGGCGAAGCTCCTGGTGGCGGGAGCGGGCGAGGTGATCGTGGCTGAGCCGATGAAGGGCGCAAAGGCGATCAGTTGGCTGGTTCAGCATGCGCGAGAGAACGGCAAGATGTTCGGCCCGGGGGCCGCTGAGAGTCTGGTGCGTGTGGTCGGCAACGATACGGGGCGACTGTCCGGCGAATTGGAGAAACTGACGCTTTATGTCGGCAACCGAAAAACCATCGACACGGATGATATCGAAGCCCTTTGCGGCGTGACGGCGGAACAAAGCATTTTCCTCATCAATGATCAGGTGGCTGAGGGCAAGACCGCCGAGGCCCTGATCACGCTCAACCGACTCATTCAGGCCGATCGGACCGCGGAGTTTTCGATGGTCGGCGTCCTGGCCTTTTCGTTGCGGCGATTGCTCAAAGCTCGGACGTTGGCGGATGCGGGTTACGGCCAGCACGATATCCTCAGCGCCTGTGGCGTATATCCCCCTTTTGTCGACCGCTTTCTGAATCAGGTTCAGCGGTTCACCACGCGGAAACTCAAGACACTGGTCGGCCGGCTCGCCGAACTTGATTATGCCAACAAGACCGGCTTGGGCCCCGCCAAGCTCAATTTGGAAACATTTATTGTATATGCCACGACGGGATAGCCATGACCAGAAATGAGATCCGTTACACCGCCGGGATGTACGCATGGGTTGCCGTACTGGCCGTCACGACAATCGGCTGCACGCAAATGGATACGATCTTTGGCACGAGGCGGATAAAGACGTTTGCTCCGGAACCGTCCGCCCCACCGCCGGCACTGGTCCAGTCGGCCCATCCGAATGGCAGCAGCGAGAACGCGGCGGGCGAGCCGACGGATGATCCCAAGGTGCAACACGCCAGCCAGGTCGTATCGGACATGATCGGTCGGCTGCAAACGCACAGTCAAGCCAGCCAGACGAATATCTCAGCGGGTTCGCCCGGCTACACGCAATATGAGCCTGACCCCTCCACCATCGCCGCCAAGTTGCGTTCGCGCAGTCTGGCAGGCGACGAACCCCCCGTGTCGCACTCGCCGGGTGCTCGGACCGACACCCAGCCGGCGCCCGAGCCGCACGGTCAGGCGACGGTTGAAATCCGTCCGCCGGCGGCGCAAGATCCGCAAGTGCCCAGGAATATGTTCAACGAACCCGCCAATGTCGCCCCGGTCTCGGTTCCCGACGGGCCGCAGGTGGCCATAACGGCGGTGCGGTCAGCGCAAGCTCACGAGGCGCCCGCTGCGAAGACTGTCCCCCCCGCCCTTCCTCCGGCAAGTCAACCCAGCCAGAACAATTCAACCACTGCCTATCAGGCCAACCAGAAGGTGGAACTGTTGGTCGATGCAGCCGACGAACAGAAAAACGCCGAATTGGCCGCTTTGATCAACCGACTCAAAGAAAAAATCCAGGTCCGCCCCGATGATCGTTCCGCCCAAATCAAACTGAGTCTGCTGTATGCGGTTCTCGGCTGGGAGCAGACGCTGGCAGGCAAAGACAAACTGCCCAGTAAGTCGACCACCGACGCCCTCGCCAGGAACGTAGCCAGGCTGATCGAGATTTTTGATGATACTGCCCTTTCGCCCGCCCAGCAGGCGAACCAGGCACTGGGCCCGGTTTGTGAACTTCAGGATCTGCTCAAGAAAGAGGCGGATCTCAAGATCGCCGATCTGCAGATCTGCCGAGCGGTCGACGGGTTCAGCGATTACAAGCCGATGCCCCAGAGTTACTTCCAGGCGGGCAAACGCCGACCGATCATCGTTTACATCGAACTGGAGAACTTCACCGCAAAATACCTGGACAAAGAACAAACCTATAAGACGAGCCTGGCCCTGACCGTCGAACTGATCGACAAGTCAGGCAAAGTGCAGTTCAACTGGCACGACGAACCCGTCGACGACTTTTCTCGACGCAAGCGACGTGACTTCTTTGTGCCGCCGCAACTGAATCTACCCCCACTGGCTGCGGGCGATTACCTTCTCAAGGTCACCGCGGAGGATCTGATCGGCAACAAGGTCACGCAGAAGACACTGGACCTAAAAATCGAATCCGGCAAGTAATTTACGACTATCGAAGACCGTCGAACATCCAGCCGGAATACTGAAAGCCAACGCAAGGACGTGCGCCAAATCGGGCTTTACATTCATGTCCCGTTCTGCACCGGAAAATGTGATTACTGCAGTTTTTACAGTATCACGCCAACCGCCCGCCAGGTTCGCCGTTATTTCGAAGCCTTACGCTGTGAACTCGACCTGATTCGTGAGCGATATTTTGGCAGCCAAACGCCAACATTGAGCTCGGTGTTTATCGGAGGGGGCACACCCACCTGGCTCGAGCCTCAGCCGCTGGCCGAACTGATGGCGATGGTTCATCGGCATTTTATTCTCACAGACGATTGTGAGGTCACTTCCGAAACCAGTCCGGAAACCATTGAGCCGGAGAAAATGCTGACGCTCGTCCAAACGGGGGTTAATCGGGTTTCGCTGGGAGCCCAGAGTTTTCACGATGATCTGCTCCGCCGGATCGGTCGACGGCATCGCAGGGCGGATATCTTCCTGGCCCTGGAACACATCCGCTCGGCAGGGATAAGCAACATCAACATGGATATGATCTTTGGCCTGCCGGGTGAGGATCTTGCCGCATGGCAAGAGGATGTGCGAACGGCGGTCGACCAAGGTCCGGTACACCTGGCATGCTATGAGCTGACGTACGAACCGGGGACGCCTCTCGCAAATCGTTGCGTACCAAAGCTCGATGAAGATGTTCTGATCCGGATGTATTATCAAACGAAGGACATGCTCGAATCGGCTGGCTTCGAGCATTACGAAATCAGCAATTACGCCCGGCCGGGCTTCAAGTGCCGACATAATCTTCGTTATTGGCGAAATCAGGACTACATCGGCCTGGGGCCGGCAGGGGCGGGCTACCTTGACAAGACCCGATACAACAACGTAGCCGACCTGGACAAGTATTGTTCCGACCTGCTTGAGGAGCATAAACTGCCGATCGCAAACCTGGAGCAACGGAGGGGGTTACAGTTGGCGGGCGAGACCGCGATGGTGAACCTGCGAACCAGCGAAGGCATTGTCCAAGACGAATTCATCGAACAGACCGGCTTGGATCCGTTTATCATCTACGCCGAAACGCTGGATCGCTTTGGCCGTGCAGGTCTGCTGGAGATTGTGGGGAACCGCATCCGCCTTTCACGCAGCGGGTTAATCTTGGCTAACGAAGTAATTGCAGAGCTGATTTGCTGATTCACACCCCGCTTCAGCGACTTCGACGTTGGCCTGATTGGTGGCGTGGGGCAGCAAGGCCGATCTGATCGGGTGGTCCAACCGGAGACGACAGCGCCTTTAGTGCTGTCATTTCCGAGCCGGTGACATTTCTGCTGTTGGCAATTGCCGCCTTGAGCCCGCGACGACTTACAACTCTCCTATCTACTTGTCTTTTAAAGACTAAGAGCTGATGGCGCGGCGATGCCCGGATCTCTTCCTCATTCTGGCGGGTTCAACCCACTCGCTCTTGCGGTGTCGGACCGGCCGTCCTTTGTCGGGGTCATCTTTTTTGTTGACAACGAGGCGAAACGTTTGGTATTATAGGAACAGTCGGAATCTCGAAAGAGGTGCCTATGGATGCGAGTTCATCGCTGATGCATCTTCAAGATGGGGGTCGCCATAAGCATCGCAGCAGGAGATTCGGGCGGAAAAAGGAGCAGGAGATGCGGGAGAAGTATGTGAAGAGCGACATGTCTGGTATACCCCAGTCTTCTCATCCAATGACGGTCATATCTGATTTCGCTAATCGTTTTCGCGTCTTCCTCGGGCAGCCAATATCAAAAGCTAAGTAAGCCGCAAAGGTGATGTTGCACCTTCTGCGAATGTGCAGCCGTCATGGCTTTAATAAAGAAGAAGGCAGGGGCTTTTTGCGAGAGTCCCTCGGCAGCGAAGTCCGGCGATAGTGTGGAGGAGGCGACATGCTGTATGGATATGGGCTGATGTTCCTTCAACGAGAGAGGGACCTTTCGCGGTGGGTTACGGGGGGGGTGTCGGTTCTGTGCGTGTTGATATCGATGTGGGTGGGGGTTCAATCAAGCGAAGCGGCTTTGGGTCCGAGCGACGTTTTGCTTGTCGTCAATCAAGATAGTCCCACCAGCGTTCAGATTGCAGACTTGTATCGACAATATCACCCTGGCATCGCGGACAATCAGATCCTCTACCTTTCAGGCATGCCCGACAGCAGCGGCGCCGACAGCACGGCGGCAAACGAGATCATCACCCGAGCGGACTTCAATACAAAGATCGCGGATCCCGTTCGACAGCATCTGATTACGAACAGTCTGGTCAACCAGACCAAGGTAATTATTACCACCGCGGGGCTGCCTTATCGAATAGAGGATACGGCCATGCCCAATGTCGTGTATCCGGGGGGATCGAGCGCGTATCCCGCCGATCTTGTGGGCACCGTCAACGCCGCCTCCGTCGAGTCCGAATTGTCCGTCCTCTTTCAGATCGATCCGGCCAGCGCCAAACCGCTTTCGCTCGCGAATCGCGTCGTCAACCCGTACCAGGGATATCGCGGCAGCCCGATCGACGCCTTTCCGCGGAATATCTTGGGCAATCGACAGAACATGAATTGGCAGGCCCCCTTGGCGACCGGGACACCGCCTGTGATGGAAGGCACCCGGAACTGGTACGGTGTGAAGGATCGGCATTTTTCCGCCGGCGATATTTATCTGACCAGTCGGCTTGATGGCCCCAAGCGCCAGGGCGAAAGCGCTCTTCTCGCCGTGCATGCCATGCTCGATCTTGCCCATTTGGCGTCCAGCAGCGAGCACGGCATCAACCCAACCAAGACCACCGTCGTTTTTGATGACGCTCCCGGCGTAACCAACCTCAATCGAAATCGCATCTTCAATCTTGACAGCGGTGTGGATTTCAATGTTTATCAAGCCGGTACCAAGCAGCCTCCGGACACGAAATTTCCTGAAGTTCGCGACGACTATTACAGCGGATTTGAACAATTGACAGGTCAAATGTCAGCAGAGGGCATTCGGAATCTTGCTTCCATGATCGACGGTCACGCTCTGGCGGTTATCCACGATCTGCTGGCAAACCACCGGACAAGTCAATCTGATTTGGAGGGGGGACGCACTGTGGTGGGATTGACGAGTTTCGGACGAAATGGTGACGAAGGCGCCAGCAGCACCTACCTTCTGAACGGCGGTCCCAATGGCGGTGCCCTATTCAATCTCTCCTACGGCGCCGTTTTCAATTCTATCGAGAGTTTCAACGCAGCGACCATGTTTTCCGACGTCACGACGGGACCGGTCGCCCAAGGCAAGATCATCGATTTCCTGGCGATCGGCGGCTCCGGGGCGATCGGGCATGTGTTCGAACCCCTCGCGGACGCAATCGTGAATAACGAGTTTCTGTTCTACAACCTGCTTGCGGACGCCAATGGTGATGGGTTCGCGGATGAGACGTTTGTAGAAGCGGCATTTAGTGCGTTGCCCTATCTGAGCTGGAGTGAAGTTGTGGTGGGCGACCCCCTGATGCGGATCGCCTACGGACCCGGAAGAATTGACTATGGCAATCGGTTGCCGGGAGATACTGATCTGGATGGCGATGTGGATTTGGCTGATTTGGGCAGTTTAGCAAGCCATTACGGGATGTCTGCCGGGGCAACCTGGGGAATGGGGGACTTTAATGGGGATGGAGCGGTGAATTTGTATGACTTGGGGGCAATGGCGGGGAATTACGGTGCGGGCTTGCCTCAGGTGGATGGGGCTGTGGTGGCTCCGGAGCCTGGAACGATCGTCCTGATGGGGTTTGCCGGCGCGTTGGGGTTCTGCCGCCGGTCGGGTAGGGTGCGGCGAGAGCAGAGATCGATTTTTTAACTTTTCAGTTGACGGGTAGCTGGGTTTCTGCTATA
>Ga0315281_10009551_pt1 | contig 13452 bp, 9 predicted proteins | sample YL17G07_0_MG_FD_204540 | JGI IMG/M metagenome (GOLD analysis project Ga0315281, IMG submission 204540) | Sediment microbial communities from Yellowstone Lake, YNP, Wyoming, USA - YL17G07_0 | ecosystem: Environmental > Aquatic > Freshwater > Lake > Sediment | place: USA: Wyoming | collected...
AGTTTTTCTATCAGGGCATAAACAGCCTCTGCCTCTATCTTCAAGACCTTTTTTGCTATATCAAGGATATTATCCATAAGAATCAGTTTGCCTCAAAAGAAAACACAAAGGTATTATATATAATAACCTCTGTCTTTTAAAGAAATTTAGTTTCGACGTCTACTCAAAAAAATATTCTTTGCTTAATTCCGTATTATCTGGTACTTTTTATCTAAACCTCAGAGAGGGAGTAATTATATGAAAATACTACTTGCCACAGACGGGTCAGAATATTCAGAAGGGGCTGCTAAATTCTTAACTAATCTTAATTTCTCATCAGATGACGAAATTACTATCCTCCACGTTATAAGCGATGTCCCATTTAAGGATGACATGGAGTCATATTACTTTAGTCTCAAACAGATAAAACAAGAAATCGCACCTAAGATTATTGAATCAACTCTAAACATCCTAAAACCTGTTAATGTAAGAATCAACACTATGGTAATAGATGGTTATCCAGACAGACGTATCATTTATGCAGCAGAAGATTTGAATGTGGACATGATTGTCATGGGAGCAAAGGGGCTAAAGGGCATTAAAGCATTCCTAATTGGAAGTGTAACAAGATCAGTGGCAATCAACTCCTCAAGGCTGGTACTTATTATAAAACCTCCTCAGTGGGAAATATCAGGCAACTTGAAAATCCTTTTTGCAACGGATGGTTCTGATTATGCCGGAGAGATGGGAAGGTTTTTAACTTCTATACCATTTCATGATGATACAGAAATAACTGTCTTGCATGTAATACAGTCTGGTCTGGATATACCTGACAGGTTCCATATAGAGATAGATGAAATGATTAAAAAAGTGGCGGCCGAGATCAGGTCAATAGCAATCAAAGAATCGGAAAAAATTATTGAGAGCTCGCGTAAATTATTAGGTGATAGATTTACAAAAATTAATGGCTTAACAAAGGATGGCGATCCCTCCTTAGAGATATTGAATACAGCAAAGATGTTGCAAGCAGATATAATTGCAGTCGGAAGTAAAGGCATGAGGGGAATAAAAGGGATGCTGGGAAGTGTATCCAGATATATCCTCAGCCATTCTGAATGCTCTGTTCTGATAGAAAAGACAAGGTAAGAAAATGTTACAACGAATCGCAGGATATAGAAGTGGAATTTACTAACTGATCTATAGCTTTTACAGTTGCCAGAATCTTTTCCATTTCATCTATCTTTATCATATTTGGTCCATCGCATAATGCCTTATCAGGCTCCAGATGAACCTCCATGAAGATCCCGTCCACACCAACTGCTACTGCAGCCCTTGCAAGAGGCTCTGCAAATTCCTTCTGACCACCTGAGCTTTGCCCCTGTCCACCTGGAAGCTGAAGGCTGTGGGTTACATCAAAGATAACAGGATATCCAAATGCCCGCATTATAGACAACCCCCTGAAGTCAACAACGAGGTTATTATATCCAAAGGACGTGCCCCGCTCAGTAATAAATATATTCTGATTACCTGTTGATATGAACTTCTCTATTATATTCTTTACATCCCATGGTGCAAGGAACTGCCCTTTTTTAATATTTACAGGTTTACCTGTCTTAGAAGCTGCAAGAATCAGATCAGTCTGTCTGCATAAAAAGGCAGGTATTTGAAGGGCATCGAGAACCTCTGAGGCAGGCTTGACCTCTTCTACTGAATGGATATCAGAGATAACAGGTATATTAAATTTATTCCGCACATCAAAAAGAATCCTTAAACCCTTTTCTAACCCAGGTCCCCTGAAGGAAGAAAGAGAGGTGCGATTTGCCTTGTCATATGAACTCTTAAATAAAAAAGGGAGATTAATTCGTCTGCAAATTTCCTTTAGTCTTTCTGCAGTATAAAATGCAATTTCCTCGCTCTCGATAACACAGGGGCCTGCGATTATAAAGAGGGGATTATTACCTCCAAGCTTTGTACCTGCTATATTTATTTCTCTTGTCAATACTTAAACTTCTCTGCCTTTCTCTTCTGCACTAACTCCCAGGTAAGGGAATAAAGATCTCTTTTCTCTTAAAGCCGCTCCTATAAATGCCCTGAATAAAGGATGTGGATCTGTTGGTCTTGATTTAAATTCAGGATGAAACTGGCATCCGAGGAACCAGGGGTGGTCTTCAATCTCTATAATCTCTACAAGTTCTCCATCAGGGCTTAGTCCGCTAATCTTCAATCCATGTTTTGTGAGTATATCCCTGTATGCATTATTGAATTCATACCTGTGTCTGTGCCTTTCAGATATTTCTTTTACTCCATATGCCTTGTAAGCATGGGTTCCTTCCTCAAGGATGCAGGGATAGGCGCCAAGTCTCATAGTACCGCCCTTATGTGAATCCTCGGCACGCTCCTCAACCCTTCCTTTTCTGAAGTCATACCACCTTTCCATTAGATAGATAACAGGGTCTTTTGTGTTTAAATCAAATTCTGTACTATTAGCAGAAAGACCACAGACATTCCTCGCAAATTCGATAACGGCACACTGCATCCCAAGGCATATACCAAAATAGGGTATCTTTTTTTCACGCGCATACTTTATTGTCTTTACCTTACCTTCGATCCCTCTATATCCAAATCCTCCAGGCACAAGAATTCCATCAGTTTCAGATAGATATCTCTCAGTGCCATGAATCTCTATCTCCTCTGAATCTACCCACTGCAAATTCACACGCGCATCATTTGCAATGCCACCATGAGTGTGGGCTTCTATGAGACTCTTGTAAGAGTCCTTCAGTCCGGTATATTTCCCGACTATTGCAATGTTGACCTCATTCTTAGGTTCCTTTATCTTCCTGACAATATCCTTCCAGAGTGTGAGGTCCGGCTCATTTGAATTCAGATTGAGCTTCTTACCTATAAAGTAATCAAGTCCTTCACTGTGCAACATAAGGGGAACTTCGTATATAGTATCAACATCCTCTGCAGAGATGACGGCATCTCCATCAAGATTGCAGTGAATTGCGATCTTCTTCTTTGCTTCCGGCGGAAGTGGCCTTTCAGTTCTGCATAAAAGTATATCAGGCTGAATACCTATCTCCCTGAATTCCTTAACACTGTGCTGTGTGGGCTTTGTCTTAATCTCACCTGCTGACTTTACATAGGGGATAAGTGTAAGATGCATATAGAGTACATTTTCTCTGCCAACGTCATACCGGAACTGTCTTATCGCCTCAAGGAACGGCAGACTCTCAATATCTCCGATAGTACCGCCAATCTCGACTATTACTACAGCATAGTCATTGCTTACAGATTTTATAGCCTTTTTGATCTCATCTGTTATATGAGGAACGACCTGGACTGTCTCGCCAAGATAATCTCCCTGACGCTCTTTTGTAATCACATTATAATAAATCTTTCCCGTTGTAAAATTATTTGCCTGTGACATCCTTATTGATGTGAATCTTTCATAATGCCCGAGGTCAAGGTCTGTTTCTGCGCCATCATCAGTGACAAATACCTCGCCATGCTGGAATGGGCTCAATGTACCCGGGTCAACATTGATATAAGGGTCTAATTTTTGAAGGGTAACCTTTAAACCCTTTGCCTCGAGGAGCGCACCGGTGGCAGCGGCAGCAATACCCTTGCCGAGGGCTGAAACAACACCACCTGTTACAAAGATGTACTTAGACATTTTTCTACCCTTTCCAAGTCTTCAGGGGTATCTACCCCATAAGTCTCAAAGAACGTTTCCTTTATCTTGATCTTCATTCCATTTTCGAGAGCCCGTAACTGTTCGAGCTTTTCTATTTTTTCCAATTCTGTCGGCTCCATACCCGCGAGTGAAAGGAGTGCCTCTCTTCTATAACTATAAATGCCGACGTGCTTGTAACAGTGAAAGGTTCGGAGTTCGGAGTCTCCCCCCCACCCCTGCCCTCCCCCTCGAGGGGGGAGGGGTAGGGAGGGGGTGTTCTGAGTTTTGAGTTCTGTGCTATGAAGTTTCCGTTCATCCCTGTGAAAAGGTATTGGTGCCCTCGAAAAATAGAGTGCAAACCCCTCTTTATCAAAAACGACTTTAACAATATTCGGGTCTGCGATTTCATTCGGGTCTTCAATTTTCTTTATCAGGGTTCCGATAGAGGCTCTTTTATCGTCAAGGACAGTAATAACGTCATCTATCATTTCAGGACGTATAAGAGGTTCATCAGCCTGCACGTTGACAATTATATCATAATCCATTGAAGCAGCAACCTCTGCTATTCTGTCTGTACCTGAGGGATGTTTTTTGTCTGTCATTATCGCCGTACCTCCAAAAGTAAACACCCTCTCGAATATGGTTTCATTATCTGTTGCAACAATAACATCATCTGCAAGGCGTGCATGTTTTGAGTTTTCATAAACATGTTGTATAACAGGTATCCCTTTAAGGGGGTACAGGGGCTTTCCCGGAAAGCGGGTCGAATCATAACGGGCAGGGATAATGACTATCGCAGTCATGTTTTTTTTAATCTTAATTTTTAATTATATACTGATTAACCCTCCCTTGACAATACCTTTTAAATATTTCACAATAACTTGTCATTGTGAGCTTTTCGCTCTCTGGTTTTCTAATGAGCGTAGCGACTGAATCCCGAATCAAGTTCGGGATCGGTCAGGTTATTTCCATAAAGAAATCGCAAGATACGAGAATATTTGGTTTTCACCTCAGAATGACAATATACACAGCACAGGGGAAAGGAGAAAAGATGGCAAGCCGGCATAAGACTCCAGGATCTTCGTGGAGGGCATATATTGAGAGTGCTTTTTTTGCTAACTCTGTAAGAAAGACAACAATGGCTGAACTCTATAAACTCGCGATAAAGCAGTTAGAAGTCGTTACAACCTCTGAGCCTATGTATAAGCCTGAACAGTTTGGACTTCCCAAGAGCGCCAAAGTCCTTATCTCTAATGATGGAGGAATTGTAGGACGCACTGCGAGGGCAAGGCGATTGGTACGGGAAATGGGAAAAGACAGGGATAAATATCTCTCTCTTTTAGGAGAGGCTATTTATAATTTTAATCGTCGTGAGGGGTTATGGCTTGAAGGCATTGTCGGGTTACACCCCGACTTTATGGTTAAGGCGCATCTCTTGAGTCCCGCAACTGATGCAAAAAATATGCTTGACTGGGGTCTAAATTTTACTCCATGGATGAAACCGTGGACTGACCTGTATGAGAAATCACGTGTATTAGATGAGCCTGATATACTTGTATTTGCTGACCCTGAATGGTCGCATCCTGATTTTCCCAATGGGCTCGTAATAATTGACGAGATGCAGAACTGTATTGCAATTTTAGGACTGCGATATTTTGGCGAGAGGAAAAAAGGTACGTTAACACTAGGCTGGACTATCGGTGTCCGTCAGAATATGGTTGCCTGCCACGGCGGTATCAAGAAAATCGGCAATAAGCCGCCGGTGGCTGTATTCGGGCTGTCAGGTTCAGGGAAATCTTCCATTACCAACAGCCATGACCATGCAGGAACATTGAAGGGAGATGAAAAGGTTATTGTTATTCACGATGATGCATTTTTAATAGACCTTGAGAATAACATTACCGTAGCACTTGAGCCGAGTCTCTTTGATAAGACAGATGCAGTTGAATTTCAAGACTCTATAATCAAATACTTCTATTCTGCCCAGAATGTAGCTGTAACAGAACTTCCGGATGGCAGTAAAAGGATGGTATGCGCAGACATCAGGAACGATAACGGTCGTTGTATTAAGACAAGGGATATGTTTAACCATGCAGATTTTTGTGAAAGACCCGGTTTGGTTATCTGGTTGCAGAAAGATACAAGCCTCCCACCAATCAGCAAGGTTAATTCGAGAGACCTTGCTGTAGCCATGGGGGCATCACTAAGCACCAAACGTGCTAAGGGAGTGGAAAATGTTGACCCGAAAGAGCTCGAAAAATTAGTAATCGAGCCTTTTGCTAACCCGTTCAGGGTTCACCCACTTTTAGAAGATTGTATGCAATTTAAAAAATTGTTCAAGCTGGGTACCGAATGCTATATCATGAATACAAATGCCTTTGGTATGCCAGGGGATCTGGTTGATATCCCAAAGGAGCTTTCACTCTCCATTGTCACAGAACTGGTAAGAGGAAACATCGAATGGAGGGAATGGAGGGCATTTCAGGGACTTTTACTTCCTAAAAACGGGAAAGAGTTGTTTGGCTCTGATTATGATAAAAAATATAAACCAACAAGGGCCCCTGATTATTTGAGCTTCTTACGTAACAGGATGCAGGACCGTATTACTTATTTATCTAATAAGAGAGACCTGGAACACGATATGGATAGTGTCTTTGTTGATGCTCTTGTTACAGCAAGAATAGTGATTGACCAGATTTTGCATCCCATTTAGAAAGGCTATATAGTTTTGGATTTCTCGAGTATTGCAAGGCAGATAATTGTATCGGCATTCCCTATCCTGATAGCTATTACCTTTCACGAGCTTTCTCACGGTTTTGTGGCGAACAAATTAGGTGACCCAACAGCCAAGATGATGGGCAGACTTACATTGAACCCGATCGCTCATATTGACCTGATAGGGACAGTATTAATGCCCCTTATGCTAATAATATTCACTAATGGCCAGTTTGTTTTCGGATATGCAAAACCAGTTCCTATAAATCCCATGAACTTCAAAAATCCTAAGAGGGACATGGCCATTTCAGCGGCTGCAGGGCCGATAACAAATCTACTCCTGGCTATTTTGAGCATGTTAATACTCAGGTTATTAATTATCCCATTAGCGGTTTTATTCCCTGAATCATTGAACATGACTGTGATAGAGCCTTTAATAATGATTTTTAAATCAAGTGTGATTATCAATGTTATCCTGGCTGTATTTAATATGATTCCTATACCTCCCCTTGATGGCGGCAGGGTATTAACAGGTTTTCTACCATACAAACATGCAGTCTCGTTCAGCAGGATTGAACCATTCGGTTTTATAATTGTTATTTTTCTTATTGCAACAGGGATAGCGAACTATTTTGTTCTGCCTCTTGTAAATTTTTTTCTGCGTGTGCTGCAGTTATTTTAAAGAGAGATGAAAAGGTTGAACAATATTGATAGGCGAGGTAATGGGAAATGAATAAGGAAAGAGTACTCAGCGGTATGCAGGCAAGTGGTAAGCTACACATTGGAAACCTGGTGGGAGCGTTAAGCAATTGGGTAAAACTTCAGGACAACTATGACTGTTATTACTTTGTCGCAGATTGGCATAGCCTTACTACAGGATATGCAGACACATCATCTATAAAAGAATCCACAAAAGACATCCTCATAAATTTCCTTGCAGCTGGCCTTGACCCTGAGAAATGCACGATATTTATCCAGTCAAGGGTCCTTGAGCATGCAGAGCTACACCTGCTCCTCTCGATGATAACACCACTCGGCTGGCTCGAAAGGGTTCCTACATACAAAGAAAAACAGCAGGAACTCAAAGACAGAGATTTATCCACATATGGTTTCCTCGGTTACCCATTGCTTCAAACCGCTGATATTATCATTTACAGGGCTAAATATGTGCCTGTGGGTATTGACCAGGTGCCACACTTAGAGATAAGTCGGGAGATTACAAGGCGGTTCAATTATCTTTATAAAGAAATATTTCCCGAACCAGAGGCTTTGCTTACAGAGTTCCCAAAGGTTGTTGGTACTGATGGAAGAAAGATGTCCAAGAGCTATGACAATGCAATATATCTTTCTGATAAACCTGAAGAGGTTGAGCAAAAATTAAGGACAATGGTTACAGATCCTGCGAGGGTAAAAAAGACAGACGCAGGGAATCCGGAATTATCCCCTGTTTACCAGCTTCACAAGATTTTTTCCTCAAAAGAGGAGCAGGAAAAGGTAGCAGTAGGATGCAGGACAGCAGGCATTGGATGTATTGAATGTAAGAAGATTCTTATTAAAAATGTTTTCAAGGTCATGGAACCGATCTGGGCCAGGCGCAATGAACTCATAAATAATCCTGATGTCCTTCATGATATCATCAAGAAAGGGACGAAAAAGGCATGGAAGGTTGCTGAAGAAACCATGCAACTTGTCCGCGAGGCAATAGGGTTGTATTAGATTTTAAATGAACCACCCCTTCGAATATCTGCGAGTATCGTTACCGCAATGGACATGGATGAAAAAACAAGAACATTGCATAAGAAAAGGGATAAATAATGAAAATAATTCCGGTATTTAAAACAGAAAAGGAAGAAATAAAATTTTGGGAAACACACTCAATTGCCGACTACTGGGATGGGCTTGAAGAAGGCAAGGATATTTTTAAGAGGCCGAAGCTTATACCGATTACTCTGAAGTTTGCCCCGCTCGTACTGGAAAAAATTAAAATGCTTGCTCGCAAAAGAGGAATCTCCTATAACGCATACATACGATATCTGGGTGCCAAAAGCGTTGAAAAAGAAATACTTCCCGCAAATCGCTAATGCATTATTATCTCGTTTCTCTTCTGAACTTCCACTTTTGAATTTTTTGCACTTTTTGCTTTTGCACTTCTGCGCTACCGCACTTTTGCACTTTCATTGAGAGTGGGTATTACAAGAACAGGTTTAATTTTTTCTGATACCTAAATACTATTTAGAAAACCAATTTTACATAATATGGAATCGAGCCAGAGGTTCTTCTCAACATCACACACAATGATTGGTGGAAGTTTCATCTGGAAATAAATAATATTCGCTATTAAATTAGAAAAAAAACTCTCTTACAACAGTTCTTCATCAACTGCGCACCACAGCCAGTCGTCACAAGGTGTGAAGTACGCCGACAAGGAAACAAAAATTGGAAGGTGCAATAAGTGATGATTTGCAAAAGAAAGAGGTAATAACATGGTGGTTGTCCCCACGTTTTGTTCCGCCGACACAGTTCATAAACTTCTCTATGGGAACTTCCGTCGTGGCATAGATGTATCGTATCGCGAAGGAAAGCCGGATGCCCTCAGCCCCATTTTTCATCATGGATTTAGTCGAATACCTCTTGTTTTTGGCGGGCCATGTAAACGGTGTCGGCAATTAGGATACATAGGATCATCTTTAGGCACTTTCTGAAATTTTGGCTGCCAGCACTCAATACCAACAATTCTCCTGCAATCAGGGCACATTTTGAATGTCTGTGGCTGGCCCTCACGCCCACAAATTTCGCACTTCATTGGTACAATGGAACTTCCTCTCATCTATCACCCCCCAAATTGCTTCAGTAGTTACAGTTATTTAAAGCACAGGAAAGCATACAACCATAAGAGGATCCTGCCACCCATGACAAATAGGCTCCTCCCGCTGTAAAAGTTATCCTACTCGCAGTCAACATTATACGAGAAAGCATAACTACCAAGGGAGTTGTCAAGTTGGGATTATTAACCAACTCATACATGATATCCGCATGCACAAGAATCACCTCTCCTTCAATAGTAATAGTAGTGGCTCCTCCACCGAAATAGTACAAAATATTCCCAATTAGGGTAGCGTCAAGAAAAACGGTCACAGGATTTATTGGTACTATTGTTTTAATACAGTTGTCATAACACTGAACCCAACTCTGTTGACAAGCGGCTGCCCCAATACCGAGGAAAGCCCAAGCTCCACTCGCCCCCCCACTTATCATATATGCTCCGGCACCAGTTGCCGGATCGATAATAATGTATCCGCAACCTGTCCAGCCGCTAAAAGTAACATCAGTTTTTGACACCATTACGATCTTTCCCGCATTAACTGCGTTTCTTATATCCGTTCTTGTGTCACTATCAAGGAAAAGCTGCGGAAGTATTGTATCTATATTGAATCGATTGATATTGTAAATTGGCACTCCGTTATCATTAGCGATACCTAACGCTTTTATAGCGGATATAGCCTGTGCTGTATTTGAAGGAGCATTGAAGATTTTTTCAGGGACTATGTGTTCGAGAGCAGATGAGGTCATTCCTGAATAGAGCATAAAAGACTTAGGCTTATCTTTATCACCAGATAAAGCTTTCACAAGGGTTATCAATCTATCAGCATCCATTGAGAAACCACCCTGACTTACTGACAAAGGGATTCCAAAAATAGAATTCACTCTCAGGTCTGAAGAAAATATCGTCTCAGAGGGAAATCTTATCGCTTGAACACCCATTATCTTTGCTCTCATAAAATCTATTGCATCTATTTCGGCATGATAAGAAAGGGCAGTCATATAAAGCAAATTTTCAAAGATTTCATTAATAGTTATATTAGACAGATTCCTATCTTCAAGTTTTGCCTTCAATGCCTGAATCTGTTCCTGTGAAACCCTTCCGAGGGCAAGGGCAATCCCCAGATAATTACCTGCTGTAACGTCATTGGTTATCACATCATTGGCATTCTGTCCTGGCCCCGAGAACGTCATAGTAAAGGTTTCTTTATTCCCCATAACAACAGGTGTTCCTGTTGACACTACAATACCGTCGATCCTTAGTTCCGGTTTGAGGTTTATCAGATAGGCAGGAAACGATGTCAGAAGTTCACTCGGCAGTATCGGTATTCCGTCAGGATGTGGCTTCGGCAGAAATGAATTGATCACTGCCTCATCCTGCGGAGTCGCGGGACTATAGCTCAAAGTAATTTTCTTTCCCGCAAGCTCAGGAAGGCTCTTGGTGATGTTTATCGGTGTTCCTATCTCGCTGTCATAAATGTCCTTGGTAATATTGAACGTGATTTTGTGCCTTAAATTGTCAGGTAGGTCTGGTTGCTCCCATGTTCTGGCTATAGTTCTTCTGTGGAGCGTCCCAGGAAGAATCGGGAATTCCTCTTTGATGATTTCCTTTTTCCCGAGAACATCTCCAATAGTGGCACTGGGATAGTTCTGTGTTATGTAATTCTGAACTCTCGTTTGATAGTCCAGAATGGTCTGCTGAATAAGGAGTGAATTCACGTTCGTTACATAGCTTGCTGTTTCGTTGATGGTTGCTGTGGATGTAATCTGATCTATAAACGATTGGGCATCAAAAGGAACGGCTGATTTTATGTCGATTCCGGGAGTGTAGTTGTATTGTTTATAACTCGCATCGACAGGTATCCACGTGTCGCCCTTGCCGGTTCTGTGTATTGCTCCCCGCGAAGGAATATAATCAATCCATGCCTCGACCCATACATGCTCCATTTGGACATATTTGATTTGCCCACCAACAGTCATTCCTTTTACCGGTATCCCCGCAGACGCAAGTAGCCTCAACGCTGCCATGGGGTCTGTAAATCCTCCCACCCAGTTCATGACTTTTTCTATCGGCCGTTCTATAGTGCCGTAAGCATATCTGGCATGGATGCCCGACACTCTGAATAGTGTGATAAGAAGGCTTGCGGTATCGATATCGTTACACTGTTTTGTCTGAAGGCACATATCGGCCCCTTGAATGGAACCATAGGTGGGAACATAGTCTATGTTGTTCCTGACCCAGTTGTAAATCTGTACCGGTTTGTTTCCGAGTTCTGCTGCTTTCGCTCTAATAGCAGGGGTAAACTGCACTTCCTGGGTCTCTGCGAGGTCTGCATCGGACGCCGGTGTCCGCTTTTCCGGTGTTACCAAGGCTAACTGAATATAGTTTTCTGCTATCATCTGCGAATCTGAATTCAATAAACCTTCCAATGAGCCTTTGGAGGCGACAAGAACAGGCTGGCGGTTCTGAATATCAGACTTCTTTAGAAGATCAGGTAGCATCGGCAGTTTTTCCGGAGCCTTCCACTCTTCGAGGATAACCTTTTTTTCTTCTGGTGTCCTATGGGGGAGTTTATTCGGGTCGAGGGGCTTGTATCTTTTCGGAGGCATTACCTTCTCAAGGTGGACTTTTGTTCTTTCGATCTCTGCATCGGCCTCCCCCTTCGTCTTTGCCTTGTCTATGTTGACGAGGTTGGTTTTTAGTTCGGCGAGGTTGTCTTCGTAGTGCTTGACGAATTTCCTATGTCTTTCAAGGATTTCAGACGGGAGTCCCTTTTCCTTTAATTGCTTTTCGGTATCGGCGAACTGCTTCTTGATTTCTATATCATACGCTTCGATTTCTGATTTCTTGGCTTTGAGCTTTCCCTTTTTTGTATCTGCATTAGTGGTCGGGTCGGTTAGAATTTGTCTTATTCCATCAAGCGTCTTTTGAAATTTTTCTTCCAGCCTTGGTGTTGTTGGCTGTCCTTGAGGTGTAGACTGACTGGTTAGGTGTTTACTGCTTTCTACCGATTGGTTGCTGTCCGCAGCCGCAAATGCGACAATGTCAAAAATTCCCCCGAACGTCCAGCAGAAAAAGAATAATACGGTGAGTGAGATGATTCTTATAGGCCGGTTATATCCGAAGTCCATCTACCCTCCAAGACTACAGATTGGATTTCCGTTATGAAACATCCTGCTCATTCCTTTTGTCAAGTTGAAATTCCAACTTTAGTTTTCTCCGACATATTACTTCTAACCCGTTTCTTTTGTCTGTCAGGAGAGTTTAACCTCACGACATTGTTTTAACATATTCGTAGGAAAAAGTATGTCCATAAATTTATGATTTTTTTGTAATAATTTTTATGACATCCTTGTAATATTTTTATTACAAAAGGGGCAGCATTGTTTGCAGCCCTTTCCTCGCCGCAATAAAAAACTTTGGGTTTTCAGGAGTTTTTGTTTTTTGGCCAATATCTGCCGTTTCGCCCCTCATGGATCAACTTTGACCAATAGTTTTTGAAACTGCAATTGGCACGTTGCTGATACCGGGGTCTGTATGGATTTATGCGGCATTTCGGACATGAGAATTTTTAATTGAACTAAATACTATCGGTTGTGCCATCGAAATGTGACATTGAATTGGAAATCTTTAAAAACCAGTCAAGGTTAAAAGAGAGAAGTACTATGTGTTGTACGCAACCTATCTGCATCTAACACGACATATTATGTTTCTTTAGAAATCTTCATTTTATAGAATATGCTCAATCTGTATAGAGGAAAGAAACATTTCATTTAGATCCCTCACCTCTCGTCCCGTCCGCCTCATTCCGATTTAGTCTCGCCAGCTGGTTTAGAATCAAAACTGGTTAGAAAAATACAATGATTGGTAAAATTATATATGGTATGCTCAGGTTAGAACTTTATCCCGAAATCAGGTAATAATCCTGTAAGGTACTTTACCTGATCCGTAAGAAGCATGATACCAAAGACGATCAAAAGCACCCCGCTGATAATCATTATCATGCGCATATATCTCACAAGTTTTTTTGAATAGCTTAAAAAACTATTTATAGCAAGTGCTGATATAAAGAAAGGCACTGCTAGCCCGAGTGAATATACTGCAAGCAGTTTGAGTCCGTAAATTGCAGATCCCTTTGAGCCTGCATAGACAAGGATCGTACCGAGAATCGGACCTATACATGGACTCCAGCCGGCTGCAAATGTCATCCCCACAATGAATGTTCCTAAATAACCGGCAGGTTTACCGCCTAAATGTA
>Ga0315281_10009552_pt1 | contig 13451 bp, 15 predicted proteins | sample YL17G07_0_MG_FD_204540 | JGI IMG/M metagenome (GOLD analysis project Ga0315281, IMG submission 204540) | Sediment microbial communities from Yellowstone Lake, YNP, Wyoming, USA - YL17G07_0 | ecosystem: Environmental > Aquatic > Freshwater > Lake > Sediment | place: USA: Wyoming | collected...
CGGAGCTCATCTGAAATAAACCGGGGGGCGCTTGCTCTCCGGTTCTTTTGCTTCAAAGAGGCCGGACGAATGTGAAAGGGTTATTATAATCAGGAAGATTAGGCCGGATTAATTCGGAAAACAACAACTACACACAGGCCAGGACATACTACAATCGCAAGATGCAGAAAACCAACTTCATGGCCGCGCACAACGCCCTTGCGCACAAACTGGCGAGAGCGTCATATTACGTCATGCGGGATGAGGTGAACTTTATGCCTGAGAAGATCTTCGTATGATCACAGGATGGCTGGAGCGGTGAACCTGCATAGGGTGTGGAAGAACCACGAGACTTGATTGGTAATCCGCTCCACCCAATAGTATAGAGTTATCGGGATCTTTACTGCCCGTGCCGTGAGCCACCTTGGGGCTGGCTAACAACCACATGATCTGTGATACCCGTTTTGGACACGGCAAGGAGCCGAATATTTTCTGGTCCCCGCTCCGCGGGGAAAGGGTCGCGCTGAGAACCGCGCATCACCAGCAAGACCTTAATCCAGATGGGTGACTGGTACAGTGAAGAACTGATACCAAAATTGAATGAAACTACGGCAATGGTAAAGAAATCGATGACTGCATAAAAATCGACGAGAAAATTTCATTTTCTCGCCAACGGGTGGGCTTTTTCTCTTGACAACGAGCCTTCAAATGGGTGACTTAATTGAATTGATGCTTGGCATTTGTTGGCGCATTTGAACCTCCTCTGTAGTTTTTATCCTCAACCAAAGCGCGATAGGGTTTCAAGTGATGGACAACGAAACCTCCGAACGACCGATGCCGTGTCATCGCGGATTCCGCCAGTGCCAGCTGCGCTTCAAAGTATTTGTTGCCCTTTCCAAAAAAGGTGACCTTCGCCGGTGTGGTCTGAAGAGTTTCGACGCCGATCATCACTTTCTTGTTTATCCGGTCCGCGTACTCGAGCTCGTTCTGTGCGTGCGACACGATCCCATCAGGACCTTCGGCAACGTTCCTGTAGTCCATGATCGCGACATAGTCGTAGATGTCCTGAACGAACTCGTTCAACTTCCCGCGTTGCCCGTGCCACTCGACGTCTTCGATGCCGTCGTACCAGAACGGCATCGCCGGCCCCACAAGCATACTCGATCCGGCCTCGGACTTCATGCGCATGAATAAGGCGGAGAGCTCCAGATACTGCCGGCCGCGCACCGGGCGCCCGGTTGCCCAGTCGTCGAGAAGGTATGGTTCTATGTCAATGTTGACCCCGTCGAACCGCGAGGCTGCATCCCGCGTATGCCTATTGAAGTCGAGGACAGCTCCAAACATTTTTTTTGCCGCGCGACGCTTCTCCTGGAGGATGTACTCCTCGGTGCGGAGATACGCCGAGCCAAGGAGCGCAAATACCTTGAACCCCCGCGCATGGGCGTTTGCGATGAGCTTCCGGTATTTCCCGGGCTCGTTCACAAGAATGTTCCGGCCGTTGAATTCGTCTGAATACAGATAGATCGTCGAGATATGCCGCTGCTCGAGGAAGGTTAATACTTCCCGCTGCGCATCATCCTTGTTGAGCATGCGGAAGGCGTCTTCCTCCCATATCCAGACGGCGCGCGGCACGGCGACGGCCGATTGTCCCGGCGCAGCGGACGCCAAACACAAAACGAGCATCGCGATTGCGATTTGGAAACAACTCCTGATGGTTCGGCTCATCCTGTCATGCGCTCCTCGAGACGAGAAATCCGATTTGCGGTTTTGCTCTGATGGGAATTTGTTTTGCGACATCTAAATACCATTCCGGAACATTTGGAATCATTTTTCTCAAGTTATTGTCCTCCTGAAATATATAACGCGAAGCTAACCGGCCGCCTGCTTTTTAGCGGCCCGTGTTGAGCGCCTGGTTAGGTGAGCGTTGGGAACCAGCTTGATCTCCAGGCGACAGCCGACTGCCCGCGCATACTTCTTGAGCGTAGTCAGAGATGGGGCATGTTTACCCGCAGCTTCCAAGCGTGACACGGCACTTTTTGTCGTCCCCATTAACTCTGCAACGGCTTCCTGAGTAAGGCCGAACTTGGAACGAGCTGCAAGCATTTCACGGGTAAGATGATACTCTTCTTCCAGATCATCGTATGCTTTTCTGAATTCTTTCCGTTTCGAGGCCTTATTGAGGAAAGCCTCATGGTCGTGGGAAGCGGGTTTATATTTTAAATCAGCCATTTCGTACCTCCTTCATTCTTTTCCGGGCAAGGCGTAATTCTTTCTCGGGGGTTTCTTGCGTTTTCTTTACAAAAGCGTGAAGCATCACGATGCGTTGCCCCACAACGAAACAATATAGTGCACGACCGATGCCTTCACGGCCGCGTGGCCGTAACTCAAAGAGACCATCGCCCATGGCGCGCGAATGCGGCATCCGCAGATTCGGCCCGAACTCCATCAGGAGTTCCACCAACCGAGCATAATCGGCCAATATGCCATCAGGCCAGCTTTCGATGTCGTTCCGGACACGGGCATGGAAGTATTCGATTGCATACTTCATGTTCGACATGTTAGCATATTTGATAACCTTCGTCAAGTATCTCCGGGTGTGATCTGATCAAATATGATACTGGCACTGGTTAATCTTTGAAGTGGCGAAGCGTCTCGATTTGTCCCGCCCATCTTGAAGAAACGATTTGCGCCTGCTTAGCGAAATGATCTAACTTATCACGTTGTGCTGCGAGGAAAAAAACCACGTTAGAAGTTCGAAAGGAATATATATATGGTCCCGTTTGTTCTGATATTAATGGAAAAAAGGTCATTCCCCGCTTACTCCGCTCTGATTATCGGAGGCGGCTCAAGTATTACCTCGATTTCCGCGTTTAACCCGGATTCAATAAAAACGATTCAGCTCCGATTTAATCTGTAAAATCTGTGTAGACTGCGGATAATAAATTTACATATTCTCCTTTATAAGTCAAGCTCAATCAAGGATAGAAGCCGGAGTGAACGGGAAATGTCCTGTTGAAATTCATTATAAGCTGTGCTAAGGTACTGCCCATGAAGGAACTGCTCAAACAACTTCCGTCGGTTGATGAAGTGCTGAAGGAAAGCAGGACCAAACAGTGGCTTGGCTCGAGCCCCCGCATACTGGTGCTCGAGGCGATCAGGACCGCGATCGACGCGAGAAGGAAGGCCATCCTCCAGGCCGCGGACGCCAAAACGGGCCGAACGATCGATGATGCGCTGTTTTCCATCGACGGTGTCCTGAAGCACGCGGAAAGCATCCTCAAAGAGCTGTCCTCTCCGAGCCTCAAGCCGGTCATCAACGCCACCGGCGTGATCGTCCATACCAACCTTGGCCGCTCCATTCTGTCGGACAAGGCTATCCAGCGCGTCCTTGAGGTCAGCAGGAGTTATTCGAATCTTGAGTATGACCTCCCGGCAGGCGCGCGCGGCAAACGCCACGTCCACATCGAAGGCATCCTCACCCGTCTCACCGGCGTCGAAGCCGCCACGGCCGTGAACAACAACGCGGCGGCCGTGCTGCTCTGCCTGAATACGCTTGCCCGCGGCAGGGAGGTCATTGTCTCGCGCGGCGAACTCGTCGAGATCGGCGGGTCCTTCCGTGTGCCGGACGTGATGGAGCGGAGCGGCGCCGTCCTTCGGGAAGTGGGGACCACGAACAAGACCCATCTCAAGGATTATGAAAAAGCGATCAATGAGAATACGGCCCTGCTGCTCAAGGTCCACACGAGCAATTACAAGATCGTCGGGTTCACCAAAGAGGTCTTGCCCGAGGAGCTTGCAAAGCTCGGCAGGCAGCGCGGCCTTCCCGTGATGTGGGACCTCGGCAGCGGCAGCTTCGTGGACCTCAGCGCCTATGGCGCGGGCGGCGAGCCCACCGTGCAACAGGCCGTGAATTCCGGCGTGGACGTGCTCACCTTCAGCGGTGATAAACTATTGGGCGGGCCGCAGGCGGGCTTGATACTCGGCAAAAAGACTTTCCTTGAAGCGATCAGGTCCAATCCTCTTGCCCGGGCCCTCCGCCTCGATAAAATGACGCTTGCCGCGCTCGACGCCACGCTCGGCCAGTACCTTGACATGGAGAAGGCTGTTCATGATATCCCCACGCTCTGGATGCTGACCCAGCCTCTGAGTGAGATTGAACGAAAGGCCAGGCTCATGGCTGATGGTCTGAACGGCATCAGCGATAAGGACTTGTCGATAACCATCCAGGCAGACACCTCTCAGAGCGGCGGCGGCGCGCTGCCCATGGGCAACTTCCCGACAAAGACCGTCTGCATTCAGCACAAGAAGCTGAGCGCGAACGAGCTCGAATCCCGCCTTCGCACCGGCGCCCCGCACATCATCTCGCGCATCAAGGAAGGCCTGGTCGTCTTCGATCCGCGGACATTGAATGATGAGGAGATTCATCATATTATCGGCGCTTGTAAGGAAATTGTGACCGCATAAGACAAACAATCCGCTGTAAACTCTATGAAATACATCATTCTCGGCACAGCCGGACATATCGACCACGGTAAATCGAGCCTCGTCAAGGCCCTTACCGGCACGGATCCGGACCGCCTCAAGGAAGAGAAGGCGCGCGGCATCACCCTTGATCTCGGGTTCGCGTCGCTGGACCTTCCGGGCGGCAACCGCCTCGGCATCGTGGACGTTCCCGGCCATGAAGGGCTTATCAAGAACATGCTCGCCGGCGTCGGCGGCATGGACATCGTGATGCTCGTGATCGCCGCGGACGAAGGCATCATGCCCCAGACCCGCGAACACCTTGCCATCTGCGACCTGTTGCGCGTGAAAAAGGGGCTCATCGTGCTGACAAAGACGGACCTGGTGGACAAGGACTGGCTCACGCTCGTGCAGGACGAGGTCCGCGAGGTCGTCAAAGGCACCTTCCTCGAAAAAGCCCCTTTTGTCCCGGTTTCATCCAAGACCGGCGAGAACCTTCCGCTGCTCGTCCAGGAACTCGGCAAGCTTGCGGCTGAGGTTGAGCCCAAATCATCGAACGGCATCCTGCGCCTCCCGATCGACAGGGTCTTCACCATGAAAGGCTTCGGCACGGTCATCACCGGCACCCTGCTTTCCGGCACGATCAGCGCGGAGCAGGAAGTCGAGCTCCTGCCGAAGGGGACCAGGACAAAAGTACGCGGCATCCAGTCCCACAACCAGGCGGCCCAGCGCGCAGTGGCGGGCCAACGCACAGCCGTGAACCTCCAGGGAATCGAGAAAGACCAGCTCTCGCGCGGCGACACCATCGTGAGCGCCGGGTTCTTTACGCCGACTAAAACACTCGATGCAAAGCTCAACCTTCTCAAACAGGCGCCCCGTGGTCTCAAGACCGGTTCGCGCATCAGGTTCTACAACACCACTCAGGAGGCCATCGGCAGGATCACCATCCTCGGGACGAACCAGCTCGCGCCGGGCGAGGAGGCCTTTGTACAGGTCCGGCTCGAACGACCCGTGATCATCCAGCATGGAGACCGCTATATTCTTCGTTTCTACTCTCCCATGGAGACCCTCGGCGGCGGCATGGTGCTGAATCCCCATACGCGGCGGCACAAGACCGCGACGATGAAGGGGGCTCTCGAGGACCTCCGCATTCTTGAAATGGGTAAAACGGAGGACCGGCTTGCCCTCCTGATCTCCGCTAAAGGACTGACCGGCATGGAAGAGAACGAGGCCATCGGCGCCATTGCAGCCGACAAACAGGAGCTCACAACCGCGCTCGCGTCCCTTGCGCAGAAGAAAACGGCGCTGCGGGTTGACAATCTCTATGTCCACGCGTCCCATCTCGCGCCACTCGAAAAAAAGACGCTTGACCTCATCAAACAGTTCCACAAGGACAATCCGCTCAAAGCCGGCCTGGACAAGGAAGAGCTCAAGGGCATGCTGCGCATGAGGATAAACCCGAAGGTCCTGAACGTGACCATTGACGGTCTCGTGAAGAAAAAGCAGCTGGAGGCTGAGGGCTCCAAACTCAAGGTCCCCGGTTTCAAGGCGGCGGGCGGCAGGACCAATGACGAGGTCAAGAACAGGATCGTCGAGGCCATAAAAAAAGGCGGCACCCAGCCCCCGATCAGGGAAGAGCTCCCCGCCCTCTTCAACATATCGGAGAAGGACGCGAAGGACCTGCTGAAGCTGCTCGCTGACGAAGGCCGGACCGTCAGGATAACCGACTCGCTTCATCTGGACAAGAATGTAGTTGAAACGATCAGGGCTGAACTCAGAAAATATCTTGAAGAAAAGAAAGAGCTCACCATGGCCGAGTTCCGGGACCTCGCCAGGACCTCCCGCAAGTTCGCCGTGCCGCTCATGGAATACTTCGACTCGCAGAAGCTGACGCAGCGGGTCGGGGACAAGCGGGTATTGAGAGGGTAGGGCTCTTCATGGTATACTATTGCCTATGCGAAAACGATCTGCTCCGGGCGCCAGGTCCCTGCCGAAAGGCCTCGCGGTCCTGTACGAGGACAAAGACATCCTTGTGGTGGATAAACCAGCGGGCCTGTTGACCGTCGCCACGGAGCGGGAAAAATATCTCACGGCCCATTCCATTTTAACGGATTACTTCCGCACGGGTTGCGGCAGATCACGAAAACGGCTTTTTGTCGTTCACCGGCTCGACCGGGACACCTCCGGCATACTCATCTTTGCAAAGAGCGAAGAGGCGAAGTTCCGTTTACAGGACCGGTGGAAACAAACAGAGAAAAAATATCTTGCCGTAGTGCATGGCAAGTGTGAAAAAAGCTCGGGGACCATCACCACCTACCTGGCAGAGGACAAAGAGTATAGAGTGTACTCGACATCCGACAGCACGAAAGGCAAGCTTGCCCAAACGGCGTATACAGTGCTCCGGGTGATAAAAGGCTTTTCTTTGCTGGAGCTGGATCTTTTGACAGGGAGGAAGAACCAGATACGAGTGCATCTGGCGGGAATTGGACACCCGATAGTCGGTGACACGAAGTACGGCAACCTGGATGATCCGGCGCCCCGCATGGCCCTTCATGCCAGATCGATCTCCTTCAAACAGCCCTTCAGCGATAAACAGCTCGCCTTCGAATCAAAAGTGCCTGGTATTTTTACAACATTGGTTGGTCGCATCGATAGTGAGAATGAGAACAGCCCAACAGGACCCCCGGCTGTCCAGACGCGGCGCGTATCGGCCCGTCAGCCGGGCAGGTTTGGTAGAGTAAAGCGACACTCGCTATAATGATCCCAACCACGCCGACGGGAAAGTGACATTTAGAAACCAGCACCTTCTTTTCCCCCTGCACAACCTCTTCTCTCCTGTGCTATTTCCCGTAAATATGCTATCATAATCAAATGCAAGACCAGGAAATCACCATACTCCGAGAACTGATCATCATCCTCGCGGTTTCGCTCCCGATCACCTATCTCTTCCACCGGGCAAAACTGCCGGCGCTCGTTGGGTTCCTGATCACCGGCGTGCTGATCGGCCCATATGGCGTCGCCATTATCACCGAGACGAACGTTGTTGAGCGGCTCGCGGACATCGGCGTGGTGCTGTTGCTGTTCACGGTGGGGCTTGAGTTCTCCATCTCCGACATCATCCGGTCGGGCCGTCAGCTGCTCATCGGAGGCGGGACACAGGTCCTGTTGACCATCGCCGCGGTCACCGGCATTGCGCTCTTGTTCCACTATCCTCTTCCGCAGGCGGTGTTCTTCGGGTTCCTGGCGTCGCTCAGCAGCACCGCCATCGTTCTCAAAATGTACTCGGACCGCGCCGAGCTCGACTCCGCGCATGGCAGACTTGCGACCGGCATTCTGCTGTTTCAGGACATTGCCGTCGTGCCCATGATGCTCATGCTGCCGGTCCTGGTCGAGGCCGGCGCTTCGGGAGGGGTCACTTCCGTATCCGTGCTCGTTTCCCTGGGCAAGGCGGTGCTCGGCCTGACCTTCGTTTTTTTCGCCGCGCGCAGGATCGTCCCCTTCCTGCTCCACCAGGTTATACGGCTCAGGAACCGGGAGATGTTTTTCCTCCTGATCGTGCTCCTGTGCATGGGCACGGCCTGGATCACCTTCAGCCTCGGCTTGTCACTCGCCCTTGGAGCGTTCCTTGCGGGGCTCATCATCTCCGAATCGGAATACAGCCAGCATATCATCGTCGAGATCATGCCCTTCCGCGATTATTTCGCGAGCATCTTCTTCATCTCGATCGGCATGCTGCTCCAGACCGACTATTTCATGGAGCACTGGGCCCTTCTCCTTATCATGACGCTCCTCCTCCTACTTCTGAAATCCGGGCTGGTGGCCGTGACCGCAACCATGCTGCGTTATCCGGTCCGAAGTGCCCTGCTCGCGGGACTCGGCCTGGCGCAGATCGGCGAATTCTCGTTCCTTCTGGCGCAGCAGGGCCAGACAAGCGGTCTGATGGGCCAGGACATTTTCCAGCTTTTCATCAATACCTCCATCCTGAGCATGCTCGCGGCGCCCTTTCTCATTCAGTCAGCCCCGTGGCTCTCGGGATATCTGCCCGAAGTCTCGTCGGACGCGGTTAATAAAAACGACGTCTGCGCCCTCACCGGCCATACCATTATCGCAGGCTACGGTTTGAACGGACAGAATCTGGCGAAGACGCTTAAGGCCACGCGCCTTCCCTATGTGGTGTTGGAAGTGAACGCCGACACGATCCGCAGGGCCCGTACCGCGGGTGAGCCCATCATCTACGGCGACATCACCCGAAAAGACGTGCTCCTGCGCGCCGGCATCGATTGCGCCAGAGTGATCGTATTCGCCATCTCCGACAACGCCGCGACCCGGCTTGCCTTGCGCCTGACCCGGGAGCTCAATCCTTCGATCTTTATTCTCATCCGCACGCGCTACGCGGCCGACGTCGACGAACTCTACAAGCTCGGCGCAGATCAGGTGATCCCCGAGGAATTCGAAACCTCTATAGAGATCTTTTCGCGCGTGCTCCATGAATATCATGTTCCGGCGAATATTATTGCGAACCAGATCCGGATCGTTCGCTTCGGAGGGTACAAGATGCTGCGCGGGTATTCGTTGGACCAGGAGAACCTTGGACGGATCGCGGCGCTCTTCGCCGGCGCGACCGTGGACCATGTCCAGCTCGCTCCCGGCGCTCCCGCGGCGGGCAGCTCGCTCCGGGAGCTCGATATCCGGAAAAACACCGGCGCCACGGTCATCGCCATCGCGCGCAACGGCGAGGCGAACACGAACCCGGGGCCCGACTTCACGCTGCAACCCGATGATATTGTCGTGCTGATCGGCGGTCACGGGGAACTTGACGAAGCGGTGAATCTGCTGACGCGGACGAACGAGAAGAAGTGATGTTGTCTCTTCCAAATTTATATTGCCATCAAGGGAAGTCTCCAGTATAATCGCGGAGTAAACAAAAGGGAGAGGTTACGGAGCTGGTGCCCGTCCCGGACTTCAAATCCGCTGTTTCCTGGCTTTGGTCAGGAAAGGTGAGTTCGATTCTCATGCTCTCCCGCCAATTTCTTTTTTAGAATCAAAGAGTAAGCACTGAAAAACTCGTACCGTGGTCGTACCGTATAACTATGAACAAAAAAAGCTTAGAGGAAAAACCTCCGAGCTTTTTTGCATCTTACCATAGCATATGAATGAAGGTTGGCTTAAGTCAAGTAAATAACCCTATTCGGTATTGATAAGCTCCCCTATGTTTGTGAATGCGCGAATGGTTGGGCGCTGCTTTCCATTTGCCTCATATAGCAGCCTTCAGCGATGATCTCAAAATAGCCCATGATCGTTGAAGAACTTCCCATATGCTTTGTCACTCTCTTTAATGTGGTGCGTCAACCAATCCTTCAGAAAAGTAGTAATCTCAAGAGAGAGGACAAGCCTGCCTTGGCTTAGTCTGTTCCTGACATCAAGTACTTTCTCGGTAAACTTCTGGTGAATCTCTTTGTGGCTGCCCGCGTTAGGATATGCAAATTTCTGAAAGTACTTCTCCTCTGTCGTAAAATGATACTGCGTGTATTCCACCAATGAATCAAGAAGGGTCCGAAACGCCTCGCCGGAATCTTTCCCAACATACTCGTAGAACTTGTTGATCATTTCTATCAATTTCTGGTGCTGTAAATCAATCTCGCGAACATTAACGCTAAAGCTATCATCCCATGTCATGAACGCCATATAAAACCTCCTGATATGTATTTCTTTTTTACGGCCTCCCGATAATTGGGGTCTTTATTGTATTGTATATCTTCTATCTTCATCTCTAAAACCTACATATGCTCCTTCGATTATATCACTGATAAAATGATAAGCCCTTGCCGTGAGGGCAAGTGAAACCCAACAAGTTCAGGAAGAATCAACCATTGCATATTTTGATCGATATTCTTCGACCTTGTCAGATTACGGTCCCGTGATGAATACCTACAACTTTGCACCAACGATCGATAAATAGACGGTGCGGAATACAAGTTGAAAATTATACATGAATGCGCCTGACGCGCCGCCTTTGGCGCGTCGCTGTCGAGGCGCAGGTTGGGACATTTGAATGGATAGAGACGGCTTAGACGTGAGCTAAGGCAGATAATTTTTTTATCTTCTTTATCTCTTTTGCAGTTGATGAGTGCGTTACATGATATAAATCCCAAGCCAGCTGCAAATTAAGCCAAAACTGCGCCTCCATGCCAAATAGTTTCTCCAGACGAAGTGCTGTATCAGGGGTGATTCCCCGCTTCGCATGAATCAGTTCATTAACGCGAGGGTATGAAACTCCGAGTTTTTCCGCCAACTCGCTCTGTGTTATTTTCAGCGGCTTGAGAAACTCCTCCATCAGCATTTCGCCAGGATGTGTCGGCGGACCATATTTAGGTATGCGTACCATCTTCCTCTCCTTCACTCTTCAGTGGTAATCGACAATTTCGACGTTTTCCACGCCATCATCCGTCCACACAAAACAAACGCGGAACTGATCGTTAATCCGTATGCTGTGCTGACCCTTCCGATCATGCTTAAGGGATTCCAGTAGATTCCCCGGTGGAATTTTCAAAGACTCCAAGGAAGCGACTCCATTAAGCTGATCCAGCTTTCGCTGTGCTATCCGCCAGATTTGCTGAGGACAGGTCTGTCTGGCTTCTCTGGTGTTTTTTCTGTCAAAAATGTCCTCTGTGCCCTTAGTATGAAACGATTTTATCACCAGGCATCCTCATCGGTTCAATTCATTACTACGTTAAATTATAACGGATACCGTTATATATGGCAACAGCTATTTCGCTGTCACCATTGGAATTTTTAGCGTTTTCTCTTGAATAGACCTGCTACCGGTACCAAGGACAATGCCCAAACCACCGCAAAATTAGCATGTTAACGTTTGAGTTAAGCGGCAGGCCCGACAGGGCCTGCCGCTTAAACGAATTGTTGGGCGCCGCCGTGCGTTTCATTTTTGCTCCCAGGACTTCCTCGTGGCTGGCCAATGTACGCTAAACGCCTGATGGGAGCTTGGAGGCCATCATCTTCTTCCGGTCAATCTTGCGCCCGTCGACGATGAACGTTCCGTCACCAACCGCGTGAACCGTGCGCTTCTCCTTGCGAGCGGTATCAATGTATGCGGCAACCGCCTCTAACACAACAATGTTGTGCTTTCTGACGATGTCGGTGACCTTGCACTCAATGTTGGCGAGGCACTCCTTGATCAAGGGCGGCCTGACGAGCTTGGCCCGCACCGGTGTGAGCTTGAATTTGGCAAACTTGTCTGTGTCTGCCCCAGAGCACGTCCCTATGCCAACCACCTTATCCAATAGGTCGACGGTGGGAATTGCAATGACGCACTCCCGATTCTTTCGCAACGCCGCGAAGGAGTGATTCCATTCACCCGTGGTGATAGCAAATACCGGAGTGAAATCCATCACCATGGTCCAGGAGATCGTCATGATGTTGTCTTTTTTCCCATCATGGGTTGTCACGAGTACCACAGGCCCTGGTTCCATCAGGGTAAAAGCCTTGCTCAGTTTCAACTGACGCATGAGAGCACCTCCGATAGTCTCGCCAGGCTTGCGCGCTAGATGTTAAGGCGCTCCATTCCTGCGGCGCGAAGCGCCGTAGGAATGGAGCGGCTGACCCACCGGGCGAAGCCCGGATGGTGTCGAGTCGCAGGTTGGAATTATGATGATGGGATCACGCCGATTCAGTTACCTAAACCTTACACAGGTTCAATTACTTTTTCTATTTCTTCGATCACAGTGAAAAGGTCAACCAGCGCCGAAGCGATGATTTCACCGCTCTTTGTGTGTTTATGATGAGGAAACGAAGCAAGTTTCCGCGCTTTTGGATCGGGGGAATTGTCGTAGCGGAACAGTACATCGGCATCCTGTCGAACGTTATATCCGTACATGAACTTCTGGATTGTATCGCCGTTGTCTTCGATATACTCTTTGAAATCTACAGTGATACCGTTGCGTAGGTCTATTATGCCGGAGATAAATGCTATGTCTACGGTTTTTCTATCAATAGTGATGGTATAGGAGGAAATGAGGGGAGATTGTACGATGCGTCGTTCCAAGTCAGCGACATAGCTATCGATATTCAAAGTTGATATCCTCCAACGATTTCAACTTGCGTTGCACCCGCCGGAGCGATTCTATTTCGCCTTCCCATTCCACGAGAATCATATCGTCCACTTTGCCATACATCTTGTCTCGATCTAGGGGGCCATGAGTTTTTTCAAAGCTGTTAAGCTTGTCCTTAATTTTATCAGAGGCTTTTTTCAAAAGATGGATTTCGACATCTATGGCAAATTTGATTTTCTCGCGCGTCCAGGTATCGTCGGATTCAATTATCAGCTTAGTCATGATCTCACCTCTTGTTTCTTATTTTAAGACAGTTTACCCGCAATGCGTAATGTCGTCAAGTGCATTTACGACCGTAGGAATAAGCGATGGCCATTTCTTTGTCAGGAAATTTTGCTTAAAAAGGCCTCTATTGAGGTAAAGTAGTCTTGATCCTTGAGATTGTAATTATTGATTTTGAATTCTCTCTGGTTTTGCGAGGCGCTTAACGATTTGCTTGAAATCATATTCATGATTTGATGCTTTGATAGCACCCATCCAGATCTATTGGATTCGAGTGCAACAAAATAATACTGACCGCTTTTTTCTGTCAGGGTGTTGAATAGATCAAAAAAGACTTCCCAAATCCATAAAAGGGACGAATCTTGTTGCGACTAATTTTGATGATAAGAAATTTATTTTTATCCAATAAAAAATAATTTCTCCTTTTAAACAAACCGCTATATTCTGAATTATTGGGAGCCGTTTTTAAATCGGTTGCGCCGATTCCTTTTGCAAATGATAGAACCTCATCATTCATCATAAGCCTCCTTTGATTCTTTGGTTCCTCAGCAGAATCTGTGGTTGATTTTTGGTTCGGGTAGTTTACCAAGCGTATGATATAAGGCCGTTTGCAGTGTTTCTACGTTCCTAAAACCATACGCTTTTCTCATTGTCAATTTTGCT
>Ga0315281_10009553_pt1 | contig 13451 bp, 16 predicted proteins | sample YL17G07_0_MG_FD_204540 | JGI IMG/M metagenome (GOLD analysis project Ga0315281, IMG submission 204540) | Sediment microbial communities from Yellowstone Lake, YNP, Wyoming, USA - YL17G07_0 | ecosystem: Environmental > Aquatic > Freshwater > Lake > Sediment | place: USA: Wyoming | collected...
ATGCAAGATCTTGCCCGTCATTTCGCAAAGATTTATAGCACCGCTAAAAACGGAAGTCAAGAATTATTTTCCAGGGAACGGTCCCGCCGGAGAAGATCGTCGATCTCGGCGCGGCCGGGGGCGGACATCTGGGCGCCCATTTTGGTGACCGACAGGGCGGCCGCGGCGTTGGCGAACCGGGCGGCCGCGGCGAAAAATCTCCCTTCTGCGAGGGCCACGGCCAGAGCGCCGCTGAAGACATCTCCGGCGGCCGTGGTGTCCACGGCTTCGACCTCGAACGCGGGGATCCGCTCCCGGAGATCGGCCGAAGCGGCATAGACGCCTCGGGGGCCCAAGGTGATAAAGACAGCTTCCAGGCCGATGGCCGGAAGAGCGGCAGCGGCCGCAGGAAGGTCCTTTTCCTGGGCGATCCGGACGCCGGTGAGGATCTCGGCCTCGGTTTCGTTCTGCGTCAAGATGGAGACGTGGCGGAGGAGGTCGCCGCCGAGGATGGTCTCTCCCGGGAGCGGCAGGCGGGGAGCTTTGACGGTCATGTCGGTGTTCGAACTTCCGATGATCACGATCCTTAGGGCTGACCGGATTGTTACCATGATCACGCTTCCTGGAGGTTTCCCATTCTATCCGGCCCGATTATACCCGGGTCCGTGTCGGTTGGCAACGAGAATGCCGGGATGGGACGCCGTCCCCGTCTTCCTCCGCCAATCAGCCCGGGCGCAGGCATGACTCGGACCTCCAAAGCCATGTTCGTCTCCAGAGGTCTTGAGCGGTAAGACAAAACCGGGCATCGCCCCAGCGCCATGGCCATTTATCACATGAAAAGAAACGCTTCCCACACCTCCCAATATTACCGATAGGGCATGTGCCGGAATTCCGGTTATCCCCAGAAGGCGGGGTCATCGCTTGTGATGAATGAATCCTCTTGGCAATCTTGGGATGCCGGCGCCCGCTTGACGGAGCGCCCGGCTTTGGGTAATATGGGTGCACCTCGTGGGGCTGTAGCTCAGCTGGGAGAGCGCTTGAATGGCATTCAAGAGGTCGCCAGTTCGATCCTGGTCAGCTCCACCAATCTTTGTTTCCCTCCCGCAACGGAACCGGTGGAAGCTTCGCGCGAGAACGGACTTCCGGCCGAGAAGTCTGCGAGGATGAACATGGAACGCCGAGCGCGAACCGAAAAGGGAGGACCTCGATGAAGAGAAGACAAGTCCCTGATGAAGATCATCGACGGCAACCGGATCGATTTTTCCTTCGGCCTCCACAATTCCGGTTTCGGCGGGGTCTACTATTATTGGTCCCAGGACGTGCCCGAGCTCTATCCCGCCCTCTACGCGTTCATCGCCGGCCAGGGGCTCCCGCTGCACTTGGGCGAGCCGGAAGTTCCATGGGGGAAGAAGTTCGATGGCCGGGCGTAGAAAGGAAGGCGCCAAGCGTCGCGGATCGAGCGGCGGCCCCCCCCAGGACCTTGGGTCCGATCACTTGAAGAACTACGGAAAGAACGATCGAAGCCCCCTAGGACGATCGCCCGGAACCTGATGACGGCCTTCCCTAACCCGTGCCGGAGGAGTGCGGAAAAAGAAAATCCCTGGCATCCAGCTAACGGTTCTTGAAGAGCGTCAGGACCTTGTCGATCGGCAGCGCTTCGGCGCGGTTGCCGTCGCGTCCCACCATCGTCCGGGCTGCGAAGAGGGAGTTGTAGATCGCTTCCTCGGTGGCTTCCTCAACGGCCCGGAAAAAGTCGCTCATCAGGTCGTTGGCGATCAGGTCGGGGGTTTTGACAGTGGCCCCCCGGCCGCGGTAGGGGATGGTGTAGGCGGTGCTGAAGGCGATGGCGTAATCGCCCGAGCCGTTGGGCATGCACGTCGTGGTCCGGCCCATGCCGATGAAGGCCCGCCGGGCCAGCCGTTCCAAGTTGCGCTCGGAAAGCGGCGCGTCGGTCGCGATGACGATCATGCAGGAGCCATCTCCTCCCGTTTCCTTTTTGTTCGGGCGGAGTTTTTGATACACCGACACACCCAGCATGACCAGCTCGCTCCCGAAATTGGCTTGGACGAGAACGCCGACCGTGTAGCGCTTCCCGCCCCATTCTTCCGTCATCCGCGAAGCCGTGCCGATGCCGCCCTTCCAACCCAATGCCTGCGTCCCCGTGCCGGCTCCGACACAGCCCTCAGCCACTGGCCCTTCCCGGGCCGTGCGGATCGCCTGCCAGACGTCCTTCTTGCGGACATGCAAGCCGCGGATATCGTTCAGCGTCCCGTCGTTCGTCTCTCCCACCACGGCGTTGACCGAGCGGACGTCCTCGCAGCCCGGCTGCTCCAAAATATATTGGACCACCGCCTCCACCGCGGTACCGACGCTGAGCGTATTGGTGAGAATGATGGGGGTTTCGATTTGTCCCAGTTCCCGGACCTGGGTCGACCCGGCCAGTTTCCCGTATCCGTTGAAAACGCAGATAGACCCCGGTGCCTTTTGCAGGAAGATATTGCCTCCGTGGGCCAGGATGGCGGTAACGCCGGTACGCACCGAGTCACCCCGGTGGAGGGTCGTGTGGCCCACCCGCACGCCGGGCACATCGGTGATGGCGTTCAAGGGGCCCGGGAGCATGACGCCGGTGACCAAGCCCAACTCCCGCGGCCTCGGCCGGGGCATTTCATTCGCGGCCCCTTCGCCTTGAAGCGCCAGCAGGAGAATGACGACACAGACGGTCGGCGTTATTTTCTCATTCATATATGGATGGTATGTAATGGCTTAAAACTTGTCAACCCGGCAACCTGCGGACGCCCGAGCGGTTTGTCAACGTGATCAAGCTGGTCCATATGATTTCTTACCGGATTATAATGTCGGCAGGTCAATAGGAAAAATCAGGACATCACCCGCGTCAAGGCGATGCCGGGCCACGTTTGATCTGGACCCGGGGGGCTGTCAGACGTTCGTCCGTTGGGCCAAGAGAACTGACAAAGAACTCAATAAGCTATTAAAGGAGAATGAAGATGAGAAAAAAACATTCGACCGAATGGATGATGCGAGCTGTCGTCGGATTTATGATTCTCGCCGCGGGGCTCACGGTTGCCGCCGTCGCTGCCGCTTGGGGCGCGGACCCGGGCGGGGCTGGCGAGCAGGCGCCGGCTAAGCTTCTTTCCGAGCTCAAGGGGCCCTTCGACCTGGCCGCTCAACGGACGCCGCAGGTCCAGTATTTCCGCATGGAAACCCGGTTCATTCACATCGGTTTCGACGGGAAGCTGGAGGTCCGCCGCTCCGACTACGGCGATACGGAGCTTGAAGAGCTGGCGGACGGTATCCTTCGGGCGGTCCTCGACAAGAAAAGACTTCTCATGAAGTGATATCTGTGATATGAATTCTATATAAAACATCATCATTGGAGACCAGCTCATGAGCACTCAGATGATCGTCCGGATTTCCCCGGAACTCAAGGAGAAGCTCGACAAGCTCGCCAGGTCCGAGGGGAAAAGCACCAACCGGATGGTCCTTGAGATCATCGAAGACTACGTCAAGGAACGGGACATCGGGGCCTATGTTGACGACCTGTGGGCGCGGATGGGCACAAAGCTGGCCGTGAGGAGCGTGACCCCCCGGGACGTGGAACAGGCGATCGGCCGGGCGAGGGGCAAGACGGGATGAGGAGCGTCATCGACACCAACGTCTTCGTCTCGTCGTTCTTCGGCGGCAACCCGCGGAGGATCATCGATCTTTGGAAAGAGCAGAGGATCACCCTCTGCCTTTCCAGGGAGATCCTGGACGAATACGTCGAGGTCCTGCACCGGATCGGCCTGGAAGGGGAGGAAGAGCTCAAGGAGCTCCTTTCGCTCTTCAGCCGCGACTTCAACCTCCTGTTCACCGCCAAGACCCCCGAGAGGATCGTCGTCAAGGACAATCCCGGCGACGACAAGTTCCTGGAGTGTGCGGTCGCTCTGAACGCTGACGTCATCATCACGGGGGACAGGCCGCTCAAGGCCATCGGGGAATACCTGGGGATCCTGATCTTCAGTCCCGCGGAGTTCCTCGAGCACCTGTCCGGCCAGCGGCCGTGAAAGCGTCCGGATCCGGGCCGGACGCGTATGCCTGTTGACTTGAACGGCGACCCGGGCATAAAATGCCGTCCATGCAGGATGAGATCGGACCGACGCGGAGCGGGCCCCCTCCGCAGAGGACTCCCCCCTACCTGTCCTTGATCTTTGACTTCGACGGCACCATCGCCGATACGCTCTCGGCCATCATCCGGCTCGTCAACGAGCACGCCAAGGAATTCAATATCAAGCCCCTCGCCGAGACGGACGTCGACGAACTCCGGGGAATGTCCAACCTGGACATCATCAAGAAATATAAGGTCCCCTTGGTGAAGGTCCCGTACCTGGTCCTGCGCGCCCAGAAGGAGCTCAACCAGAGGATTGGCGAGATGAGCCTGTTTCCGGGCGTCAAGGAGCTTGTCCTTGACTTGAAAAGGCTGGGGTTCAGGCTGGGGATCCTGACCTCGAACTCGCGGGAGAACGTCCAGAAGTTTCTCAGAGCCCAGGACCTGGACGTCTTCGATTTCATCCACGCCGAGCAGAACTTCTTCGGCAAGAACTGGGCCCTCCTCCACCTCCTGAAGAAGTTTAACCTGAAGAAGGAAGAGGTCATCTATGTCGGTGACGAGGTCCGGGACATCGAAGCCTGCCAGAAGGTGAATGTTGCCGTCATCGCCGTAAGTTGGGGGTTCCACCGCAGGAAGCTCCTCCAGGACAAGCTGCCCACCTACCTCGTCGATTCGCCGGGCCAGATTCGGGCCATCGTCTCCGGCTGAATGAATTGTTTTTCTATTCGCCAGCGATGAGCAGCCAGCCTTTTCCCGGCATGACGGAAATCGCATCCCCGGGTTTGAAGACCGCGGCGTTCTTCGCGATGGGAACGTCGAGGACGATGTCGCCCAGCGAAATATCCCTTTTCGCGCGGACCTCGAGTTTGAGATCGACGTATCCGTCGAACTCCATCTGTGCCCGGCAGGTCATTGTGATGTCCCCGGCCCGGCTCCTCGATTCCCAGGCTACGGCGCCCGCGGTCTTTTTGACGATCGCCGGCTTCGGGCCGTCCCATTTAAGGGCCATCCCGCCTTCGTCCTTGATGGATAGCGCCATAGGAGCGGCCAGAACGTTCGTGATCCTTCCCCCGGTCGCGGCATCGATGACGACGACGTTCTTTTTCTCCGGATCGAAATCCCGGCGCCGCCACGGGATGCGGACCCGGACGGCGTCCGCCTTCGCCTCCACCCGGGTGATGGCCCGATGGTTGCCGAGTCCGGATTCCGCGGGCCACTCCCCGACACCGTATGCGACTTCCTGGGAGGACGAAAAAACGCACGCCGCCGCAAAGGCCAGAATGCCGACCGTTGTCTTTTTCATGTTCGCCTCTGTCCCGGGGAATGCTTACAGGAAATCATACGGGATTGTGCTCTCTGAGGGAAGAAGGTGGACCTGATCGCCATCATCACCGGAAACTTCTACGATAAGGACGGCAAGAAGGTCCTGGCCTGGGTGAGGACCTGCGATTCCGAAGGCAAGGTCCTGCATGACACCGTTTGAATGAGCGATGATAGGTGGGGGGAGGGATTGCGTCCTCCTCCTACATGGCAGGGGGGTTGAATACAGGGCGGTATGATACCGGAAAACCCGGGATGTCAAGTCTCGCTTTTTAAATAGCGGAGGGTCCGTGGTTCCCTCTCGAGATGGAAGGTGATCAGGGCCTGCAGAACCCCGCTGACAGCGGTCAGGTTCCCCCGATTGAACGGCAGGGGACAGGCTTCGGTTGGAGGGTTGTCGCGGACCCACTTCAGGAAAGGGGCGGTCTCCGGCGGGACCGCCGTCTTCCGGGCCGGAGCGCATTCGCCGCAATAGGCCCCGTCCATTTTCGGAGACAGCCAGGCCGGCCCGGAGAGCGGCTTGCGGCACTTCTTGCAGCGCGCCAGGTCGGGAAGGAGACCGTTGATCCTCAGGAACCAGGCTTCGAAATAGCGGGCGAGGAAAGCGGGGTCGCCTTTCGCGGCGAGACAGCGAAGGACCGAAAGAAGGAGGCGGTACAGGAGGTCGTCCTTCGACCGGGACGGCGAGAACTCTTCGATGAGCTCGGCGAAGTAGCCCACGGTGCAGGTGACCTTGAGGTCGTTCTGGGCCTCAAAGAAGGACTCGAGAAGGTCGCAATTATTGATCGTGACGAGGTCTTTCCTCTCCTTTTCATAGTAGAAGACCCGGACCATGGACATGGGCTCCAGGCTGCTGCCGAACCGGTTGTTGAACTTTCTGGCCCCCTTGGCCACTCCGCGCAGGACGCCTTTTTCCCGGGTGAAAAAGACGACGATCTTGTCTTGGTCCCCGAAATTGTAGGTCCTCAGGACGATGGCTTCGGATTGGTCGATAGGCATTCAAGCCTGTCCAGCTCTTCAGTCTATGAACGTGATCCCTAACGCTTTGATCTTGGCGCCAAGGACAGCCTTGTCGATCTTGAGTTCCGCGGCGGTCCTGGCCGGGTCCCAGGCGTTCCTGAGGAGCGCCTTTTGGATGTACTTCCTCTCGAACTGCTCCCGGGCGTCATCGAGCGACCGTCTCTCCACGATCCCGGACAGGTGTTCGATCTCCCGCGTTTCCACAAGCAGGGTGAGGTGCGTTCCGTTGATCTCTTCGTCCGGAACCATGATCACGAAGCGCTCGATGACGTTCATGAGCTCGCTGACGTTCCCGGGCCAGGAGTAGTTGAGGAAGGCCTTCTCGGCCTCCGCGTCCATCGTCTTGAGCTTCTTGCCGTATTCGGCCGAAAAGTACTCGAGAAAGTAGGCGATGAGAAGGGGAATGTCCTCCACCCGGTCGCGGAGCGGCGGGATATTGAGGGGGATGACATTGAGCTTGAAGAAGAGGTCTTCCAGGAACCGGCCCTTGGCGATGAGGTCCTTCAGGTTCCTGCTCGAGGCGGCCAGGATGCGGGTATCGACGGTGACGGGCTCCGAGGAGCCCACCGGCTCGTACTTCTCTTCCTCGATGACCCGGACCAGCTTGGCCTGGGTCTTGGGGCTCATGTCGCCGATCTCGTCGAGAAACAGGGTCCCCCGGTCGGCCAGGAGGAGCTTGCCTTTCTTGTCCTTGGAAGCGTTGACGAACGCCCCCTTGAGGTAGCCGAAGAGCTCGTTCTCGATCAGGTCGTCGGGGATGGCGGCGCAGTTGATGCCGATGAACCGGTTGTCATTCCGCCGGCTTAGCTGATGGATCAGGGAGGCGATGTGCTCCCGGCCGGTCCCGTTCTCCCCGTAGATGAGAACGCGGCCGCTGGACGGGGCCGCCATCTGGATGTCCCGCCGCAGTTTCTGTATGGCCGGGCTTTTGCCGATCAGGGGGTACTTGATCTTGACCTTTTCCCGGAGCTGGAGGTTCTCCTCCTCGAGACGCTTTTGCCTGAGGGCGTTCTCGAGGGTCAGGAGGACCTTCTCCAGGGAAAGGGGCTTCTCGAGAAAATCGAAGGCCCCGAGCTTGGTGGCCTTGACAGCGGTTTCGATGGTCCCGTGGCCTGAGATCATCACGATCTTGGGATTTTCTTCGCCCGCCTTGACCTTCTCCAGGACCTCGAGGCCGCTCATCTCAGGGAGCCAGATGTCCAGGAGGACGAGGTCAAAGTTCTGGCTTTTCAGCGCCTCCAGCCCCGCTTCGCCGGTCTCGACGGCTTTGACCGTGTACCCCTCGTCTTCGAGGATGCCCTGCAGGGAGGAGCGGATGCTCGCTTCGTCATCGATGATCAGGATCTTTTCGTTGCTCATTCTTCCTTGCTCACGCCGGGATTTGTATGGTGAACTTCGCGCCGTGGGGCTTGTTGTTCTCGATGTTGACGAAACCGTCGTGGTCGCGGATGATCTGGTTGACGATGGCCAGGCCGAGCCCCATGCCCTTCTTCTTGGTGGAGTAGTGGGGGAGGAACAGCTTGAATTTGTCGTCCACCGAAATGCCCGGCCCCGAGTCGACGATCTCGATCGTGACCCGCTGCGGCTCCTTGTCGAAAGACGTGCGGATCCCGATCCTCCCCTTCTTGTTCATGGCGTCGATGGAGTTGTCCAGGACGTTGATGATCGCCCGTTTTATCTGTTCGGGGTCGGCGGGAACGGATGCCGGCACCTCGGATGAGTAGTCGACCTCGAATTCGATGTCCGTGAAGATCCCTTTGAAGAGGGCGAGGGTCTGGTCGATGATCTGATGAATGTCTACGGACTGGAGCCGGATCTTGGGCATGCGGGCGAAGTTGGAGAACTCATCGACCAGAGACTTGATCGTCTGGGCCTCCTGGATGATGGTCCGGGCGCCTTCCTCGATCACCGCCTGGTGGCCGGGCTCGCCCTTCTGGAGGTTCTTGATGATCCTTTCCGCGGACAATTGGATGGGCGTCAACGGGTTCTTGATCTCGTGGGCGACGCGCTGGGCGACTTCCTTCCAGGCCGCGATCTTTTGGGCCTTGATGAGCTGGGTCAGGTCGTCGAAGACGACGATAAGGCCCGAGAACTCGCCGTCGGTCTGCTTCAGCGGGGACAGGGCCAGGGCGAGATGAGTCGTCTGCCCGTCCGTCGTGACGCTGATCTCCTTGTCGGCCAGCTTGTATCTGTTCTTCATCCCCCAGTCGATGTTCCTCAGGACCTCGGCGTACCGAGCGGAGCCCAGGATGTTCCGGTAACCCTTCCCGATGACGTCCTTTTCGGCGATGGCCAGCATCTCCCGGGCGGAGGGGTTCATCGTCGTGATGGCGCCCTTGCCGTCCAGGGCGATGACCCCCGTCGTGATGTTGTCCAGAATGGTCTCGATGTAGCGCTTGCGGCTTTCGAGTTCGGACGTTTTCTGGGCGATGCTCATCTGGCTCATCTTGAGGTCAAAGATCATCTGGTTGAAGGAGTCGATCAGCGTCCCGATTTCGTCCGACGCGGGGTCCTCGACCTTGACGTTGAGGTTTCCCCGGGAGACCTCCCGGGTGGCCTGGGCCAGTTTTTCGATGGGCACGGTGATGCTCTTGGCCAGGTGAAAGCCGATCCAGCTTGCGGCGAAGATGATGAGGAGCGTGAGGAAGATGAGCGTCATGAGGTAGAAGGTCTTCACGGGGTTCTTCTGGGTCTTGAGCAGGCGGTACCTCTGGACGTAGGAGGTGATGTTGTTCATCTTCTGGGCGTAGTTCTGGGGCAGGAACTTTCCTGTGGTCACGAGGACGCTTCCGACCGAAGGCATACTGAAGGACGCCCCCCGCCGGATCATCTCCCCGCTCCCCATGGGCTCGATGCTCCGGATCTCTTCGCCGAGCTGGGCCCGCTTGACGATGTTGGCCTTCAGGTCCTGGTAGTCCTGGAGGGGCATGTTCGGATTGATGTAGGAGAAGAGCTCTTCGTCATCGAGGAAGATGCCGATCTCGTCGAGCCTGTACTCGGTCAGCTTGCCGCGTATGAAGTCCCGCAGGGCGGGACGGTTCTCGGGATTGATAAGCTTCCCGGCCATGATGGCCCGGCTCAGCTGCTGGGCATAGTGGTCGGTGAGCTCCTCGGTATTGAGGGTGAACCCGTCGGCAACGCTCTTCGTGTCGTCCAGGAGCTTGTCCAGGGGCGTCTGGAACCACTGCTCGATGTTCCGGCTGACGAAGTCGCTGGCGAAGAAGAAGAGGAGGAGCGTCGGAATGAATGAAAGGGCGATGAAGAAGATGACGAGCTTCGTCTTGAAGTGCGAGCCGACGACTTTTCTCTTGCGCTCGAAGTAAAGCTTAACCATGTTCCGGCCCAGGATGAAGAAGAGGATGAGCCCGAGGAGGAGGACGATGATCTGAAGGGAAGAGAGGAGGACGTTGGTCAGCCGCGTCGGGGAGAATTCCTGGGACTCCCGGATGAAGAACTCGATGGTGAAGAAGAGGACGATAAGGAGGATGATGATCGCGCCGATGACGCGCGGACCCTTTTTCCTGGAATCGGCCATGGGTTCCATTTTTTCTTATTCGACCCCGGTCGCATCGTTCCGAACGAATTTCGCCTTGTTGTCCGGGGTGATCCGGATGTTCTTGACGATGGCGCCGGAACGGCCGAAGGGCTTGCCCGGCCTGCCGTTGATGGAGTAATCCAGGCCGCCCGCGTTGCCCAAGTGGATGATGAGCTCGTTCTGGGCCGTGACCCGGGCCTTCTCGCCCCTGCGCTTGATCCCGTCCAGGGCGAGCTTCCCGTCGGCGTAGACCTGGATCCATGTCCTCTCATGGAACGAGAGCTCCAGGTTGAGCCCCTTCTCTTCTTCCTTGGGGACCGGCGCCGGCACAGGCTCGGTCACGGGAGGCGTGACGGCGGCCTGTTGCTGGACCGGGGGAAGGGCTTCCCGCAATTCGGGGGCGGCGGGGTTTTGACCGGGCCTGGTCAGAAAATAGACGGTGAAGGTGACGATGATGAGAACGATGGCCGCCATGCCTGCCAGGGAGAGCTTCTGCTTCTTCGTGATCTGAGGCCCAGACCCCGGCCTCCGCGCGCTTTCCGGGCTGCCGGCCGACAGGAATCCTGCGCGCCGGTATCTCTCGACCAGTTGGTCCTCGTCGAGCCCCACGGCCTTGGCATAACTGCGAACGACACTCTTAATGAAGAATTCTCCGGGGAAAATGTCGAGGCGGTCGGTTTCGATGGCTTCCAGGTACCTCAGCGTGATCCGCGTCGAGTCGGCGATCCCTTTGAGGGAAAGCCCCCGGGCTTCCCGTTCTTTCTTGAGTTCCTGCCCGATGGATGCCATTCTTCCCGGAATTTTAGGTCAATCCGGGGGTTATGTCAAACCAACTGGGAGGCTAGTCTGTCCAGCTCTTAAGTCTTCAGAAACTTCGACACCGAGCTGAGACTGCCCAGGCAGCCGATGACCCCGCCGGTTGCGACGAGCCCCAGCGTTTGGAAGAGGGAAAGGTAACGGAAGTTCAAGAGCTGCTGCAGCGCCCCGAGGGAACCGATATAGACGGGGAAGAGCTTGATCGTGAGCAGGAGCAAGGCCAGCGAGACCATGCTCCCCATCACCCCCAGGGCGATCCCTTCGAAGAGGAAGGGAATTCGGATGAAGATGTTGGTGGCGCCGACCAGTCTGAGGATCTCGATCTCGTTCTTCCGAGCGATGACGTTGAGCTTGATGACGTTGGAGATGATGAAGAAGGAGGCCAGCATGAGGATCCCGCCCAGGAAGAACCCGACCGCCTTTGCCAGACGGCTCAGCGACTGCATTTTGTCCACCCAATCCTGGTTGAACTGAACGTCCTCGACGCCCTTCATCCGGCGGACGTCCTGGACGAGCTTCGCGACCTCTCTCGAGGCCGGCGCCGTATCCTTCAGCCGGGTTTCGAGGGACGACGGGAAGGGGTTGATCTTGAGGTTGGCCAGGATGTCCTTCAGGTCGGGAAAGTTCTTCTGGAACCTGTCCCGCGCCTCTTCGGCCCCGACGACCTTCACCCCGGAGACGAGGGGTGATCCCAGGACCTTCTGCTCGATGCCCTTGATCTCCGCGGCCGTCGCGGCCTTGTCGAGGAAGAAGGTGACGACCATGTTGGTCGAAAGCTCCCGGGCCATGTGCTGAAGGTTGTTCGACAGCGAGAGGAAGACGCCGACGATCAGGAAGGACAAGCAGATGATCGTCACGGAAAAAATGTTCCTCGCGCGGTACTGCCACAAACTGTTGGCCGTGACGCCGAGGAAGTACTTCAGTTTCTCGTAGATCAGGGTGCGTCCTTTCCTATCAATTTGCCCTTTTGGAGGAAGAGGATCCTGTCGCCGAAGTGCCGGATGAGCTCGCGGTCATGGCTCCCGATGATCACCGTGGCCCCCTGCTTGTTGATCTCCTTGAAGAGGGTGATGATCTCGAAGGCCAGCTCCGGGTCGAGGTTCCCCGTGGGCTCGTCGGCCAGCAGGATCTTCGGGCTGTTGACGATGGCCCGGGCGATGGCCACCCGCTGCTGCTCGCCGTACGAGAGGCGCGAGGGGAGGTCCCACATCTTTTGATGGAGGTTGACCATGCGCAGCGTGTTGAACACGCGCCTCCGGATCTCCTTTCGGGGCTCGCCGAGGACCTGGAGGGGGATGGCCACGTTGTCGAAGACCGTCCGGTGGAAGAGCAGGCGGAAGTCCTGGAAGACGATCCCCATCGTCCGCCGGAGCTCGTGGATCCTGGGGTTGGGAATCTTCAGGATGTTGACGCCGTCGATGACGATCTGGCCCTGGTTGGGCAGGAGTTCTCGGAAGATGATCTTGAGCAGAGTGGTTTTGCCGGAACCGCTTGGGCCGGTGATGAAATAGAAGTCCCCTCTCCGGACCTTCAAGCTGATGTCGGACAGGGCCCATTGCGGAGGCTGGTATTGTTTGTAAACGTGAAACAGCTCGATCAAATTCTTCTTGAACCCGTCCAGCTTGTCTTGCCTGTCTAGCTCTTAAATGAACAGATACATGAACCAGCCGAAGGCCATGGCGCCGGCGACCATGATGAGGAAGAGGGTCAGCCCGTACTTGATCTGGGCCTTTTTCTCGTCCCGGCGGAGGAACGACATCACGAGGGCGACGAAGAACGCGTAAAGGACCATGGTGAAGAGGTGGCTTTGGAGGATCATGTTTTCTTCCCCACGGCGATATCGTACGCGTCCAGGGCGACGAGATAGTTCAGGAGCCCGGCACCCGCGATGTAGGCCGTTCCGAACTCGAAGGTCATCCTCTCGAGGGACCCGGGCCCGATGGCCAGGAACCTGGAGAGGATATAAAAGAGCCCGTTCCCGATGTCGGCGAAGAACGCCAAGATCGTCAGGGGGTTCTCCGTCTGGAAGGGGTAGACCTTGCCTCCCATGATCAAGCCCAGCCCCGTCATGGCGAAGATGGACACGAAAAAGACGGCCCCCCGGGCGTACTTCTTCTGGAAGATGTGCCCAAGCCCGGGGATGATCCATCCGAGGGCCATGAACAGGAAGGCTTTGAACTTCATGAGGGAAAAATATTAATCGAAACGCCCCGATAAATCAAGCGAATTTTACGTGTTTGACTTTTCTTCCTCTTTTTCCCTATGATGAATTCAGCCAATATGAAGGAGGCGCGGATGAAAAGACCTTTTCGTTGGTCCGTCCTGGCGGGCGCGCTGGTCCTTCTGACGGTCCTGCTCCTGGCGGAAACCGTCGTGGTCAAGATCCAGAGCACCAACCTGAGGAAGGAGCCGAAGTTCTACTCCCAGACGATCGCCGCCCTGACCGCGGGGAACTCGCTGGAGAAGCTGTCCAGCCAGGACGGCTGGTTCCAGGTCCGGACCTCAGCCGGGGTCGTGGGCTGGATCCACTCGAGCGCCGTCGAGACCAAGAAGTTCAACCTGCTCGCCGTGGACAAGAGCATGAAGACTCAGGCCTCGGCCGGCGAAGTGGCCCTGGCGGCGAAAGGATTCAACAAGCAGGTCGAGGAGAACTACAAGGCCAAACACGGTGAA
>Ga0315281_10009554_pt1 | contig 13451 bp, 14 predicted proteins | sample YL17G07_0_MG_FD_204540 | JGI IMG/M metagenome (GOLD analysis project Ga0315281, IMG submission 204540) | Sediment microbial communities from Yellowstone Lake, YNP, Wyoming, USA - YL17G07_0 | ecosystem: Environmental > Aquatic > Freshwater > Lake > Sediment | place: USA: Wyoming | collected...
CCCCCAGTATCTGGTCGCGCTTGGTCGATCGTTTGCTGCCTGCGGGGCGCAGGCCCGAGAGGTCCGGAAGAGGGCGTGACATGGTTGATTTGGTGAATTGATATCACCAAATCACTCGATCACTGACTCACCAAATCAATCCGTCGAAAACGATGAGCCGCAGCCGCACGTCGAGGTCGCCTGTGGGTTCTTGATCGTGAAGCCGCCGCCCGTGACGGTGTCCACGAAATCGACCTCGGCGCCCTTGAGGTAGCGGATGCTGATCGGATCGACGAACAGCTTGACGCCGTGCGACTCGAACACCTGGTCGCCCGCGCCCTGGCCGTTCTCTTCGATCATCAATCCGTACTGGAAACCCGAGCAGCCGCCGCCCTGCACGAACACGCGCAGGCCGCTGCCGCCCTTGTTTTCTTCGACAAGCAACTCGCTGATTTTTGCCGCCGCCGTTTCAGAAACGTTGATCATGATGCGTAATTCTCCTGAGGAATCCTTATCATTATACCGCATGCCCCTCGTCACGGTCCCCAGGCCGACATCCGGCGAACTGCACGACATTTCGACCCGGCGCTGGGACGATCTGCGCGCCGCACGGCCCGATCTGTCGCCGGCCGTCGATCTTCAACAGCACCTCCTGACCATCGTCGTCTCGGCCGCGGAGGCCATCGAAGGCAAGCTGCCGAGGCTGTCGCTGCCGCCCAGGTATCTCGCCGCGAAGCTTGCGCGCGGCGTGCCGATTCTCACCGGCGAGCCGATTCCCCTGCCCGTCCACGTCCTGAAGGCGTCATTCCTGAAACTGTGCGGGGCGCGGGCCGCGGGCGGCGCCGGCGAGGCCGCCGAACACATCAGGACGTCGGTGGCCGAAGGACAGATGGAAGCCGGATCGCTCCTGACGGCGTCGCTGTCGCGCAATCAGGAGGCGATTCGCACGGGCGCGGTCCATCGCGGCCTCGCGCCGGACCTGGTGTGGCTGCTCGCCGAGCTTGCCACCAGCCCGTTCGCGCACGCGCTGCAGACCGCGCTGCTGCCGGCCGGCAGCGACTGGAATCACGGCTTCTGCCCGGTCTGTGGATCGTGGCCGGCGCTGGCGGAATTCGTCGACGGCCACCGCACCCTTCGGTGCTCGTTCTGCGCCGCCGGGTGGGAGATGAACGACTACTGCTGCATCTACTGCGGCGAGAGCGGCGAGCACTTCAAGCTCGCCGCGCCGAACGAGGAGCGGAACGATCGCCGGCTCGAACTCTGTCTGACCTGTCAGGGGTATCTGAAGACCGTCGACGTCCCCGGGCTGTCGCCGTTCCCGCTCCTTGCGATTTACGACATGGAGACGATGGATCTCGATCTCGCGGCCATGGAGCACGGGTATTCCAGACCGCCGCTGCGAGATTTCACGACACGCCGCTAACGAGCCCACGATGATCAACGCACAGCACGCAGAGATCGCAGAGCCCAAAAGGTATACTCCGCCGCAGGAATGCTGACAGAGGCTGATACCTGTCGGAAGTTCGTTGTTCCGAAGCTCCAGGCCGCCGGATGGGACAACGAGCCGCACTCGATAGCGGAGCAACGGACCATCACTGACGGCCGAATTGTTCCCGTCGGAAAGGGCTTCGTCCGCCAGCCTTCAAAGAAGGTCGACTACCTGCTCCGCCACACGCGCGACTTCCCTCTCGCCGTCGTCGAGGCGAAGGTCGTCTACAAGAACGCGGACGACGCCGTTCAACAAGCACGACAGTACGCCGAGATGCTGGGCTTGAAGTTCGCGTACGCGACGAATGGGCACGAAATCATCGAGTGCGACTACTTCGCCGGCACCGAAGTGAAACGTCCCGACTTTCCGTCGCCATCCGAACTGTGGGCGAGGTACCGCAGTGGCAATAAGATCACGAGCGCCGACGTTGCCGATCGGCTGCTGACACCTTCGAACCACGACGTCGGCAAGGGCGAACGCTACTACCAGCAGATTGCCATCAATCGCACGATAGAGGCCATTCTCTCTGACGACCGCCGTCTGCTCCTCACGATGGCGACGGGAACGGGCAAAACCGCGGTCGCGTTCCAGATCTGCTGGAAGTTGTGGAACGCGCGCTGGAATCGCACGGGCGAATATCGACGTCCGCGCATTCTGTATCTGGCCGACCGAAATATTCTCATTGACCAGCCGAAGGACGGCATCTTCGCGGCGTTCGGCGATGCCCGTTTCAAGATCGAGTCGGGTGAAGTGGTCAAGAGCCGCGAGATGTACTTCGCCATCTACCAGGCGCTGGCCGAAGACGAACGCCGCGTAGGTCTTTTCAATGCATTTCCGCCAGACTTCTTCGATCTCGTCATCGTCGACGAGTGCCACCGCGGCAGCGCCCGCGACGATAGCTCCTGGCGGGCCATCCTCAATCACTTCGAGCCGGCGTACCAGCTCGGAATGACCGCGACGCCGCTGAGAGACGACAACCGCGACACGTATCTCTATTTCGGCAACCCGCTCTACGAGTACAGCCTGCGGCAGGGAATCGATGATGGGTTTCTAGCGCCGTATCGCGTGCATCGAGTCATTACGGATTGGGACGCCGTAGGGTGGCGGCCGAACAAGAACGAGTTGGATCGCTTCGGGAGACCGATTCCGGATGACGAGTACCAGACGAAGGACTTCGAACGCGTCGTGGCGCTACGCGCGCGGAGCCTGGCGATCGCGAATCACCTGACCCGGTTCATGAGAAGGACCGATTCATTTGCCAAGACGATCGTCTTTTGCGTCGATCAGGAGCACGCGAGCGACATGCGTGCCGCCCTTGTCGAACTGAACCCGGATCTCGTCGCTAAGAACCCGGACTACGTCTGCCGCGTGACGGCCGACGAAGGTGACATCGGTCGCGGGCACCTCAGCCGGTTTCAGGACGTGGACACCAGGACGCCGACGATTCTGACGACGTCACAACTTCTGACCACCGGCGTAGACGCGCCGACCTGCAAGGATTGGCTTCAGGATGCAACAGCAACGACAGGACGGTGTTGTCGAAGGCGACAATCACTGCTACGCCTCAGACGGGCCCGGGCGCAGCTCCGTGAGTTTCGTGACGATGTCGCGGTCGAGGCCGATCTTCCGCGTGATGCCGCGAAGTCGCTCGACCGTCTCAGCAAGTGGTCGCGCATCCAGCTTCTCGAAGTGCGAGATTCGGAAACTCCGCATCTCCCACTGGCCTTCGGCATTGCGAACGTGGCGCCCGACTCCAAACACGCGAACGTGGGACTTGAACAGGCAGGCGGCAATGTCCGCTGCGACATCTCGAGACGCCTCGCAGTTGTGGATGACGTCCCCATCCTGAATGTGAACGGGAACGACCTTCTGCTTACCGCCCACCATGATCGGGACGCCGTAAAGCTGTCCCTGTTCGTTGAAGGGCCCGTACCGCTCGTCCAGTTGTTTCGTGTTGCCGGGAAATGCCAGGAGAATCGTGCCCTGTTGTTCGCGCAGTTCTCCGGACGCGTTGTCGTCTCGAAGCATGAGGTCCAACGTGGCAAACGCTCGACGAGCCTCTGGATCCCCGTCGCCGACGCGAGCAGCGTGAACCCGGCTTCGAACCTTCGGGCTTGCCTCGTATTCGACCGCGTGCACGAGCCTCGAACTACCGGTCGCGAGCTCGACGAAGTGCACGTGCTCCTTCTCACCCAGCAGCGTCGCCAGCTCGGCCATGTATTCGGCCAGCCGGCTCATCGGCAGCGTGTCAGGCGAATACGCGTCGATGACAAACTCGAACAGTTCGCGCCGGGTCGCCATAATCCCTAACCCTTCACCACTTCATCGAACGGGCTCTTCCTGCAGTGTACCAACTACTGATATCGGCTGGAAAAACCACCAACTTCAGCACGAGCCCTTCTCGCACGTCCCTGCGCCTCCATAATCGAGTCGAGCTTCGCCTCGACCTTCACGACGCGCCTCGCGAGAAGGTCGAGCTTCTCGTCGAGCCTCACGGCACGCGACGCGAGAAAGCCGAGCTTTGCGTCGAGTTTCGTGAGAAGGCCGAGCTTTGCGTTGATACTCCTGAAGCCACCGGCCATCGCGACACTCATTTGGCTCAGCCCGCGCTCAAGCCGCGTCGTCCGGGGTTCACCCGCCATCAAACGGCCGGTGAGCGCGTCGAGCTTCTGCTCCATCCTCGAGAGCCGCACGTTGTTCATGTCTGTCGGTCGCATGTCGACTCACGATCGCAACGATGATGCCATCGAGATTTGGCCGACAAATCGCCGATTGGCTGTCAGAGTACGCAATAGGCGCAACTCACGCCGCGCGAAGACTGTGCGGGAACTGCAACCACGCCTCATGCCCGCGGACGACGACGATACCATCGTCGTCAGCAGTTCAGGCCCGGATTGTTGATGCGGGCGCGAAATTGGCTGGGCGCCCTACGATTAGGCTCTGCGTGCTCTGCGGCTCTGCGTTGATCGTCGTCTCCGTTTTCGTTTTGCGTTTTACGTTTCTCTAAACACCAATCGCTTCCAGCTGCTTGCCGGATTCCTGCTCGATGTCCTTGTGCAGGCTGTTGCCGTGCGCGTCCATCGTGACGATCGCGGGGAAATCCTTCACCGTGAGATGCCACATCGCTTCGGGCGTGCCGAACTCGAGCAGCGAGACGCCGTCGACCCTCTCAATCGCGCGCGCGTAGAACTGCGCCGCGCCGCCGATGGCGTTGAGATACACGGCGCCGTGTTCCTTGAGCGCGGCCAGCGTCTTCGCGCCCATGCCGCCTTTGCCGATGACCGCGCGGACGCCGTAGCGCTTGATAATCTCGCCCTGATACGGCTCCTCGCGAATGCTCGTCGTCGGCCCCGCGGCGGTGATGCGCCAGCCGGCTTCACCAGCCTTCTCGTCTTTCACCACGACAGGACCGCAGTGATACAGGACCGAGCCGTTGAGATCGACCGGCGGCGGGTTCTTCATCAAATGCGAGTGGACCGCATCACGGCCCGTGAACATCGGGCCTGACACCATCACGACGTCGCCGACCTTGAGCGCGCGGACATCTTCTTCCGTCAGCGGCGCGTTGAGCGCGACTTCGCGTCCCGTGCGCGTGAAGCCCGCCTGATCGAGCATCGGGATGATCGGATGCGATGGATCGCGGTAGAGCCAGCTCTTGATCGCGCCTGTTGACGCGTCGAGCACGATGCCAAGACGACGAAACGCCCAGCAGTCGTAGGCGACGGAAACGAAGAAGCTCGCGGGCAGGCGGTTGAGGACGCCGACCTTGCAGCCAATCAGCGTCACCTTGCCGCCAAAGCCCATCGGGCCGATCTCGAGGGTGTTCACCGACGACATGATCGACGCCTCGAGCCCGGCGAGCCGCGGATCCGGATTCACGTCGTCGAGCGTACGGAACAACTGTTCTTTCGCGTGCGTGTAGCCAGACGTGCGATCGCCGCCGACGCAGACGCCGACGGCGCCGGGAGCGCAGCCTTTGCCCTGCGCCTGCCAGACCGCGTGGAGAATGCACTTCTTCGCGCCGTCGAGCGTGCGGTCGGCGCGGCCGAGGTGCGGCAGCTCGACCGGCAGCGCGTACTGCGCGTTCGTGTTCTCGCAGCCGCCGCCCTTGAGAATCAGCTTGATCTCGACGTCGGGCCGCTCCCACTGATCGAAGTGAATGATCGGCGTGCCCGGCCCGAGGTTGTCGCCGGAATTCTTTCCCGTGATCGAATCAACGGAGTTCGGCCGGAGCTTGCCGCGTTTCGTGGCCTCCTGCACGGCCGCGCGAATCTGCTGGCGCATCCAGATCTGATTCGCGCCGACCGGCACGTGCACGTCGAACGTCGGCATGCCGGTGTCCTGGCAGATGGCGCCTTCGCCGTCGGCGGCGAGATCGATGTTCTGCGCGATGATCGTCAGCGCCTGCGATCCGCGCGTGCCTTCCGGCTCGGAGACCAGTGAATGCTTCATCGCCGCGCGCACGTCTGGCGGCAGGTCCGTCGAGGTCTTGACGATCAGCTGGAGGACGCTGTCGAAGAATGAGGGCATCATGGCGGCAGTATACTGAACCGTGCGCACCGAGCGCGATCCTCTCGGCGACATTCAGGTCCCATCCGAGGCGTACTACGGCGCGCAGACCCAGCGCGCCGTCGAGAATTTTCCCATCAGCGGACTGCGCGCGCCGGCCGACCTCATCACCGCGACCATCCTGGTGAAAAAAGCCGCCGCCGACGCGAATGCATCGCTCGGGCGGCTGACGCCCGACGTCGCCGCGGCCATCATCCAGGCCGCTGACGAAATCCTCGCGGGCCGTCTCCGCGATCAATTCGTGGTCGACATCTACCAGGCGGGCGCAGGCACGTCGCACAACATGAACGCGAACGAAGTGCTCGCGAACCGCGCGTCGGAGATTCTCGGCGAGCCGCGCGGCACCTACACGCGCGTGCACCCGAACGACCACGTCAACGAAGGACAGTCGACGAACGACGTCTATCCCACCGCCACGCGGCTCGCGCTGCTGCTCGGCGCGGCCTCGCTTGTCGCCGCTGCCCGCGCGTTGTCCGACAGCCTCGCGCGCAAGAGCGACGAGTTCGCGCACGTGCTCAAGACCGGCCGCACGCACCTGCAGGACGCCGTGCCGATGACGCTCGGCCAGGAATTCGGCGGCTACGCCGCCTGCGTCGGCCGCGGCGCCGACGATGTCGCCCACGCGTCCGGGCAGCTCCTCGAGCTCAACATCGGCGCGACGGCGATCGGAACAGGCCTGAACGCCGGCGACGACTATCGGCGGCTGGTCGTCGCGAATCTCGCGCGGTACACGACGCTGTCGCTCGCGCCCGCGGCGAATCTCTTTCGCGTGACGCAGAGCATGGGCGATGTCCTCGCCTACTCCGGCGCGATGCGGCGGCTGGCGGTCGAAGTCAGCAAGATCGCGAGCGACCTGCGTCTGCTCAGCATGGGCCCGCGCGCCGGGCTCTCGGAGATCTCGCTGCCCGCGGTGCAGCCCGGCTCGTCGATCATGCCGGGCAAGGTGAATCCGTCGGTGCCCGAGATGGTGAATCAGGTCTGCTATCAGGTGATCGGCTGCGACCAGACCATCACGCTGGCCTGCGAGGCCGGGCAGCTCGAGCTGAACGTCATGATGCCGGTCATCGCGTGGAACGCGCTGCACGCGTCGACGATTCTGCGCGAGGCGATGAAAGTGCTCCGGGCGAAGACCGTCGACGGCATCGTCGCCGACGAGGCGCGCGCGAAAGAGCTGCTCGACCGCAGCACGGCCTCGGCAACCGCGCTCAGTCCTCATATCGGATACGCGGCGACGGCAGAGATTGCGAAGGCCGCCGTGGCCGGCGGCCGCTCGATCCGCGACCTCGTGCTCGAGCGAAAGCTGCTCGACCCCGCGAAGCTCGACGAGATCCTGTCCGTCGCGGCCATGACGAAAGGCGGAGTCGTCGGTGAAAAGCCTTAACGCGATCGTCCTCGTGCTCTGTGCCGGCATCACGCTGGCCGCGCAGGCGCCGAAGGCGCGCCGCGGATTGTTTCCGCCGCTCAACCTCGGCGTGCTCGAAGGCGCCGACCGCGAGCAGTGGAACAAGCCCGAGCAGATCATGGACGCGCTCAAGATCGCAGACGGCTCCATCGTCGCCGAGATCGGCGCCGGCGGCGGCTGGTTCACGGAGCGTCTGGCTCATCGCGTCAATCAGCACGGCCTCGTCTACGCGGAAGACGTCCAGCCGGAGATGATCGAAGCGATCACGCGGCGCGTCCGGCGCGAGAACCTGACCAACGTGCGCACCGTGCTTGGCACGACGCGGGATTCGCGGCTGCCGCACGGCCTCGACGCCATCCTCATCAACGGCGCGTATCACGAGATGCAGAACCCCGTCGCCGTGCTGAAAGACGCCGCGCAGTCGCTCAAGCCGCAGGGCCGCATCGGCATCGTCGATTTTTCGCCGGGCGCCGGGGGGCCGGGGCCGGAGCCCGAACAGCGCGTCGATCAGGACACGGTGATCAGAGGCGCAACGGCCGCGGGGCTTCAGGTCATCTCGCGCGAGACCGTGCCTCCCTTCATGTTCATGGTCGTCCTCGGCAAACCGGCGACGCGTCCCTCGAAGTGACAGTGCGCGTCGCCCTGACGATCGCCGGCAGCGACTCGAGCGGCGGCGCCGGCATCCAGGCCGATCTCAAGACGTTTGCCGCGCTCGGCGTCTACGGCGCCAGCGCGATCACGGCCGTCACCGCGCAGAGCACGATTGGCGTGGTCGAAGCGGCCGTGCTCTCCGCGGATCTGGTGACGGCGCAGATCGAAGCCGTCGCCGGAGATATCGGGATTCACGCGGTGAAAACCGGCATGCTCGGCGACGCGGCGGTCGTCGAAGCCGTCGCCGCGGCGATCAGGGAACTCGAGCTTCCGCTCGTGGTCGTCGATCCGGTCCTAGCGTCGAGCAGCGGCGCGTGCCTTCTCGATGACGATGGCCTGCAGATGCTGTGCGTCCGGCTGCTGCCGCTGGCGCGTGTCGTGACGCCGAATATCCCTGAGGCCGAGGTGCTGACCGGAACGCGGATTGTGTCCGACGGGGATCTCAAAGACGCCGCCCGCCGGATTCACGATCTTGGCGCAGCCGCCGTCATTATTACTGGCGGGCACCGCCCGACCGGCGACGTGACGGACCTCCTGTTCGACGGCCACTCCTTCTCAGAATTTCGCACGCCACGAGTCGACACGCAGCACACCCACGGCACCGGATGCACGTTTGCGGCAGCCATCGCCGCCGAGCTGGCGCTCGGTCGCTCGCTCGCCGATGCCGCCGATCGCGCACAGAAATATGTCGCCGGGGGCATCCAGCATTCGCTGGCCATTGGCAGAGGCCACGCACTGCTGGACCATTTCTGGGGCGGTATACTGAAACGGTGACGGTCCCGCTCTTCGCCATCGGTCCAGCGCCGCTTGCGCTTGAACCGCTGGTGTCGGCCGTGGCGTCAGCATCTGACGGTGTCGATGGCGCCATCGCGGCCTTTCTCGGGCTGGTTCGCAATCACAACCAGGGCCGCCGCGTGCGGTATCTCGAGTACGAGGCGTACGAGCCGCTCGCGCTGAAGGCGTTTGCGCGCATCGACGAGGAAGTCCGGAGGCGCTGGCCGGGCATGCGGATGGCGCTGCATCACCGGACCGGCCGGCTGGAGATTGGCGAGGCGAGCGTCGCGATCGTCACGGCCTCGCCGCACCGCGGCGACGCGTTCGCGGCGTGCCGGTACGTGATCGAGCGCGTGAAGCAGATCGTGCCGGTGTGGAAGCGCGAGTACTTCGACGGCGGCGACGTCTGGATCGAAGGCGCGACGGCGGATCCCGACGACAGCCAGGCGCGCGAGCACGCCGAGCGAATCGCATGCGCGTGACCGTGCGGCTGTTCGCGCGGCTTCGCGACATCGCCGGCGCCGCGGAGATGGCCAGAGACCTTCCGGCCGGCGCCACAATCCGGACGGTGTGGACCGAGCTGGCCGGAGAGTTTCCGGGACTGGACGTCTACGAGCGCTCGATGTCGAGCGCGCTCAACGCGGACTACGCGCGCATGGATGCCGAGGTCCACGACGGGGATGAGATTGCTTTCTTGCCGCCGGTATCCGGCGGATAATTGGCGGCCCTGAAAGGGCCGCCCCACGACGATGTTTGACAAACTTACGGCGGAAGAGAATCGCTACGACGAGCTGTCAGGGCTGCTCAGCACGGCCGCGGTGCAGGCGGATCCCAACGAGATGCGCAAGCATGCGAAGGCGCTGGCCGAGCTCGAGCCGCTCGTCGAGAAGTACCGCGAGTACAAGATCGTCGCGTCGGAGATCTCGCAAGCCGAAGAAATGACCGCCGGCAACGACGCCGACATGCGCGATCTGGCCAAGGAAGAGCTCAAGTCGCTGAGGGCCAGGCGCGACACGATGCTGGCCGAGCTGAAGATCCTGCTCGTCCCGAAGGATCCGAACGACCAGAAGAACGTCATGCTCGAAATTCGCGCGGGCACGGGCGGCGACGAGGCCGCGCTCTTCGCCGGCGAGCTGTTCCGGATGTACAGCAAGTACGCCGAGCGGCAGGGCTGGAGGGTCGAGGTCATGTCGAGCAGCGACACCGGCGTCGGCGGGCTGAAGGAAGTCATCGCGACGATCGAGGGCCGCGGCGTCTACAGCAGGCTGAAGTACGAAAGCGGCGTCCATCGGGTGCAGCGCGTGCCCGCGACTGAAGCCAGCGGACGCATCCACACGTCGACGGCGACGGTGGCGGTCCTGCCGGAAGCCGAAGACGTCGACGTCCAGATCAACGACAAGGATCTGCGCATCGACACCTTCTGCTCGAGCGGCCCGGGCGGCCAGAGCGTCAACACGACGTACTCCGCCGTCCGCATCACGCACATCCCGACCAACACCGTCGTCTCGCAGCAGGACGAGAAGTCGCAGATCAAGAACCGGGCGAAAGCGATGAAGGTCCTGCGGTCGCGGCTCTACGAGATGGAGCTGCGCAAGCAGCAGGAAGCCATCGCGAAGGATCGCCGCAGCCAGGTGGGCACCGGCGAGCGGTCGGAGAAGATCCGGACGTACAACTTCCCGCAGAGCCGCATCACGGACCACCGCATCAACTTCACGACGCACCAGCTCGAAGGCGTGCTGAACGGCGACCTGGCGGAGCTCCTCGAAAACGTCAGCATGCACTTCCAGTCGGAGAAGCTGAAAGACGCGACCGCTGTCTCCTAAGACAATCAGGGAATACGTCGCCGCCGCAAGCGATCGGCTGCGCGAGGCCGGGATCGCCATGGCCGCGAACCTCGACGCGCGGCTGCTGGCGCAGCACGTGCTCGGCTGGGATACGGCGACGCTGCTGACGTCGGCCGGCGACGTCGCCCCCGAACACTTTCCCGCTGCGTACGACGTCCTCGTCGCCCGCCGGGCCGCACGAGAACCGCTGGCCTACATCACGGGCCACCGCGAGTTCTTCGGGCTGGAGCTCGAAGTCTCACCCGCCGTTCTGATTCCACGCCCTGAAACAGAGCTCATCGTCGAGGCCGCGCTCGCGTCGGTGCCTGAAGCGCAGCTGTTCACGATGATCGACGCGTGCACCGGCTGCGGGAACGTCGCGGTCGCGGTCGCGAAAGAGCGGAAGAACGCCCGCATCGTCGCGACCGACGTCTCAGACGCCGCGCTCGTAGTCGCTCGCCGCAATGCCGCGCGGCACGGCGTCGAAAGCCGCGTGACGTTCGTGCAGGCGGATCTCTTCGGCGATCTCGCCGGGCCGGTCGACATCATCACGGCGAATCCGCCGTATGTCGCCGAGCGCAACAGCCCTGGTCTATCGCCGGAAGTCGGTCAGCACGAACCGCACGTCGCGCTGTTTGGCGGCGGAGACGATGGCTTACGGATGGTCGAGCGCATCGTGCGCGAAGCGCCGCCGCTGCTCCGTTCTGGCGGTTACCTGATTTTCGAGTTTGGCTTCGGTCAGGAAGTGGAAGTGGAGGCGCTCGTGGGATCGGCGCGCGATCTGACCCTCCTCGATATGAAGCGCGATCTCCAAGGGATCGCACGAACTATAGTCGCCCGAAGAATTTGAGAATGTTGATTTCAGATTCTTAGATTCTCACATCCTCAGATTCTCACATTCATTGATGCGCCCGCAGAAACCCACGCATGTATTTCAGCCCCTCATCTGCGGGACTCATGACGCCAGTAATCATGTCCATGTGGGCGTGGTCGGCGATCTCGTGGACCTCGGCTGAATTTCCCGCGCTTTTCAGCGCCCTCGCCATCTGCCCGGCGTCTTCGCCCGTTCGCGGCATGTCCTTGTCGCCATAGAGAATCAAAAACGGCGGATGCGCGCCGGCGACGTGGTCGATCGCGGAGGCGTTGCGGACCACTTCCGGATCGGGGCGCTCCGGGCCCTGGAACATCGCCGACCGTGACGACTGCGAGAAACTGCCGCTGATCGGGATCACGCCCGCGACGTGATCGATCGACTCGCCCACTTCCTTCAAGTAAGCCGGATCGGATCCGAGCATCGCAATCAGCGTCGCGCCCGCGGAGTGTCCCGAGATGAAGATCTTGTCGGCCTTGCCGCCGTACTCGGCCACATGCGCGCGTAGCCACGCGAACGCGCGCGCCGTGTCCTGCACGTGGCCCGGATAGCTCGTCTTCGGCGTCAGCCGGTAGCTGATGACGGCCGTCGCGATGCCGTAGCTCGCGAACACCTGGCCGACAAACGCGTACTGGTCCTTGATGCCGACGGTGAAGCCGCCACCGTGCACGAACATCATCACGGGGACGTCTTTCTTCCCCTTCGGCACGTAGAGGTCGAGCCGGTGCCGATACTTGTCCGCGCCCTCGCCCGAGTAGTACGTCAGGTTCGCATGCGTCTCGACGGCGGCTCTCGGGTCGGCCGCGCGCGCCGGAAACGCACACGACACAAGCGCAACGGCGGCGATCAGACTCTTCATGGCGCTAGAATTATGCCCCATGGCCGACTGCCTCTTCTGCAAAATCATCGAGCGAAAGATCCCGTCGACGATCGTGTACGAGGACGACCGCGTGATGGCCTTCACCGACATCGATCCGCAGGCGCCGACGCACGTGCTGCTCGTCCCGAAGCGGCACATCCCCACGCTCAACGACATCGGCACCGAGGATGATCAGATTGTCGGCGAGCTCGTGCGGCGCGCGGCCGCGCTCGCGAAAGAACGGGGCTTTTCAGAACAGGGCTATCGGGTGCTGTTCAACACGAACCGCGGCGCCGGCCAGAGCGTGTTTCACATCCACCTGCATCTGCTCGGCGGCCGCCCGCTGAGCTGGCCCCCCGGCTAGTCGAGCAGCGCGGATAACTCGCGAAGCGAGCGAATCACGGGGATCGTCGCATCGTGCACCGCGAGCGAGCGGGGTGCGGCGTTGTCTCCGCGATGCAGCCAGACCGCGCTCATGCCGACGTTGATCGCGCCTTCGATGTCGTGACGCAGGCTGTCGCCGACCATGACGGCCTCTCGCGGCGCGACGTCGAGCTCCGCGAGCGCCGACAGAAAGATGCTCGGGTGCGGCTTCATATAGCCGTGATCGGCCGACGACACCGCCGCCGAAATGAACTCGCGCAGCTCGAAGTGCGACTGGAACTCGTCGAGCGGCCGGTGCGAGTTCGAAATCAATCCGATCTTCAGCCCGGCCGCGGTCAACTCCGCGAGCGCCGCCGGCACATCGTCGTACAGTTCGAAGTGATGGCTGCGCGCCCACTCGGCGTAGATTTCCCGTGCGCAGGCGTCGAGCGCCGCCTCCGCCGCGCTCGTCTTCCCGCCCATCTGCTCGATGATGTGACGCGTGTAGGCCACGAACAGCTCGTGGTCGTACGGCGACCCTTCGGAATCGTCGAGCAGAGACGACGCGCTCGCGACGGCCGCCTCGAATCTGCCGGGATCGACGTCGATGTCGTGGCGCTTCGAAAACGCCTGGTAGCCTTCGCCGCGAAAGACAGATCCCGGATAAATCA
>Ga0315281_10009555_pt1 | contig 13451 bp, 14 predicted proteins | sample YL17G07_0_MG_FD_204540 | JGI IMG/M metagenome (GOLD analysis project Ga0315281, IMG submission 204540) | Sediment microbial communities from Yellowstone Lake, YNP, Wyoming, USA - YL17G07_0 | ecosystem: Environmental > Aquatic > Freshwater > Lake > Sediment | place: USA: Wyoming | collected...
GGGAAAGGATCCTAACGATCCCCTCGCATCACCGGTGCATGCCCGCCTGCACGGGCTCCCCAGGCTCTATATCCAGATCGGGACGCACGAGCTCCTGCTCTCGGATGTGGCGGCATTTGTGGAAAAAGCGCGCTGGGCAGGTTCACCGGTCCAGCTGGAACTCTGGGAAGGAATGTTCCACTGCTGGCAGGTATTTTCCCGCGATGTGCCGGAAGCCAGACGGGCGATCGAGCACATCGGATCATTCGTGCAGGATGCGTTGAACCGGTGATGCAGTAGGTTCTCCTGCTCACGGTTTTACCAAGATTTAAAAATCAAAATTTATATGTAATCCCCGCTATGTTCACTTTATGAAGTGTTCTCCTCATGCTACTCTGGGCATTGTCCTGTGTATCATCCTCTGCCTGGTCCTTGTCAGCGGTTGTACTTTCCTGCAGCCACCGAAATCCAATGCTACTGCTGCATCGTCACCCCCGGCAGACGTGTCGCTACCGGCCACCACGCCCATCGCGGTGGAAAACGCCGGCGGTGCGTGTGCAGAAGGACAGACTACCTGTGCCGGCGCGTGCCGGAACACGCTCGTTGATTCCAGCAACTGCGGGCGTTGTGCGAACGTGTGCGGCTCAGACCAGTACTGCAACAACGGCGTGTGCGCTGCGGGAACTATGAATGTCCCGACAACACGCATTCCATCATCCATCACGAATGCCGGCGGTGCGTGTGCGGAGGGACAGATGACCTGTGCCGGTGCCTGCCGGAACGTGCTGGCCGATGCGGGCAACTGCGGGCGGTGCGGGAACGTCTGCGGCTCCGGCAGGACGTGCAGTAATGGCGCCTGTTCCGGTGGGAGCACCGCGGGCACTGTTACAACACCGGTAACAACTTTACCGGCTCCGCTTCCTGGCTCTGCAGCGGTAGTCACGACGACAACTACCCCCTGGCCCGCGTGTCCCTCCGGTACAATACGCTGTGGAGGTTCCTGTTTCGACCAGAATACGGACAACAGCAACTGCGGCGGTTGCGGGAATGGCTGCCGTTATGGAAAAATCTGTGTTTCCGGTGTGTGCAGTTGTCCTGCCGGTCTTACCGTATGCGGATATTACTGTTTCAACACAAACACGGATACCAATAATTGCGGCAGTTGTGGGAATGTCTGCCCGGCAGGAATGATCTGCAGCAGTGGTTCTTGCGGTAGTAGCAGTTGTTCTCAAACACTCTGCGGAGTGAACTGTGTCAACACTGAAACGGACCGTAACAATTGCGGTAGATGCGGGACTACCTGCCCGGCAGGAACGCATTGCAGTGGCGGTATTTGCACGTGTAATGTGGGTATCGCCTGCGGAGGAGCCTGTACCAACACAGCAACGAACAATTACCATTGCGGTGCATGCTGGGTTGCCTGTTCCGGTGACCAGACGTGCGTAGCTGGTGTATGTACCGCTCCGACAACTGATCTTTGCCCGAAAGGACAGACCCTATGCAGCGGCGGGAAGAGCGGATCCGTTTGCACTGACCTGAACACCGATGATTACAACTGCGGGTCGTGCGGGCATGTCTGTACCGGCGGCACCCTCTGTTCCGGCGGAATATGCGGTTTTGTCATCAAATAATACTCTTTTTTCCCGACCGCCATATCTTTTCACACTATTCACGGGAGCATTTCCTGCCGTGCATATCTCCCCAGGGGACGCCTGCTATAGCCATTGCGTGCCGTTTCCCGAATAATCTCCGGCAGGTTGACCGCCCTTTCTTTTCCGGGCGAAATAAAAGGAGTAATTATTAAAAAAAGCAAATCCCGTAAAAAATTATTTTTCGGTCTTCTCCGCTGGAACGCCTTTTTTCTTCCTTATGATGAATAATGCCAGTCCCCCGATTATGATGATAACGATAAGGGCGGGGACAATCAGGTAGATACCGGATATCTCCGTCTTCTCTGAGCCGATCGGACAGGTGGCATCGGTCTTGGGATCACAGCAGACCTTATCATTGCAGATCTTCTCGCGGAAATCCAGCTTCATCAGTTTTGTGATCTCTGTCATCGATCCATCCGGCATGACGCATACAGCACAGGATCTGGTCAGGAAGATTTTGCAGGTATTGGAATCATTGACGGTTTTTATCCCATACCCCTGCATTGTACAGTAACTCTGGTCCTGGGCAACTTCACCCCGGAGGAATTTCCATGCATCAACACGCTGGTTGTTGGCAAGCACACAGTACCCGGTCATGGAACCGTCAGGTCCGATCTCATCCGTATACTGGTACCCGAGAGCCGTGCAATAACCGGCAGCCGGGTTTCGCATGGCACTGACCGGCGTTGCTGCGAATGTCAGGGCCAGTGCAATAAATGTCAGTAAGAGAACGATCCTCACAGACGTTCCATCCATCCCGCAGTTACGCATGGTAAATGCCCCCGACATACCAGGCATCATTCCTTATTTCTGAGTAATCACTACCCGTGAACGGGATCGTTCCATACCCGTTGCCGTTCCAGCCGGCACCCCAGCTGTTCTTGATGATCCATGAGCCCCCGGCATCATTGTTATCCCACCCGACCAGGACCACACAATGCCACCAGTGGCCGGAACAGACCGAGAGAGGTCCATTGCACAGGACTGCCTGCTTGACAGATTTAACCGACCCGGATGATTGACTGTAAGTCGTAATCTTCCAGCGATGGGATGACCAGTCGGAGCACCGCGAGCAGGTTGTCGGGTTGGAACAATGGCCGGTGATGTTGCAGCCGGTATTACATACATCATGAGACTTCGTGGGGTCGTCTGCATTCGGCACGCTATGCAGGCAGTCGGTGGACCGGTACGGGAAACAGGCATCATCAGTCACACCATCGTTTTTCAGCCGGGATAATACTTCATTCCGCCACCCGCCAAGGCATGAACCGACATTGCCAACCCCGGAACAGGGGGAAACAAACATCTGTTCTGAAAGATCCAGGTTTGTCGGGTTTCCCTGTTCGATGCTATATTTCGCTTCCATTGCCCCAACAGGGGATTCGGCATAACACGACCCGCAGCCCGCCTGGTCTTTCACCGTGGTCATCCAGTTCATTCCCCGCCAGGTTGTCCAGGAAAACGAAGTGACATTATCAGCATTCATGCTGCAGGGGTCCTGGCAGGCATCCCCGACCCTGTCGCGATCAGTGTCTGTCTGATAAATGTTGGATATAGTGAGGCAGTTATCGCAAGCGTCTCCGGCACCGTCATGGTCATAATCTGCCTGATCCGGGTTTACGTCCCTGTAACAGTTATCACACACTGTGCCAATACCATCACCATCCGTATCCCCCTGGAGAGGGTTGTATGCACGCGGGCAGTTATCACTGAAGTCCGGAATACCATCCCTGTCGGTATCGGCCGTGAGCATACTTCGATTGACTCTGGTAACCAGAGAGACTGTCGTTGGAGTCACCATCATGGAAGCGGGAACGGCCAAGCGTTCCGTCAATACGGTTGCCGTTGTTGTACTTTCCGTCACCTTCAGGGTAGTGGGAATGGTTATGAGTTCTAGTGGTATGCCAGCCAAGGTTGTGGTGGTCACTACCGGCGCCAGGATTGGCTGGAAACAATACTGGGTGACCAGTGCGCCGGCCTTGTCCTTTGAGTACCCGCAGGGAAGTTTGCCGCACATGGAGTACCCACCTTGTCCCCATCTTCTGTCTGCCGTTGTCTGGTCCATGCACTCGCAGGGCGGTTGACAGGTCGCGATTTCCGGAGTTGTGGCAACAACCACCGGCGCTTCAATAGGCTGGATACAGTACTGGGTGACCAGTGCACCGGTCATATCCTTTGAATACCCGCAGGGAATTTTCTCGCATTGCGAAAACCCGTCCGGTCCCCATTTGTCCTGCGCTGTTGCCAGGTCCATACACTCGCACGGTGCCTGGCACGTGACGGTAGACTCGGGAGGCTGGGTCGTGGCAGTCCCTGTATCATACGGAGCATTATAGACAGAATTCAAATCCGTTGATGCAGCATACCCAGCACTGCATACTGCCATCAGAAGTAATAAAACTCCACAAATCACAAGGCGTTTTTTAAATTTCCCCCCATCATGCAATCCTTTCACATCCCATTTAATTTTACACGGATAATTGCGACAGCATGATAAAGACATTGTGATATATTTCCTGAGAAAAACCCCAAAACCTTCTTGTATGGCAATCCTTGCCCGGACGCATAACATTCATGTCATTCAGCACACCACCCTGATCCTATGTTCGAAAGTATTGGCAGAAGCATCGAGCTCTTTAAGACGAGCTGGGCTATTCTCATGGCGGATAAGGAACTCCTCGTGTTCCCTCTCCTCTCCGGTATTATCTCGCTCATCGTGCTTGCGACCTTCATCCTGCCGCTAATCCTCGCGGAATTTGTACAGGCTGCAATTCCGGCAGGGGCCATATTCTTCTACGGTATGCTGTTTGCATTTTACCTGGTCAGCTACTTTGTTGTCATCTTCTTCAACACGGCGCTCATCAGCTGCGTGAATGCGCGGCTGCAGGGAAAGGAGATGTCTGTGGGGGAAGGCTTATCGAACGCACTGCGGCATTTCCCCTCCATTCTCGGGTGGGCCCTGATATCGGCCACCGTGGGCATCCTCCTCCACCTCCTCAGGGAGCGGGGCGGGATCTTCGGGCAGATAGCATCAGCTCTTGTCGGCGGCGTATGGGGCCTCGTGACCTTCTTTGTCGTGCCGGTCCTTGTCCTCGAGGACAAGGGGGTATTCGACGCGATTAAGGAATCGACCTCCCTTATCCGGAAGACGTGGGGAGAGACCATCATCGGGTCCGGGTCCATCATGCTCGTCTTTGTCATCATAGGTATCATCGGCTTCCTCGGTGTCATCGCTACTCTCTTCCTCGGGAGCACGATAGTGTTTGGCATCGCTCTCGTCCTCTTCATTGCCCTTGTCATCGTCCTCGCTGTAGTGGCTGCTGCAATGCAGGGCATCTTTGTTACTGCCCTCTATACCTATGCACGGACGGGCACGGTCCCATCCTCGTTTAACAAAGACCTTATTGAGAATGCTTTTGTCCACAAATCAGCCGGGCCGGGCACAATCTAATCCTTTTTTCGCACATATAACTCCTGATAATGTACAGGATTTATTATCCTGCGGATTCCACTTTATCCTCAGGAATAACCATGAGTGATGAACAGAAAGGCGAAAAGAAATGGTGGTACCGTATTGCAGTGATGGGAATGCTCTGCGTCTTTTTTGTCGGCATAGACGTCTACCAGAACGGGAGGATCACGTGGTCGGTCTGGCCAGTTGGGGCGGTCCTGTTCTTTGGGGTCGGCTTCTCGCTGATCAACAAGTTTGGCAGAGAATAATTATTTTTTTCGCCGCTATCCATAGCTTTACACCTGCCGCCCACCCACCTTTTTTATGGAAAAGATGAAAGCCTGGGCAGCTCTTGGCGGGACAACACCAGCAGAAAAACTGGGGTCCCTCGGTGTGGCTGAAGGAAGGACTCTCGATGTCCGCTTTCTTGACGAGATCGCCCGCACGTACGGTGTTGCAGTCATCCTTTTTTTTAAAGAAGAGCTTGCCCGCACCCGCACTCTTGAGTCGGTTCAGCAGGAGTTTGCCCATACAGGGGAATATGAGCGGCCATATATTGCCGTGGGGAGTTTTTTGAAGTTTACCCGTGAGAACAATCCCTCGTTTGAACAGACCATGCGCGAATTTCCCCTCCTGATCGAAGTCGTAACCGTAGGAGAAACCCATTCTTCCAAAGATGGGAAGACCGTACCGTATGTTGCCGGGCTGATGCCGTTCTTAGATGAACTGGATGTTGATGCGCCGGCCACGAAATGATTTTTCCCGGCGTTTCCGGGGCAAACCCCCCGTTCTCTCCCCTGCATCCCGGTCTTTCAGATCCCTCTAAAAACAAATAAATTTATTACAGCTCTCGCTGAATGGCATGTAACGGGAATATTCCCGGGAATGGTGGGATGATGGTAAAAAACAATGCGAGTGGATACTACCGATCGATATTGGTGGTGGTATTATTCTTGGTACTCTTCTGCACGGCAATTGCCAGTGCAGCGGACTGCCCGTCAGGATGCAGCTGCCTGCTGCCAGCGGATGCAAAGGAGAAGGGGTATTCTCCCTGCGGCGGACAACTCTCCGTATGCGGGTATGACCGGTACCAGAACACGATGTACTGTTACAACTCTGGTCTGGCTGTTGCCCTCAGGACATTGCAGCCTGTCTCCGTTATAACGACTGTTCCACCGGGAACCTGCCCCGATGGCTGCTCGTGCATGATGGAGTCTGCGGCAAAAGAAAAATTTGGTGTCTATACCCGGTGCTCGGAGACTCCCTGTTATACGGTAGTGACTGGTTCGGCTGCCATGAACGCCTATTGTTTCAGGCAGGGAACAACACCCACACCGGTTACCTGCCCGCAGGGCTGTGATTGTATCAGTGACGCAACCGCAAAGGCAAAAGGAGGAACCTGGTCACGGTGCTCAGCGGATATCTGCGGGTACGAACAGAGCACTGCCACCCTTGCAGCGGTAGTTCAGGTACCGAAATACTGCATGAAACAACAGGAAACGACGCCGGTCTGCCCTGAAGGCTGCACCTGCCTGAGCGATGCCAATGCGAAGGCAAGGTACGGCGCATATACCCGGTGTTCAGCGGATGTGTGCGGCTATGAGCAGAGCACGGCAACTGTTGCCGCGGTAGTCCAGATACCAAAATACTGCGTGAAACCGGAGACGACGACGCCAACACCGGAATGCCCGGCCGGCTGTGCCTGCATCTCTGATGAGGACGCGAAGCTGAAGGGCGGCCTGGTGCGGTGCGATAACAGCCAGACTCCCTGCGGTTACCGGAGCGTGGCCACGACCGCAAATATCGCGGCGAACCGGATACCGCTGTATTGCTATAAGGTTGATATCACAACGACTGCCACCCCGCAGGTCTGCCCGGATGGCTGCTATTGTATCAACGAGGCTGAAGCAAAGGCGAAGTTCGGTACCTATACCCGGTGCTCAGATAAGGTGTGCGGGAGTGACCCGTCAGCCGCATCGGCAAACAGCATACCCCGGTACTGCTTTAAACCCGTAATCACCCAAACCCCGACACCGTCGCAATGCGCCGTGGGGATGCAGTGCCCCAAGGGATGCGAATGTTTGAGCGATGAGTGCGGAAAACAGCAGGGATACCAGACGTGCCGTGGTGGAAGGGCACTCTGCGGCTATGATGTTAACAAGAACCCCCTGTATTGTTTTGAAAAGGTGCCGACTCCCTCCTGCATCTATGATTACCAGAAGAATGTATGTACAGGTACCTGCCCGCAGGGGGGTGCCTGCAAGCTTGCCGCTTCATCTAAGGATGCCACGGGAAAAGTTGATTACGCAATCTGTGACTGTAGTGGACAGCCGACCGGCCAGTGCACCTTTGATAAGGAAAAGCAGACCTGTACAGGGACCTGCCAGACCGGCGCCGGGTGTGCGATTATCGGCAAGGAAGTCAATTCGGCAACCGGTGAGGCAACAGCAGTGTGCGGGTGTCCGGGTACGAGCAGCTGCACGTTCGATTACAGCAAGGATGCCTGTGTCGGCAGCTGCCCGATCTCAGGCGATGCCTGCCAGCTGAACACCATCTATCGTGATCCGACGACCGGCAAGACAACGTACGCCCAGTGCCATTGCAAGGGTTCCGGACAGACAACGCCAACACCTGCGTCTCAACCCTGCGCCTGTGATCCCAAAGGCGGTGCCTGCACCGGCACGTGCGCTGACGGCAAGATCTGCACTATGACCGGGACTGCGACTGATAATGCAGGTAAGAACATCTGCACCACGTGCGAATGTAAGGAGACCTGCGTGCTGGATGCCAACAACCGGTGCTCGGGAACCTGCCCGCAGGGAGGCCCGTGCATCAGCATTGTGACCAAGGATGACAGCGGCCGGGAGAAGGTCGGTTGCGGGTGTGGAGGGTCCACGACGGCGCCGGGCTCAAATCAACCTGGGATTGTCGACTCGATCGGGAGTTTCTTCTCCCGGCTCTTCGGCGGGAAATAGGTTGACCATCCTGCAGGGTGCGGGATGAAGACCACAATCTCTTTTTTTTCAGCTTACAATCTTCTATAAACTACACGGCATGCCCACGGGATTTTGTGCATGCGGGACCGGCACCATGGCACGACGAGCAAAAACTTACATCTGGCAGTTTGTGATAGGGCTTGGCTTTCTCTCCGGGCTCTGGACGGCAACCGGCATCGATCCTGAAGAGGTGATCCTCAACGTACTCGGCAAGGCAGTCGATATCTTTTATCCGGATCCGAATGTCCGCACCCTGTTCCTGATCCTGCCTACTGTGCTCCTCCTCGTCTCAATTATCGGTGCCTACAAAAAGGGCAGGGTGCTGGGGCTTACTGCAGTCATCGTTGCCTATGTTGCCGGACTCTCAATTCTCGTATCAGTCACATCGGCTCTTCTCCTGATTCTGGCTGCCATGGCGATAGGCTACCTTGCAACCAATCGCCGCCTTGTAAAAAAAATCACCGGGCGTTGAATCCCTTCATACTTCTGTGGAATGTGCCCATGGCCCCCCCCATATAAAACACTATAAATTTTAGAAAAACAAATGCATTAAGACATGAGCCTCCTTCCGAAGAAGAATCTGTTCAGTGCAATTGATTCGATCCTGCCGAGCAGGCATCTTAATAAATTCCGTAAATTCATTTTTTTTGAACCATTTATGGGAAACGATATCGCAAACCGGGGCAGGTTCTCTCACTACGGCTGTTCAGATCGCAAGGAGTTTACAAAGATCTTAAAGAAAATCCGGTCTGAAACCGAACTATTGCTGGAGGACATCGAGGCATATCATATCTATATGGCAGTGAAACGGACGCAGAAAGTACCCGGTGATATTGCGGAAGTCGGTGTGTTCAAAGGCGGTTCGGCAAAGATCATCTGTGCAGCAAAGGGCGACAAATCTCTTCACCTCTTTGACACCTTTGAAGGATTGCCAAAAGTGGAAGATATCGATATGGTCTGGCCGTTTTATGAAGGCAAGTTTGCTGCATCATACGACTCGGTAAAAGACTACCTCAAAGGCAACAGCAATGTGTTTTTCTATAAAGGGATCTTCCCCGGCACATCAGATCCGGTGAAGGATAAGACCTTTTCTATGGTGAATCTCGATGTTGACACGTACGAGAGCTCAAAGATGTGCCTTGAGTTCTTCTACTCCCGGATGACACCGGGAGGCGTCATCCTGTCCCACGATTATGTCACTGCGCCCGGTGTAAAAAAGGCATTTGATGACTTTTTTGAAGATAAGCGGGAACCGGTCCTCGAAACTGCAGGCTCGCAGTGCCTTGTGGTGAAAGTGTGAAAAAAGGGCTCTTTAGTAATCCTTGTTTTTTCAATAAAAGACAAAATACCTATTGACGGAGGGGACAAAAACCTGTCCCCCCGGACCGCCCCTGCGCTGAGGGATAGTGCCGTATTACCTGTTCGGGGATTATCGTATTTTTGGTGGAGCCACAGTGGCAGGGGGGTGAAACCCCCCGTGAGCGTTCGGGTTTTTGAGGATTTTTACAGAGCCTTTCTCTCCTTTCCGTTGCGCACTGTGCTGTTTTGTGAGATCAGATCAGTCTTTGACGATCAGGATGCCAAAGAGAATCAGCATGAGTCCCATACAGACGACTGTAATACCAATCAGCCCTTTTACTGCAATTATGACTTCGGGAAGGAATGCCCAGATTGCATAGCCACCAATTGCACACAGAACAATTCCTATGAGTAACGTAACGACGCCTTTCTTATCCATAATATCACCTCGATGATACCATGTTTTTGAACCTGACAATACAAGGGTACCCGATATCACTGCACGTGATTATCCAGATCCTTTTTGCCTGAGCGTCTTCCACGGGTAGGGAAGCACGCACATCAGGAGGATGGCGGCAGCAATCGGGATGGGAATCGTACCGAGCGCTGCAGCAAGCGAGTAATGGTCGGCGATGATACCGTTGACGGCGACCCCGAGACCCCCAAACCCGATCGCAAGCCCGAGCATGATGCCGGACGCGAGCCCCACGTTCCCGGGAAGGAGTTCATGGGACATGGCGACTGCGACGGCAAAGGTGGACCAGAGGAAGAACCCGAAGAGGAGCAGGCCAATGATCGACAGGATTCCGCTGCTCAGGAGGAAGAGGCAGAACGGGGGGATAGAGAGCACAAGCCCGAAGATCATGAACTCTTTTCTGCCGTACCGGTCCGAGAAATGCCCCCCGGCAACCTGCCCGGCTACACCGGCCAGCAGCATCAGGGTGACGATCATGCCCGCCATAACAAGGTCATATCCCTGGGAAACAAGGTACATCGGCAGGAAGGTGATGGCGGCAAAGATCGCCCATGCCCTGAGGATCGAAGCGATCATCAGGATGATGAACGGCTTTTTTGACGTGACCGCATGTTCAGTATCAAGACGTTCGGTCTTCGGAACGCAGGCTCTTGTGATCCCCCCGGGCAGGATATACTTTAAGGCAAATGCCATGACGATTGCCGGCAGGACTAAAAGGAGGAGCCCGGGCAGTCCCAGCCACCAGACAAGGCCCCCGGCAAGTACCGGGCCGATCGCGTAGCCGAGATTTCCCCCGACTACGAAGTACGACGTGAGCCTGCCCCGGTTCTCACTGGTGCAGAGTCTGCTCACCATGCTGAGCGCTGCCGGGTGGAAACATGCATGCCCGAGTGCAGCGATCACGGCTAAGAGCATGATGAGGTAATAGTTCTGGGCTACGCCCATCAGCCCGACAAATACCGCAGAGATGAGCAGGCTGATGCTGATGTTGACCGTAAGGCCTTTTGTGTCGGAGAGCCAGCCGAGCACCGGCTGGGTGAACGATGACGTGACATTGTAGGCTGTGATCAGGAGACCTGCGGTAAAATACGAGTACCCATTGTTTGCGATCAGCAGGGGTAGTATCGCAGGCAGCACCGGCATGTAGATGTCGGTGACCATGTGTGCAGCGGCAAGTCCGGTGATGGTCTTGGTTGCGCTGCGGGGCGGGGTTATTGTTTCCGTATCAGTCGTAGGATCTCGACCTCGAACTCCAGTGCGTCACGGGTGTGAAAGGCAAAGGTGCGCCTGATTGCAAACGCACTGCCGACCTGTTCGGCAACTTCGGCCCGTTTACGGATGAAGGCTTTTACAAATGGGGTGGAACCCGCATTAAAGATACTGTACACCACCGGTGCGGTGGTGATGGCGAGGTCGATGAACGGGCGATCGGCATGGACCTTCTGTGCCCCGAAGGGAGGATTCATGATCACGGTATCGCAGCTGCCAATCTTATCCGGCAGTGTTGCGTCCTGAATATCTGCGACGATGAACTCCACCTCTGCACCAAGGAGGGCAGCGTTCTCCTGAGCCACAACCACGGCATTGGGATCTTTTTCCACGCCTTTTACCGAACCAGCGCCAAGGAGTGCAGCGCCAATAGCCAGTACCCCGGTACCGCTCCCGAGATCGCAGACGTTTTTCCCCTCGATATCACCTTTCATGAGAGCGTGGTAGAGCAGGCGGGCGGCCAGCGGAGCGGGGGTCATGTATTGTTCGAGCGAAGGCCGGGGTTTGGCATACCCTGCCGCCTTCTGGAGTGTCATCTCGAGGTGTTTCAGTTTCATACGATCTCGTCAATTGCATACTCGTCCCATGTCCGCACACCGCAGAGAATCTCGAACTCCTGCGGGGAGAGGACGGGTGCGGGAAAGCGTACCTGGTCATCGTAAGCGAGACGGGGGCAGGCGGTGTTCACATAGCAGGCAAACCCGAGATTGAGCAGTTCGTCCGGGCTTACCTCCCGCATCGTGACGATCACTGCTTTTTTGGAGAGTACTGAAAGGCGTTCTGCAAGTGCCATCCGCTCCTGCCCACTCTTGGCACTCACGATGATTCCGATACTTTCTGCTTCCCGTGCTTTTTCCATCACCGCGAAACGCCGGCGCAGGAGTGCATCGCCGCTCACATCCTGTGCAATGCCGGTCAGCGGATCAAGCGCGATCACCCGTGCTCCCGTGGAAAGGGCAATACCGATCGGGTGAAATACGCCCGTGCCGACAAAGAGGATTTCGGGAGCATGGGTAGCCCGGGCTGCGGCAAAACTGCACCCGAGCACCTGTCCCCTGTTGGGTGCCCGTACTCCCCCATCTGCCACCCGCACATCGATCCCGTTCTCCCGCAGGAACGATTCCATACCGGGAATACAGTGGATGTGCTGCACGGTGGTGACGAGCCCCACGGTCTTCTCTTTCAGGAGGGGGAGTGCGTTTGCCAGCACGGCGATATCAAATCCGACCGGGTACGGCTCGAAGACCACATTCTCCCGAACATCTACCGGGGTGTGTCCGATATGCACGAGGACGTCGGCGTGAGAAAGGGTATCGAGGGCGAGATCACAGGCACCATAACACGGATCGCCGCTGATGATCACCTCAAAACCGGCCTCCATGAGCTGAGTGGCATACTCCGCTGCCCGCCTTTTGAGTCCTGCGGGAAACTGGAGGGCAAGCTTGTGTGCCCCCCGTGTACGTAACCGTTCCACCAGATCAGAGATATCGTTCAACCACACGCACCTTTTCGTCAACCTCGATCTTTACCAGTGACTTGTAGGGCCTTCCGATATCCGGATCACCACGCTGGATCGCAATGCAGACATCGACGACTTCAGCGCCTGCGATCTCCAGTGCCTTTAAGAGCGCTTTCATGGTGCCTCCCGTGCTGACCACATCATCGATGATCACGACACGGTCACCCTTATAGACACCGTTGAGATACAATTCGCCTTTCGAGTAGCCGGTTGTCTGGTGGACAGGGACCTCATGCGGTAACTTGTATTCCCGCTTGCGCATAACGGTCATCGGGATGTCGGTCATGGTCGAGAGTACCGAGCCGATGTGGATTCCCATCGCTTCCACGGTCACGATCTTGTCCACGTTGTTTAAGTCCAGCATTTTGATCATAGCAGTGCAGACCTCGCGGAGGAGTGCGGGTTCAACGATCGGTACCCCATCGGTGATCGGGTGGATGAAATAGTTATACTCCCCCCGTTTCACCATGGGGCAGGTTTCTAAGGATTCTACCAGTCTGTCAAGCATGCAGTTCACCAATATCGGTTAAAAATGCCTCAATGCGATCGCCGTGCACGTGGGGCATGCAGACGATCCGCAGGTGTCCCGGCCGGGTCCATGAGACTTTCCACGGTGAGGGGATATCTTCTTTTGTTGCAATAAATGCTGCAACATTCACGTCAGGAGTTGCCGCCCGCGAAAAACCAAACGTTTCCATACCTGCGATCAGGCGCCGGGTGTTTTTCATGCACCCTGATACGATCGCCCGCATCCCCTCAACCCCGAGATAGTCAAGTACCGCAAGCGCCCCGGCAACCGGTGCTCCCGGGC
>Ga0315281_10009556_pt1 | contig 13450 bp, 13 predicted proteins | sample YL17G07_0_MG_FD_204540 | JGI IMG/M metagenome (GOLD analysis project Ga0315281, IMG submission 204540) | Sediment microbial communities from Yellowstone Lake, YNP, Wyoming, USA - YL17G07_0 | ecosystem: Environmental > Aquatic > Freshwater > Lake > Sediment | place: USA: Wyoming | collected...
GGCCAGACTGCGAAGGCGGAAGGGCGACCACGACGGGCCGCCGAACGGTGACCCGGGCGGGAGCTGAGCGCGCCGACGGTGGCGTGGGAACCGCGAGGCCATCGGCCGGCGTGGAACGGGCGGCGGCACCCGCCCGACGGCACGTGAACGACGAGCGGGGCGACGACGGGCGGACAAACGACGAGGCATGGGCGAGGGGGTTAGAAGAAATACCTTCGATTCTCGGACGGACACAGACCCGATCCGCGATCAGAAGGGCAGATCACTCGGCGCACGCGGGTCGGGCGGATGGAGGCGGGCGAGCATGGCCGCGCGAAGGCGGTCGGCGAGCACGGCGGGTGTGAACGGCAGCGCGTCCGGTTTCGTGAGTTGAATGCGCCGAGCTTTGTACCGCTTGGTGCGCAGCGACCAGAGACAGGCCCCGGTCGGCAAATGCGCGAGGTCTTGCGTGAACGCTTTGAGTTCTTCCACCGGCGTGAGCAGCGGGTCGTCGAGCCGGTCCGTGGGGCGAATCGCCGCCCGAAAGACGGAGCCCAATGGTTCGAACAGATCGGGCGCCAGCGTTTTCGCTTCGCTGAACGGGAGTCGAAAAAAATATTGGCGCTCGGTGTTGCCCAACAGGTGCGGGCGAAACCGGGGCGGAAAGAGGGACAAACTCTGCGCGGCGAGCGTCACGTAGACCCGGTATTTTCGGGCGGCGACGAGCAGGTCCTCCAAGCCACTGTCCATATCGGCGAGATTGTGGGCTTCGTCCAGCAGGATCGAATAGGGCGTGCGGGTCTCGGGCGGTTGACGGCCCCGCCGGAGCGCGGCCAGCTCCAACACATTGACGAGCAGGCGGCCCAGGATGTCCGCCGTGGGCCCGAGGTGCCCTTTGGCGAGGTTGACGAGGAGGAGCGTCCCGTCGTCGATCACGCGCATGAGATCGAAGGTGGAGGTGGGCACGCCGAGAAAGCGTTGCACCGCGAGCGACCCCAGGAAGGGATCGAGTTTGTTCAAGACGGCACTGACATATTGCTGCTCGCGGGGTCCGAACCGCCCGAAGTACGCCCGCGTCTCGGGCCGCACGGTGGCGAGAAGCCGACGCCGGAGGGCGGGCAGCAGGAGGAATTGTCGGAGATCGACGAGCGTCGCGGGCAGGGTCGATTCGAGACAGGCTCGGAGCGTCCAGGAGATCACTTCGTGGACTTTGATCCCCCAACTCCACGAGGCGAGCCGCTCGTCGGCGTAGAGCCGTTTGAGCACGCCGACCAAACAGTCGACTTGTCGGCCCGCATCGACATCGGGCCATGGTGTCAGCGGATTCCAGCCCGGGAGGCAGTCCGGCTGCGTGAAATCGAGATACACCACCGGGCGGCGGACGTTTGCGTGGAGTACCCACGCGGCGACGCGAGTGAACAGATCGCCGTGGAGGTCGAGGAGCGCGAAGCCCTGGCGCGTGCCGAGATGCAACCGTGCCAGGGTTTCCAGTAGCGACGACTTGCCGCTCCCGGTGCCGCCCAGGAGGACCGCGTGATGACGCAAATCTTCCGGCAGGAGAAAGATATCGACTGGCGCCTCGGCCGCCGGGGTGCGGTAGGTGCCGAAGGCGTGCCCGACACCCCGCCGTTTCTGTTGATCGGCGAGAAACCCGTCATGAGCGAGCCAAAACGCCGCCCAGCCGCGACGAGCGGAGGTGCGCGAGGTATGAAAAGTGAGCGGAATCTGGGTCATGGCAGGCGGGTGAGGAACCAGTGAAGGGCGACGAGGCCTGCGGCGAGCATCATGAGCCCGGCGAGGGCGCGCGGACGGGAGCGAGGCCACCGGCCCCGTTCGCGCTGCGTGAGCACCCAGCGTTGGACGTGGGTGAGCGGCTCCGGATCGCGGACGACGAGCCCGCCGTCGCGAGGATGCGTGGCCACGAGGCCAAAGAGCCGCAGCCACAGAAGATTCCACCACACGCCGATCCGACTCCAGAGATCGAGCGTGACCGCGAGATTCCCGAACGAGATGGACGCCGGACCGGGCGTCGCGGGCTCGCGGGCGAGGAGGGCGAGATACAACAGAAAAGGAGTCGGGCCGAGGCGCGGGAGCACATGGAGCATCCAAGCGGTCGGCAGATCAAGGATGAACGTCGAGGTGACGTCGAGCGTCGCGGAAGGCGGCGAGACCGGGACGAACTCGATCACCATCGTGTCGCCTCGAGGCCCCGGTTGCGGATGGTAGACGAGCAATCCGTGCCGAGACAGGCGGTGGAGCTGGCGGCGGAGGGTCCAACGGCCCGCCCGTACGATCCACGCAAGTTCGTCGAGGGTCACAAGGCCGACCGTCGCGGTCGGATGGCGGGCCGTGCGTTGCCGAATCGCCTTGAGCGTGAGGAGGAGCAGGGCCGCACGCCGTCCCACTCGCGGCACGAGCGCAAAGAACGCGGCGAGGTCGGTGGGCACGACGGTGAGACCGTCGGGCACGGCGGTGCGGGGACGAAGGAAGTGGACGCGGGCGGGCGCAACGAAGGCATCGAGCATACGGGGGTGGGGTGAAGGAAACGAGGGCACACGACCGAGACACGCCTGGGGGCGGAGTGCCAGCCCGTGCGTCAGGGCCGGACCGTGTCGTGAAGGACCAGCACTTCCACGGCTGAGGTCAGCAACGTGCGCAGGGCGTCATCGAGGCTCGGCAAGTCGCGCTGTAAACTGGTGACCACTACCGGAAGCCGGATGGCCAGGCGTTGGCGGAGACTCTCGAGGATGGTCGGCGACGCGCGATCGAGCCGCTCGAACAAGACGAGTTGCGCGGCGAGGAGCGCGTGGGGATCGGTCGGCGTCTCGTTCGGGAGGACACGCACGAACGTGCGCAGATCACGTTCGCCTCCGGCGACGAGATACCGGACGGCCGCCGCGAGCCGACCTGGGTCGGGACTGACGCACCAGAGCCCCCGGCCTTCGAGATGTTCATAGGCGAAGTGGGCCAGGTACGTGCGGAGCGTGGCTTGCGCGGGGGATGAGAGGGTATCGAGGAGTACGGCATCGGTCGGGGTGTCTTGGATCGCCTCGGGAAATTCCACCGTCAGGTAGTGCTCGAGGAGTTGACGAATCCTGGGGTCACCGGGCGACTGACGCAGAATGCGCGAGAGCGCGAGCGTCGTGAGGATCACGCGGCCGGCGCGGGCTTCAAAATACCACTTCGGTTTAAAGCCGAGCCGCTGGCTGATCTCGGCGAGCGACCAGCCCTTGGCGCGAGCGCGGAGTTCGAGTTCGTGAAGAAGTAAGGGTTTCATAGGACAAAGGGTCAAGGAACATGAGTCACTCTGCGGGCAACCCACCCTTTTGACCAGCCGGCCACGATCACTCGCCAGCGCGGCTGACCCGAGCGTCGCGTCTGTACGCCGGCGTGCGTCCCGAATCGGTCAGGCGCGCTGGCACTGGGGGCGGTGTGTCTCGATTTGAGGGGCCGCCGGACGGTACAGTGAGGGGGACGACCACCAGCTCAGGCCACCCAGCCGGCCAGGGACGAAGTCGGTCGTCGCTCACCGCGCACTCCTTGTCCTCGTCCCAATGCCTTCCAACCCTTCGGCCCCTGTCTCCGCTACAGAGGACACCCTCGAGGACAGCCACCGAGACACCCCCACGCGTGCTCGTCGCCCACGCGGCGTGGGACGGAGCGAAGTGCCCCCGCTGCCCCGCGATCAAGCGATGGTCAGACTGGTCGCCCGACATCGACTGCTTGCGCTTCGCCAGATTGAAACGAGTCTCTTTGCCGGACGGGATCCTTCCGCAGCACGGCGCCGAGTTCGCCGCTTGGCCGACCAAGGGTGGCTCGTCCGCTGGCAGGCGCCCGTCGTCCTCGGGGGGCGGCCGGGCTATGTAGCGCCCACGCCGCGTGCCTGGGCGTGGGCGGCGGCGGAGTTCGAACGCGAAAGCGCCGGGAGGCCGTGGGCGCAGCTGGTCCGCACGATGCTGCCGACCTGGACGCGCCACCCCCTCACGTTGCCACGCGATCGCGTCCCGTCGTTTCTCGCCCACCAACGCGAGGTCAATACGCTGCTGCTGGCCTGGCAACGACAGGATGTGACGCCGATTGCGTGGGCCTCGAGCTGGGATCGACCGTTTCCCTCGATCCTCGACGACCTCGTCTGGCCGCAGCCGGACTATGTCCTCGTGCTCGACACCCCGACCGGCGCCCAATTGATTCTGGGCGAACACGACCGCAGTCATGAATCGCTGGCCTCGTTTACGCGATCCAAAGTCGATCGGTACCTCGCCTTGGCCGCATCGCCAGACCTCGCCGAGGCGGTCCTCGGTTTCCGGACGTTCACGGTTTGGGTCAGCGTGTGTGATCCGCAGCGGAGCCGACCGGACCGCCGGCTGGCGCGATTGGCCGAGCTCGCGCGGTTCCAAGGAGGCGGCGATCTTTTCCAGTTCGCGCTGGCCGGAGTGGCGGCTTCGCAGCCGGACCCGCAGGTGTGGTGTTCGGCCTGGGAGATTCCGCCCCTGTCGGAGAGGGAGGAGGCCGACGAAGCGATCGACCACGGTGACGAAACAGAACCAACGCAACATAACGGAGAAGGGAAGGAAAACGAAGGAATCCCTTCATTGTAGCAATTCTCTCCATCATTCACCACCGCTCAATGGTGGCGAACCTGTTGTTAGGCACGCTCGAGACGGCCTCGCTTCGGTTGGAAACACCTCTGCCAGCAGCCAGGCCGGCTGACCGCGAAACACACAGTGGCGGCGGAGAGAAGCGCCCATCGAGTCAGCCGCGCTGGGGATCGAGTCTCTGAGGCTGGTCGATCGTCGCGCAACATGGTGCACTGATCGCGTTTCCTCTGTTGCGATTGCCTGCCCTTTAACAACTCGGCCTCCTGTCCCGTGCGCGAGTAGATCGCTCGGGACGCTCCGACGCGGCCGCGAGGCCATGCGTGGTCTCACCGCCGCCCCCCTTCCTCCACGTTGGGGGTTACCGACGTGTACCACGGTGGTGCTGGCGGTCGCGACCGAGCGTCCCTTCCGGATGCCCGCCCAACACTCGACAGGAGAATACGCTATGAATATCTTGACCATTGGCGGGAAGCCCTATGCCGCCATCAACGGCAAGGACTTTGCCGTTCTGCGCTGGTTCGACATTGGCCGGACCGGCCCGATTTTTTGTCAGGTCGCCGGCCGCACCCCGCTCCACAAAGAAGATTTGCCGACCGACGATTGGAAACTCGTCACCAGTGGCACAGGCACCACCCGTGTGTGGACCGCGTGGCGTTCTCCCTGGTTTGACGCCAAATTGGACACGCGCCGTCGCCTCGCCTTCCTCGGTGCCTCGACAAGCGGCTCGGTGTTTCTCGCCTTCCGGTATCTCACCACACGCTACGGACTCCTGGCCGATGAGATCACGCTGACTCATCGGGCCACCGTGCTGCTTGTGTCCTGGGAGGCACCCTTTCTCTACGCCGTCAATCGCGTCGCCGATCGGGGACTCACCAAAGACGACCTGATCATCCTGGATCTCGACTGCCTCGACGATGCGGCCTCAGCGGCGGCACTGCTCGGGCTCATGCCTCCCCAAGAGGCAGAGCCGTCACCTGACACTGATGACTAACCGCTCAACCTCACAAGGAGCCAACGATGGGCTACGAATCACAGGTCGGTCTCGTGCTGACGAATCTTCAAGACGCCAAATTGCGCACGGCCCTGGCCCGCGTGCCAGACAAGACCCTGCAGGCGGAGATCATCCGGCTCCTCGATGTCGAGGCGACGCGGTTTCAAAGCCGGAACCAGCAACAGTTGTATTTCTGGACGTGGTGTAAGTGGTATCCCGACGACCCGGGCATTCGCTGGTTGGAAGAACAGCTGGAAGAATGCGAACCCGAGGCGTACTTATACGCCCGGATGGGCGAGAAGATCGGCGACTACCAGCGCGACGGCACCCTCGATGACGACTTCGGCGTCCGGTCCGTGCAGTTTCTGACGTTCATCCCCACCGATGCGCCCAACGGCCTGTCCGCGTTGGACGCATTGCTCGCGGCAGCCCGCCAGCTCGTCGCCGCATATGCGAACGGCAAGGACTCCCACTCCATCGAGTGGGAGGATCTCGATGCCGCCCATCGCCTGGCACTCGTCGCCGTCCGCGCCCTCCAGTAACTCTTTCAATTTCCCGATTTCTCACGCCTTCATGTCGGGGCGACCTGTCGCTCCTCCCTTATTCAAAAAGGAGTCGTTCATGTCCGCAGAACCTGTCCCGCTCGGCGCCGCCTATGCGGGCCGAGACGCGAATGTGGCCCTCTCATTTCGGGCCTTCAACAAATCCAAACATGCGCAATATTTCACGCCGGTCTGGCTGGCCGATCTGCTGTTCGAGTGTCTGCAGCCGTTCTGTCCACAGGACAGGCTCGCGGGCGTATCGGTCCTCGATCCGAACTGTGGCTCAGGCCGGCTGCTCGCTCCGTGGCACGCCGCTGGGGCCACGGTCCTCGGGATTGAACTCGATGCCCTCGCGGCGACACACGCAGCCACCGCGCTGGGGCCGACCCAGGTGCGGATCGGCGATCTGCTCGACTACCGCGATTTGCTCTCAAACTTCTCGCTCGTCGTGACCAATCCGCCCTATGGAATTTTCTGGACTCCGCCTGACTCACACGAAGCGTGGACTTGCAAGACGTCCGGCGGATTGCTGGAGAGTCAAGCCGCCACGCTCGAAATCTGTGCCCGCGCGCTCACGGAGGACGGCTGGCTCGTCGCCATTCTTCCCACTTCCACCTTCACCAACGCCAAGGACACGACGCTCCGCAATCTGCTGTATGCCGTATTCGAGGGGCTCCTGCAGATCACACTGCCCCACGTCTTCTCTCCGGAGTATGGCATCTCCGTCGAAGTGGATCTGCTCGTCGCCCGCAGAACGTATCGGGACCCCGGCCAGGCGTGGCGGCCCCGTCGTCTCGTGGCCACCCCCGACACGCTCGACACCACCATTCGTCAAGGGTTTCGCGCGCTCCTCAAGACCCACGACGAACGACTCCCACCGTCCACCCCGCCGCATGTGCCCGTTCTCTCGCGGTTGGTGCCGGTCACGTCGTCTACAACGGTCCGGCTCACGCCGAAAGGTGTGTCCGGGGCCGCCGATGTCCAGGGTCTGCTTGCGTTTCTCGACGCCACCGTGACCGCGTTCGATCCGATTCGCGGCATTGAACACGGCCTGGTGAGCGCCATCCTCTCTCCGGCGTCGCTCGTGACCCTCGGCCCCACGGCCGCCACCACGACGCTCGCGCGTCTCGGCTTTGTTCCCACGCTCACGCCCCAGGATGCGGCGCGCCTGACCACGCGCCAGTCGTACTTCGCTCGCCTCAGCACCCCGGTCCTGCCGCCTCGGCCCCATCAACGCCTGGCCTATCTTGAAGAACGGCCTTATGTCGCCCACGCCACCGTCACCGACGATGGCATGCCGCTGTTCACCAAAGGCCAAGCCTATCTGCTCCGCCCGTCGTGGGTCCGCCATCGCGAAGTCGCGAAGGTGGAAACCGTCTATGATGAATCACTCAAAAAGGATGTCGAAGTCACCACCTCGGTGGATCGTGGCTTTCTCGCCTTTCGGATTGTCACGGACAGTGGTCTCCGCGAGTTCCGGGAGATTCGTGTCGATGATGTCCGGCTCCTCACGGATGGCTTTGCGCTCCCCGAGGTGCCCGATCTCGCCGTCGTCGTCCCGAACGATGTGGCCCGACTCCGACGGCGGGTCGCGACACTCTGTCCCTTTCTGTTTCCGTTCCAACAAGAAGACGTCGCCCGACTCGCGATCAAACCCTTTGGGTATCTCGGCTATGAACAAGGTGGCGGCAAAACCGTCACGGCGGCCGCGTGGGCCGTCGTGCGCGGGTTTCACCGCGTCCTCGTCGTGTGTCCCTCCGGCCTCGTCGATAACTGGCTCCATGAATTGTCCACCTTCGGCTTCACGGCCGAGCGTCTCACGTCCCATACGAGCGTGAACGCGCTCCAAGCCGCCAAACGGGCCAAACTCAAATCCACCTCCACCACGTTTTATGTCACCAGCTACGAGTTCCTCGCCCTCACCGGCCCCCGCCGGTACGATCTCTGGATCTGCCGGGTCTTCCGGAAAGATGGCGAGATTGGCCACGAGATCCAAACGATGGCGCCCTCGTGTCCCACCTGTGCCCGCGCGTACGCCGACGTCGTCACGACCTGTCCCTCGTGTAATGCGACAGACGGGTGGACCGGCGGCACCTGTCACGCCTGTGGTTATCAGGCATGGACCGTCACGGGTGATGCCCATCAGTGGCCCGGCTACAAACGCCTCAAGAAGTTGTTCGGCGCCGTGCTGCTCGACGAAGCCCAGCTGGCCAAGTCGAAAAACACGCGTCGGGGGCGCGCGGTCCGAGCGTTCCGGCCGAAAGGCCGGCTCGTCCTCACCGGCACGCTCATGAAGGGCTATCCCATCGACGTGTTTTGGAACGTCGCTTGGCTGCTCGGCTTCGATACCCCGCTGTTTCCCTATCCGTACCGGGGGGGCGCCAAACGCTTTCTCGACGAATTTGGCACCTATCAGTTTGTGTCCCGCCAATTCGAAGAGACCCTCCATGAAGGACGCGCCAAGCTTCTCCCGGAAGTCTCCAACCTCAACCGGTTTTGGCGCCTGCTGGGCGCCTTTACCATCCGCCGCAAGAAGGACGACATCTATGCCCTGCCCGAAAAACGTCGCACGATCTATGTCCTCCCGCTCGATCCGGATCATCGGACCCTCTACACCGACTATGAGGAGTGGGCCACCAAGGAAATCCAAAAGGCCCTCCGCCAGAATCCCGGCAGTCCCAATATGGGCGCGATCTCCAATGCGCTCTGGAAACTCCGGTACGCGGCGACCTGTCCGGTCGCCGTGGATATTCTCACCCGGGGCCGGCTCTCGTCGGAGAGTTGGAACAAGCTCGAGAAGATTCGCACCCTCGTCACCGCGGCGCTCGCCAAAGGCGAAAAAGTGCTCGTCTACTCCGCGCTCCGCACCATGGTGGCCGCGATCGTGCGTCACCTTCGTGCCGCCGGCCTCGGCGTCCTCCCGATTACCGCCGACGTCCCCACGTCTCAACGGTTTGCCCTGATTCAAGACTTTTCCACCAGTGCCACCGTGTCCGTGCTGGTCGCGGGTCTCAACTGCTTGAACCGCGGCTTCACGATCACGGCGGCCAATCACGTCATTCTCGTCGATCTCGAATACTCGCCCGAGGCGACCGATCAAGCAGAAGACCGGGTCCATCGGCCCGGCCAGATGAAAATCGTCGAAATCAGTTATCTCCTCTCGAAGGACACGATCGACGGGATCATGCACGAGATCTTGCTCCAAAAGGCCGAAGCCATTCGGCACGCCATGGATGGCCGCGCTCGGTTTACCGACGTGGCCGAGTTGTTGAAAACCGTGACCGGTGATGTGCAACTCGAAATTGCGAAACGCATCGCCTTTCTGCCTCCGCTGTCGTCCGCTGGGCCGGTGCATCTGCCTCACTCGTATGCACTTGCCGGAGTTGTTGCACCGGATGTGACTTCACCGGTTCCGCTCGCTCCGTTTTTACCCGCGGCCTCTCTCCATCATGGAAGCTTCCTTCCCGTGGATCTGGAGGCGGAGGCCGATCGCCGTCGCCTCTGGGAGGCGCTCGCGGCTGCGCGTCGAGCGGCCCGAGCCGCGCTGCGGCGGCCAAGTGTCGTCCTCGTCGGGCAGTCCTCGTTGTTCGACTGACCGTCGCGTCGCCCACATTTTTCCGGTCCCCCGTGCTCTTCCACGCGCTCGCACGTTGGCGAATTCCCTGACGCGGGCCTCTCTCAACTTGCGGGAGGCAGACGGCGAAATAACCCGTCGCCTGCCCCCCGCATTCTCTCTTCCGTGCGACTCCCGTCGCAGAAAGGATGGTCCGCCATGCGGGCCGTTAGACGCTTCACGATTGACCGCCGCACGTGGCTTTGCGGCGAAGGCACGTCTCCATCGAGGCTCCTCCGCCGCTCGGATGGCAAAGCCTGTGTCCTCGGGTGGTATTTGCGCGCCTGTGGCGTCCCCGACGTCCTCATGGCCGACGTGGCCTGTCCGACGCGGCTGCCGCTTGATGCCGTGCCGGCGTGGATCCGCAACGGCACCGATGTCAGCTGTGTCTCCCACGCCGCGGCGCTCCTGATGAGCATCAACGACGACGACACGCTGGACGACGCGACGCGCGAAGGCGCGTTGACGCAGTTGGCGGCGCGGCGCGGTCTGTCCGTGACGTTCGTCGATGGGCCGCCCGTTCGTCGCGTCACACCACGGAAGTAGTTCTCCCTCGTTCTGCCATCTCATTCACCACAAAACCCATCATCACCCGTCACTTCGTAACCCTCTCACCATATGGAGGTTCCATGAATTTCCCTGCTGGCATTCCACTCCCGATGATCGATTCCGATTTTCTCCCGAAAGGGGACACGGCCGACGCGCCGCCCGACGTTTGGCTCGAAGCCATCGTCCGGATTCGCGACGTGCCGCATCACTGCGAGGCCATCGCCGTCCGCCTCACCCCCGACGGAGGCCACGAAGCCTTGAGCCCGGGCCTCCAAGAGCGCCTGACGGGCGGTTGTCCCCATGCCACGCTGATGCGGTGGGCCACCGTCCCGATTGGCACCCGCGAGTACGTCCTCTTCATCACGCCCTTCCCCGCGTAACGCGAAATTCCATCTGCTGGTCCCTGCGCGGGATTGTCTCGTGCCGGGTCTGTGGTCCGTCCCTCGGGTCGCTTCGCGCGGCCCCTCATCCTGCTCGGGGCGAGGCCCGCTGTCGGCCGTGCCCTGTGGCTGACATCGAAAGGAGGCTCTCATGATTCCGTTGACGGCCTTTGCCGTGCGGCGCCCCACGTGGCTCCGCGGTGAAGGCGGCATCGACTCCCGGCTGCTGCGCGTGTCCGACGGCCGACAATGTTGCCTTGGCCAGTACCTCACCGCCTGCGGCGTTCCCCATGACGCCCTGGCGGAGGTCTCCAGCCCGGGCGAGGTCGCCGGACCCGACGTCCCGGCCTGGTTGCTGAATCCCGACGGCCGCGACTCGGTGCTCGCCGAAGTGCTCATGGAAGTCAACGATGACCACGAGCTCTCCGAGGTCGCGCGCGAATCGACGCTCACCGCCCGGTTTGCGCAGGCGGGGATCACCGTCAGGTTTGTCGGCCGGCGACCGCGTCGTCCGTAACGTCCCTGTTTCTTCTCTGTCCAGGCGCGGGATCGTCCCGCGTCTGGACGGCTGTTTGTTCCCCGAGTCGCCTCACATGACTCACGTTCCTCACACAAGGAGATGCCCCATGTCTGCTGTCGCTCTCTCTTCTGCGCCGTTGTTGCACGCTCACCACGAGTGGATGACCCGCCCCGCGGATGAGCGCTTCACCTCGCTCGACGCTCTCAAGCGAGCCGTCACGGCCCGTGCCGACTCCGCCGATACGATTGATGTCACACCTGATCAGCTCTGGATCACGCCCGAGCGTGTCGAATTGGTCACCCCGCATGGCACCGCCACGCCGACCCATTGGGCGTTCGGGCAACTCACCGGCCAGCTCGGGATTCCGTCCCCGTATCTGCGGACGCTCCCGCCCGCGCTCGCCTCAGCCTGCCTGACCCACGGGTTGGCTACGCATCGGGAACAGGCGTGGCGCTTACTGATTCACGCGGACGCCTCGGAGGTCGATGGATTCCCCATGCTCCGAGCGATCACGTCTCCGATGTATGGCCGGATCTGGGATCGGGACGTGGTGACCTTTGTCGAACACCTCGTGGACCAGACGGGGGGCCGGTTTTTCAATCCCAAGGATTGGTCCGGCACGCCGTCCGGCTTGTACGCCTCGGATCGCGATGTCTTCTTGTTCTTCATCGATGGCGGCTCCGTCGTCGAGGGAGGCGGGGATCGCGATCAACTCCACCGCGGATTCTTTGTCTGGAACTCCGAGGTGGGGGCTGCGACCTTCGGGATCGCGGTGTTCTTGTTTCGCGCCGTCTGTGGCAACCACATTGTCTGGGGCCCCACCGAGTATCAGGAAGTGCGCATTCGGCATTCCTCCCGGGCTCCGGAACGCTTTCTCTCCGAAGCCGCCCCCTTGCTCACCCGCTGCATGACCGCGAGTGCCGAACCCATCGAGGCCCAGGTTCGGCGGGCCAAGCGGCTCGAACTGCCGATCGCGCTGGAGGACCGCCTCGACTGGCTCGAAACCCGCGGCCTTACCCGCCCCGAAGCCCGGGCCGGCGTCGTACGCGCCGACGAAGAAGAGGGCCAGAGCATCACGCTCTGGAATCTCGTCAACGGCGTGTCCGCCGTCGCCCGCACCCTGCCCCATCTCGACGCCAAAGTGGCGCTCGAACGCAAGGCCGGGGCGCTCCTCGCCTACGCGGCGTAAGCCGTTTCCACGCGGCACGTTCCTCTGGTCCGCCTCGTCTGGGGACGCTCTTCAGACGAGGCGGCGTGTCTTTCACCCCTTCACCTTCAAGAAAGGATGGTCCTATGCTCCACGCGGCTACGCTGACCGCGCCGCTCACTTTGCCGCTCACGCTCGAGGATTTCGAGCCGATCGGCGACCGGCTGAATGCCAATCTCGATCCCTTCGTCTGGCTCTCCGCCGAGATCTCGCTCGTCGGTCAACGCCACCGCTTCGACGCGATTGCCGTGGTCGACGATGACGACGGCTTCCAACACGCCGAAGCGGCCGACCTCGACGCGATGCTCGATGCCTTCGCCACAGCCAGCGGCGTCCATGGCCCTTTCACCACCGTGCGACTCGGGGCTCGGGACTATGTCCTGACCATCACGCCCTTCGGGGCCTGATCCGCGTGGTTCCGGCGTCCCGAGTACCGTGGCCGCCGCGCTCCCGCTCATTCGCCGTCTTTCCCTCCCAGTCATTCTCCAGAAGGAACGTCCATGTCCATTGTCTTTGTCCCTCACCCGGCACCCGGCCCTGCCGTTTCGTCTCCGGACCCACCACGCTGCGACGGGTGCAACCGACGTCTGAATCCCGTTGAAGCGCTCTCGTGGTCCGTCTGTTTGTCCTGTACACGATCGCGGCATCGGGCCGTCTTCACCCGACGCTGTGCCTGTGGGCGGAAACGCCGCCCCGGTCCGGTCTGCACGATCGGGTCTCGTTCGTGGGTGCCCTGTCGCCGGTGCCTGAGTTCGATTCGCCAATTGTCGTAAGTCTCTTCTCTCACGGCTGGTGACGGGAGATCGGGGAATCGTCCCGATCGTCCTCGCTGCCGGCCCCTTCCTCTCTGGCCCGTCGCGTAATGCGGCGACGGGCCTCTTCTCCTTCCCAGGCGAGTCCCCGGTACTGCCGGGGCTCGCCTTTTTTCTTGATTCTTTCCGTCACCCTCAACCCCAGGAGAACTTCTCATGGCTTTCTTCGATCTCGCCCGGCTCCCGGAATGGGGGCGTACGGGCGGTCTCAGTGCTCCGCAAAAAATGCCCGCGTTTGCCTACGGCCTCCCGGTCACCG
>Ga0315281_10009557_pt1 | contig 13450 bp, 10 predicted proteins | sample YL17G07_0_MG_FD_204540 | JGI IMG/M metagenome (GOLD analysis project Ga0315281, IMG submission 204540) | Sediment microbial communities from Yellowstone Lake, YNP, Wyoming, USA - YL17G07_0 | ecosystem: Environmental > Aquatic > Freshwater > Lake > Sediment | place: USA: Wyoming | collected...
TGCGTACCAGGGCGCGGCGTAGAACGATCCCTTGCTGGGCACTGTCGTGCCGAAGCACATGCCGTCGATCGTTTCCGGCGCGATGCCGCGCTCGCTCAGGGCACGCGCTGCGAGGGAGGCCGCGAAGGGAATCGGCGGTTGCGTGGCAAAACTTCCTTGCCACGCGCAGAACGGCGAGCTCCAGTACGCGCCGTACGGAATCCAGACATTCTTGAACTGCATCGTCTCCTCCTCGGGGGGTGCCGCCGCTACTCTCGCTTGGACGCGCCGCGCTTGGACGCGCCGCGCTTGGCGGTGGCGCGTGGTGACACGTGTCGGATCCTTTTCTTCCGGCGCACACCGTTGAGCACGAGATCGAGCATTTCCTCACCGATCTTGTCGATGCTCCCGTGCCGCGACGCGCCGTACCACATGAAAATCCAGTTGAGCATGCCGAAGATGTAGAGCGCCGTGTGCCTGCTGGCGCGCGACTCGGGATGGGCACCGGCGGGCTCGCCCATCAAGTCCGCGAGGACGCGCGTCATCAGGCGGTAATACCGGCGACGGAGTTCTTCCGTGGTGCGATACCGCTTGCCCCGCAGCGACTCGATCTCGTATGTGCAGACCTTCAGCTCGTTCGGATGGCTCGTGAAGAACGCCAGGTGTCCAACCACAAGGCGCCTGAGACGCTCTTCCGGCGTACCGGGCATGTTGGCGATCTCCTGCTGCCTCGACAGCAATGACGCGAACGTGCTGAACTGGATCTTGTACAGCAGTTCCTCTTTGCTTTCGGCGTAGTGATACAGGCCGGCGAGACTCACGCCCATCGCCCGACTGAGATCCCGCATGGACGTGGCCTCGAACCCGCGCTCGGCGATGAGCGCGGCGGCCGCGGCGAGGAGCACGTCGAGCTTTCGCTGCGTCGCGGCGCGCGTTCCGCGGCGCATTTGGGTCACGGGCGCGGTCATCGCAATGTTGGCTGCCGTCATGCCGCGCGCTCCGGGTGGCTCATGGCGTGGACTCATAGGCGGGCACCGGCTCCAGCGACACGTGGGAAACCTGTGCCGCCTCCTGATCGCGCAGTCGTGACAGACCGCGAAGCACTTTCGCCGGCGTGATCGGGAGCTCGGTGACGCGAACGCCGCATGCATTGTAGACGGCATTCGCGATCGCTCCGATCACCGGCACGAGCGAGCCCTCCCCGATTTCCTTCGCGCCGAACGGACCGCGCGGCTCATAGCTCTCGGCTGCTATGCTGTCGACGTGCGGCGCGTCGTTGATGGTCGGAATCAGATAGTCGTGCAGGTTCGGGTTGACGAGTCGCCCGTCCGGACCCGTGATGGTGTCTTCCATCAGCGCTTCGCCGATGCCCATGACCACGGAGCCCTCCACCTGCCCGTGAAACGTGAGCGGATTGATCACGGTGCCGGCGTCGCTCACGTCGGTGACGCGATCGACCGTCACGAATCCCGTCTCGAGGTCTACCGTGACTTCGGCGACGACCGTCGAGAAGCTGTACGCGGGTGACGTGCCCACTGTGCTGCCCTTGAAGTCGCCGCCCAGGTCGGTGGGCGGAGTGTACGAGCCCACGCCCACCACGGGTCCGTTCTTCGCAAACGCCACTCGTGCCGCAGCAGCCCAGTCCATGCCCAGGTCGGTGCGCTCCCGTGAGGCGATGCGGCCATCGCGCGCGGTGAGGGTTGCCGCGTCACACCCGAGCTCGCCCGCCGCGACCGCCAGGAGCTGCTCTTTGACGCGCAGTGCCGCCTCGCGCACGGCGTGTCCACCCATGAGCGTGACCCGGCTCGAATACGATCCCAGATCGAGCGGGCTCAGTACCGTGTCGCACTCCGCCAGCCACACACGGTCGTAGGGAACGCCGAGTTCTTCGGCCGCCATCTGCACGAGCACCGTGTCCGAGCCTTGGCCGATGTCGGCGGCGGCGATGTGCAGCGACACCGCCGAGCCATCCTCGTGCACGCGAACGAGCGCGTTGGAATGCGGGAAGCTGGACCGGTAGATGGGGTACCCGGCGCCGGAAACAAAACCGCCGCACCCCACACCGATGCCTTGGCCCTGCGGCAGCCGACCGCGCTTCCGCTTCCAGCCGGATGTCTCGCGCGCTCGCTCCAACGTCTGCGTGAATTCGCACGAGGAGATGTCGAGCGCGTTGCACGTCCGCGTGTTGGGCGTCATCGCATTTCGCAGGCGGATCTCGATCGGGTCCAGGCCCAGGTCCTCGGCGATCATGTCCAACAGCGACTCAAATGCGAAGCGCGGTTGGGGGACGCCATGACCGCGGAACGCACCTGATGCCGGCAGATTCGTATAGACCCTGAGCCCTTCGTATCGGTAGTTCGGGATCTTGTACAGCACGGGCAGCATCGAGCCCGCGTAGTACGCGGTGATGACGCCGAAGGACGTGTACGCACCCCCGTCGAGCACAACGCGTTGTTGTACCGCGGTGATGGTCCCGTCGCGTTTGACGCCGATCTTGAGATCGATCGACTGCTTGTGGCGGCCGCGGAAGTGCCGAAACATCTCCTCGCGGGTGTACTCCATGCGCACCGGCCGACCCGTGAGTCGCGCGAGAATGGCGGAGCAGAACTCCAGCGGCGTCGCTTCCGCCTTCGCCCCAAAGCCACCGCCGACGGCGGGCTTGATCACGCGGATGTCGCCCATCGGCAGTCCGAGAGTTCGCGACAACGAACGGTGGAGATAGTGTGGCGTCTGAGTGGACGACCACATCGTGAGACGATTCCCGTGCGGCTCCCAGCGAGCGAGTGCGGCGTGCGGCTCGATGGGCGCCTGATACGTCCGGTTGCCGATGAAGCGTTGTTCGCGCACGAGGTCGGCCCCGGCAAACCCGGCGTCGACATCGCCAAAGTGCCAGTCGACGCGCGTGTTCACGTTGTTGGCGTAGCGCGCTCGTTCGGGATGGATGAGTGGTGCGCCGGGCGCCAGGGCAGCCTCAGCGTCGAACACGGCCGGCAACTCCTCGATATCCAGTTCAATGAGCGCCAGTGCGCGCTCTGCCGTTTCCTCGTCCACGGCCGCGACTGCGGCAATTTCGTCACCCACATATCGCACGCGGTCCTTCGCCAGGATTTGTTCGTCTTCCCGAGCGGGGCTCACGCCGTACCAGGTGTCCGGCACATCCGCGCCGGTGATCACCGCGAGCACGCCGGGGAGCGCGCGTGCCTTGGTGGCGTCCACGCGCCTCACGAGACCATGTGCCACCGGGCTTCCGAGGATCTTCCCAACCAGTGTTCCCGGCAACCGAACGTCCGCGGTATACGTCGCCCGTCCGGTGGCTTTGTCCGGACCGTCGTACCGCGGGACGCCGTGGCCCACCACCGCGTGGTCGCGCGCTTGATCCCGTTCGTCGCCGGCGTGAGGTCGGGTGTCGAGGGGCGCGTTCGCGAACGTGTGCCAGCCCTCCACGGCGCGGATCATGCGCTGATAGGTGGCACAGCGGCACAGATTGCCGCTGAGCGCCTCGCGAATCTCGTCGCGCGTGGGCCGCGGACTGCGATCGATGAGCGCCTTGGACGCCATCAGTGCGCCGGACGTGCAGAACCCGCACTGAATCGCGCCGTGCTTGACGAACGCTTTCTGCAGCGGATGCAGATCGCTTCCACTCGCGAGCCCCTCCACCGTGTCGACGCGCCCGCCGTCCGTTTCGACCACAAGCGTCAGGCAGGCGGCGGCCGGCTCGCCGTCGATCTGCACGGTGCATGCACCGCAATCGCCGGTGCCGCATCCACGTTTGGTGCCCGTCAGTTCCAGATGATCGCGGAGCACCGTGAGCAGCGTTGTGTTCGGGCGAACGGCGACCGCCTGTGGCTGCCCGTTGACTGTGAGATGCACCAGCCGTTCGCCGCTCACGACTCTACTCCCCGCGTGAGTGCGCGACTGGTAGCGCGTTCGAACGCCCTGCGCGCCAGCACCTCGACGATGTCGCGTCGGAACTCCGCAGAGCCGCGAACGTCGCTGATCGGCCCAGCCGCCAGGACGCATGCAGCCGCGGCGAGTGCGAACAGCGCCGCTGTTGGCGCTCTGCCGCGCAGGAGCGACGCCAGATCGGGCACCAACAGCGGTGTGGCCGCGACCGCGCCGAGTGCGACGGCCGCGTCCACAATGCGCCCGTTCTCCAACTGTACGCGCGCAGCCACCGAGGCAACGGCGAGCGCCAGTCCCTTGCGGAGGCCAAAGCGCTCGAAGCTCGTGCCACTGGCGCGTGGCAGTCGCGGAATCCTCACCTCCACCAGCAACTCGCCGGGCAACAGAATCGTTTGCCGTGCGCCTACAAAGAAGTCACACGCAGGCACGTCGCGCACGCCGTCGCTGGACGCGATTCGCAGCGTCGCATTGCCGACCAGCGCGGCGGGGGGCAGATCCGCGCACGATACGGCCCGACAAAAATTGCCGCCGACCGTGGCGCGGCTGCGGATGGTGGGACTGCCCAGTGCGCGCGCGGCTTCGGCAAGCGCCGGCAACCGTTGCTCCACCGCCGTGGACCGGGCGAGATCCGCGACGGTTACCAGGCTGCCGATGCGAAGCACGTCGCCATCCGCCGAAATGCCCCGCAACTCCTGCAGTCCGCGGAGCGAGATCAGTTCGGGAGCGGTCTCGCGTCCCCTGCGGTAGTCCGGGAGCAGTTCCGTGCCGCCGGCAAGAAAAACACCGCTCGCGCCCAGGCGACGGCCGAGGATGCTGGCGTCGCGCACGCTGGTGGGCTGGTGGTAGCGGAGGTCAATCATTGCTGCGCAACCGCGGCGGCGGCTCTCCACGCAACGTGTTGTCCGAGCTTGCGGTACCGAAATTGGCCCCAGATCGCGGCGCCCAGTGCGCCTGCGAAGATGGCGTCCTCACCCGTCATGACCTCACGCGACAGCCCGTCGACCGCCGCCTTTCTTTCCAGCGCGTCGCGCAATGCACCCATCATGCCCACGTCGCAGGCCAGCCCGCCGGTGACGAACACCGGGCCGTCGAATTCGAGGGACCGGAGCAGCCGGGCGAACCGCTCGGCCATGCTCTCGTGTACGCCTCGCAGGATGTCGGCCGTTGAGATGCCGCGGGACACCATGTTGATGACGTCCGTTTCGGCGAGTACCGCACAAATCGAACTGACCTTCTCCGGACTCGTCGACGTGAGCGACAACGGCCCAATCTCCTCGTGGGACACGCCGAGGTAGCGCGCGATGTTCTCGAGAAACTGGCCGGAGCCCGACGCACACTGGCTTGTCATCTTGTAGTCGAGCACGCGTCCGTGCGCGTCCATGGCCAGCGCGCGGGTATGCAGCGCGCCAACGTCGAGCACCGCGCGTGAGCGGGGCTCGAAATGCAGGGCGCCGCGCGCGTGCGTCGTCATGCCGTAGAAGTGGCCGGTGGCGAAGGGCACGTCGGTCGCTTCGCCCGTGGTCGCGACGTAGTGGATTTCCTCCACGCCTGACGCGGTGACCGCCTCGTGAAAGACTTCGTCCACCACGGTGGCGATCTCGCGCCGCCGGATGCGCGACGAGGCTTTCGCGAGCACCGGGTCGGATGCGTCGGGGTCACCCGCCGGGCGCATGAGAATGACTTTGACGGCGCCGCTGCCAACATCGATCCCCGCAGTGACGAGCATCAGCTCACCATCCTTGCTGCGAAGAGGGCCGCGCCCAACGCGCCGGTGTAGATGCTGTCGGCGGAGATGTTGATCGTGCGCGCGCCGTAGTTCTCCTCCACCAGGCCCCGGATCGCGCTCACGGCGGCTGCGTTCTTTGCCACGCCACCGGTGAACGTGAATTCGTCGGCGACGCCGCCCGAGCGCGCCAGGAGACTCATCGCGCGCAGCACGATCGCCCGGTGCAGGCCGGCAAGAATGTCCTCCCGCTTCTGGCCCAGCGAGAGCAGTTCACGCAACTCAGCGCCCGCGAACACGGTGCACGTGGAGTTGATCTTTACGGCGTGTGTCGACTGCTCGGCGAGCGGTCCGAGCTCATGCAATCCGAGGTTCATCTCGTCGGCGATATAGCCGAGATAACGGCCGCATCCGGCGGCACACCGGTCGTTCATCTGGAAACTCGTAACGATCCCGTCCGAGTCGACCTGGATTGCTTTCGTGTCCTGGCCGCCGATGTCGAGCACGGTGCGTGTGGCGGGAAACAGCGCGTGCGCGCCCAGCCCGTGGCACAGGATTTCAGAGCGAATCTGCTCTTTGGGGAAGGGCAGTCGCGCCCGGCCGTAGCCCGTGCCAACGGTGAACGCCGGTGTGAGATCGGTGTTCACCGCGACCTCGACGGCGGTGGCAAGAGCGGCCGGGCTCCCGATGCGCTTCAGCGCGTCATCGATGTGGTCGCGAAAATCCAGATCGAGCGGCTCGTTCTCCACCCGGATGATGCACTTGTCGTACAACCCCACAAGGCGATCGAACGTTGTGCCGTCTCCGGAGGGTCCCCCGCGACCAACCTGCCCGGCCAGTCGCATGAACGCCGAGCCTGCGGAATCGCGGAAGAAGTCGGAGCGCAGGACCGGCGGTTGCTTGAGCCGAAGTTCCTCCTCCGCGACGATTGCCGCACAGATCCCGTCCACGGCCCGACGATACGCCGCGCGCGTCGCCGGCTGCGTGGAGCGCTCCACTTCGTCCAGCATCAATTCCTGAAGACGCCGCAGCTGATGCAGGAGCTGCTCGAGAACGAAGGCGCGCCGCAGGCGCTGCACCGCGCTCGCATCCACGACGCCTGCCGCCTGCTGCTGAATCAGACCGAACCGCGCATTGATGAAGGCCTCCGTGCGCGCGACGGTGGTGGCCAAATCGTAGTTCGAGCGCGAGTTCGTGATGCCGCGCCCGAGAATCGTGGCGTGCTCGTCGAGAACGACGGCCTTCGTGGTGGTCGACCCGAGGTCGATGCCCACCACGCAGCTCATGCGACCGCCGCCGCGTGTGCGCTGGGCGCGCCAGCGCCGCGCCGCCGGCTATCGAGCATCTGGAAGTAGCTCTCGAGGCGATTCTTGATGTTGGCGTGCGAGAAGTACCGGGGATCCACGAGGTCACTCTCGATGAACGCCCCCGGCACGCCGGTGCGTTTCTCCACTTCGCGGAGAATCATGAGCTGGCCGGCCGAGAAGGAATTGCATGACTTGATCGAGTTGATCACGAAGCCGTCCGCCTCATAGTCGCGGATGTAGTTCGAGATCATGTCGATGCGCGACGGCAGGTTGAGATTCGTATAGCAACCGCTGCAGTAGTCCGCGAGCGTGCCCAGGGGATCGGCGGGGTTGTGCCGAAAGCCGAAGTCGTAGGTGCCGCCCACTTTCGTGTATGTGGATGCGACGACGACCGCCTTCTCGTCGGTGAACATTTTCCAGAAGTCGCGGAAGTGAGTCCAGCTCGGCGGGCCCTCCACCACGAGCCGGTACCGCTGCTCATCCAGCGACCCGTCTGGCACGATCGGGCCGAGCCCTGCGGCGGCGCGCTCCTCCACCTCTTCTCGCAACGCGCGATAGTACTCGACGCCTTCTTCCGTACCACGGAACGCGCTGAAGATCGGGCCCACGTAGTACACAGTTCCGAAGTACCCGTCGATCGGGCTGGGCCGTTGCTTGGCGGACTGGAGCACGGCGACCAGATCATCCTCCGCGCGGGCCGACAGCGTGAGGTGGTGACGCAGGCGCTCCTCGTCGTACTTGCGTCCCGTCGCGAGCTCCAGGGCGGGGATCACCTGCTCCTTGAGCTGCTTGATCATGTACGCGCGATGCTCCGGCTCGAGCGCGCCATCGCCCTGATACGGCACGTGAAAGAACACCGCCGGACAATCGTACTCCTCGCGCAGCAGCTCGAACCACTTCATGAAGGTGTAGCAGCCCGTGTACGACAGCAGCAGCAGATCGGGCTTGGGCAGTTTCGTGCCGGCCGGGCTGATGTTGCCCGCCTTCACCATGCCCAGATCACATTTCACGTAGGCGCACACATCCTCGGAGTGGCCCGCGCGCTCAGCTTCGGCGATGAAGTCGCCCGAGATCTTCCGCATGCCGGCCTGCAGCGCGTTGATCTCGGGGAGCACCGGGAGCGCGCCAAAGGAGCGGATCAGCTCCGTGAGGTTGCCGGGAACGAACGTGTACACGACGGGCTCGTGGTTGGCCGGCGCCTGTTCGAGGCGGTCGAAGTGCCGGGCAATCATCTCCTTCTGAAGCACCATCGAACGATCTTTCAGCACCTCTTTCTGTGTCATCAGGCGGCTCCTGCACTCCAGAGTTTGAGAGAGTCGGCGAAGGTGCCGGCCTGCTCACGGAACTGCTGAAACTGCCCGCTGTTCTCCGAGTACTTGAAGGCGATGCAGGGCAAGCCGGCGGCTTCGGCGCCGCGGCGAAGCATCGGCTGGTCGAGCAGGGCGGGATCGCAAAAGCTCGCCGCGGCGAAAATGATGCCCTCGGCGCCGGAGGCATGGGCGTTGTCCTTCATCAGGCGGCTTTTGCGGAGCGAGTCGCCCTCGTACAACACAGACGTGCGCAGCTCCGTGTGCACCAGGGCATCGGCGAGCGCGTGCAGCGGGTCGTCCACGAGCGACACGTCGCTGGTGAGGAAGCGCGTGCCCAGCACGAAATCGTCATTCACGATGTAGCACCCCGCGCGCTCGATCGATTTGATGAGGCCGAGGGGCGGTGGTTCACAGAAAGCGCCTTCGATCACCACGCGGCTGTTGTCGCGCGGTCGGCGGGGGTCTGCCTCAACGGCCGCGAGGTAGCGCCGTGCCTGCGTCATGAATTCCTCCACCGGCACGACCTCGGCGGCGCGCAGCAGGAGATACAGCTCCTCGCTTGGCACATCCCAGGGCCGCCGCTGGCGCAGCGTGTACAGGTCGCGCACGAGGGAGCGCATGTCGTTGTACAGCGAGATCGATCGCCGCCATGCGTTATCGTCGGGCGCACGGCCAGACACCTTGATCAGGTCGCTCACCACGTGCCGGAGCTCGGACTCGAAGAAGCCCGCGGCCGACGCGGGGTCCGGCACCTGCGGTATTTCGATGTAGCGGACGTACACGTCGGGATACAGCAGCTTCCAGATACCGGACAGGTTCCGGATCACATCGCAGGTGGAGGGGAAGAGCACGGCCGACAACATCTTGAGCCGGCCGGACTCCGCGAGCTCGATGACGGAGCGGGGCAGGTGGCAGATATACGACTGGTAGAAGGCGTCACCGCGGATGATCTCGAGGCGATCGCCGCCCCCATGAATCCCAACGGGCAGGAAACCGCAGGCGTGGAGAATCTCGCGCGGCACATAGACCGGCAGGTAACCGGCCGCTTTGGCGCCCGGATGGTCGTCCAGCCACCGGCGCACCGAGGTCAAATCGAGATCCTCGTAGATCTCCCGCGCCCAGTCGACGACGGCAGCCCGCACACAACCTCCGGGGAAAACCTGCACCGTACGGGAAAACCCTATTTCGAACGAACGTTCGAACTAGCACAATGGCGTGGTCAAGAAACGAGTCAATCAGGTTTTCCACTACACGGGAGTCAGGCCATGAGCGTCCTGCTCAGGGACTTGGGGCTTGAACGGGTGGGTGTCGTGGGTTCGGGCCAGATCGGCCCGGACATCGCCCTTCACTTCGCCAAGTCGTTGGCGGATCAGGGGGTGGCCGTGACCGTCGTCGACCTGGCCCAGGACGCCCTCACCCGGGGTCGCGCCAAGCTGGAACAGAAGGTGGCCAAGGCCGTGGAGAGCGGCGCGTTCACGGCGGCAACCGCCGACGCGGTCCGCGGCGCGGTCACGTTCACGTCGGACTACGACGCGCTCCGGGGAGCCGGCATGGTCATTGAGGCCGCCACCGAGGACGTGACCGTAAAACGCCGCATCTTCGAGCGCCTCGAGGCGCTGTGCGCGCCCACAGCGATCCTGGCGTCGAATTCATCGCATATCGAGCCGGGGATCATCTTCGAGAACCTGAAGCTCCGGAACCGGGCGCTCGTGGTGCACTACTTCTTTCCGGCCGAACGAAATCCGCTCGTGGAGATCGTGCCGATTGCCGGGCCGTGCGGCACGGACGTGGCGCTGACGAACGCCCTCATGGCGTTCTACGAAGCGCTGGGGAAGATCCCGATTCTGTGCGGCAGCCGGTATGGGTACGCCGTGAACCCTGTGTTCGAGGGCCTCTTTCTCGCGGCCGCGCTCGCCGTCGAGGAGGGGCTGGGCACTACCAAGGAAGTGGACGCTGCCGCCCGTCGAGCCCTCAGGCTCGGTGTGGGCCCGTTTACCGCGATGAATCTCACCGGCGGCAATCCCATCACCAATCACGCCCTGGACGAGATGACCGCGTCCCTGGGCCGGTGGTTCCGGTCGCCGAAGAGCCTGAAGAATGCGCTCGCCGCCGGCACGCCGTGGGACGTACCCAAGCGCGACGAGCAGGTGGCGCTCACTCCGGAACGCGAACAGCGGATCGCCGATGCCATGACCGGGGCGTATTTCGGCATCAGCGGAGAGATCGTGGACAGCGGGATTGTCTCGCGCTCGGACCTCGAGTTGGCGGTGGAGGTGGGGCTCTCGGTTCGGGCGCCCTTCGCATTCATGAATGACATCGGGCTGCCGCGCGCCCTCGAACTCGTGCAGGCGTACGCGGCCACACACGATGGATTCCCGGTGCCGCGCTGCATTCAGGAGCACGCGCATGCCCGCCGATCATTTTCCGTGGATCACGTGCTGCGACGCGACGAGGGCAACGTGGCCATCCTCACGATCCGCAGGCCGCAAGTGCTCAACGCCCTCAACGACGACGTGTACGCGGAGCTCTTCCGCCGCTTCAGTGAGCTGCGGGGCGATCCGCGCATTGGCGCCGTGGTGCTGACGGGTTTTGGCACCAAGGCATTCGTCTCGGGTGCGGACGTCAATTTCCTTGCGCGCATTGCGACGCCTGCCGACGGAGTTGCCACCGCGGAACGGTCGAAGCTGGCGGGAAACCTCATAGAGAATCTCGGGAAGCCTGTCATCTGCGCCCTGAACGGATTCGCGCTGGGCGGCGGCAGCGAACTTGCTCTGTGCTGTTCGGCGCGCATTGCCCGCGCCGGAATGCCGCTCGCCATTGCGCAGCCGGAAGCCAACCTCGGCATCGTGCCCGGTGCCGGAGCAACGCAGCGACTACCGCGTCTCGTGGGAGTGGAGTTGGCCGCTTCGATGCTGCGCACCGGGCGCGCACTTTCCGGACGCGAAGCGGTGGAGTGCGGTGTGGTCCGCGCGGAAGTGGAGGGCGACCTGCTTTCGGCGGCGGTGTCTCTCGCGCGGGACGCGGCCAGCGGAAAGACTGTGTTGAAGCCTATCGATGCCGGTCCTCTCGCATCGGTGCCTGCGCTGCCATCGGCGGACTTGGGGCACCGCAGTCGCACTATCGACGCGCTCATGTGCCGTGCGATCACGGAGGGGTGTCAGCGTCCCCTGTCTGAAGGCTTGCGGTTCGAGTCCGAGATGTTCGGTTTGTGCTGCGCCACTGAGGACATGCGCATCGGAGTCCGAACGTTTCAGGAGAGCGGCCCACGAGCAAAGGCCGCGTTCGTGCATCGCTGACCCTCCAGCGGAGCACGTCATATCGCGGTGCCACGGCTGCTTGCCGTGGCGATTGGTTATGACGGTCTTGACCGCGTGCCGCAATGAATGCGACCTCGCCAAGCGCGCATCATTTACTACCGCCGCGTCCAGAACTCCTTTTCCCACCAGAGCGGCGGTACCGGCACCGTCGCCGCCACGGGCCGCGCATGGGCGAAGAGATCTTCCTGCACGTCAGGGTTCCGCAACTTCCAGATCACGCCGTCGGTGAAGAAGTGGTGGATGCCGATGAAGTAACTGATCAGAACGGGCGCGATACTGTCCGGCCCCGCGCCGAACACACCGGCCGCGACCGCTTGCGCCGGCCCGGGAACGAACAGGGTCACCAACAGCGAGACTCCCAACATCACGCCGCCGTATATGGCCATGTGTGTGATCGGACTGGCGCCAGCCGACGCGCGGCGTGCCCGGTTGATCTCTATGCGCGTCGGAAACTCCAGGTACTGAAGCGCGTGGGCGAATTGCACCAGGAACAGCCCCGCCAGCCCCCAACGGGCAATGGCCGCATACCACACGAAGATGGACGACCAGGCCACCACAACCAGGAACGCAGGCGCCTGGCCCGTGCGCATTTTCATGCGCACCAGTCCCGCGATGCCCATCAACGCCGCGAGATACGTGGCCCACGTCGCGATCTCGAACACCAGGGCGACCCGCTCCGGTTGCCGCAACGTCAGGTGCAGGAACCACGCGAGGTGCCAGCAGAGCAGGATCCGAAGGCCACCACGAATGAGCCAGTACTCCGTGCGGTCAAAGCGCGACCCGTTCAAATGCGTGAAGGCCACCATCATTCCCCACGTCTGACCTGTGTAGTGCCAAGCGAGATACCCGCTTGCCACGGCAAAAAAAACTGCGAGGCCGAACTTGGAGCCCGCCTGCGCCTCGACGAGCGCTCCGATGAGGCACACGAGCATGATCAGTGGCACCCAGATCGTGGCCCAGCTGTGCCTGAGGATCATGGCGCGGTCGCGGTAGACAATCCGGTACGACGCCATGAAGTGCGCGTAGTTCACCAGAATCTGGGCCCAAAGCACTCCGGCCCCGAACCCGATCATGCCGCCGAAGGTCAGGTCTACGCCGCTCACCAGGAGCGGGACGAGCACCAGAATGGAGAGCCCTCCCACGCAGAGAAAATCCGCGATCGGAGAGAGGATGGACGTGGAACGGGGCAGCACGCCCGCCCTCGCGTTGTTCTGCTCGCCTGAGATCATTGGCAGCTCGTCTCGGTTGGAGTCTCGGCTTGCGACTACCGCGCTCTGGCGCGGACGTCACTCATCAGATCGGCGATGGATGTTGTGCGAAAGAACGTTTGCAGCGAGTCGGACACTTCGCCCCAGCGCGCGTGCGCCGGACAGGGCTGCCCGTCGCCGCACCGGGTGCGTCCGAGGAGGCAGTGCCGCACGCCCACCGCGTCGAACGGCTCGGTAACCCGGGCCAGCGTGAGGCGCGCGGGAGGAATGGCGAGCTGAAACCCGCCGCGCGGTCCTCGAACCGAACGGAGTACGCCGGAGCGCGCGAGCAGGTGCAGCGTCTTGGAGAGGTAGTTCCGCGGAACCTCCATGGCGGTCGCGATGGGACCCACCCGCACCGGCGCGTCGGCACCGTGAGTCGCCACGTACACGACGGCGCGGATGGCATACTGCGACGTGCCGGAGATCCACATGGCTCAGGCGCGCGCCGGCCGTGCCCGTATGCTCGAAAGGGCAGGCAGCCCGACCGGTCTATTGTTCATGCGTACATGATAAATGCGGCCCGCCGAAGCACGCAAGCCTCGGGAAGGGGCGGCATGGGCACGCATCGCTACGGATTCGCACGGAGCAGCCGGAACGCTTTGCGATCGGCGTCGAACGTGACGAGCGTGACGCGCGCGGGCGTGAAGATCATGGTCGTGTC
>Ga0315281_10009558_pt1 | contig 13449 bp, 12 predicted proteins | sample YL17G07_0_MG_FD_204540 | JGI IMG/M metagenome (GOLD analysis project Ga0315281, IMG submission 204540) | Sediment microbial communities from Yellowstone Lake, YNP, Wyoming, USA - YL17G07_0 | ecosystem: Environmental > Aquatic > Freshwater > Lake > Sediment | place: USA: Wyoming | collected...
TCGCGGTGCAGCGCGTGGCGCCGGAGGAGATCTCCCAGTACGGCATTGTGGACCCCGTAGACGGATCCAACCCGGCGCGACTGCGGGGGCTGGTGGAGAAGCCGGCACCGGCGGATGCACCGTCGTCTTTGGGCGTGGTTGGTCGTTATGTAATGAGTCCAACTATCTTCAAACACATAGACCGCATCCTCCCGGGCAAGAACGGCGAACTCCAGATAACCGACGCCCTCGCCAGCCAGATCGCCGCGGGCGAGCCAGTCTGCGTCCTCGAATACGAAGGGACGCGGTACGATACGGGCCGGCCGCTCGGCTACCTGGTGGCGAACCTCGCGGCGGCCCTGCGCCGCGACGACCTTCGCGGGCCGCTGCGGGCGCACCTACAGACACTCCTTGAAGGCTCGCTGGCGAAATGAAACTGCTCGCTGTTGGCTATCCCCTCCCAAACGCCGCAATCGACAACTACAACGTGTTCAACGCGCCGAGCTACTTCGACTACGACGCCGTGCTCGTTGACCCGGCGAGCATCACCCGCGCGGCGGCGCAGTTGACCGAAGAGGGGATCGAGTTCGAAGCGTTCGACGGCCGTGTGGTCGTGAACGCGCCGGGCTCGGCGACGGTTGCTTCGGCGGCCGACCTGATCCGGCGGCGCGCCGACGAGACCCGGCGGCTGCTGGAGGCAGGCGGCGTGGTGCTTCTGATCGCCCGCCCGAATGCGGTGCAACCGGGAGTAGCCGGGTTCGAGGGCTGCGACCGGTACAGCTGGCTGCCCGCGCCATCGGGCATGGCCTGGGGCCCACCGTTCCTCCGGGCGGCCGAGGGACGGACGACACGGATTGTGGACGAAGAGCACCCCCTGGCGACGCTCTTCCGCGAGTTCCGCGGTCAGATCGCCTACCGGGCGATTTTCGATGAGCGACAGGCCGCGCTGCGGCAGGCCGGGAAGGTGCTGACGACGGGCGGCGCGGGGACGTGGACCGCGGTCGAGTTCTCCGTCCTGGGCGGGCGGGTAGTGTTCCTCCCGGCGTTCAGCGACTCGCTCGAACATGTCCGAAATGAGATTGCGCAGGGGATCGTCGACGCCGCGGCACGGCTGCTGACGACCGCCACCGGCGAATCGGCGCCGTATTGGAGCCGGACGCTGGCTGTGCCAGGCCTTGAACAACTCGAAGCTGAGCTGGAGGAGGCCGAGCTTTCGGTCACGGAGACGCAGGCGCGGCTGGAAGCGGTACGCGAGCGCGTCGATTCACTTGCGCGGCACCGGCGGCTGCTCTACGACGATAGCGTCCCGTTCGCGGCGGCCGTTGCGGATGCGCTGCGGCTGCTCGGCTTCGCCGTTACGAGCGCGCCGGGCGAGCCGATCGTCATCGGAGACGAGGGCGTGCAGGCGTTCGTGGAGACAGAAACCAGCCGCGAACAGGTGGTGGAGTGGCCCTACGTGCGGCTGCAGCGGCGGTTGGAAGAACACCTGTTGAAGCAGGGCGAGGCGAAGAAGGGCGTGGTCATCGTCAACGGGCATCGCGTGAGCCAGCCCGACGACCGCGGGCCGCAGTACACAGACGCCCTGCGGATAGCCTGTGAAAACTACCGCTACAGCCTGGTCTCGGCGCAGACGCTGTTCACGCTCGTGCAGCGAGCGCTCGGCGGGGCCGATGAAGCAACGCTGGGGGCGTTCCGCCGCCGGATCATGCGTCGCAACGGCGAACTCGAGATGGAAGCCGCGCTCGGTGACGCCGAAGAAGAGTCCGAAACCGGGCCGCTGTTCTAAACCGGGAGGGGTTGTTGTGGTACGCATCATCAAGCCGGCCGACCGGGACTCCAGCACCGCGCAGACGCCAGGGATGCGTCGCGAGGCCGCCATCTCCGAGCTGACGGCGGGGTCGGCGGGGCTGTGGATGGGGATCGCGGCGAACGAGCCGGGCGGCATCTCGGGGGCTCACCATCACGGCAAGAACGAATCGGGGATCTACATTCTCAAGGGCCGGCTGCGCTTTCGCTGGGGCGAGAAGCTCGAACACGAGGCCGTTGCGGAGCCTGGCGATTTCATCTTCGTGCCGCCGTTCGAGGTGCACCTGGAAGAGAACATGGACACGGAACACGAAGCGGAGTTCCTGCTCGCTCGCAACGGCCTTGAGGGCATCGTGGTGAACGTCCCAGACCCGCGCTGAGTGATGCGATCCGAGCCGTGACTGATAGGGAGCGGTCCTTGGCAACGTAACGCATGATCGGCCAATCCCACCAAGCGCTGCGCTGGGTCCGCCGGCATCCAGGCGACTCCCATCGCAAGTCCCGCCCAGTCCAAGGGCGCCGCGTGCAGTCACGGCGAGCGCTGGTTCGAATCACCGGACACCTGCCCTTGATCGATTGACGTCAATGCAGCGGACCGCTCCCTGTCAGTCGCGGCTCGGATTAGGTGCGTTCGGGCGAACTCAATCCAGGTCTGGCCCTTGCGCGTCTTCGGTATAGGTAACCGCCATCTCAACATCGCGCTCCGACCAGAGGTAGCGTGTGCTCCCGTGCCTTGTCCAAACGCGACCGCCAGCGGGAGTGAGTCCCGCGTCTCGGAGCCCCCTCGTCGCGAACGCCTTGAACGCCTCAAGCACCAACTCCGGCCGTCTCGCGGCGCTCACAACGGCATGCACATGGTTCGTCCGGACGTTTAGCGCGAGAAGGATCCAACGTCTCCGCTCAACGACGCTCCGGATCTCGCGATCAACCACGGCCCGCGATGGTGTGTCGAGGGTTGCAGTCGCCTCCGCCATACGTTGGCTCGCGGCATGCTGGCGACCAACGCTCGGCGGGACGAAGGGCGAACCCGGTGCGCGATGACGACGGTCGACCGTGCCGCGATCGTCGCCATGGAGGCGAGTGCCGTAGCAGGTCCACATAAGGAAATAGGCGAGGGGCCAGTTCGGATCGGCCGGGATTAGAGCTGAATCACTTGAGGCCATAGCAACGGACCGCTCCCTGTCAGTCGCGGCTCGGTTCGCCGACCGACTAGCCCGCTTCGGGGAAGGTCACGCAGGTGGTGGTGCTCTCGATGCCTTCGACGGCGCGGATGTGGCGGCTGATGACGCTCGGCACATCGGTGAGGGTCGGAACTTCGACGACGGCGACGATGTCGTAAGGGCCCATAACCTGGTACACCTCGGCGATGCCCTCGACGTTGCTCAGCTTCGTGAACACGTCAATGGTCTTTGCCGGGTCAACGACGATGAGGACGAACGCTTTGATGGACATCGGTCAGAATCCTTCAGTGGGCGGTTGCCCGGTGTAGCGAAACATTACCAGACCGACGTTTCCAGCGTGTATCGAAAATCACTCCTCGCGCAGACGGAGGACGGCCATGAACGCTTCCTGCGGGATTTCGACGTTACCGACGCGCTTCATGCGCTTCTTGCCTTCGGCCTGCTTTTCCAGCAGCTTCCGCTTCCGCGAGATGTCACCGCCATAGCACTTGGCCAGGACGTTCTTGCGCAGCGCGCGGATGGTCTCGCGAGCGATGATCCGGCCACCGACGGCCGCTTGCAGGGGAACATCGAACATCTGCCGGGGGATGAGGTGCTGGAGCTTCGAGACCAACAGCCGGCCTTCGCGGGCGGCGTTGGAGGAGTGCGTGATCAACGAGAGCGCGTCGACGGCGATCGCGTTGACCAGGACATCCACCTTCACCAGGTTCGCCGCGCGGTAGCCGGTGAGGTGGTAGTCGAGGCTGGCGTAGCCGCTGGTGGACCCCTTCAACGTGTCGTAGAAGTCGACCAGGATCTCGGCCATCGGGATTTCGTATTCGAGCATCACGCGCGCTTCGCCGGGGGCCATTTCGCTCTCCGGCTCGAGGTACTCCATCCGGGTGAACTGGCCGCGGCGGGTGGTTACGAGCTCCATGACCTGTCCGATGAAGCGGCTGGGCGTGATGACATCGATCTTCGCCCACGGTTCACGGATCTCTTCGATGCTCGATGGGTCGGGCAGGTCGGCGGGGTTGTCGACGAGGAGCGTCTTGCCTTGCGTCGTGAGGACTTCGTATTCGACGCTCGGCGCGGTGGTGAGAAGCGTTAACCCGTATTCGCGTTCGAGGCGCTCGCCCACGATCTCGAGGTGCAGCAGGCCGAGGAAGCCGCAACGAAAGCCGAAGCCAAGCGCGACCGATGACTCGGGCTCGTAGGCGAGCGAGGCGTCGTTAAGGCTGAGTTTCGAAAGCGCTTCGCGGAGCTCCTGGTACTGGTCGCTGTCCGTGGGGTAGATGCCGGCGAAAACCATCGGCTTGGCCTGGCGGTAGCCGGGGAGCGGCTCGGCGGCGGGGGCGGACTGGAGGGTGATGGTGTCGCCGACGCGGCAGTCGGCGACGTCCTTCAGGCCGGTGGCGACGTAGCCCACCTCGCCGCTACCCAGCTCGGGGAGGGCGCGCATCTGAGGTTGGAAGATGCCGTATTCGATCGGCTCGAAGACGACGCCGGTCTGCATCAGCCGTAGCGGCTGGCGCTGTTCGAACCGCCCGTTGAAGACGCGCACGTGCGCGACGACTCCCTTGTAGGCGTCGTACTTCGAATCGAAGATCAGGGCCTGGAGGGGAGCATCGTCCGAGCCCTTTGGCGGCGGGATGCGCTCAGCGATGGCGGCGAGGATCTCGTCGATACCGATGCCCTCCTTGGCGCTGGCGAAGATCACCTCGTCGCGAGAGAAGCCGATGACGCGCTCAAGCTCGGCGGCGACGCGCTCGGGCTCCGCGTGGGGGAGGTCGATCTTGTTCACCACGGGAATGAGCTTGAGTTCCTGGTTCATGGCCAGGTAGACGTTGGCGAGCGTCTGTGCCTCGATCCCTTGCGAGGCGTCAACTACCAGCAACGCGCCTTCGCAGGCAGCAAGGCTGCGTGAGACTTCGTAGGTGAAGTCCACGTGGCCGGGGGTATCGATCAGGTTGTACTCATACTCAGCGCCATCGGCGGCCTTGTAGGGCATCCGCGCTGCCGCGGCCTTGATCGTGATGCCCTTTTCGCGTTCCAGATCCATCGAATCGAGCAGCTGGGCGGACATATCGCGGTGCGCGACGGTGCCCGTCCGCTCGAGCAGCCTATCGGCCAGCGTCGACTTGCCATGGTCGATGTGGGCGATGATGCAGAAGTTTCGGATTCGGGCCTGGTCCACGGGTCAAGTGTAGGGCGGGGTGGGATTAGGGGGCGGGGATCCCGCTCAGAGGAGCTCGATGAACTCATCGACGCTCAGTCCAGACTTCCGTATCTGATCGCGCAAGAGTCCCGGCCCAAGCTCCCGGTGCTGTGGGATGGAGAGGGTCGTGACCGAGCCCGCTTGAACCATCACCACGTGGCTGCCGCGTTGCCGCGACACGCTCCAGCCGGCCTTCCCAAACGCGCGCACTACTTCCGCCCCAGAAACGCGAGGGAGCCTAGGCAATAGCCGGCACCTCGATCTCGCGGCTTTCGATCGTCAGCGGAAGCCCCTCCTCGCGCCGAACCTCCAGGCACAACTCAATGGCTTCGCGGATGTTGGCGAGCGCCTCTTCTTCCGTGCGGCCTTGTGTCGCACAGCCGGGGATTACGGGGCACTCAACGACGTACCAGCCGTCTTCGTCCGTATAGATGGTGATCGGGAGCTTCATCGAGCCTCCATCCAATTCGATCCACAATCAGTCTACTGGAACCGCTACGTCGTGCTGCCGACGTAGACCGTGTGGCCGGATTCGAGCGAGGGGTCCGCGGCGGCTTCGACGATAGCGCGGGCGAAGTCGTCGATGGTGGGGAGCCAGCCCACCTGGTCTCGACGGAGGTCGATGAGGCCCGGCACTTTGCGGTCCATAAGTTTTGGCGTCGTCGTGCCATCGATCAGGTCGCCGCTGACGACGACGAGGCTGACGCCGTGCCCGGCCAACTCAGGGATGCGCGCCCGGAGCGCCATTTCGCCGGCCTTCTTGCTGGCCGCCACCGGTTCGTAGATTTCGGGCACGGGCTGTTCGCCGTGGAAGTGGGCCAGGTGGCTTGTGACGAAGACGACGCGGCTGCCCTGGGGCATCAGGGGCAAGGCGTGGTCGAGCGCGCGCACCTGTGCGGTCTTGTTCAACTCCATGGCGTAGCTGGCGGGCATGTCCTTTTCGAGGCCACCGCTGGCGTTCAGCACCAGTACATCGAGCCTGCCGAAGAGCGCATCGACGGAGACGAACATCTCCGCGGTCTCGCGTTCGTTGGTGATGTCAGCCTTCACCGGGAAGGCGCGCGCACCGAGCCTGCGCACTTCGGCGGCGACCTCTTCGGCGCGTTTGAGCTTGTCGCGGTAGTTGATAGCGACGTGTGCCTTCGCGCTCCCAAACAGCACCGCCGTCCGCGCACCGACGCCGCGGGAGGCGCCGGTGACCAGCGCAACCTTCCCCGCGAGCCGCTTGAGGTTGTCGACCGATGGTTTCGTCATACGGGCATGTTAAGCGACGGGGCGGGACGGGCTAGTTCGAGGCGCCCAGCCTGAGCAGCCGCGAGAGCCCGGACTCGGGGCACCAGACGGCGCCCTCCGCGTCCATCAGCATCGTGCGGCAGCCGGCGAGGGCCGAGGGGATCGAAAACTCCTCGATGGTGCCCGTGGCAGGGTCGAGGCGGCCCAGCTTGTTTCCGTCGAACTCGCTGAACCAAACGCCCCCCGAGGGGTCAACGATGATGGCGTACGGCGCCGAACTCCCGGTTGGGATGTCGTACTCCTTGAATGTGTTCGCAGCGGGGTCGAAGCGCCCGATCTTGCCCGCGTGGAACTCGGTGAACCAGAGGATGCCCTGCTTATCGGCGGCGATCCGGCGCGCGCCCTGGCCGGGCGTCGGCGGTGTGAACTCGGTGACCGCGCCGGTCTTCGGGTCGACGCGGCCGATCTTGCCGCCGGTCAATTCGGCGAACCAGAACGAGCCATCGGGTGCGAGCGTGAGCCCATACGGCGTCGAGCGGCGCGTCGGTACGACGTATTCGGTGATCTTGCCGGTCGCGCGGTCGAGCATGCCGACCTTGTCTCCGCCCGATTCGGTGAACCAGACATTCGCATTGGCGTCGAACGCGATGGTGTGCGGGCCGCTGTTCGGGGTCGCGATAGGAAACTCGGTGAACTGGGCGGTGGCGGGGTCGAAGCGGGCGATCTTTCCGGCGTTGATCTCGGTGATCCAGACGAGACCGGTTGCATCGATACCGATACCGTGCGGACCGCCGTTGGCGGTGGGGATCGGGTATTCCTTGAAGGCGCGAGTCTTCGGGTCGTACACGCCGAGCTGATGGGCGTTGAGTTCGGTGAACCAGATCCGGCCATCGGCACCGACGGCGATGCTGTGAGGGACGGCCCCCGGGCGGGGGAGGGCGATCTCGGTGGCGATTCGTTTGGACGGCGACGGAGTGGCCGCGGGCGTGGTTTCGCCACGCCCGGTGGCGGTGCTGCTCGGGGCAGCATTGGCAGCGGACGTCGCCGGCGGAGGAGTCACGGGACCCGGCGCATCGTCATCGCCCGAGCAGGCAGCGAAGCTGAGCGCGGCCACGAGCGCAAGCACCAGGCGAAGCCGCATGTTCATCTCCTGGAGCGCCGTTCCATAGACGCAATCCATCGCCGAATCGAGAGCGCCAGCGGTTGGCCGCAGAGTCGAGCGTGCTAATCTGCGGCCATACTACCCGACCCACGAGGACACCAATGGCCCGCAAAAAGGTAACGATCATCGGCGCCGGTATGACCGGTGGCGCGATGGCCCAGCGACTTATCGAACGCGATATCTGCGATGTAGTGCTGCAGGACGACCCCCAATTCGCAGGGACGATGCACTTCGGCAAGGCGCTGGACGAATCGCAGGCGGCGGCCTGGGAAGGCTACAGCTCGCGAATCAGCGCCACCGACGGCTGGGCCGAAACGGCCAACAGCGATGTCATCGTCTGCACGGCCGGTGCGCCGCGGAAGCCCGGCATGAGTCGCGAAGAGCTGCTCAACGGCAACGCCGATATCGTCCGCGCGAAGATCACGGAAGCGGCGAAGCACAGCCCGAACGCGGTCATCATCATCTTCGCGAACCCGATGGACGCCATGTGCCACGTCGCCCTGAAGGCGAGCGGCTTCCCGAAGGCACGGGTGATTGGGCAGGGCGGCATGCTGGATAGCGCCCGCTACCGCTATTTTGTAGGGGATGCCCTGGGCGTCTCGCCGGTGGATGTCCACGGCTACGTAATTGGCGGTCACACCGACACGACGATGGTCCCGGTGGTCTCGCAGACGCGCATTGGCGGCGTGCCGCTGACCGACCTTCTGCCCGCGGCGAAGGTGCAGGAACTGGTGGCTCGTACCATGCGCGGTGGCGCGGAGATCGGCGAACTGTACAAGACCGGCAGCGCCTACTACGCACCGTCAGCCGCGACGATCGCGATGGTAGAGGCCATCCTGCTGGACCAGCGCCGGCTGATGCCCTGCTCGACGCTCCATACGGGCGAATATGGGATCAAAGACGTGTATTCAGGTACCGTTTGCCAGCTCGGCGAAGGCGGCATCCAGCGCACCTTCGAACTGCCCCTTACCGCCGAAGAGAAGACGAAGGTCATCGCCGCCGCGGACGCGACGAAGGAGCTGGTCAAGCTCATCACGGGGTAGGGCGCCTGTTCGCCCGAGACGCCTTCTACCTGTGCTCGCAAGCCCGCATATACTGAGCCGGTGACGAGCGCGCCTGTTTTGACCTCATACCTCGACGCGGCCATGCGGCAGGCGCATTACGAATTGATCGACGGTGGGACGACTGTATACGGAGAGGTCGTGCCTCTGCCCGGTGTCTATGCGACCGCCGCGACCGTAGAAGACTGCCGTTCGGAACTCCGCGAAGTCCTCGAAGAGTGGGTCCTGCTGGGCCTCTCGATGCAACATCCGATCCCGCCGGTTGACGGGATCGGCGTAGGAGCCGGTTAGCCCAACGCCGCGCGAAGCTGCTTCGCCGCCTCGCGGACGCGGCTAGGTGCTGTGCCGCCGGGTATGTCACGCTCGGCAAGGGCCGATTCGACGTCAATCGCGAGTACGTCGGCTTGGAAGAGCGGGCTGGCAGCCTTGTACACGCCCAGCGGTAGCGCGTTCAGTTCGCAGCGCCGCTGTTCGCACTCCCGCACGAGCGCTCCGACTACCGCGTGGGCATCGCGGAAGGGCAGACCCTTCTTCACCAGGTAATCCGCGACATCCGTTGCCAGGGAGAAGCTCTCACCCGCGGCGGTCCGCATGTGGTCGAGGTTGAAGCCGAGCGCGGGCAGCATCGCCGCGAAGATGGCGAGGGTGGGGATGACGACACCGGCCGCGTTCATCACAGCCAGCTTGTCCTCCTGCAGGTCGCGGTTGTAGGCGAGGGGCAGGCCCTTCACCGCCGTGAGGATGTTGATGAGTTCACCGTAGACGCGGCCGGTGCGGCCGCGGGCCAGTTCGGCAACGTCGGCGTTCTTTTTCTGCGGCATGATGCTGGAGCCGGTCGCGAAGCCATCGGGGAGGCGCACGAAGCCGAACTCCGCGCTCGCCCAGAGCACGACCTCTTCCGCCAGCCGCGAGAGATGCATCTGGGTGATCGCGCAGGCGGCGACGAACTCGACGACGTAGTCGCGGTCGGCGGTCGCATCGAGGCTGTTTCGCGTGACCGAGTCGAAGCCGAGTTCGAGCGCCACCATCTCCCGGTCGAGCGGGTACGGCGCACCGGCGAGCGCACCCGAGCCGAGGGGCATCCGGTTCGTGCGCTTGCGGCAGTCGTGGAAGCGGTCGCGGTCGCGGAGGAGCATTTCGCCGTACGCGAGGAGATGGTGTCCGAGCGTGACCGGCTGTGCTCGCTGGACGTGGGTGTAGCCGGGCATGGGGTCTGCGGCGTGTTTCTCTCCGAGGTCGCAGAGCACCCGCACGAACGCCCCGGTTGCTTCGATCGCTTCATCGCACGCCTGCCGCACAAGGAGGTGGTTCAGGAGCGCTACCTGGTCGTTGCGGGAGCGGGCGGTGTGCAGCCGTCCCGCCGCATCGCCGATCTTCTCGCGAAGCAGGACTTCGACGTGGGTGTGAATGTCTTCCAACTCGGGCCGCCACGTCACGACCCCGGCGCGGAAATCCGCGAGGACGCGGGCGAGGCCACCAACAATCGCGTCGGCATCCGCCTGGGGGATGATGCCTTGCTTGCCGAGCATCCGGGCGTGCGCCACCGACCCCGCGATGTCGTGTTCGTAGAGCGACTGATCAACGCCCGCGGTGTAGTCGCGGGTGAGGGCGTCCATGTCCCCTTCGAACCGGCCTCCCCAGGTCCGCTGTTCGCCGGCCATCAGGCAGCCTCCGCCAGTTCCGGGAGCGCCAGGAGTTCCGCTAGCTCACCGAAGGTGTAATCGGGCACCACACCCTCCGCATCGGGCGCGGACCGGCGCCATGCAGCGGCCATCCCGAGCGCCTGCGCACCGGCAATGTCCTCCACCAGCGAATTCCCGACCATGAGCGCCTGCGACGCCTTCAACTGGAGCGCCTCGAGGGCGAATTCAAATAGTGCTGGATGCGGCTTGAGGTAGCCAACTTCAACCGAGACCGCTTCCGCGTCCCAGCCGATGTCGAGGCCAGCGTCGCGGAGGTCAGCGCGGAAGCGCTCGCCGCCGATAGCGCGGTTGGTCACCACCGCCAGCCGGAACCCCCGGTCGCGGAGGGACGAGAGCACCGTCGCGGCATCATCGAACGCGGCTTTCCCACCTTCGATCCCGGAGACATAGATAGCCTCGAGGAGCGCACGCGCCTGCTCACGCGAGATATCGAGCCCGACCCTGGACACCGCCAGCCGGGAGATTTCGCCGTAGTCGGGCTCCACCCGGTCGGTGCTGCGCGCGGCGTGCATGGCGTCTTCCATCGCGTCCCATGCGGTGCGCGCAACCAGTGCCGAGTCGGAGTGACGCACGGCCAGTCCTTCGAGAAAGGTGGCAGCGCGCAGTCCGGCAAGCCGGCGGAACTCGTCAGGCGGCGGGGCCGCGCGGGAGTGCCAGAGCGTGTCGCCGATATCGAAAAGGATGGCTCGGAACGGCATGTGGCGGCAGGCGGGCGTGGGATTTCGAATCTGAGGAGCGCTTGGCCCGAAGATTCATCATGGCACGCGGCCCGTGTGGGGACAACGAAACGAGCCATTAACGGAGCCGCCGGCTGCCAGTTCGCCACCGCGCGGTACACTGGGACGATGCAGCTTCGGCCATCGCGGACGTTCATCGTTGAACCCGCCCTGCCACCCGTCCTGGAACCGTTACGGGAGATAGTGGCGAACCTCTACTGGGCCTGGAGCCCCGAGGCAATCGCGCTCTTCCAGCAGATGAGCCCCGAACTCTGGCAGGCATCGGGCCACAATCCGGTTCGGATGTTGCAACTGTTCCCGGCCGCGGACCTGCAACGCCTGGCCGATGACCCCTCAATCGCCTCACGCGTGCGGTTCGTGCATGACCAGCTTGAGAGCTACCTCGCGGAGCGGCCCGAACCCCTCGTCGAGGGCACCTCGCCGCGGAACTGCATCGCCTACTTCTCACTTGAATTCGCGCTCACGGCGAGCCTCCCGGTCTACTCGGGCGGACTCGGAGTGTTGGCCGGCGACCACCTGAAGTCGGCGAGCGACCTGGGGCTTCCGCTCGTGGGCGTGAGCCTGCTCTACCGGCAGGGGTACTTCCAACAGGTGCTCGCGCCCGACGGCTGGCAACGCGAGGAGTACCACGACATCGACCTGGCCGCCCAACCACTGCGCCAGGTGCGTGACGACGCGGGCAATCCGCTCACCGTGACCGTGCCAATGGCGGGGCGCGACGTGCGGGCAGCCATCTGGCGGCTGGAAGTCGGCCGGCTGCCGCTCTTCCTGCTCGATTCGGATGTCGAGGGCAACTCGACCGAGGACCGCGCCATCTGCGCGCGCGTGTACGGTGGGGACATCGAGACACGCATCGAGCAGGAGATGCTGCTCGGAATCGGTGGCGTGCGCGCGTTGCACGCGATGGACCTGCACCCCGCTGTCTGCCACATGAACGAAGGCCACTCGGCGCTGCTGGGAGTCGACCGGATCCGGATGTTGATGGAGGAGACCGGGCTCAGCTTCGCGGAGGCGCGGCTCCCGATCAGCGCGGCCACAGTCTTCACGACGCATACCGCGGTCGCTGCCGGGATCGACCTGTTCCCCGCGGACCTCGTGCGCAAGCACCTCGGCGCGTACTACACCGCGCTTGGACTCGACGACCACGCGTTCATGGGCCTGGGGCGGGCGAACGGCAACGACGGCGCCGAGCCGTTTTCTATGGCACTCCTCGGGCTGCGGCTGAGTGGCTACCGCAACGGCGTCTCGAAGCTCCACGGGGAAGTCTCGCGGCGGTTGTGGGAGGCGGCCTGGCCGAATCTGCCCCCCGAGCAGGTGCCGATCGGATCGATCACAAACGGCGTGCATCTGCCGACCTGGGTTTCGTACGAACTGGGCAACAGCTTCGACCGCACGGTCGGGCAGCACTGGCGCCAATCACCCTGCGATGCGGCGGCGTGGCAACGGGTCCACGATATCCCCGCGCAGGAACTGTGGCAGGTACACGGCGCGGCGCGAAGACGCGTAGTGGAGCGGACGCGAGACCAGAATCGGGATTCTTCGGCGCGGAGGGGGATCCGCGAATCCGAAGCCGGGGGAAGGCTCGACCCGGAGGTGCTCACGATCGGCTTCGCGAGGCGGTTCGCCGCGTACAAACGGGCGACCTTGCTCTTCCGCGACCCCGAACGCCTTGCCCAGATCGTGAACCAGGCCGGGCGGCCGGTGCAGTTCATCTTCGCGGGCAAAGCACACCCCCGCGATGAGGCAGCCAAGCAGCTCATCCGGGAGGTCATCGAGCATTGCCGGCTCCCCGAGTTTCGCGACCGGCTGGTCGTGCTCGAACGCTACGACGTCGACCTCGCGGCCGACCTGGTGCAGGGCTGCGACGTGTGGCTCAACACGCCGCTCCGGCCGCTTGAGGCGAGCGGGACCAGCGGCATGAAGGCCGTCGCGAACGGCGCTCTGCACCTGAGCGTGCTCGATGGCTGGTGGGCCGAGGCGTACCAGCCCGGTTTCGGCTGGGCGATCGGCGATGGCAGCGTGAGCAGCGACCCCGACACACAGGACATCATCGATTCGGACGCGCTCTACACGCTGCTGGAAGATGAAGTGGTGCCTGGATTCTACGACCGCGATGCGGCGGGGTTGCCACGGGCCTGGATCGAAAAGATGAAGGGCTCCATTGCGGCCTATGCCCCCACCTTCAACACCAACCGGATGGTGGCGGAATACGGCGCCCGCGCCTACGCCCCGGCGGCGGCCAGTTTCGCTAACCTCAAGGCCGATGGCGGCGCCCGCGCGCGCGCCCTTGCCGCCTGGATCGCACGCGTCCGGGCCGGGTGGGAGAGCGTCAAGGTGTTCGCCGTGGACGACAACGCAACGCCGGTGATCGGTGGCACGCATCCGCCGAT
>Ga0315281_10009559_pt1 | contig 13449 bp, 11 predicted proteins | sample YL17G07_0_MG_FD_204540 | JGI IMG/M metagenome (GOLD analysis project Ga0315281, IMG submission 204540) | Sediment microbial communities from Yellowstone Lake, YNP, Wyoming, USA - YL17G07_0 | ecosystem: Environmental > Aquatic > Freshwater > Lake > Sediment | place: USA: Wyoming | collected...
CTCGAACTCGCAGCGGCCCGGGTCAACGTCCTCTCGGCCGACGAGATCGCGCAGGGCCTGGGGGACCGCTTTCGCCTGCTGACCGGCGGACGGCGGACGGCCGTGCCACGGCAACGGACGCTGCAGGCGCTTATCGACTGGAGCTGGGACCTGCTCGAGGAGGAAGATCGCCGGCTGATGCGCCGCCTGGCCGTCTTCTCCGGCGGCTGGACGCTCGATGCGGCAGCGGCCGTCACCTTCGGGGACGCCACGGACGTGACCAGCGCAGTCACAGGCGGCGGCGCCTCCCGATTCGCCGCCATTGACGGCCTTGGCCGCCTCGTCGATCGCTCGCTCGTCGTGGCAGACCACGCCGGATCCACGCGGTACCGGATGCTCGAGACGATCCGCCAGTACGCCGCGGATCAGCTGGCGGCGAGCGGCGAGACGGTCGCGCTCCGCGATCGCCACCTGGCCTTCTTCCGAGGGCTGGCACTCGATGCCGAACTGGGGCTCAAGGGACCCGAGATGCTCGCCTGGCTGGGTCGACTGGATGCCGAGATCGACAACCTGCGCGGCGCGCTGGACTGGGCCCTCGACACGGACCCCGAGGCCGGCCTGGAGATCTGCGTGGCGATGAACCGCTACTGGCGAGCCCGCGCGATGGGATCAGAGGGGCTCGACCGCACGCTGGCGGCCGTCGAGCGAGTCCGGGCCCTGCCGGACCTGGAGTCGGCGGCGGGCGCGCGCGCCCGGGCGACCCTCGTCGCACGTGCCCTCGCGAGCGCCTCGGAGAGGGCGTTCATGGCCGGCCGCGGCCTCGAAGCGGCCCTGGCGGACGAGGCGATTGCGGTCGCCCGGGACTCCGGCGACCCGGTCGCCATTGCCGCCGCCCTCTATGCAGCCCTCTTCGGCCAGAGCCTCACGGGAACGGCCGGCCGCCGCGCCGACTGGCGTTCGGTGGCCGACGAGGCGCTGGAGATCGCGACCGGGCTCGCGGATTGGGGCCTCCTTGTCGCGCTCAAGGGGTCGCTGGCGATGATCGAGATTTCGCTCGACCCGGCCGCCGCTGAACGCCTGGTCGAGGAGGCGAGTGAGGCGGCACGGCGCTCCGGTAACCCCCACGACATCGCCTACCTCACCCAGGTTCGCGGCCGCGTCGCGAGCCGCGCCGGCCGCCTGCCGGACGCCCAGGGGTACTTCCGTGAGTCGCAGGCCCGGTTCCACGCGATCGGCGACCGGCGGTTCGAGTTGTCGGCCCAGAGCGAGCTCGCCCACAACCTGCGCCGCGACGGCTTGATCGACGAGGCCGAGGCCGAGTACCGGGGGTCGATTCGGGGCTGGCAGCGGAGCGGGAACCGTGGCGCGGTCGCCAACCAGCTCGAATCGTTCGCGTTCCTGGCCGTCGCCAAAGGGCAGGGAACCCGGGCAGCGCGGCTGTTCGGGGCGGCCGAGGCCCTGCGCGATGCGGCCGACGCCCCGATGGCCCCGCCCGAGCGCCAGGAGTACGACGCCGGGATCCTCAGGCTGCGCGAGGGGTTGGACGAGGGAACGCTGACTGCCGCCTGGGCCGAGGGACGCCAGATGACGGCAGATGCCGCGGTGAAACTCGCAGTCACCGGGGCGGACGGACGATCGTAGACAGGTAGTCTTGGCGGTTTGCCTCCGGCGTCCCGCCGCGGTCGGGTCACCCCGCGCCGAAGAGCTCCGGGTGCTGGGTCAGCTCCACCCTGGTTCGGCGGATGTGGCCGGTCAGGAAGCGCTCTGCGTCCTCGGCGTCCCGCCGCCGGATGGCATCGAGCAGCAGCCGATGCTCCGCGTTGACGATCGATGCCCGCCCTGATCCGGAGACGAGCATGAAGGCACGGCGGTAGTGCTGGGTCGAGTTCCAGAGGCGGACCGTCGCCGAGAGCAGCTGCTCGCTGGAGCATCCCGCATAGGACGTCATGTGGAACTGGCGGTCGAGGGCGAGAAAGCGGATGAGGTCGGTGTTGCCCTCGATCTCCAGCTGGACGCTCTCCAGGAGATCGAGCTGCTCTTCGGAGAGGTTCGGGAGGCTCTCGATCAACGTCAGCGGCTCCAGGCGCTCCCGCATGCGGTAGTAGGTGTTGACCTCGTGCAATTCCAGCCTGGGGATGCGCGCCCCGCGGTTCGGGGTGAGCGTGGCGAGGCCCACGGCTTCGAGGATGCGCAGCGCCTCGCGGACCGGGAGGCGGCTGGTTCCGAACCGCGCGGCGATCTCATCCTGTCCCAGCCTGGTGCCGGGGAGGAGCTCGCCGGCGAGAATCGCCTCGCGCATCGCCCCGGCGATCCGCTGGCTCGTTACCGGATCCGCGCCCCGCGTGCTCCGGGCGCTCCCTGCCTCAGCCACGGTGGTGCCAACCACCGGAAGGCGACCGCGTATCACCGGATCACGACCCACTCGCCGGTGGGCGCCCCGGCCGACCGGGCGGGGCCGGCGCCACCGGGAACCGCGCCGGCTCGCGGTCGTACGTCTTCCCGTTCGGGTAGGAGACGAGCTCGAACTGCATCCCCCACGGCGCCAGGAAGTAGACCCAGCGCTGGCCCTCGGACGGGCCCCGACTGGCGGTCGGGTCGCCCAGCACCTGGACGCCGGCGGCACGCAGCCAGGCAACCGCTGCATCCATGTCGTCAACGTAGAGGGCGACATGGTGACCGCCGATGTCGCTGTTCCGCGGCGGCGTCTCGCGCTGATCAGGAGACGCGTACTGGAAAACCTCGAAGACCGCCTGGCCGCCGAGACGGAGGAAGCGGAGCTGCTCCATCACGGCCCTGGGGTGGATGTTCATGTGCTCGAGCGTCCAGTCGCTCTGATCGGACCGGAACGGGCCAACCGAGTACATGGGCTCGCACCCCAGTACGTCGACGAGCCAGGTCGTCGCCGCTTCCAGGTCCGGGACAGTAAAGCCGATATGGTCGAGGCGTCTCAGCCCGGGAATCGCCACGTCTTCTCCTGATTGGATCCGAAATGCGTGGCGCCAGCCTGACATGCGTGCATGAACTTGTCCAGATCCTCTTGCTCTTGGATCCATTCTGTGGCAGACTCGCCGCCTCGTTGTCCCGGGAGTGAGGTCTCCATGCCAGCGCACAAGCATCTCGTTCCGGCCGTGGAATGGTCCGAGCTCGTCGTGACCGAGGCCGACTGGAAAGCGGCAGCACCGGAGCTCCTGACCGGGATGCTCAGCCAGCTCGTCCTCATCCGCGCGTTCGAGGAGTACGTCCTCGAGCTGGCGGCGGAAGGGTTGATCCATGGACCCGCGCACTCGAGCATCGGGCAGGAGGGCGGCGCTGTCGGCTCCGTCTTCGGCCTGACCTCGCGCGACACCGTCAACGGGTCACATCGGGGGCACCACCAGTTCCTCGCCAAGGTGCTCGGCCACCTGCATCCCGGAGGGATCGACCCGCGGAAGCCCTACCCGGATGACGTGCGGGAGGTCCTCCTGCGGAGCCTCCGCGAGGTCTGCGGCCTGGATCGCGGCTTCAGCCACGGACGCGGCGGGAGCATGCACCTCCAGTGGACCGAGGCCGGCGCGATCGGCACCAACGCGATCGTCGGCGGCGGCGTCCCGCTGGCCGCCGGGTCCGCGTGGGCGCACAAGTTCGCTGGCACGGACCGGGTCGCGTTCACCTACTTCGGTGACGGGGCGACCAACATCGGGTCGACGCTGGAGACGTTCAACCTGGCGGCGGCGTGGAAGCTCCCGATCTGCTTCTTCATCGAGAACAACCAGTACGCGGTCTCGACCCACGTCTCGGAGGTCACGGCGGAGACGCGCCTCTCCGGGCGGGGCCCCGGCTTCGGCATCCCGAGCTGGAAGGTCGACGGGATGGATCCGCTGGCCGTCTACCTGGCGACCCAGGAGGCGCTCGCACACATGCGCGCCGGCAAGGGCCCGACGCTCATCGAGGCCGACGTCTACCGGTACTTCCACCAGAACGGCCCGTTCCCCGGGAGCGCCTTCCGCTACCGGACGAAGGAGGAGGAGGCGGCCTGGATCGCGCGCGACCCGATCGCCGCTACGGCGCGCCGACTGGTCGAGCGCAAGACGCTGACCCAGGCGGACGTCGATGGAGCCGTCAGCCGCGCCAAGGCGCTGATGGCCGGGCTGGGTGAAGTCCTGCTGGAGGCGCGGCCGGACGGCAAGCCGGGCGAGCGACGGATCAGGCTCGACGAGTGGCCCGACCCGAGCTTCGTTGACCACGGCGTCCGGGGCGATCTCAGTGAGCTCTCGGAGCTGACGTTCACGGATACCGACGACTTCGCCGGGCAGTTCGAGGAGGTCAAGTTCATCGACGCCGTCGCCGGCGTCATGCGTCGGCGCCTCGAGTCCGACCCGCGCGTCGTCGTCATGGGCGAGGACGTGCACCGGCTCAACGGCGGCACGAACGGCGCGACGAAGGGCCTGAAGGACGCCTTCCCGGATCGCATCCTCGGCACGCCGATCAGCGAGAACGCGTTCGCGGGGCTGGGTGGCGGGATCGCCCTCGACGGGCGCTTCCGGCCGGTCGTTGAGTTCATGTACGCCGACTTCATGTGGGTCGCGGCCGACCAGCTGTTCAACCAGATCGCCAAGGCCCGACACATGTTCGGCGGCGACGGGAAGGTCCCGATCGTGCTGCGAAGCAAGGTCGCCATGGGAACCGGCTACGGCTCGCAGCACTCGATGGATCCGGCCGGCATCTTCGCCACCTCGGCTGGCTGGCGGATCGTCGCCCCGTCGACGCCGTTCGACTACGTCGGCCTGATGAACACGGCGCTCGCCTGCGACGATCCGGTCCTCGTGCTGGAGCACGTCGACCTCTACGGCTCCACGGGGCCCGGCCTGCCCGGCAACCTCGACCACTACCTGCCGGTCGGGAAGGCAGCGGTGCGCCGCGCCGGCGCCGCCGTGACCGTGCTGTCCTACCTCGCGATGACCGCCGAGGTGCTCAAGGCGGTCGAGGAGACCGGGATCGACGCCGAGGTCATCGACCTCCGCTGGCTGGACCGGGCAAGCCTGGACTGGGCGACGATCTCCGAGAGCGTCCGGAAGACCAACAACGTCCTGATCGCCGAGCAGGGAGCCCTCGGCACCTCGTATGGCGGCTGGCTCGCCGACGAGATCCAGCGCCGCCTCTTCGACTGGCTCGACGCTCCGATCCAGCGAGTCACCGGCGGCATCGCCTCGCCGAGCATCAGCAAGGTGCTCGAGCGGGCGGCCTTTGCGAAGGCCGATGAGGTCGCCGCCCGGCTTCGCCAGATGGCGGTGGACTGAGATGCCCGAGATCCTGCGCATGCCCGAGGTCGCGGCCAACGCGACGGATGCCGTGCTCGCGGCGTGGAGCGTCCCGGTTGGGGGTGCCTTCGCAGCCGGCAGCACGTTCGTCGAGGTCGAGTCGGAGATGGCGATCGTTGATGTCCCGGCCGAGAACGCCGGCATGATGCTCCGTCAGCTCGTCGCCGAGGGAAGCCGGGTCGAGGTCGGCTCCCCGATCGCCGTCCTGGGTGCAGTGGGCGAGGTCGTGGGCGACCTGGACGCGTTCATCGCGCAACTGGGCATCACGGGCGGTCCGGAGGCCCGGACCGCCGACCTCGCCGCTCCAGTCACACCCGGTGAGCACGGGACGGCGGCGCCATCGGGAGGGATCGAGCCGGAGCCCGACCATGTCCGCCAGTTCTCGAGCCCGTTCGCGCGCAAGCTCGCGCGGGAGGCCGGTCTCGACCTCGCCGAACTGACCGGGACGGGCCCCGAGGGTCGCATCCGTCGCAGGGATGTCGAGGGCTTCCTCGCCATGCGAGCCGCGGCCGCGCCATCGACGGCGGGACGACCATCGCCGCGACGGACCGTCGTGCCCTCCCCTGCGCCGGCGGCATTCGGCGCCGCCGAGTACGTCGAGGAACCGGTCAGCCGAATCCGGAAGGCGATCGCGACGCGCCTCACCGAGAGCGTCCAGACGGCGCCGCACTTCTACCTCCGGGGAAGCGCCCGCGTGGATCGCCTGCTCGCCCTGCGCGAGGAGATCAACAGCGGAGGCACGATCAAGGTCTCGATCACCGATCTCGTCGTGAAGGCGGTGGCGCGTGCGCACACGCTGGTTCCGGCCCTGAACGTCACCTGGGCCGGTGACGCGATCCGCCACTACGCCCGCGTCGACATCGCCATCGCGATCGCAACCGACGCGGGTCTCGTCACGCCGGTGATCCGCGGCGTGGAGCGACTTGCCCTGGGAGAGCTCGTGGCGGCAACCGGCGACGTGATCAGCCGGGCCAAGGCGCGTCGCCTGCAGCAGGCCGAGCTCGAGGGTGGGACGATCACGGTCACGAACCTCGGCATGTTCGGCACCGAGGACTTCGCCGCGATCATCAACCCTCCGCAGGCCGCGATCCTCGCCGTCGGGGCGGCACGCCCGGAGGCCGTGGTGCTCGATGGCAAGGTGGAGGTGGCCACGGTCATGCGCGTCACGCTGTCGGTTGACCACCGACCCGTGGACGGAGCCACGGGCGCGGCGTGGCTGCGGGTCTTCCTGGGTCTCCTCGAGAACCCGGCCCAGATCCTGATCTGAGGAGCGAGCGCGGGACACCTACGACATCACCGAGGCAGGCTCGGTGACGCGGCGATGTTCCAGCTCTACCGCCTGGTCCAGGCGGGGGCATGGACCGGCGTGATCATGGAGGACCTCGAGATCCGTGCGGCTGCACGCCGCATCGCGGCTCGGCTGAGCATCCAGGGGGCAGGCGCCCCTGCCACAATCGACAGATGATGAACCGCGGCCGCTTCCGGACACCAAGTCCCGAGATCCACCGGGCCTCCACCGTCCTCTTCGACAGCGTGGCCGACCTCCAGGCCACGCTCGACGGGATGCACGCCGGTGATCGGTCGCTGTCCGTGTACGGCACCCTCGGGACGCCGACGACGCTCGCCCTCGAGGAGATCCTGCTCGCGCGGGAGGGCGGGGACGGTGTCGCGCTCGGGCCGAGCGGGCTCGCGGCGATCGCAGTGTCACTCTTCGCGTTCGCGCGCCACGGCGACCACGTGCTCGTCACTGATTCTGTCTACAGCCCGGCGCGCCGGCTGTGCGACACCCTCCTGGCCGGCCTGGGTGTCGACGTCGAGTACTACGATCCGCTCGCCGGTGCCGCAATCGCGGAGCAGATCCGCCCAAACACCCGGCTCATCTGGATGGAGAGTCCGGGGACGCACACGTTTGAGGTCCAGGATGTCCCCGCCATCGTCGCGGCTGCCCGCGCGGCCGATCACCGTGTCATCACCGCGCTCGACAACACGTGGGCGTCACCCGGGCTCTTCCAGCCGTTTGACCACGGCGTCGACATCTCGGTCGTGGCCCTGACGAAGTACTGGGGCGGCCATGCAGACGTGCTCATGGGGGCGACGTTCGCGGTCACCGAGTTGCTCCCCGCGATCCGGACCGCCAACGAGCTGCTCGGCATGAGCGCGAACGGCGAGGACACGTTTCTCGTGGTCCGTGGCGCCCAGACGGTCGACATGCGGATCGCGGCCTGCGGCGCCAGCGCGCTCGAGATCGCCCGCCGCCTCGAGGGTCATCCGCGCGTTGGGCGGGTCCTCCACCCCGGCCTCCCATCGGACCCCGGGCACGCGATCTGGCAGCGGGACTTCAGCGGCAGCAGCGGTCTCTTCTCGTTCGAGCTGCTCGGCCCCGACGGCGGCCCGGCTGGCGAGGTCGAGGTCGAGGCGGTCACCGACAGGCTCGTGGCGCGCGGGCGATTCGGGCTCGGCTACTCATGGGGCGGCCACGAGTCCCTGGTCATGCCGGGCCACATGTCGGAGATGGTCCGGGTGGTTCGGCCGTGGACGGGCGGGCAGTTGATGCGGCTCAGCATCGGCCTCGAGCCGGTGGACGAACTCTGGGCCGACCTCGAGTCGGCACTGGGCGGAGCCTGATCCGGGCTCAGACGAGCAGGTAGCGGGCGACCTCGTTGATCAGGGGTTCCCCGGCGGCGAACCGCCGGACCTGGTCGCCGGCCAAGGCGAAGGCGCGAAGGGTGGCCCCGGGTGAGTCCCCCGCGATGTGCGGGCTGATCAGGACGTTCGGGAGCGCCCAGAGGGGATGACCGGCCGGCAGCGGTTCGGGGTCGGTGACATCGAGGACGGCCCTGAGACGACCGCGCTCGAGCTCCCACGTCAGGGCGAGCGTCTCGACGGTCCGGCCGCGGCCGGCGTTGACGAGGAGGGCGTTGTCCGGCAGGAGCCCGAGGCGACGGGCGTCCAGGAAGCCGACGGTCTCGCTCGTGAGGGGCAGGAGGTTAATGAGGACCTCGGCCCCAGGCAGGACGTCGTCGAGGTCCTCGAGCCCCAAGGCGTCCTCGCGGCGGGTCCTGGCGACGCCGACGATCTCGACGCCAAACGGTCGCAATCGCTCCGCGACGGCCAACCCGATGGAACCGAAGCCGAGGATGACGACGCGACGGCCGGCCAGCTCGTCCGGCTCGAACGCGTCCCAGGCGGCCTTCGCCTGCGCATCGCGAGCCCGCAGGAGGCCCCGCTGGAAGGCGAGGATCGCGCCGACGACCCACTCGGCGAGCGGACCGTCGTAGACGCCCCGGGCGTTGCAGACCATGACTCCCTCGGGTACCCGCCCGACGAGCCAGTCAACCCCGGCGCTCAGGGTCTGGATGACCCGGAGTCGGCCTGGGGCGCCGAGAGCGTCGACCACCGGCCGCCACCCCGGCCCGATGGGCACGATGAGATCGACGCGGGTCAGATCCGGCAGCGGACCGGGGTCCGGAGGGATGAGCACGACCTCGACATGCGCCGGGAACTCGCCCATGAGCTGCCGCTCCGGGACGTCGGGCAGGCAGACGACCACAGGGTCGCCTGCCTCCGGCCGTGATCCGCTCACCTTGCCCCTTTTCCGGTTGGCGGCCCTACGCCGCGTAGCCAGTGTCGCCGCCGGTCGTGGACCCTGCCCGCCCACCTTCGGCCCGCGCCCAGAATTGGCGCAGGGCGGCAGCGTACCTGGCGGGCTGCGTCCGCTGGGGTGGCCCGAAATGATGGATGCCTGGATAGGCCTCGATCCAGAGGTTCGGCAGGAGTCCGGCCAGAAGCTGGACCCGGCGGACCATGTACTCCCCGGTCAGCAGGCCATAGCCAATGTAGACCGGAAACGCGCAGCGGCGCAGGCCTTCCCGGTCGGTCACGTCCGTCTGGAAGGCCTGGATCATCGCGCGCAGCCCGGCGGGCCGCTTCACCATCCAGTCCGGCGGTGGACCCGGTGGCGGGGCCGGCGGCTCCACGCCCGGCCGCAGGTGTCGTCGGGTGAACTCGGCGAGCATCTCGTGGTCGGGGAGCCCGACCAGGTCGGTGACAAGCTCCGGGTGGTCCTCTCGCTCCCCCGGCCCCCACTGCCCTGGCACGTTCGCCGGTTCGAACATCGCCAGGCTTCGCAGCCGTCCGGGATGCTGCGCGGCGAACGCCAGGCAGACCGCTCCACCACCCGAATAGCCGACCAGGTGGAATGCGTCGAGGCCAGCGGCGTCCACGGCACGCTCGAGCCCATCGACTTCAAGCTGCACCGAGTAGTTCACGGGAGGTTCGTCCGCCGCATAGACCTCCAGGTCCTTGAGGAGCGGCTCGATCTCCCCGTCGAGCTCCTGCAGGAGGGGCGCGTACGAGGGGCGGACCGGCGTGATGCCGCCGGGCACCAAGACGACAGGCAAGGGAGCAGATCGAGGCATCGCGAGTTCCTCCGGCCGCATCGGGCGAGCGGGACGGCTCGCCAGCGGTGGGGCCATGCTGCCCGACGCTTGGCAGCGGGTCAATGATCTCCACGCGCCAAGTCCGCGCGGCCCGTGGTCCAGTCGCCCCGTTGACCTCCCGACGACACTGTGACGATGTCGCGACATGGGCCGCATTCATCGAAGGCCGCTCGATCACGGCGCCTCGCGTTCGAGCTCGAGGAACGAGCGAGGTGATGAGCGGCCGCACGGGTGGAGTTCGTCGTCGCCTTGAGCAGGTTGCCCATCTCGGCGTCCTGCCGAACGACCCGGAGGAGATCCGTCTCCAGAAGGCGACGCTCACCCTGGTGGCCGTGATCGTGACCGTGCTTTCGATCGTCTGGGTGGGAACGTACTTCGCACTCGGCCTGCCGGGGCAGGCGGCCATCCCGCTCACCTACCAGCTCGTCTCGATCGCCAGCCTCGTGGTGTTCGCCCGCACGAAGGGCTACCGGGTCTTCCGGTTCAGCCAACTCGTCCTCACCATCCTGCTCCCCTTCCTGCTGCAGTGGAGCCTGGGAGGCTACGTCGCGTCAAGTGCGGTGAGCCTGTGGGCGCTCGAGGCCGCCTTCGGATCGCTGTTCTTCTACAACACCCGCCAGGCGATCCCGTGGTTCCTGCTGTTCCTCGCCCTGACGGTCATCTCGGGCTTCGCCGACCCACTCGTTGCGCAGCACGCGGCGGCAATCCCGACACCGGTCCGCACTGCGTTCTTCGTACTCAACGTGATAGGCGTCTCGGTCACCACCTACCTCCTCCTTCAGTACGCTGTCCGCGCCCGCGACGCCGCCCTCGCAAGCTCCGAGCGGCTCCTCCTGAATGTCCTGCCAAAGGCGATCGCCGAGCGACTCAAGCGCGACGCCGGCGTCATCGCCGACAACTACGACGACGTGACGGTCGTGTTCGCCGACGTGGTCGACTTCACTCCGTTCACAGAGCGAACGGCCCCGGAGCGTGTCGTTGGCGTCCTCGATGAGATCTTCAGCGCGTTCGACGGGTTGGCGGAGCGGCTCGGCCTCGAGAAGATCAAGACCATCGGCGACGCGTACATGGTCGTCGCAGGCCTTCCGCAGCCGCGGTCGGACCACGCCGAGGCCGGGGCCGAGATGGCGCTCGCCATGCAGGAGGAGCTTGGCCGGCTCCGCACGGCCCTGGACCTCGATCTGACGCTCAGGATCGGGATGGGGTGCGGACCGGTGATCGCTGGCGTCATCGGCCGCCGCAAGTTCATCTACGACCTGTGGGGCGACACCGTGAACACCGCAAGTCGAATGGAATCCAGCGGTCTGCCAGGGCGGATCCAGGTCACCGAGGCCGTCTTCGAGCGCCTCGACTCCGCCTACGACTTCGAGGCGCGGGGCGAGGTCGAGATCAAGGGCAAGGGACTGCTTCGGACATACCTCCTGACCGGGCGTCGATCGCCCGGTCAGGCGTGAAGCCGCTCGTCGTCTGGGCGCCGAAGGAAGCGTCGGACCTCGGCGTTGAAGCTCTCGGCAGCCTCGAGGTTGGCCAGGTGGCCGACACCCGGCAGGACCACCAGGGTCGAGGCAGGGATCCTGGCGTGGAGGTCCTCGGCCACGGGCAGCGGGGATCGCCGATCCGCGTCCCCGTGCAGCAGCAGCGTGGGGACGTCAATGTCCGGAAGCACGTCACGCAGGTCCGCCTCGGCAAGCCCATGCGCCATCGCCCGGTACCCGGCCGGGTGGAACTCGAACATCATCGCCTTCACCTCATCAACCATCTCGGCGGACGCGGATTCCGTGAGCAGCCCCGGGATCCATCCGGGCACGAACTGGTCAGGCGGCAGGTCCGCCTCCCGCAAAGCTTGTTCGAGGCGTTGTTCGACGACCTCGGCGGAAAGGGAGCCCGCCCATCCGGCATAGGCGGAAGCCAGCACGAGGGTCCTCGCTATCCGGGGTTGTCGGCGATAGAGCTCCAGGGCAAGCACAGCGCCGAAGGACAGGCCGAGGACGTGCGGCCGGTCGAGCCCGAGGGCGTCGACGAACGCCGCCAGGCAGTCTGCGTACTCCGGCAGGCGGAAGGCCTCAGGCGGATCTGATGATCGGCCGCAGCCGGGGGCGTCCCAGGCCACGACCGTGAACTCGTCGGACAGCGCGTCGAGCTGCCGGCGCCAGGCCCGACTATCCTGCAGGATCCCGTGGAGGAGGAGCACTGGCGGCCCTGTGCCTTGCCGCTCGAAGGCGATGTTGAGCCGCCCTACCTCGATCGCACCCATCCCGCGTCTCCCTTCAGGGTGGCCCGCTCGATCCCCCTTCGGGCTCGACCGTTGGTTCGACCCCGTCAGCCCTTCGGCTGGATGACCGCCAGCACGTTCCGGCTCGGGTCGATGAACCAGGCAGCCCAGGAGTGACCCATGTCGGCGACACCATCCACCGTCACGGGATCGGGCGCCTCGTACTCCTCGATGCGGACACCTCGAACCCGGAGGTCGACGAGCGCCGCCCGGATGTCCGGCACCTTCCAGGCCATCTGCGTCTGGGTGTCCGAGGTGCCGACGGTGCTGCGCGAGATCGTGAGCTGCGTTCCGGCGCCGCAGCGCAGGACGATCCGCTCCTCGTCCTCGGCCAGGACCTCCAACCCGAGCATGTCATGGTAGAAGGTCCGGCTTGCCGCCATGTCGGTCGACAGCAGGATCGGGAACACGGGATGGTCGCTGAGCACGTGGACGCCCTCCTTGCCTGGCTGCGCTTGCAGCAGGCCCCAGTCTGACGCATCCGGCGGCCGGTCTGGCGAATGGCGCCGAGCCCAGGTTCAGGCAAGCAGGTAGCGGGCAACCTGGTTGATCAGGGGTTGCCCGGCGGCGAACCGGCGGACCTGGTCGCCGGCCAGCGCGAACGCGCGAACCGTGGCGCCCGGCGAATCCCCTGCGATATGCGGGCTGATCAGGACATTCGGCAGCGTCCACAGCGGATGTCCCGGGGGCAGCGGTTCGGGATCGGTGACGTCGAGGACGGCCCGCAGGCGGCCCCGCTCGAGCTCCACGAGAAGCGCCGTTGTCTCGACCGTCGGGCCGCGGCCGGCGTTGACGAGCAGGGCCCCGTCCGGCAGGAGCCCGAGCCGGCGGGCGTCCAGGAAGCCCGCTGTGTCCGTGGTGAGCGGCAGCAGGTTGACCAGGATCTCGGCACCTGGCAGCACGTCGTCGAGGTCCTCCAGCCCGAGCACACCGGCCCGTCGCGTTCGCGCGATGCCGATGATTTCGACGCCGAACGGTCGCAGACGGTCCGCCACGGCGTTGCCGATCGAGCCGAAGCCCAGGATGACGATGCGACGGCCAGCCAGCTCGTCGGGTTCAAACGGGGCCCAGTCGCGCTGGGCTTGAGCGTCGCGGGCCCGCACGAGACCCCGCTGGAGGGCGAGGATCGCTCCGACGACCCACTCCGCGAGCGGACCGTCGAAGACGCTGCGGGCGTTGCAGACCATCACCCCCTCGGGTACCCGCCCGACCAGCCAGTCCACCCCGGCGCTCAGGGTCTGGATGACGCGCAGCCGGCCCGGGACGCTGAGCGCATCGAGCAGCGGTTCCCTGGCCCGTCCGATGGGCACGATGAGATCGACCCGGGACAGGTCCGGCAGTGGACCGGGATCCGGCGGGATTAGCAACACCTCGACATGGGCCGGGAACTCGCCCATGTGCCGTCGCTCGGGGATGTCGGGCAGGCAGACGACGGCGGGGTCGCTCGCCGCTCGCCGGTACT
>Ga0315281_10009560_pt1 | contig 13447 bp, 14 predicted proteins | sample YL17G07_0_MG_FD_204540 | JGI IMG/M metagenome (GOLD analysis project Ga0315281, IMG submission 204540) | Sediment microbial communities from Yellowstone Lake, YNP, Wyoming, USA - YL17G07_0 | ecosystem: Environmental > Aquatic > Freshwater > Lake > Sediment | place: USA: Wyoming | collected...
GCTCGGCGATGTGGTCAAGGCGCTCAACGCCATCGGCGCTACGCCGCAGGACTTGCTGGCGATACTGCAAGCGATGAAAGCGGCCGGCGCCCTGCGTGCCGATCTGGAAATCATTTGACGGACATGCCGCGGGCGCGGCGCCGGGGATAACGGGGCAGGGGAGAGCAAAGCCAACATGATTCAGGCATTCGACACCAACGGTACACTCGCGCTCGATGCGCGCAGCCTGGACGCCCTGCGGTTGCAGGCGAAGCAAAATCCGGAGCAGGCCTTGAAAGGCGTGTCGCGGCAGTTCGAGGCGGTGTTTCTGCAAACGCTGCTGAAGAGCATGCGCGATGCAACGCCGCAGGACGGGCCGATGGACAGCGAGCAGACGCGCATGTACACGTCGATGCTCGACCAGCAACTGGCGCAAAGCCTGTCGGCCAAGGGCATCGGACTGGCTGACTTCATGCTGCGGCAGCTGAGACACAACCGCGCGGCCGCGCTCGGCGCCGAATCCCCGGCGCCCAGCGCCGGCGCCAATGCAATGCCGGCCGACGCAACGGCCGTTCCGCGGACGAAAGCGGGCGAGGCTGAATCCGCCAGGCGTCGCGCGGCCGGCGATTTCCTCTTGCGCATGAAAGAACACGCGCTCGAAGCGAGCAACGCAACCGGCATTCCGGCGCGTTTCCTGCTCGGCCATGCGGCGCTGGAAAGCGGTTGGGGCAAACACGAGCTCCGCGCCGCCGACGGCAGCCAGAGTTTCAACCTGTTCGGGATCAAGGCCGGACGTAACTGGAATGGCCCCACGGTAGAAGTGATGACCACCGAGTACGTGGACGGGGCGCCACGCAAGCTGCTGCAGAAGTTTCGCGCCTACGCCTCCTACGCCGAGGCGTTTCAGGACTACGCCAGCTTGATGCAAGGCAATCGGCGTTATGCCGCGGTGCTGAAGCAAAAGGACAGCGCGGGCTTTGCCCAGGGGCTGCAGCGCGCCGGTTACGCCACCGACCCGCAGTACGCGGACAAGCTGACGCGTGTATTGAACGGCGCACGATTGCGCCAGACACTCATGGCTTGAGAGCTAATTACAGCATGAAGGGATATCCTTCAAGGGGACTTTCCCCTAAAGGGGGATCGAGACCTTCGGGGTGCATCCCCTCATACTCCCCTAGATCAGGGATCATTTCGGCAAATCTGAAACGGCCCCGAGGAGAATGTGGCATGAATCATGCAAGGCTCAATGTTTCCGTGGAATTGCCGCTAATATTCATTAGGGGCGCCATGGTGAGGACTGCCTAGATGGGAAGCAGCATTTTCGGCATCGGCATCAGCGGGATGAATGCGGCGCAGGCCGGATTGGTCACGACCGGGCACAACATCAGCAATGCCTCCACCCCGGGTTTCACCCGCCAGGAGATCGTCCAGGCGAGTACCGTTCCACAGGCGACCGGTGCCGGTTTCCTCGGCCAGGGCGTGGCGGTGAGCACGGTCAAGCGCATCTACAGTGACGCTCTGTCCAATCAGCTCACGCTGGCGCAGACACAGGGCAGCCAGCTCGACGCCTATAACACACAGATCGCGCAGCTCGCCAATATGCTCGGCGACCCGAGCGTCGGGCTGACGCCCGCGCTGCAGGATTTTTTCAGCGCGGTCGCGGATGTGGCTGCGCATCCGGAATCCGTGCCCTCGCGCCAGGCGCTGCTGTCGTCGGCGAACGCGCTTAGTGCAAGTTTCCAGGGTCTCGATCAGCAAATTGCGGAAATGCGCGCCGGGATCAACGCCGACATCACCAGCAGTATCGGATCGATAAACAATTATGCGCAGCAGATTGCCGCCCTCAACCAGAGCATCGTGGTGGCCGAGAGCGCGACCGCGCAGCAGCCGGCGAACGACCTGCGCGACCAGCGCGATGCGCTGGTCGCTGCGCTGAATCAGGAAGTGCGCGCTTCGGTGGTAAAGGAAAGCAACGGCAGCTACGACATTTTCGTCGGCAATGGCCAGCCCGTTGTCGTCGGCCACCAGACCTTCAGCCTGGTCGCCGTGCCTTCTCTCGAGGATCCGTGGCGCCTCGAAATCGGCTACCAGAGCGGCGCGTCGACGGTGCTGCTCCCTGCAAACAGCATCGATGGCGGACGGCTCGGCGGCCTGATTGCCTTTCGCAGCGCTTCGCTCGATGGCGCGCAGAACGCGCTCGGACGGGTGGCGATGGGCTTGGCGCAGTCGTTCAACGATCAGCATGCTCTCGGGCAGGATCTGAACGGCGCGTTCGGCGGAAAGGTTTTTACCATAGCCAGCCCCGCGGTGCTGTCGAGCTCTCTCAATGCGGGCACTGCCGCGGTGACAGCGCTGCTGCAGAACGTCAACGCGCTCACCACCAGCGATTACCGGTTGCAGTACAACGGCGCCGCCGGCGGCAACGAAAACTTCCTGCTTACCCGGATCGCCGACGGTGTGACCACCGCGGTCACGTTCCCGACCGCGACCGGTTATCCCTACAGCTTCAATGCCGACGGCGTCACCCTGACCCTGTCAGCGGGGGCCGCGCTGAACGACAGCTGGCTGATCGAGCCGACCCGCCTCGGTGCGGGCAATATCGGGGTGGTGCTGAACGATCCTGCGGCGATCGCTGCGGCTGCCCCGGTCCGCACCGGTACGGCGCTCGCCAATACCGGCAGCGGCACCATATCCGCGGGCAGCGTCTCCAGCGTCGCCAATCTGCCGTTGCCGGCGACTGTGACGCTCACTTTCAACGCGACAACGGGCCAGTTTGCCGTCGGCGGCGCGGTGCCGGCGGCCGGTCCCTTCGCCTACACACCGGGCGGCAGCATCAGTTTCAACGGCATCAGCTTCACGATCTCGGGCACGCCGGCGAACGGTGACGTATTCACGCTCGATCGAAACATCAACGGTGTCACCGACAACCGCAATGCGCTTGCGCTGGGCGCGCTGCAGACCGCCAATACCCTGGGCCAGAATGCCGGCATCGCCGGCAGCCAGCCGATGACCACGTTTCAGGGCGCCTACAGCCAGTTGGTGAGCCAGGTCGGCAATACGGCGCGGCAAATGGCCGTGACGGCGACGGCACAGAAAAACCTGATTGCGCAGACCAAACAGGCGCAGCAGTCGGTATCGGGGGTGAACCTCGACGAGGAGGCAGCCAATCTGCTGCGCTACCAACAGGCCTATCAGGCCTCGGGCAAGATGATGCAGATCGCCAGCACCCTGTTCCAATCGGTGCTGGACTTGGCGAGATAGGGAGCGGCTCATGCGTATCAGCACCAACACCATTTACGATTCCGGTATCGCCACCATGCAGCAGCAGACCGAACGCTTGCTGCGCACGCAGCAGCAGATCGCCAGTGGCCGGCGCATCCTGACCCCGGCGGACGATCCGGTCGCCGCGGCGCGCGTGCTCGAGGTGTCGCAGGCGCAGTCGATCAACACGCAATACGGCACCAACAGCGGCACCGCCGGCGACAGTCTGAGGCTGGAAGAGTCGACGCTGGGGGGCGTTACCGGTCTATTGCAGAATGTCAGGGATATAACGAACAACGCCGGCAACCCGATCCTAAGCCAGAACGACCGAGCCACTCTTGCCAACGATTTGCGCGGCAGGTACCAAGAGTTGCTGGGTTTGGCCAACAGCACCGACGGCAGCGGCCAGTATCTGTTCTCCGGTTACCAGGGCGGGATCCGCCCGTTCAGCGAGTCAGCGCCGGGCGTGGTTACCTACAACGGGGACCAGGGGCAGCGTCTGATCCAGATCAGCCCTTCGCGCCAGATCGCGGTAAGCGACGCAGGCGCCGATGTGTTTCAGCGGATCCTGGCCGGCAACGGCAGCTTCGTCACGCAAGCCGGCGGCGGCAACACCGGCCAAGGCGTGATCGACTCCGGGGTCGTGGTAAATCCAGTGACCTGGAATGCCGCCGCCAATGGCAAGGACTTCAGCATCAAGTTCGCCGGGACCGCCACGGTGACCGCCGCTGCGACCAACACGGCCGGCGGCGCGAGCGGCACGGCCGGTATCGTCAACCAGACGCTGTGGAATGCCGGCAGCAAGAGTTACTCGATCGCGTTCACTTCGGCCGCGACTTACGACATCGTCGACAACACGACCAATACTGTCGTTGTCGCCGGTGCCGCCTATACCAGCGGCGCGACAATCAATTTCCAGGGCATGAACGCCGTCGTCACCGACGGGGCCGGGCCGGTCACGCCGCAAGCCGGGGACACATTTACCATCAGTCCCGACTTTCCATCCGGGCTGACCTATGACATCGTCGACAACGTCAGCGGCAACTCCTTGCTCACCAGCCTGACCGCGGGTCCGCCGCCCTATGCCAGAAGTTTCAGCGCGGTCGGGAGCATCGATTTCAAGTCGCAGGGCGGCGAGCCTGCATTCGATTTCGGCATCGCGACGACGATCAATGGCACGCCCAACGCGGGCGACACTTTTTCGATCAAGGCGAGCACGAATCAGGATGTGTTCAAGACCATTAATGATCTCGCCGACCTGCTGCAGACCTCGTCCAGCGGCGCGGCGCTGACCAACGGACTGGTCACAGCGCAACGCAATCTCGACAACGCCATGGAGAACATCTCCACGGTGCGCGCCTCGACTGGTGCGCGCATGAAGGAACTCGATTCGGTGAAAAGCGCCGGTGATGACCGGGCGCTTCAGTACAGCCAGACCCTGTCGCGGCTGCAGGACGTCGACTACGCCAAGGCGGCATCCGAACTCATCCAGCAGCAGGTGAACCTCGAAGCGGCGCAGAAATCCTTCGCCAAGGTGGCGGAATTGTCGTTGTTCAACTACCTCTGAGCATGGGCATGACACGCATGCGAACTCATTACAAAATGAAGGGATGCATCCCCTCATGCTCCCCTAAGTCAGCGGCCGTTTCGGTAATGCTGAAACGGCCTCTAAGACACCGCGCAAGCAGGAAGCGGCTGGCCGCAACCTGCCTGGCCGCTGCCATGACCGCAGGCTGCTCCACGATCAGCAACAACCCCGGCGCGACCGATGCCTTCGGCAATCATGTCACCACTGTGGTACCGAACAAGGCGCTGCAGCTCACTCGAGCCATAAGTCTGAGCGCCGAAAACATGGTGTTGGGCACGGCGCTCTACTGGGCAATCGATCCGCTGGCGCCGAACTGGCAGCTCGCGCAGGCGCCCGAGGGCGAAGGCCGCATGCGCATCTCGCTGCGCAAGAAACACTTCACCAGTGGCGGTGACGGCGAGGCGGCGCAACTGTTCGCGCGCCGCGCCGGGCAGCTCGCGCGCGAAGGCGGTTACGCCGGCTACAGCGTGATGGAATACACCGAAGGCATCGAGTTCGCGTTGCCGCTGGCGCAGCGGGTGGCGCAGGGCGTGGTCCGTTTGAATCGCTAGCGCAGTGCAGCCGAAAGCCGCAGCATCGCCGCCAGACCGTCCATGAACTGCCGCTCCAGCACAGGGGCGAAATACGGCAGCGCGAACGTCAGCGCCAGCAGGCCCATCAGGATGGTGAGCGGAAAACCGACGGCGAAAATATTGAGTTGGGGGGCAGCGCGGGTGAGCACGCCAAGCGCGAGGTTGGCGATCAGCAGCGCGGCCAGCAAGGGCAGCGACAGCGCCAGGCTGTAGGAGAAAATTCTGCCGCCCCATTCCACCAGGGCACGCAGCCCTGAAGGGGCCGAAAGCGGCGCGAACGGCAGCACCTGGAAGCTCTCCACCAGCGCCGCCAGCAGCAGCAGGTGGCCGTCGATGGCGAGAAATGCCAGGCCGACGACGATGCCAAGGTATTGGCCGATTATCGGTATGAATCCGGGGACCGAGGCGTCGTACAAGGTGGCGAAGCCCAGCCCCATCTGCAAGCCGATCAGCTCTCCGGCCATTTCCGCGGCCCAAAACACGACCTGCATCGCGAAACCCATCGCCAGCCCGATCAGCACCTGTTGCGCCAGGATCAGCAGGCCGGTGGCCGAAGCCGGATCGAGGCTGGGTGGAGGCGGAAGCAAGGGCGCCACCAGGACGGTGAGCAACAGCGCGAGCCCGATTTTCACGCTCGTCGGCAGGCTCGGGTTGCCGATCACCGGCGCGCTCGCGATCAGGGCAAGAATGCGCGCCAGCGGCCAGGCGAATGCGGCTAGCCAGGCGTTCAGTTGCGCAGTGGTGACGCTGATCATGCGCCCGCGTTCAGCCTATCATTGCGGGGATGCCGCCGAACAGCTCGCGTATGTAGTCGAGCAGGATGCCCAGCATCCACGGGCCGAACAGCACCAGCACAACGAATATCGCCAGCAGTTTCGGGATGAACGACAGGGTCATCTCGTTGATCTGCGTGGCGGCCTGGAACACGCTCACCACCAGGCCGGTAAGGAGCGCCGCCAACAGCGGCGGCGCGGACATCAGCAAGGTGATTTCCAGCGCCTTCTGCGCGATCGTGAGTACGCTCTCCGGGGTCATCTCGTACGCATCACTGAAGATTGCCGGGTCAGGTGTGGAAACTCTGCACCAGCGACCCGATCAGCAGGTTCCAGCCGTCGGCGAGCACGAACAGCATGATCTTGAACGGCAGCGATATGGTCGCAGGCGACATCATCATCATGCCCATCGACATCAGCACGCTCGCCACCACCATGTCGATAATCATGAACGGCAGAAACACCAGGAAGCCGATCTGGAATGCGGTCTTCAGCTCGCTCGTGACATAGGCCGGGATCAGGATCGTGAGCGGCACCTGCGATGCATCCTGCAGCGGCGGCTGATTGGCGATGCGGGCGAACAGGGCCAGGTCGGTCTCGCGCGTCTGGCGCAGCATGAAGGCATGCAGCGGCACTACCCCTTTTTCCAGGGCCTCGGTAAAACCGATTTTGTTCTCGGCGAGCGGCCGATAGGCATCGACGTAGATGCGGTCGAGCACCGGGGACATCACGAACAGCGTGAGGAACAAGGCGAGGCCGATGAGCACCTGGTTGGATGGCGTGGACTGCACTCCGAGTGCGTGACGCAGCAGCGATAGCACGATGATGATGCGGGTGAAACTGGTCATGAGCAGCAGGACCGAAGGCAGAAACGAGAGCGCGGTGAGCGTAAGCAGCGTCTGCACGCTCAAGGTGTAGGTCTGGCCGCCCCCGGCCGCGGGTTTACTGCTGAACGCGGGCAGAGACAGATCCTGCGCCAGCGCCGGCACGGCGATGAGCAGGCCCAACAGCACCGGCGCAGCGATGCGCAGTACATACTTGGAAACCGCCGCAAAACGATTTTGCGACGGCCCGATATGGGTGAGTACGAGGGGATGCGCCCCGAAGGTCTCGATCCCCTTTGAGGGGAAAGTCCCCTTGGGGGGCGCCCCGAAGGTCTCGATCCCCCTTCCTCGGTCCCGCTTGACGGGAGAGGGGAAAGTCCCTTTGGAAGGTATCCCCTGAATTTGTAAGACGTTGCTAGTCATGATTGCGCCTTTCCGACATGCGGCGCAGCCAGGTCGGAAAACCCGTGTCTGCCGGCGCCGGCGCGTCGGAGACGGCGGCGGATTCATTCTTTGGCATGGTGTGCAGGGTACGCACCTGTCCTGGGGCGACGCCGACCAGCAACCAGGTGCCACCTACCTCCACCAGGACGATGCGCTCGCGCTGGCCGACAGCGGCCCCGCCAACGATGCGGATCAACCCGGAACCGGTCCCGCGCAGTCCGGAAAAACGCTTCAGCAGCCAAGCGATGGCACCGACCAAGGCGAGCACGGCCGCAAGGCCGATCGCGACCTGGACGATGCCGCCTGCCGGCACCGCCGGTGCGGTGCTCGACGCCGGCGTAGTGGCGGCAGCGGTTTCCAGGCAAAGACAAAGCAAGGCGAGCGCACGCAGCAATAACCGTGTCGAGGATGTGATGCAAAGGAAGACATTCAGAGTCCATTTCAGAATTACCGAAACGGACCCTGAAGCAGGGGAGCATGAAGGGAAGTATCCCCTCATTTTGTAATGAGATCGCAGCACTGCACCTAGCGGTTGAGCTTGCGGATGCGTTCGGATGGCGTGACGATGTCGGTGAGGCGGATGCCGAACTTGTCGTTCACCACCACCACTTCGCCCTGCGCGATCAGGCAGCCGTTTACCAGCACGTCCATCGGTTCACCCGCCATGCCGTCGAGTTCGACCACCGATCCCTGCGCCAACTGCAGCAGGTTCTTGATCGCGATCTTGGTGCGCCCGAGCTGCACCTCGAGCTGCACCGGGATGTCGAGGATCATGTCCATGTCGGTACGCTGAGGGGCGGTGGCGCCGCTGGCGGTGAACTGCTCGAAGATCTGCGCCGGGGCGACGTTGTCCGGGGTGCGCGGCGTGTGCGCCGCGGATTCCTGTTCCTGCATCGCCGCGCCCCAATCGTCGGCGCTGATCTGTGCTTGTTGCGGGACATCGCCCATGTTCATCTCCGTTTCACTCGCCGACCGAAGTGGTCAGCATTTTTTCAACCTTCAACGCGTACTGGCCGTTGAACATCCCGTAGCGACATTCCAGCACCGGCACCCCATCGACGGCCGCGATAATGGCCTCGGGGATATCGAACGCGATGACGTCTCCGGCCTTCATCTTGAGTATCTGGTTGAAGGTTACCGCCGCCCGGCCGAGGGTGGCGACCAGCTCGACTTCCGCCGTCTGCACTTGCTGCGCCAGAAGGCGCAGCCAGCGTTTGTCCACTTCGAGATGATCGCCCTGCATGGTGCTGTAAAGCAGGTCGCGCACCGGTTCGATCATGGCATAAGGCAGGCAGATATGGAACTCGCCGGCAGTCGGGCCGAATTCGATGTTGAACGTGGTCACGACCACTACTTCGTTGGGCGTGGCAATGTTGGCGAATTGCGTGTTCATCTCGGCGCGCAGGTATTCGAATTTGAGCTCGTACACCGGTTTCCAGGATTTCTCGTACTCCTCGAATACCACGCCGAGCAGACGCTGGATGATACGTTGCTCGGTCTGGGTGAAATCGCGGCCCTCGACGCGGGTGTGGAATCTGCCATCCCCGCCAAACAGGTTGTCCACGACCAGAAACACCAGGTTGGGATCGAAGATGAACAAGGCGGTGCCGCGCAGTGGCCTGGCTTGGACCAGGTTCAGGTTGGTGGGCACCACCAGGTTGCGGATGAACTCGTTGTACTTGAGAATGCGGATCGGTCCGACCGAAATTTCCGCGGTGCGCCGCATGAAGTTGAACAGACCGATGCGCAATTGCCGGGCGAAGCGCTCGTTGATGATTTCCAGGGTCGGCATGCGCCCGCGTACGATGCGTTCCTGGGTCGCCAGATTGTAGGGACGCACCCCTTTTGTGTCGACCGCCTCCTTGACCTCTTCTGCCTCGCCGCTGACACCTTTGAGCAGCGCGTCCACCTCGTTCTGAGAGAGAAAATCCTGGCTCATTGCAGTTACTGGATGACGAAGGAGGTGAACAGCACGCTGTCAATCCCCGTTGCCGGCACGCTGCCGGCAAGCGGCTGACTGATCTCGCGCATGAGTTCTTTGCTGAGGGACTGCTTGCCTTCCGAAGTGGAGATCTCGCTCGCCTTTTTTCCGGACAACAGCAGCAGGACGCGGTTGCGAATCTCGGGTGTGTGCAGCTTTACCGCGTCGGCGACTGCGGCATCGGCCACTTTCAGCACCAGCCCCACCTGCAGGTATTGCGGCGATGCGTCCTCGTGCTGCAGGTTGACCGTGAACGGCTCCAGGTTCGCGAACACCGGCGCTTTCACGGGAACTGCCTTGGCTGTTGCAGCCTTTGCGGCCACCGGTTTGCCGCTGGCCGCGGGCTCGTGATCCTGAAGAAAATACCAGGCGCCCCCGCCGGCGCCGCCAAGCAACAGCGTCAGCAACAGCACAATCTTCAGCAAGCTGCGCTTTTTCTTGGGTGACGCGGCAGCTTCCTCCGCCTTCGCGTCCGGTTTCTGCTTGGCCGGAGCTTTCGGATCGGCCTTGGGTTGTTTGGTGGTGGTGGTGGTTGCCATGCTATGCCTATGCCAGCGGGTATGCGTGGATTATTGGCGATGCGTAGCCTGCGCGCTTGATGAAACAGACGGGTGAATGTGCCCCAGCTTGAGCTTTTGCGCCGTCGGCCGCGATGCCCTTGTGCACCGATCGATCAGGCGAAGGTATCGACCAGGCCCATGGACCGGCGCAATGTTTGCATTCCCCGAGTGCCGATTTCGGAGTCGGCACTGGCGCCGCCGGGTCGTGCCGCATATGCGCGCGGCTCGTGCTGCGGCTGAGGTTGCGCTTGTTCGCGGAAGGCGTCGGTGCTGACGCTGGTGTTGCCGAGCGTGATGCCGCTATCGGCGAGCATCTCGCGCAGCCGCGGCATGGCGGCCTCGATCGCCTCGCGCACCTGCGCGTGACCGGAGACGAACTGGGCGCTCGCCTGGTCATGGTTGAGCGTGAGCGTGATTTCCAGCGGGCCGAGCTCGGGCGGATTGAGGTGTAGTTGCGCCACCTGCTGACTTTGCTTGGCCATCCATACCAGCTTGTCGCCCAGACCCTGATCCCAGCCGCGCTCGCCCACGCGCGCTTCGATCGTCGCGACCGGCGCTTGCGCGTCCTGAGCCAGTGCAGCGCTGCCCGCGGGGATCGCTGCCGATGGAGGCGCTTTGTGCTGGTCCAACAGGCTGGTATCGAATGCCAATTCGCGTCGGTCTTCGGCAGCGGCGGCCAGCGCAAATTTGCCGGACACGGCAAAATCTGCCGCAGCCGACGCCGCGGCTAATTGAATTTCGGCATTGGCTGCGGCGGATTCTTTTACCAGCCGGTTCTGGCGCGGGTCGGACGCAACGGTCGCGCGCCCGGTGCTTGCCGGTGGCAAAACGGGCGCGTCGGCGAGTGCAGGCGGGAACTGCATCATGCCGGCGTATGCCGGCAAAACAGGTGCATCGCTTACGGCAGTAGTTTGCGCGGTATCGTCGCCGGGCTTGAGATTGCTGTCTGTTTCTTCTGCTGCAGACGGCCGTCCCCGGCCCGGCAGGGCTCGACCATCAGGTACCAGCCCCAATTCCTGCGCCAATACCGCCTGGAAGGGGTTGTCGTCTTCCTGCGTGCCTGGGTCGCGCGCTGCTGCACCGCGCGCGGACGAGTTCGCGACTGGCCGCACGCTGGCAATGGGAGCAGGGGAGGGAGAGGAAATCGGCAGTTCGGCCAAGATGCGTCCTTCAGCTAAGTTGTATGGGGGTACCCGTTGCAAACAAAATGTAATGCAAACGACGTGCCAGCAGCGCCTGCCTATCCCATCAACATGCGTCCGCCGAGGAAACCCTTCAGCGCAAAATCATCCTGCTCTTTCTGCTCTTGCCTCGACTCGGCCCGGAGTTCGGCCGAGCGATGGCGCTGGGACAGGGTATCGAACGATTTGAGCTTGCGCTGCTGCGCGTGCCAGTGGTGCTGGCCGGTCTGGACTTGATGTTTGGCCTGGGCTACGCTCTCGCGCTGCTGTGCGATGGCGGCGTCGATCTTGTCGATGAATTCCCGGAAATTGCGCCAGTTGACGCTGTTCATGCCGGCCTTGGCGACGTGCGCCAGATGTGCGGTGTATTCGCTGCGGTAATCGAGCAGCAGTTGCAGCCGCTGCTCCATTTCTCGGTCGTGTCCGTTGAGGACGCCCAGTCGTGCCGCCGCGGTCTCGCTGTCCACCTGCGCCAAGTCAAGCAGGGTCTGCAAAGGAAAGGGTTTTGACATCTGCGCGCTCCTTCTTGGTCACTCGGTCATTGTCTGGTTAACGGCGGAATTTCCGCCGGGAATAGGGCGGCCAGCTGGCTGATGCTGCCGGCATAGGGCTGGCGCTCGCGCATACCTTGCTGCAGGAAGGCCTCGAGTTGCGGGTGCATCTGGATCGCCTGGTCCAGCGCCGGGTCGTGGCCACTGGTATAGGCGCCCACGCTGATCAGGTCGCGGCTGCGCTGGTAGCGGGCATAAAGCGACTTGAAACGGCGCACCAGTTCCAGTTGTTGCGGGCTGACAAGGTTGGGAAGGACGCGGCTCACCGAGGCCTCGATATCGATCGCGGGATAGTGTCCCTGGTCGGCGAGCGCGCGCGACAGCACGATATGGCCGTCGAGGATGGCGCGCCCGCTATCGGCGATCGGGTCCTGCTGGTCGTCGCCTTCGACCAGCACCGTATAGAAAGCGGTGATTGAGCCCACGTCTTCGCCGCCGTTGCCGGCGCGCTCCACCAGTTGCGGCAGCTTCGCGAATACCGAGGGCGGATAGCCCTTGGTGACGGGAGGCTCGCCGATGGCGAGAGCAATTTCCCGCTGCGCCATGGCAAAGCGCGTGAGCGAATCCATGATCAGCAGCACATGCTTGCCCTGGTCGCGAAAATGCTCGGCGATGGCGGTGGCGTAGGCGGCTCCTTGCAGGCGCATCAGCGGGTTGGTGTCAGCAGGCGCCGCGACCACCACCGAGCGCGCCAGCCCTTCCGCGCCGAGAATGTCTTCGATGAATTCCTTCACTTCGCGGCCGCGCTCGCCGATCAACCCCACCACGATGACGTCGGCGCTGGTGTAGCGCGCCATCATCCCGAGAAGCACGCTCTTGCCAATGCCGCTGCCGGCGAAAAGGCCCATGCGTTGCCCGCGGCCGACTGTGAGCAGCGCATTGATCGCGCGCACGCCCACGTCCAGCGTGTGCGTGATCGGCACGCGTTCGAGTGGGTTGAAAGGGCGGTTCTGCAGCGGCGCGCTTTGTTCGGTGAACACCGGGCCGAGGCGGTCCAGGGGACGCCCGGCGCCGTCGAGCACGCGCCCGAGCAGGGCGTCGCCGACCGGAATATGCTTGGCGCGGTCGGAGCCGCGCCGCCGCGGATGGCTGACGCGTCCGCTCTTGGGCACGGCCTGCGTGGCTTCAACCGGAACGACTTTGGCTCCTGGAACCAGACCGTAGACCTCGTTGGCCGGCATCAGGTACAGCCGTTCGCCTGCGAATCCGACCACTTCCGCGTCGACGGTGCTGCCGTTCGGCAGTTCCACCGAGCAGCCGCTGCCTACGGCGAGTTTGAGGCCGGTGGCTTCCATCACCAGGCCGGCAACCCGTGTCAGGCGTCCGCTCATCAATATCGGATCGGTCATCGCTACCAGCTCGCCGCAATCGCGCAGAAAGCTCTGCCAGCGCTGGGTGCGCCGCATCGCGGCAGTCTCACTCGATCCAGGCATGCTCACTGCCGATCGCCGCGATCACGCGCTGCCAGCGACGCTCCAGCGTCGCGTCGATGTCGCAGTCGGGTGTGTGCAGGCGGCAGCCGCCGCGCTGCAGTCCGGCGTCCTCGAGAATCTCACAGCCCGAACGGGCAAGGTGCTCGCCCAAGTGCGTACGCACCAGCGCCGCATCCTCCGGATGCAGCACCAGGTGCGTGCGCTGATGCGCCCGCGGCACCTGGCCGAGCACCTCGTTGATCACCGCGAGGATCAGTTCGGGCCGCAGCTTGAGCGCCTGCCGCATTACCTGTTTGCTGA
>Ga0315281_10009561_pt1 | contig 13447 bp, 18 predicted proteins | sample YL17G07_0_MG_FD_204540 | JGI IMG/M metagenome (GOLD analysis project Ga0315281, IMG submission 204540) | Sediment microbial communities from Yellowstone Lake, YNP, Wyoming, USA - YL17G07_0 | ecosystem: Environmental > Aquatic > Freshwater > Lake > Sediment | place: USA: Wyoming | collected...
CGTCGCGGCTGCCGGGTCGGCGACGCCGTGGCGAGAGCGAGCGGCGGGCGGACGCCGGACAGCGCGACCTTCGTCCGCTGGTGGAGGACGTCGAGGTGCTCGAGGTGGACGAAGAGACGCATCGCGGACGCCTGCGCCTGGTCCTGCGCCTCGATGCCAGCGGCGCGGGTCGCCCCGAGGACGTGGTCGGGGCCCTGGATCTGCGGCTGCGCGCCGGCCCCGCGGTGCGAACACGGCTCCTGTTCGTTGACACTCCCCCCATCGCCCGATAAACTCACCCCTCCGCGGTGAAGTCGTCGACCCGCTGCGCCGTGCTCGGGGCACCTCCGTGCAACCCCTGCATGGCGATCACCCATCCCACTGGAGCTTGAGCATGTACGCCGTCGTCGCCACCGGCGGAAAGCAATACCGCGTCGAGGCCGGCAACATGCTGGAAGTCGAGTTGCTGCCCGGCGAGATCGGCGCATCGGTCACGTTTGACCGCGTGCTGATGATTGGTGACGGCGAACAGGTGACGGTCGGCACCCCGATCGTTCCCGGCGCGACGGTGAGCGCCACGGTCATGAGCCATGCGCGTGGGCCAAAGCTGGTCATCTTCAAGTTCAAGCAGAAGGTCAAGTACCGCCGGCGGACCGGGCATCGTCAGCACCTGACCCAGGTGCGGATCGACGCCATTCACCCGACCGCGGTGACGAAGAGCACGGCAAAGCCAAAGGCCGCCGCCCATGCCGCTCCCGCGGAGCAGGCCCCGGTCGAGAAGGCAGCGGCAACTCCCAAGGCTGCGAAGCCGCGGGCCCCGCGAGCGAAGGCACCGAGCGCCAAGGTCGCGGCGGATGAGGCTTCCGCCACGCCACCGAAGCCACGAAGCCGCCGCACCGCGCCGGCGAAGGAGTAACGAGTCATGGCGCACAAGAAGGCTGGCAGCTCGAGCAAGAACGGCCGCGATTCGGTCGGTCAGCGGCTCGGCGTGAAGCGCGGCGACGGCCAGCAGGTCAACGCCGGAACCATCATCGTCCGCCAGCGCGGAAGCACGTTCGACCCCGGTGACAACGTGGGCATGGGCAGGGACTACACCCTCTTCGCCACCGCCAACGGCACCGTCAAGTTCAGCCACCGGACGCGCGACAAGAAGCAGGTCAGTGTCGTCCCGACCCCAGGAGCCCCATCGTGAAGCCCGCCATCCATCCGCAGTACCATCAGGCGCAGGTCCACTGCGTCTGTGGGACCACCTTCACGGTCGGCTCGACCGTCGAGTCGATCCGGGTCGAGGTCTGCGCGAATTGCCACCCGTTCTACACCGGCACCCAGAACATCGTCGACACGGCCGGACAGGTCGAGCGATTCCAGCGCCGGATGGACCGCGCGCTCCGCTAAGCGTGCCATGCGCCGGCTCCTGAACTCGGGGCCGTCGTGGCTGGCGCGCCTTGCGCCGCACCTCATCTTTCTGGTCCCAGAGCTGCTGATGGCAGCCGGCCCGTTCGTGATCACCTCCACCGCGACCGGCGATGCCCGCCGGCGCTTCCGCCTGCCCGACTTCTTCTATGGGGGCCAGGCGCTCATCGAGGGAGTCATGATGCGGGGCCGCACGACCGTCGCCATGAGCGTGCGGCCGCCCTCGGGTGAGATCCGCACCTATTCCGAGGCACTGCCCGCGGCGCTCGCCCGCGGCCGATGGAGCCGCATCCCGTTCGCCCGCGGCGTGCTGGTCCTCTACGAGGCCCTGGTCATCGGCACCCGGATGCTGATGCGCTCGGCGGCGATTGCTGCCGAAGGCGAGGACATCCAGATCGGCAAGGGGACCCTGGCGGTCACCATGGTCGTCTCGATCGGCCTCGCGGTGGGCCTCTTCTTCGTCCTCCCGCTCTTCCTCTCCACCTTCGCCCAGCACGCCACTTCCAGCGACCTGCTGGCCAACCTGGCGGAGGGCGGGATCCGGCTGGTGATCTTCATCGGTTACATCGGTCTGGTCGGGATGACGGCGGAGATCCGACGGGTCTTCGCGTATCACGGCGCCGAGCACAAGGCGATCAGCGCCTACGAGGCGCAGCGCCCGCTGACACCGGACGAGGTCGACCGCTTCAGCACCGCCCACACCCGCTGCGGGACCACCTTCCTGCTGATCGTGGTGGTCATCAGCATTGCCTTCTTCGGCTTCATCCCGCGCGCCGGCGTGCCGCTGCCGCTCCTGTTCCTGTCGCGCATCCTGCTGGTCCCGGTGATCGCCGGGGTGGCGTACGAACTGGTCCGCTTCGGCGCGCGGCACTACGGCAACCGGCTCGTGCGCGCGCTCTATGCGCCGGGCCTCTGGCTGCAGGCCCTGACCACCCGTCCACCGGATCACAGCATGCTGGAGGTCAGCATCGCCTCGCTGGAGTCGTGCATCGCCTCCGATCGCGAGTCCCTGGGTTCGATCACCGCGCCGAACCTCGTGACGCCGGCCGCGCCGTGATCGACCGCCTCCGCGAGACAGAGGCGCGCTACGAGGAGCTGGCGCGCCAGATGGCCAGCCCGGAGGTGACCGGCGATCCGCGGGCCCTGCAATCGATCGGCCGGGAGATGGCGCGCCTGGAGCCGATCGTGGACGCGCTGCGAGCGTGGCGCGCCGTGCGCGATGAGCTCGACGCGACGCGTGCCATGGCGTCCGACCCGGACGAGGAGGTGCGCGCCATGGCGCGCGACGAGATGACCGTCCTCGAGGCGCGGGACCAGGGACTCGAGGCGCAGTTGCGGACCCTGCTGGTCCCGCGCGACCCGAACGACGAACGGGACGTGATCCTGGAGGTGCGGGCCGGCGCGGGAGGAGACGAGGCCGCCCTGTTCGCGGCCGCCCTGTTCCGGATGTATGCCCGATATGCCGAGCGACGGCGCTGGCGCGTGGAGCTGCTCTCCACCAGCGAGAGCGCGGGCGGCGGCATCAAGGAGGTGATCGCCGAGGTCGCCGGCGCCGGAGCGTATTCGCGCCTCAAATACGAGAGCGGCGTCCACCGCGTGCAGCGCGTGCCGACCACCGAGGCGTCCGGCAGGATCCACACCTCGACCGCCACCGTCAGCGTGCTGCCGCGCGCCGATGAGGTGGAGTTGGAGATCCCGGACAAGGACCTGCGCATCGACGTCTACCGCTCGTCGGGGCCCGGCGGGCAGAGCGTGAACACCACCGACAGCGCGGTCCGCATCACCCACCTGCCGACCGGGATGATCGTCGCCATCCAGGACGAGAAGAGCCAGCACAAGAACAAGGCCAAGGCGATGGCCATCCTGCGTGCCCGCCTGCTCGAGATCGAGCAGGCCCGCCTCGCCGAGGAGCGCGGCGAGCAGCGGCGTTCGCAGATCGGGTCCGGCGAGCGATCCGAGAAGATCCGCACCTACAACTTCCCCGATGACCGGGTCACCGATCACCGGGTCGGCCTGACCGTTCACAACCTGCCCGGGCTGCTGGAGGGCGACCTGGATCGCATCATTGAGCCCCTGGCGGAAGCCGCCCAGGCGGCGCGTCTGGAGGCGATGGGCGCCGATGGCCAGCACTGAGCGAGGGTTGGCACTGATCGAGGAGACCGCCGCCGGACGGCTGGTCGCGCGGGCCGAAGGGGCGCTGCGCGACGCCGGCTCTCCCTCACCCCGGCTGGACGCCGAGCTCCTGGTGGCCCATGCCTTCGAACGCGACCGCGCATGGCTGCGGGCCCACCCCGAGGCTCCGCTGGACGGCGCCGCACGGGCCAGGCTCGATGCCTGGATCGATCGGCGGGCGGCCGGTGAGCCGATCGCCTACATCCGCGGATTCAAGGAGTGGCTCTCGCTGCGGCTCCTCGTTGATCGCCGCTCCCTCATCCCGCGCCCCGAGACGGAGCTGCTAGCCGAGCTGGCCATGGCCGAGATCGCCGACCGCCTGGTCCGCGACACGCGCAGGATCACGGCCTGGGAGGTGGCGACCGGCAGCGGCGCGGTCACGGCGGCGATCGCGCTGCGATTCCGGACCGCTCTCTCCCTGGGGCGGCTGATCCTGACCGCGAGTGATATCTCGCCCGACGCCCTCGAGCTGGCCGCGGAGAACTTCGCGCGGCTGGGGGTCGCGGGTCTGGTGGCGCTCGCCGGTGGCGACCTGCTCGAACCGGCCGCGTCCGCGCCACCGCTCGATGTCGTCATCGCGAACCTCCCCTACGTCCGGAGCGCGGAGGTCGCAGCCGCGACCGGATCGCTGGCGTGGGAGCCGCACCTTGCGCTCGACGGCGGCCCGGATGGCCTCTCTGTGGTGCGCCGCCTCGTTGCTCAACTCCCCTCGCGGCTCGCCGGTGACGGGGTCGCCCTGCTGGAGATCGGCGCCGGCCAGGCGGAACCGATCCGCGCCCTGCTGGCCGGCTCCGTACCGAGCCTGCAGGTCTCCTTTCACCCCGACCTGGCCGGGCACGATCGGGTGGTCCGCCTCGCCCGCGAGCGGGCCTGATGCAGGAACGCCTGGGGACCGATGCGGCGAGCATCGCGCGCGCGGTTGACCTGCTGCGGGCCGGGCACCTGGTCGCGTTTCCGACCGACACCGTCTACGGGATCGGCTGTCGCGCCGGCGATGCCGACTCGCTGGCTCGCCTCTTTGCCGCCAAGCGCCGGCCGCCCGAGAAGGCGGTGCCGTGGCTCATCGCGTCCGAGGATGACGTTGCGGCGCGCGGCTTCACGCTGAATGCGCCGGCTCGGGCGCTGGCCGACCGCTTCTGGCCCGGGGCGCTGACGTTGGTTCTGGTCTCCGCCGATGGGTCCGAGTCGCAGGCATTCCGCGTGCCCGACCACCCGGCAGCCCTCGCGCTGCTGACGGCGGCCGGCCCGCTGGCCGTCTCGAGCGCAAACCGATCCGGTGAGCCGGAGACGCTCGACGCGGATGACGTGTCGATCGCCTTCGCCGATGCGGATGAGCCGGAGGCGACCATCGACGGAGGACGCGTGCCGGGCGGCTTGGCGTCAACCGTCATCGACCTGTCCGGCGCCCGACCTCGGCTGCTGCGCGAGGGACCGGTGTCCCGCACCGAGATCGAATCGGTGATCGGCCCGATAGACTAGCGGGGCATGCGCGTCGCGATCGGCTCAGACCACGCCGGCTTCGTCCTCAAGGGCGAGCTCTGCACGCTGCTCGATGAGCTGCGGGTCGAGTACCGCGACTTTGGCACGTACGGCAGCGAGGCGGTTGACTACCCCGACTTCATCGCCCCGGTGGCCCGCGCCGTTGCACGCGGCGACTACGAGCTGGGGATCGTGCTGGGCGGAAGCGGCACCGGGGAAGCGATCGTCGCCAACAAGGTGCGCGGGATCCGCTGCGTGGAGGCCGCTGATCCGGTCACCGCACGCCTCGGGCGGGAGCACAACGACGCCAACGTCCTGTCGCTCGGCGCCCGGATCGTGGGGATCGAGGTCGCGCGGGCGTGCGTCCGCGAGTTCCTGTCCGGCGAATTCCAGGCCGGCCGGCACGTGCCCCGCGTGCAGAAGATCGCGCGGATCGAGGCCGAGGAGGCCGGTCGCTGAGCCTGGCGCTCGACGACCGCGATCGGTCGCTGCTGTCCGGTGAGGCGGGCACCGGCGCTGCGCTCGCCATGCGCCTCGTCGTCCGTGCCGCGGAGGCGCTCGATGCCGATCGACTGATCCCGATCATCGGCGCGCACGTGGACTCCTGCCTCTACCACGGCGAGGCGACCATCGACTTCGTGGACCGGCTCGTGGACGGCGGCGCGCAGGTCTCGGTCCCGACGACCCTCAACGTGGGCGGGCTTGATCTGCTGCACCCCGAACTGTGGCGCGGAGACCCGCGGACCGCGGAGCGGGGCCGGCTGCTGATGGAGCGCTACCGGGCCCTCGGCTGCCAGCCGACCTACACCTGCGCCCCGTACCAGCTCGCGTTCTCCCGCCCGGGACTCGGGGACCAGGTGGCATGGGGCGAATCGAACGCCATTGCGTTCTGCAACAGCGTGCTCGGTGCTCGGACGGAGCGGTACGGCGACTTCACCGATATCGCCTGCGCGATCGTCGGCCGGGTGCCCGACGCCGGCCTGCATCGCACCGCATCTCGTCGGGCCACGCTCGTCCTCCGCATCGGGTCCGACGTCCCCGCGGCGCTGCTTGGCGGCGACGCCTTCTACCCGGTCCTTGGGCTGGTGCTCGGCCGTCGCGCCGGCAGCAGGATCGCCGCCATCACCGGCCTGCCGGCCGGGCTGTCGGAGGAGCGGCTTAAGGCCGTCGGGGCGGCGGCGGCCTCATCGGGCGCGGTGGCCATGTTCCACGCGGTGGGCTCCACGCCCGAGGCGCCGACCCTGTCTGCGGCGCTGCAGGGGCAGGATCCGGACGAGGAGGTCGAGATCACCCTCGATCAGTTGCGTGCCGCTCGCGACGAGCTGACCACGCTGGGCGGCAGCGTTTCCGGCGCCCCGATCGGGGCCGTCTCGCTCGGCACGCCGCACGCCTCGATGATGGAGCTGCAGGCGATCGAGGACGAGCTGGCCGGCGGCCGTCCGGCGGTCGGGGTGGAGTTGATGGTCTCCACCGGACGCCACACGCTGGCCGATGCCGAGGAGGTGGGGCTCGCCCGCCGACTGCGCGCCCTCGGGGTCGAGCTGCTGGTCGATACCTGCAGCTACATCGCGCCGGTGCTCCGGCCGAGCCTGCTGCCGGCGATGACCGATTCGGCGAAATGGGCCTACTACGCCCCGGGGAACCTCGGCCTCGCCGTCGTCTTCGGCAGCCTTCGCGAATGCATCCGCTCAGCGCAGTCGGGTGTCGTCTGGCGCGACCCCGACCTGTGGGGCAGCGGGTGAGGGGCCGCGTGCTGGCGGCGGGCAAGGCGAGCGGCGCCGCGCTCGTCCTGCAGGAGCCGCTCTCCCTGTGGGGCGGGATGGACCCGGCCACGGGGGAGCTGATCGATGTTCACCATCCGCAGCGCGGTACGCAGCTCGCCGGGCGGGTGCTGGTGATGGCTGCCGTGCGCGGCTCGTCATCGGCCTCCTCCGTGCTCGCGGAATCGGTGCGCGCCGGCTGCGCCCCGGCGGCGATCGTGCTCGGCGAGACGGACCTGATCCTGGCGGTCGGCGCCGCGGTGGCGGAGGAGCTGTACGGCGTGCGCCTGCCCGTCATCGTCCTGCCGCCCGACGACCTCGCGCGGATCCGCTCCGGGCAGCGGGTCGAGATCCTCGAATCCGGCGAAGTGACCCTGGGCTGACCGGGCTATGCTCGCCGGCATGTCACCGATCGAGGTCGTCCCGTTCGGCACCGAGCACCTCGACGCCGCTGCCACGCTGCTCGCCGAGCGCCAGGCGCGCCTCCGGGCTGCGCGACCCGAACTCCCGGCCACGTTCACCGACCCGGCAGCCTGTCGGCCGCTGCTGCAGGCGCTGCTCGAGCGCGAGGGAGCGCACGGCGTGGTCGGGCTGGCGAAGGGGAGCCCGGTTGGGTACCTGCTCGGCCATGCACGCCTCGAGCCGATCTGGGGTCGTGCCTGCTGGAGCCCGATCGAGGGCCACGCGCTCGATTCCGCACTTGATGTGGAAGCGGTCCGCGACCTCTACGCCGTGTGGTCCGAGCACTTCGTGCGCCTGGGCTTCTACCGGCACTACGTCCACGCCGCGGCCGACGACCCCGACCTGACCGCGGCCTGGTTCCGCACCGGCTTCGGGGCAATGCAGGCCCACGCCGTGCTTGACCTCGACCTGCCCCCGGCCATGCGGGCTTGGTCCGACGGGATGGTGGTGCGACGCGCGGTGCCGGACGACCTGGAGCTGATCGATGACCTGCTGCCGCTCATCGGCGATGCGCTGGTGCGCTCACCGGCCTACGCCATCCAGACTCCGGAGCGCCACGCCAGCCTGCGAGCCGACTGGGCGCAGGAGCTGGCCGAGCCGGAAGCACGCCACTGGCTGGTGCAAGAGGACGGCACGGCGCTCGCCTTCGCCACCTTCTATCCTGCCGATCCCGGACCCATGGTTCCCGAGGGAGCCTGCGAGTTGGCGGTGGCCATGACGCGCCCCGAGGCGCGCGGTCGCGGCCTGATGCGCGCGCTTCTTGGTGCGGGCTTCGATGAAGCGCGGGCAGCCGGCGCGCGGCACTGCATCACCGACTGGCGGACCGCGTCGCTGCCGACGCATCGCAGCTGGACGGCGCTCGGATTTCGCCCCAGCCATTTCCGGCTCCATCGCCAGATCGACGAGCGGATCGCCTGGGCGGACGGACGCCGCGCCTGAGCCCCCCCGCAGCCGCGCGGGAATCATCGGTCTAGACTGCCAAAGGTATTGCCGCACGAGGACCGAGCGCACCCATGAACTTCTGGGCACCCCTCGAGATCGAGGATCCGGAGATCTACCGCGTCATCAAGGACGAGGAAGAGCGGACGCGCTCGCATCTCGAGCTGATCGCGTCGGAGAGCTACCCGTCGCTGGCCGTGCTGCAGGCGACCGGATCGATCCTGACCGGCAAGTACGCCGAGGGCTACCCGGGGCGCCGCTACTACGGCGGCTGCGAGATCGTGGACATCGGCGAGAACCTGGCCCGCGACCGCGCCAAGCAGCTCTTCGGCGCCGAGCACGCCAACGTGCAGCCGCATGCCGGCGCGCAGGCCAACATGGCCGTCTACCACGCCCTGCTGGAGCGCGGCGACACGGTGATGGGGCTGGCGCTCGACCAGGGCGGGCACCTGACCCACGGCTCGCCGGTCAACTTCTCGGGCCAGTACTACAACTTCATTCCGTACCACGTTGACCGCGAGACGCATCGCATCGACATGGACGAGGTGCGCGCGCTGGCGCGTGAGCACCGACCGAAGCTGATCGTGACCGGCGCCACAGCGTATCCCCGCTTCTGGGACTTCGCCGCGTTTCGGGTCATCGCCGACGAGGTTGGCGCCTACCTGATGACCGACATGGCCCACTTCGCAGGGCTCGTCGCGGCCGGCGTGCATCCCTCGCCGGTTCCGCACGCGCACGTGGTGACCACCACCACCCACAAGACGCTGCGAGGGCCGCGCGGCGGCATGATCCTGTGCATCGCCGACCTGGCCAAGGCGATCGACAAGGCGGTCTTCCCGGCTCTGCAAGGCGGACCGCTGGAACACGTGATCGCCGCCAAGGCGGTCGCCTTCCGCGAGGCGATGAGCCCGGAGTTCAAGCGCGACATGGTCCAGACGGTGACCAACGCCCGCGTCCTGGCCGAGGCGCTCGCCGAACGCGGGGCCTCGATCGTGTCGGGCGGCACCGACAACCACCTCATGCTGGTGGACGTGCGGCCGCTGGGCGTGACCGGCAAGGAGGCCGACCTGGCGCTCGGCGAGGTACGGATCACCGTGAACCGCAACACGATTCCCTACGATCCGAACCCACCGATGGTTGGCAGCGGCATCCGCGTGGGGACGCCGGCGGTGACCGGCCGAGGCATGAAGGAGCCGGAGATGCGCGCGATCGCGGGGCTGATCGTGGACGGCATCGCGGCTCGCGGCGACCCAGCGGCCCGGGAGCGGGTCCGCGCCGGCGTGGCCGCGATCGTGGACCGTTTCCCGGTGCCCGGGCTGCCTGCGACGCTCACCTCCGGCATGGCCGGAACCTGATCGGTTGAGCGCGGAGACGATCCCCGTCCGCTATACTCGCGCCGTCCGACCGCTCTGAAACGAACTCGAATGGCCCAATTAACGCCGCTCGGGCTCATCAAGATCCTGGGGCACGTTTCCGCGATCATGGTGATCCCGATGGTTGGTGGCGCGGTCCTCGGGCTCCTGCTGGACAGGAGCCAGGGCACCTCGCCGCTCTTCGTGTTCAGCGGATTTGCGATCGGCAACCTGGTTGCCTTCGCCGGCATCTGGCTCTACATCCGCTGGCACACCAACCGCGGGTTCGGTCGGAAGGGCGAGGGCAATGAGCCGTGATCCGAAGGAACAGGGCCCGCGTCCTGCCAACTGGGCGGTGGCCTTCGACCTTGGCCTGCGGCTGGGAGTCTCGGTGGCGGTCGGGCTCGGCGCCGGACTGCTGACCGACAACTGGCTGCACACCAGCCCGATATTCATCCTGGTCGGAATGCTGCTGGGGATCGCCGCGGCGATGTACACCATCTGGGACGTGGCCCGGCAGAGCATGGGGAGATAAGGAGCGGAGTGGTACACGTCGAGATCGCCGCGGAGAAGCTCTTCCAGCTTGGCCCGCTGACGGTCACCAACTCGATGATCGGGGCGCTGCTCGCCTCGCTCGCGCTGCTGGCGGCCGCTCGCTGGTTCGTCCGGCGCGCCGCCCTGGTGCCGAGCCGCGGGCAGAGCCTGATCGAGTTGCCCATCGAGCTGCTGGCGGGGATCGTGCGCGGCACCGGCGGCAAGCGCTGGCGGCAGTTCGCGCCGCTGGTCATCACCATCTTCGTTTTCGTCCTGCTCGCCAACTGGATCAGCCTGCTGCCGGGGGTGGGGACCATTGGCCTCGCGGAGCACGGGCCGGACGGCAAGGTGGTGCTGGTGCCGTTCGTGCGAGCCGCAGCCGCCGATCTCAACCTGACGCTCGGCCTGGCGCTCGTCTCGTTCGTCTCGTTCATCGCCTTCGGCATCCGTGCCAACGGCCTGCGCGGCTACCTGCGGGAGCTGCTGGTGGCGGAGCCGGTCTACATGACCCCGCTCCTCACCCCGATTCACCTCATCAGCGAGCTGTCGCGCGTCATCAGCCTGTCGATGCGGCTCTTCGGCAACGTCTTCGCTGGCGAGGTCCTGCTCGCGACCATGCTGGCCCTGACCACCGCCACCCTCTTCATCCTGCCGCTCGCATTCTTCGTTCCCGGCGTGTTCCTGGTGCTGGAGCTGATCTTCGGCTTCGTCCAGGCGCTCGTCTTTGCCCTGCTGTCGATGACCTACATCACGCTCGCGATCGCGGAGCATCGCCAGCACGCCACTCACGAGGACCATTCGGGCGAGGCGCCCGAGCCAGCGACCGCTCCCGCGCACGGGGCGGCACAGCCAACAAGCTAGGAGGAAGACCACTCGTGGACCTACACACACTCGCAGCCGGACTCGCGATGGGGCTCGGCGGCATCGGCCCCGGCATCGGCCTGGGGATCGCCGTCAGCAAGGCGATGGAGGCGATCGGACGCAACCCCGAGGCCTCGGGAACCCTGTTCGTGCCCTACATCCTGGGCCTGGCACTGACCGAGGCGATCGGCATCTACGCGCTGGTCGTGTCGCTGATCATCCTGTTCGCGGCCAAGTAAGCCGCCATGGCGTTCTTCGACGCGTTCGGCGTTGACCTGCCGAAGCTCGCCTTCCAGGTCGTCAATTTCCTGCTGCTGCTCTATCTGCTGAACCGGTTCCTCTTCAAGCGTGTCCTGAACCTGCTCGACGAGCGATCAGCGCGCATCGGCAAGGGACTGGAGGAGGCCGATGCGGCCGCGCGCGACCGCGAGCTGGCCCGCGCCGAGCGCGAAGCGGCGGTGGACGAGGCGCGCAGGGAGGCGCAGGCCATGATCGCGCGCGCCACCAAGATCGCCGAGGATTCGCGCCTCGAGATCGTGGCGACGGCACGGACGGAGGCCGAGAAGGTGACCGCCCGGGCGCGCGACGAGATCACGGCCGAGAAGGAGAAGGCGATCGCAGAGCTGCGATCGCAAGTGGCTGATCTCGCCCTGCAGGCCGCCGGGCGGCTGGTGCAGAGCGAGATGAACACCGCTACCCAGCGCCGGTTGGTCGAGGGGTTCCTGACCGAAATGGCGCCAGGCGAGAAGGGGCGCAACTAGCCCATGGCCCGCATCGCGGCGGCACGGCGCTACGCGGAGGCGGCCCTTCAGACGGGCCGCGCGGATGGCACCCTCGACAACTGGGAGCGCGACCTGGCGGCGATCGGCGCCGCGTTCGCCCATCCCGACCTGGCGCGCCTGATGCAGCATCCGGCGGTGGCCTACGCCGAGAAGGAACGTGTCCTCCAGCGGGTGCTCGGCGACCGGGTCGGGGCGCAGCCGTTGCGGCTGGCGCTGCTGATGGTCCGCCGCGGCCGGCCGGGCGGGATCGGGGCGATGGTCGCCCGCTTCACCGAGCTGCTGCGCCACGAGCGCGGCATCTCGCTGGCTCACGTGCGCACGGCCCTGCCGCTCACCGACGAGCAGCGGGGAGCGGTGGCGGCGAGGCTTGGCCAGCTCACCGGCGAACAGATCGAGATGGAAGAGACGGTGGATCCCGCCCTCATCGGGGGGATCTCCGTCCGGATCGGCGACAAGCTCTATGACGCGAGCGTGCGCAGCCGCCTGGAACGGCTCCGCGCTCGACTGACCGCCGTCTAGGCCGGGAGTACGAGGACACACATGACGATTCGATCCGACGAGATCACGTCGATCATCCGGAGCGAGATCAGCGGCTTCGACGAAGGAGCCGATCTCTCCGGGGTCGGCACCATCGTGGAGGTCGGCGACGGGATTGCGCAGATCTACGGGCTCTCCGGGGCGCTCGCCTCGGAGCTGCTCGAGTTCCCCGGCGGCGTGATGGGGATGGCCTTCAACCTCGAAGAGGAGACGGTCGGCGCGCTGATCCTGGGCGATTACACCAAGCTCAAGGAGGGCGACCAGGTCAAGACCACCGGGCGGGTGGTCGAGGTGCCCGTCGGCGACGCCCTGATCGGCCGCGTGGTCAGCCCGCTCGGCGAGCCACTCGATGGCAAGGGTCCGATCAGCGCTACCCGCACGCGACCGGTCGAGCGGATCGCTCCGGGCGTCATCGTGCGCCAGCCGGTCGATACCCCGGTCCAGACCGGGATCAAGGCCATCGACTCCATGATCCCCATCGGCCGCGGCCAGCGCGAGCTGATCATCGGTGACCGGCAGACCGGCAAGACGGCCATCGCCATCGACACCATCATCAACCAGAAGGGGCAGGACCTGGTCTGCATCTACGTGGCCATCGGCCAGAAGATGTCGACCGTGGCCCAGGTGGTCGCCAAGCTCGAAGAGAACGGCGCCATGGAGCACACCATCGTGGTGGTCGCATCGGCCTCCGATCCGGCTCCGCTGCAATTCCTGGCGCCCTACGCCGGGGTGGCCATGGGCGAGGAGTTTCTCGATACCGGCCGCGACGCGCTGTGCATCTACGACGACCTCTCCAAGCACGCCTGGGCGTATCGCCAGGTCTCGCTGCTGATGCGCCGCCCGCCGGGGCGCGAGGCCTATCCCGGCGACATCTTCTACGCCCACTCCCGGCTGCTGGAGCGTGCCGCGCGCCTCTCGGAGGCGAACGGTGGCGGCTCGCTGACCGCCCTGCCGATCGTCGAAACGCAGGCCGGCGACGTGTCCGGCTACATCACCACCAACGTGATCAGCATTACCGATGGGCAGATCTTCCTGCAGTCGGACCTCTTCAACCAGGGCCAGCGGCCGGCGGTGAACGCCGGCATCAGCGTCAGCCGCGTTGGCGGCAGCGCCCAGATCAAGGCCATGCGGCAGGTCGCCGGCAAGCTGCGGCTCGACCTGGCCCAGTATCGCGAGC
>Ga0315281_10009562_pt1 | contig 13447 bp, 12 predicted proteins | sample YL17G07_0_MG_FD_204540 | JGI IMG/M metagenome (GOLD analysis project Ga0315281, IMG submission 204540) | Sediment microbial communities from Yellowstone Lake, YNP, Wyoming, USA - YL17G07_0 | ecosystem: Environmental > Aquatic > Freshwater > Lake > Sediment | place: USA: Wyoming | collected...
CCGCGACTACCTCGCCACCGCCGATCCTTCCCGCCCGCTGTGGGCGCAACTCGATTGGCTCCTCCTCGCCATCTTCGCCGCCATGTCACTCCTCATCATGGTCCGCGCCGACCTCAAAGCCGACTCGCTCATCGTCTGCGTCGGCCTCGCGGGCGGCCTCGTCATCGAAAGCTGGGGCACGCAGACTCACATTTGGACTTACTACACCAACGAGCGCCCGCCGCTGTGGATTATCCCCGCGTGGCCCATCGCCAGTCTCGCCATTGACCGCCTGTACCGGCTATTGAACCGCGCCCTGCCCGCCTCGCTCCCCGGACTCTTTCCCGTCCTCTACTGGATTCTATTCCCGACGTTTTATCTGCTCCTCATCGCTTTCGTCTATCCCACGCTCGACAAATCCCTCACCCTCGCGGCCTTGCTGTTATGCTCGCTCCTCATCCTCACCCCCACCGACTACCGCGCCGCCACCCTCACCTTCATCGCCGGCACGGGCCTCGGCTACTTCCTCGAACTCTGGGGCACCACCCGCGTCTGTTGGACTTACTACACCTTTGAGACCCCGCCCCTCTTCGCCGTCCTCGCGCACGGGCTGGCCGCCGTTGCTTTCTGGCGAACTGCCCTCTTGTTCAAACCCATACACTCATGGTTGACCTCTCTGCCTACTCCCTCATCATCTTCGACAAAGACGGCACCCTCATAGACTTCGACTATATGTGGGGTCACTGGGTCACCGAACTGGCGCGCCGCCTCGAAACCTACACCGGCCGGCCCGTCTCGGCGGATTTATTTAAAGCGATGGGTTTTGACCCCGTTACCGGGCGCGTCCTGGCCGACGGGAAGTTGGCCGTGACCCCGATGATTCTTCTCCGCGCCCTCGCGGTGGACGTGCTCGAAAAACTTTCGCTCCCCTCGCCGGTAGCCGAAGAGACCGTCGCGCACGCGTGGTTGATCCCCGACCCGGTGGCCCTCGCCCGCCCGTTTGCCGACCTCCTCGCCCTCTTCGGCCACCTCCACCGCCAAGGACTCAAAATCGCCGTGGCCACCACCGATGACCGCGAACCGACGGAAGCCACCCTCGCCGGTCTCGGCGTAAGTCACTTCATTGATGCCATGCTATGCGCCGACGACCACATCCCCGTCAAGCCCGCCCCCGACATGATTCTCACCCTCTGCCAGCGCCTCAACCTCCCACCCGCGCGCGCCATCATGGTCGGCGACTCTATTGCCGATATGCAAATGGGCCGCGCCGCTGGCGCATTCTGCCTCGGCGTCCTCTCCGGCGTCAGCTCCACCGAAATCCTCCAGCCTCACGCCGACCTCATTCTCCCTTCCATCGCTCACCTCCTCGACTGACTCCCCTCTCCCAGAGGGAGAGGGGCTGGGAGTGAGGGTGAACGACCATCCCAAACTTGACACCCCGTCTCTCTCGCGGTATCATCCAGTTGCACTATCCGGTAGGAGTTTCACATCGTGCAACAGACCGTTTCTCGCCCGGGAACCCTCATCCAATCCGTCCAGCGCGCGTCGGCTTTGCTCAAAGCCTTCGAGGGCGAAGCCTCGGAATTGGGCGTGAGCGAGTTGGGCCGCAAGGTCAAACTCCACAAAAGCACCGTCTCGCGCCTGCTCGCCACCCTCGAAAGCGAGGGTCTCGTCGAGCGCGCCCCCGGCACCGACAAATATCGCCTCGGCTACGAGTTTGCCCGCCTCGCGCGGCAAGTCCCCCATTTCGGCGACGTGCGCGAAGCCGCGCGGCCCTTCCTCGCCGAACTCGCCGAACTGTCACACGAAACCGCCAACCTCGCCGTGCGCGATGGCGACGAAGTCATCAATGTCGAACAAGCCTCCGGCCCGCATCTCATCGGCGTGGGCAATTGGGTCGGGCGGCGCACTCCCCTCCATTGCGTCGCCAATGGCAAGGTCTTGCTCGCCTTCCAATCGGAGGCTGAAATCAAACGGCTCCTCGGCCACGCTCTCCCAAAGTTCACCAAACAAACCATCACCGGTAAAACGGCCCTGCGCACTGAACTTGCCCGCGTGCGCGAAAAGGGCTACGCTATTGCGCGCGGGGAGATGGAAGACGGGTTGAACGCCATCGCCGCGCCGATCCGCGAGGGGCAAGGCAACGTCATCGCCGCCGTCAGCCTGTCGGGGCCAGCCTTTCGCCTCACGCCTGAGCAGATGGCCAAACTCGAGCCGCTCACCGTGGAGATGGCGAAGAAAATTTCCGCCCGTTTAGGTTTTACTGCATAAGGCGGCAGGCTTACCTTGCCCCTTGTCATTCAACGCCCAGTCACCCGTTAGCCATCCTAAGGAGATTCTCCATGACCCCCGACGATATTCTCAAAGGCCTCTACGACAACACTGTCCTCGGCAAAGTGCCCGAAGTGCGCGACCTCACCGTCACTGGATTGGACCAGCAGATGGACCCCGTGGCTTTGCTGTATCAGGCCTTGCTCCCCGCCCTGCAAGAAGTTGGCCGCCGCTTCGAGGTGGGTGATTTCTTCGTGCCGGAGATGCTCATGTCGGCCAAGGCCATGCAGGGCGCGCTCGTCCTGCTCCGCCCACTCCTCGCCGCCAAAGGCGAGAAGACTCTCGGCAAAGTCGTCATGGGCACGGTGAAGGGCGACGTGCACGACATCGGCAAGAACTTGTGCAACATCATGCTCGAAGGCGCGGGCTTCGAGGTGATTGACCTGGGCGTGAACACCGCGCCCGAAAAATTTGTCGCCGCCGTCCAGCAACACCAGCCCGACATCATCGGCTTCTCGGCGTTTCTCACCACCACCATGCCGATGATTAAAGTGAACATCCAGGCCCTGACCAAAGCGGGCTTGCGCGACAAAGTGAAAGTGATGGCCGGGGGCGCGCCCGTCACCGCGCACTACGCCGAACTCTCCGGCGCCGACGCCTATTGCGCCGACGCCAGCGCCACCGCGCGCAAGGCCAAAGAATTCATGGGCGTCGCCGCCGAAGCCCCCTCCGGCGCTTTAGCCGAAGCCGTGAGCGCGGTTGAAAATATGATGAGCAAGGCGCAGGAGTAGATCTTTGAAAATAGAAGTTGGAAGTTGGAGGCGTAGGGTTGCCTACCATCGTCCTCCAACTTCCAACTTGCAACATCCAAATGGAAACCACCCTCCACTCCCAAACCAAAACCGTCATCATCGGCGCGGGCCGCCCGTTTGTGATGATTGGCGAACGCATCAACCCCAGCGGGCGCAAAAAGCTCGGGGCCGAGATGGCCGCCGGGGATTTCAGTCGCGTGCGGAAAGATGCTGAGGCGCAAGTGGCCGCCGGGGCGCATCTGCTCGACGTCAACGCCGGAGTCCCCATCGCCGACGAGGCCGAATTGCTCGTCACGGCCATCCGCACGATTCAAGAAGTCACCGATGTGCCGCTGTGTCTGGACTCGTCCGTCGTCGAAGCGCTGGAAGCCGGATTGGCCGCGTACGCCGGCAAGGCCCTCGTCAATTCGGTGACGGGCGAAGATGAGCGGCTGGAACGCTTATTGCCCGTCATCAAAAAGCACGGCGCGGCGGTGATCGGCATGGCGAATGACGAAACGGGCATCTCCAACGACCCGGAGTATCGCTTGAGCGTGGCGCGCAAGGTCGTGCAACGCGCCGCCGATTTCGGCATCCCGCGCGAGGACGTGTTGATTGACCCGCTGGCCCTCACGGTGGCCGCCGACCCGCAAGCCGTGCAAATCACTTTGCGGACGATGCGGATGATTCGGGATGAACTCGGCGTGAACATGGTCTGCGGCGCGAGCAACATTTCTTTCGGCCTGCCGGAACGCTCCGGCCTCAACGCGGCCTATCTTTCAATGGCCATGACCTGCGGCCTCACCTGCGCCATCACCGACCCGACCAATCCGGTGATTCGGCAAGCCGTGTTAGCCAGCGATACGCTACTCGGCCACGACGAATACGCCGTGAAGTGGATTGCGGGTTTTCGAGCGAAGCAGAAGGCGATGGCGACACAATAAAACTAAAGAATTAGCGGACCGGGGAAAGTGAACAGCGCCTTAGTTTTGAGACTTAGGTTGTCTGCTTTTTTCTTGTTTATGACTGTTGCAGGATCTGTATCTAGTGTAGCAATAACCAATTTCTTTCCATATGCCCTATTTGATAGTTGGCTATTATCGGTAGACGTACCTTCAACACCTACTCAACTTCTGGCGTTCAACGACCCGACTTTAGTTGTCAAAGCGGTGGATGAACAGATATTTTGGTGTGATACTCGGACTAAGAGATGCACAACTAACCCGGAGGATGCACGGACTTACAAGTATGTGTTTTTATGTGGAGAGCCAGATTCTCTCACGCCAATAGTTCCTGGCAAAGTAGTAAACGCCTTAGCAGTTCGTGAATGTGGCATTGATGGATACTGGGACGTTCATTTTATTATTTTGGGCGATGGCAGTATATGGGAATGGTCAACAGGTAATATGGCGCATGATGAAGAATTATCTATTATCTTATGCGGTCTCCTGGGGGCACTGGCAGGGGCAATAAGTAGCGTCATAATCTCATGGGTAGTGCGTAGAAAATTGACGCGGGTAAATTAAAGAAGATAGAAAAATCAGCGCCTATCATTTTAATCGGCGTTCTTCCCACCTTCTATGACTCACTCCACCGGCGACTCCTTCATTGACGATTGGGTGCATAAACAGCCCGGCGCTTCGGCGGGCACCGAGGCCTCCATCGGTCTCACCAAGCGAATTGCCAGCGGTTATCAGCGCCTCGGCAGTCGGTTTCATCCCCGCGAATACTCGCGCGAGAAAACCATTTACGTGGCCGAGTTCGACATGGCGCACACGCCGGTCACGGTGAATCAATACGCCGTCTTCGTCGAGACCGGCGCGGCGCGGCAACAACCATGGTGGAGCCAGGACGGCTGGGCGTGGGTGAACGGCGGCGGCGAGGGCTGGGGCCGCGACACCCGCTGGGAGCCGGACAAGTGGCAAGACCAGCGGGCGCGCCAATATCATCCGGTTGTCGGCGTCACGTTTTATGAAGCCGAAGCTTATTGCGCGTGGGTGGCCGCGCAGAAGAAGCAAGCCGTGCGCCTCCCCACCGAGGCCGAATGGGAGCGCGCCGCGCGCGGCGACGATGGCCGCCCCTTCCCCTGGGGCGATGATTTCGCGCCCACGCGGGCGAACACTTTCGAGAGCGAGAACCGCGACACCCTCCCTGTCGGCACGACCGAAGGCGATGTGAGTCCCTTTGGCCTCATGGACATGGCCGGCAATGCGCAAGAGTGGACCACCAGCGTCTATACGCCTTTGCCAGATGAAGTCTTTCCATCCGCCAACTTGCGCGTCGCGCGCGGCGGTTCGTTCAACGATACGGCCTATGGCGCGCGCACCACGTACCGGCGGGCTTATCCGCCCGATTATTTTTATCCGTTTCTCGGGTTCAGACTCATTGTTGAGTATCACTGACCTTTTTCGTCAACGGCTTGAACTGATGTAACAGATTTTTTTCACTCCGATAAATCCGTTCAATCCATTGACAAAAACCGGCCTCAGGAATCTCTCACGTCAGGAGAAATCACCATGACCGACAATTCCTATTCTGACCGTTCCAAATTCCCGTGGGGCGCGGTGGTCGTCGCGGGCGCCGTTGGCGTCTTCGGGTGCATCATCATCGGCGCGCTCGTCGCCCGCAATTTCCTCGGCACGCAAACGCTCAACACCGGCGGCGGGTCAGCCACTCAGGCCGCGCCCGCCGGTTCGATTGCGATTGACATCTCATCCTCCAACACCAAAGAAGACTGGATGAACGCCGTCATTGCCCAGTTCAATCAGGAGCAACACAAAATCGCCTCGGGCGAAGCCATCTTCGTGCGCGTGACCCACGTCACCTCCGGCGGCTCACAGAAAGATATCCTCAGCGGGAAGAGCCAGCCCACCGTGTGGAGTCCCGGCGACCAGAGCTGGATAGACACCGCCAACCAGACGTGGCGCGACCGGACGGGCCGCCCCCTCGTCCCCGATGCGTGCCCCGCGAGCGTCCTGGCCCCCATCGGATTTGCCATGTGGCGGCCGATGGCCGAAGCCCTCGGCTGGCCGGACAAGCCCATCAGTTGGGACACGCTCATTCAACTCTCCGCCGACCCCGAGGGGTGGAAGACCCTCGGCCATCCCGAATGGGGCCAGTTCAAGTTCGGCCACACGCACCCCGATTACTCGAACAGCGGCCTGCTCATCATGACCGCCCTCGCCTATTCCGTGCAAGGCAAGACCACCGGCCTCACCGCCGACGAAGTCTATGCCGATAACGTTGTCCAGGCTTTTACGCAACTGGAGCAGAACACCTATCACTACGGCATCCAAAGCCGCCCGCTCATGCAACTGCTCGCCCAGCGTGGCCCCGATTATCTGCACGCCGTGAACACCAGCGAAGCCGAGACCCTCAAGACCAACGTGGATTTTAAAGACACCCTGCGCTTCCAACTCGTCTTCATCTTCCCGGCCAAAGGCACCTTCTGGACCGAGCAACCGTTCTGCATCCTCGACGGCGATTGGGTGACCGATCAGCAAAAAGAAGCCGCGAAAATTTTCCGCGACTACATCCTTGATCCCGCGCGCCAACAGATGGCGATTGACTATTATCTGCGCCCGGTGGATACCTCGCTGCCCTTGCGGGCGCCGTTTACTCTCGCCGATGGCACCGACCCGCGCGTGACGATGGAGACCGTGCCGCCGCTCCAAAGTCCGCCCGCCGAAGTCTCCGCCGCCGTGAAAGACGTGTTCCATAAGACCAAAAAGAAGGCGACGGTCATTTTAGTGATTGACACGTCCGGCAGTATGGAAGGCGACAAAATCAAAGCCGCCGTCGAGAGTTCGGTCAACTTCGTAAAACACTTCGACCCCAACGACAAACTTTATGCCCTTGGCTTTGGCGGCGACCGGAACATTTACGACCTCGGCGGCGGGAAAGTCGGCGACGTGGGCGAGCAACTCCAGAAATCACTCGGCGGCATTTACGCCAGCGGCAATACGCCCCTCTACGATGCCGTGTGTCAGGCCGCCGAAAAAATCAACGCCTTGCGCGCGGAAGATGAAGCCAATAACGAGAAGCGGCTCTATGGCATCGTCGTCCTCTCCGACGGCGACGACACCTCCAGCCTCAACACCGAGAATCAAATGTTCAACTGCCTGCCCAGCGGCGAGGATGTGGAAGGCGTCAAAGTCTTCACCATCGCCTACGGCGAAGACGCCAACGCCGACCTCATGCTCCGCATCGCCAACCGCACCAACGGCAAGACCTTCAAAGGCGACCCGGCCAGCATTGAGAATATTTACAATTCCATTTCAGCGGAACAATAAAACCGCCTCACCCCCGGCCCCTCTCCTAATGATGCTTTTCCATCAGGAGAGGGGGCTGGGGAGTGAGGCCCAACCTCCATGCAAACCTCGCGCCCATTCTGGTTTCTCCTCAACCTCTACGGCTGGGTCATCCTCGGCATGAGCGCCATCACAGCCTTCATCCTCAGCCTATGGTGGGTCGTGCTGCTCGGCGTCATCGGCTATCTCGTCGCCCTGCTCGTGGATCTCGTCAGCGGCGGGAGCCTGGGGCGCACCGGCGCCGTCCGCCTCGCGCGCGCGGAGCAGGAGAATCGAGAACTGCGGGCCGAACAAGCGCGACTCCTGGGCGCAATTAAAGAGCGGGATGCAAAACAGGTTAATCAGAAGTCAGTAAACAGTAGTCAGTAAATAGTAGAATGAAATTCCAAATCACCTTCCTGCCTCAGAACCTTATCACTCACGCTCCGGAAGGCACGACGATCTTCAACGCGGCCAACTGGGCGGGCCTCGCCATTGATAGCACCTGCGGCGGGCGCGGGACGTGCGGCAAGTGCAAAGTCCGCCTCACGCGCGGCGCGAACAGCATCACCGAGGCCGACCACCGCTTCATCTCCGAGACCAATCTGGCCGAGGGCTGGCGGCTTTCGTGCCGCGCTCCATTGCATCACGATTGCGTGGCCGAAGTCCCGCGCCTGATGACCTCGCCCAAAGCCGCGCTCCTCGGCTACGGCCAGCACGTCCTATTAAATCCCAACGTCGCCAAAGTTCACTTGCAACTCGCCGAGCCGACGCTCGCAGACCAGCAATCCGATTTGGCGCGGGTGCTCAAGGCGCTCGACGCCGAAGGCTACGAAGTCCACGCCCTGCCAGCCGTGTGGCGCGCGCTCCCCAAGACTCTGCGCCACAACAATTTCTCGATCACTGCCGTCGTCGTCGGCGATGAACTCATTGCCATTGAACCCGGCGACACCACCGACCAAATGTATGGGCTCGCGCTCGACATCGGCACGACCACCGTCGTCGGCGCGGTGGTCAATCTCAACACCAGCACCGTCGAGGCCGTCAAGTCCGCGCTTAACGCGCAAGCTTCCTACGGCGCAGACGTAATCTCCCGCGTGAGTCACACGATGATGAACGACGACGGTCTGGCCGTCCTGCACGAGCGCATCGTCACCACGCTCAACACCCTCTTCGACGAACTTTTGCAAATATCCGGCGTGGCGCGCGAGAACGTCTACGAACTCGTCGCCGTCGGCAACGCCACCATGCTTCATGTGCTGTTGAACATTGACCCCGAACCGATCTCCGTTGCCCCCTTTATCCCGGCGATTAATGAACCGGTGACTCTGCCCGCCGCCGAACTCGGCCTGAAGGCGCATCCGCAGGCGCGCCTCAGCACCCTGCCCCACCTCGGCGCCTACGTGGGCGCGGACATCGTGGCGGGCGTGTTAGCCACCGGCCTCGCGCGCAACAAGGATGAGAAACTGCGGCTGTACATTGACGTAGGGACGAATGGGGAGATTGTGCTGGGGTCGGTGAAACGCGCGGTGTCCACAGCGGCCCCGGCGGGTCCGGCTTTCGAGGGGGCGCAAATCAAGTGTGGGATGCGGGCGAGCGAGGGGGCCATCGAGGGCGTTCAAATCAACCATGGCACCGTCCACTTACAAGTCATTGGCGGGGCCGTGCGGCCCATCGGCCTGTGCGGCTCCGGGTTGGTGGATGCTGTCGCCGAACTCGTGAAGTGCGGCCTCGTGGAGGGCTCGGGCCGGATGCTCACGCTCGAAGCGGCGAAAGAACGCGGCTTCCCGCCATCCATCCTTGACCGCCTCGTCATGTCCGACAAGGTGCGCGCCTTTTTGCTCAGCGACCCGCAAGACAATATCGTCCTCACCCAGCCCGACATCCGCGCGTTGCAATTCGCCAAAGGCGCCATCGCCGCCGGGGTGGACGTGCTCATGCAAGAAATGTCCATCACCGCCGCCGACTTGCACGAAGTCCTGCTCGGTGGTTCGTTTGGCTCTTACATCAACCCGGCCAGCGCGCGCCTCATCGGCCTGGTGCCGTGGGTGCCGGTGGAAAAAATTATCGCCGTTGGCAATGCCGCAGGCGAGGGCGCCAAGATTTCTCTGCTCTCTTTCCGCGAGCGCCAGGCCGCCAACCGCCTGCCAGAATTCATCGAGTATCTCGAACTCTCCGGGCGGACTGAGTTTAACGATATTTTCACTGAGGCGTTGGGGTTTCCGGTGGTCGAAGACTTAGCCAAGCGTTACGACCTGAATGCGACTCATTAGAAGAGTGGTTTCAAAAATGGCTGGAGGTGCGTTTGCCTTTCGAGTTGCCTGCACCGAAATGAGAAGCTTACCTACCAGTAGGATGGGCAATCCAATACGCGCTGAAGTGGTCTAATCATTCGCACCAACATCAGGACATGAATCTGCCGTCTCAACTTTCCATCCTCGAGTCCACCGGCTTCATCCGCCTCGCCGTGGCCAAGCCGGAGCTCGAATATCTCTTTCGGCATACGCTCATGCAGGAAGCCGCCTACACTTCGACCTTGAGGGCTGACCGGCGCATACTGCACAAGGCGGTGGGGGAAGCGCTGGAGTACCTGTACGCCAGCCAACTAGACGGACTCGCGGCACTGCTGGCCTACCATTTCGAGTCAGCCCAAGAGTGGCCGCGCGCACTGCATTGGCTGACCCACGCTGCTGATCAGGCTTACGCCGAATTTGCTCTTCACGAGGCCCGAGAGCTGTACCGGCGCGCATTGAACAGCTTGGCGCAATTACCGCCCCAGCCGCAAAGAGAATTCGACCTACGCCTCAAAGCCGGCATCTGTACGATGCTGGCGGGTGCAGACCCGGATGACATCACGCCTGAATTCAATCGGTGTTTAGAGTTGGCGACGGACGCAAGCCAGCGCGCGGAAGTCCATTTCCGCTTGGGACAAATGTTCCATCTGTTCGTACGAAATGACCTGCGCCAAGCATACCAACCAAGCTTATCATCACCTCGAACTCGGCTTGACGTTGGCCTCTTCCTTAGAGGAAAGTCGTCGGTGGGTGCAGGAGCTTCGGGACTGGGTAGGAGAGGAGTGGGACTCGTTGCGTGCCATTCCTGAAGTGGCAGCCTTGTTAGTGCGCGTGGAGGCTGTGCAATCAAATACGCCACAAGATATGGCTGACTAATCGCAAGACATGGTTGCCGCCCACCGATGGATTGCATTCTCATAACCAGAAATCCCTTAGGTCACGCTTCGAGCATGACTGTTTGAGCACAGCGGGTGAGAAAGCCATGAAAATCTATTGTCCCAAATGCCGCTTTGAGCCGACGCCCGATATACTCTGGCTTTGCCGCCCCGGTTGCGATTACGCTTGGCATACCTTCGACACGCAGGGCCAGTGTCCCAATTGCTTCAAGTGGTGGAAGATGACTCAATGCCCGGAGTGTCAACAATGGTCCCCGCACGCCGATTGGTATCACGACACGCCGTCAGTTGAGAGGGAGCAACTTAAGGAAAAGATTCCCGTGGGTCAAACTTGAAAAATCGGCTCAGCGAACATCTTTCTCTTTGACTTCTGATTACCGCCTCTCCCCATGCTCCGCTTCCTCCAAGCCTCCCCTCACTTCCTCGAAGTCATCTATAACGCCACGCATTCGCTCTTAAAACCTTTCCGCCGTTTACTCAAACCTAACAGCCTTACCGAGCGCGTCTTCGTGCAAGGCGAAATCATCACCAAAGGCGCGATTTTCAACTGCCAAATGTGCGGCCAATGCGTCCTCCACTCCACCGGCATGACCTGCCCCATGAATTGCCCCAAGAACCTCCGCAACGGCCCCTGCGGCGGCGTGCGCGCCAACGGCAATTGCGAAGTCATCCCCACGATGCGCTGTGTGTGGGTCGAAGCCTACGAACGTTCCCAACAAATGCCCCTCTACGGCCAAGAGATGCTCAACGTCCTCCCGCCGCTCAATCGTCAACTCCAAAATACCTCCGCGTGGATAAATGACTTCGCCCAGCCCGAAAAGTTTCAGCCTGTTGGATGGGCCGAGTCCCCCTCTCCCGCTGGGAGAGGGGATAGGGGTGAGGGAGAACGGCATGATTGAAAAAGCGATGCGTTCCGGCTCCCGCCTCGAACGCGTCCTGCGCGCCGGGCTCTTCGCCGTCACCGCCGAACTCAATCCGCCCGACACCGCCGACCCGCAAGCCGTCTACGATGCCGCCCTCGTCCTCTCGGAGGTGGCCGACGGCATCAACGCCACCGACGCCTCCGGCGCGAACTGCCATATGTCCAGCATCAGCATCTGCGCCCTCCTCACCCGCGCCGGATACGAGGCCGTCTACCAAATGTCCTGCCGCGACCGGAACCGCATCGCCCTGCAAGGCGATCTCCTCGGCGCGTCCGCCCTCGGCGTCAAAAACGTCCTCTGCCTCACCGGCGACGACGTGACCGCCGGAGATCAACCCGAAGCCAAGCGCGTCTTCGATTTCGACTCGATGCAACTCCTCCGCACCGCTACCACCATGCGTGACCGCGCCATGTTCCTCAGCGGGCGCAAGCTTACCGTCCCGCCGCACCTCTTCCTCGGGGCCGCCGAGAACCCCTCCGCCCCGCCCCTCGATTGGCGGCCTCAGCGCCTCGCCAAAAAAATAGAGGCGGGCGCGGACTTCATCCAGACGCAATACATCTTCGACATCGCCATCTTCCAAAAATTCATGGCGCGCGTCCGCGACCTCGGCGCGCATCAACGCGCCTACATCCTCGCCGGAGTCGGTCCCCTGCGCTCCCCCAAAGCCGCCGAGTTCATGCGCGCGCACGTCCCCGGCGTTCACATCCCCGAGGCCATCATTGACCGCCTCCACAAAACGCCCAAAGCCCGGTGGGTCGAAGAAGGGATGACCATCTGCGTCGAGCTCATCGAACAAATCCGCGCCATCGCCGGCGTCGCGGGCGTTCACGTTATGGCTTATCGGCAGGAAGAACTTGTCGTCGAAATCATCCGCCGCGCCAAACTCTTCCCGCGCGTCCCGCCCGAAGCCCTCACCCGCTCCGTCCCCAATGACCGCGCGTGACGACGCCCTCGCTATCCTCAATGGCGAGCACCCTGAGCGGAGCGCCGCGTCCTTCGACTTCGCTAACGCTCCGCTCAGGACGCGCGGCGCGCAGTCGAAGGGCCGCCTCCCCGTCTTCAGCGGCCTGCCCAGCCTCACTGTACCAGGCCTCAACGCCGCCGGTGTTCGCTATTCACAAGCCCACACCGATGCCCAGCGCATGGCCCGCGCCGCCGCCAGCACCTACGAACTCTTCGGATTCGAATCCGCCGTCGTCCCCTTCGACCTCTGCGTCGAAGCCGAAACCTTAGGCTGTGAAATTGATTTTCAAGAAGAAGAAGCGGGCGTTTACCTTGCCCCGACGGTTAGCGGCCCTCTGAGCGTTGACTTAGACCCCGAGCGTGTTCTGACTCAGCCCGAGCGGTCTACCCGTATTCCCCGCGTGTGTGCCGCCCTCGACGAACTGAAAAACACCGTCGGCGCGCACATCATCATCGGCGCGTGGATACCGGGGCCATTCACTCTTGCCTGGCAACTCTTCGGCGCCGATGCATGGCTCACCCTCACTCAACAAAATCCCGCGCGCGCCAAACTCTGGCTCACCTCCCTCACCCCGTTCCTCGCCCACACCGCCGCGCGCTACCGCGCCTCCGGCGCGGACTTCCTCAGCATCCACGAGATGGGCGGCTCCCCGCAAGTCATCGGCCCCGCCACGTTTCGCGCGCTCGTCCAACCCGCCCTCACGCATCTCCTCACTGCGTTGCCATCACCCCGCGTCCTCAGCGTCTGCGGCGACACCAACGCCGTCATCGCCGACCTTGCCGCCTGTGGCGCAGAGGCCTTGAGCGTTGACCACCGCTGTGACCTCGCCCGCGCCCGCCACACACTCGGGCCGCGCGCCACGCTCCTCGGCAACTTCGACCCAGTGGGACTGCTCGGTCGCGGCACACCCGAGGCCATCGTCGCCGCCGTTCAGCGGATCGCGCCTCACGTCAACGCCCTCTGGCCCGGCTGTGATTTATCGCCCGACACCCCGGAAGAAAATATGCGCGCGCTCATCACCGCCGCTCAAAATGTAAGGG
>Ga0315281_10009563_pt1 | contig 13446 bp, 8 predicted proteins | sample YL17G07_0_MG_FD_204540 | JGI IMG/M metagenome (GOLD analysis project Ga0315281, IMG submission 204540) | Sediment microbial communities from Yellowstone Lake, YNP, Wyoming, USA - YL17G07_0 | ecosystem: Environmental > Aquatic > Freshwater > Lake > Sediment | place: USA: Wyoming | collected...
TGGCGATCGCTCATTCGGGCCACACTTCCTCGGAAAAAGAGGCCGTTGCCCGAACCTACATGATGTGATGTTCAGAAGTTGCGCGCGCGGAACTAATCGACAAAATCGGGTTATGCGCTGGCGGATCCGGAACGGCGCAGCCTGCTCAGCCATCGGCGAACGATCGCCGCGCTCAAGTCCGCGTGACGACCTCCACGCCACGTCTGGTACAGCTCCTGCGCTTGAGCGTCTGCAGCGATTTCTTTCGGCTTGACGCCGCGGCCGACCCGCTCTACGAGATACGCTTCGAGCGCCCGGCGATCGGTGTCAGCTCGATGGACGGACCCGAGCTTCGGGCCGGGCGCCCGTCTCGGTGCCTTGAAATTCTGCTCACGTTGCGCGTCATGCTTCGCCTTGATCGCCGCACGCTCGGTGGTGTCGGGTGCCCCGACCATCGTTCCTGCTTGGCGCTCAAGATCCGTTTGCCCCTCTGCGGGCGGGCCGAGCCAGAACCCGAGTGTAACGCTGATGGCGGCGAGGTCGCGATTCAGGAGCAGCCCGAGGGTTGCGGCCTGATGCCATTCGTCGAGTGGCTGGGAGGCGTGAGTCAGCACGGATCTGGCGAGTGCGCGCCAGGCGTGCGCGCGAGGCTCAACGAAGGGGCAGACCGGCGCGGCGGGTGTGAACACACCGTGAAGAAGGACTGGATACGCCCGTGCGTAGACTGTATCGATGACGGTCCGAAAGGTGTTGGCGGCACGCTCTCGCATCCCGGACACGGGCGCGGTGGCGGCAACGAGTGTCAACCACTCGCCCCCATGCTCGATGCAACGCTCAAGTAGCCACCGGTATTCCGTCCGTCCGCTCGCGCGCCAGGCGGACCACCTCGGATCTCCTTGAAGCGCTGCGGCAAGGCGCGCGAATTCACGAGTTGCGACCTCCATCTGACTCAGCCGTTCTTTGGTCGTGAGGCCGGCGTCCCACGCACGGGCAGGCACTGCCTGCTCGACCAAGATGACACCGCCGTCGTGCTCGATGGCGCTCGTAATCGAAAGGAACATCTGCCGGGCAGAAGGTTTCAAGGGCCGCCCTCCTATGCTGACAAGAACAATTGTTCTTTCGCATCCTGCTGCGTGTCAAGACCGAAGATGGTCCGCGTCGTCCCGAAGGGCTGGCAGCACCCGCGCGCCGACCTCGGGCGTACGCACCGTTACTGCCCACCAACTACGCCTTCGACGACGAACCGCACGAGACCGGCTGCGTCGCCACGATGCCCGACGCCAGCGGGCTGCGCGCCGACGAGACCGAGATCGCCGCCTACGAGATCGTGAGCGAGGGCACGCCGATCTCCCCGGTCTTCCCGAATACATCGGAGGGCACGCTCGCCCTGGTCAACTACTGCGCCGAACACGCCACCACCTTCGGCGATTACGACGCAGGCGCCGAGGCGTGGGCAGCGGTCCTCTTCGGCGGCGCCAGCGTCGACCTCGACGGCACCGTTCGGACGTACCGCGGATGCATCTCAAGAGCACGATCCTCAACCACGCCTTCGTCTTCTGGCGCCTCTTCCGGGGCTGGGGCGATGTCGATGCCATCGTGTTCAGCTACAAGGACCAGCTAGCGCGGGAACACCTGAAGATCACCAAGCGGCTGATCAAGATCAACCCGTACACGCGGTTCTGGCGCGACCGCAAGCCGGGCTCCGACTACCTGATCAACTTCGAGGTCGGCTTCGGCGACGGCGACACGGGGCTCGGCGAGGCAGCCGGCAGCGGCATCCTCTCGGCGAGTCGTGGTCGCCATCCGAAGCTCGTCGTCGCCGACGACATCCTGTCGGACTACGCCAACCAGCTCGGCTCGCCGCAACTCCAGCGCATCGACAACGCCTTCCGCCAGGTCGTCATGTCGCTGCCCGACCCGCACGATCCACTGATCGTTGTGGGCACGCCGCAGTCGTATGAGGTCGCGCTGTTCCAGCTCAAGGACGACCCGACGTTCCACTGGGCGCGGCAGCCGGCGATCCTCGACGAACAACGCCGGTCGACGCTCTGGCCGGAACGCTTCGACTACGCGCAGCTGCGCCGCATCCGTGCGGCGATCAAGCCCCGCGCCTTCAACGTGGAGTACCTGCTGGTGCCGGCGGCGCTTGCGGACGCGTTCCTGCCGATGGAGGCCGTCCAGGCCTGCGTCGATGAGGAGCTGGGGCTCTCGTCGCTTGAGGAGCCGTTTTCGAATACGCCGCACTTCCCAGTGTACGCGGGCTTCGACGTCGGCAAGTCGGTCCATCCATCGCACATCAGCGTGTTCGTCGAGGTCCCTGACCGCACGCTCGTGATGGTGCACCAGGCGTTCTTGGAGCACCTGGACTATCGCGCACAGGCCGCGTACATCAACCGGGTGATCGAGCACTTCAACGTGACGAAGTGCTACTACGACAGCACCCGCGCCGAGCTCGACGACCGCGGCCTCTCGAAGCGGGCGCGAGGCGTGCACTTCACGACGAACAAGAAGTCGAACATCGCGCTCCTCCTGGAACGCCGGGTCTATGCAGCGCTGGAGGAGCCTGGCATCATCCTCTGCAACGACGGCCGGATGCTTCGGCAGATCTCCGCGGTGAAGAAGGACTTGCAGTCCGTCGAGACGTCCGAGGGACACGGCGACGCCTTCTGGAGCATCGCACTCGCCGTCAAGGCCGCAGAAGACGGGCCGGGGATGGCGGACCTCGGTGACGTCAGCGAGATGTTCGGGAACGCCCGTCGAAGAACGGCGCTCTACTTGCCCGCATGATCAGCGTGAAGAACCGGAGGAGGACGGAACATGAACTGGCGCAACCGACTGCCGAGACCCGCAGAATCCTATCTGCCGGACCACCTGATTGAGATCCTGAGGATGTCGCCCGAGGAGTACCGCCGAGAGATGCGTGCCCAGGGCTTTGGCGACGACTACATCGACCGCGAGCTGGCCGATCTCGCGCGGGCGCGCGAGCAAGGCCTGGTTCCGGGGCCCGCCAAACCGGCGCCGCCCGCGCCGCCGCCAGACGCCGGTGCCTTCGAGTTCCTGCTGCGGAGGCGGAAAGAGCGACAACGCCGCATCGACGATCCGGAGGACTAGCGGTCCCCCGCGACCGGAGTCCGTCTGCCGATGATGACGTTTTCCTTCATCCCCTCCAGGTGATCATTCCGTCCCGCCAGGGCCGCCTCCGTCGGGACGCGTGTCGAGTCACCGAACGACGCTGCGGCCAGGAAGTTGCTCGCGTTGAGCGCGGATGCGGAGGGTTCGCGGTCTCACGCGCCCTCAGCGCCTGCCCTCACTGGATGAACCGATGGCGCGAATGGAGGAACGCGAGCATTGCTGCTTGCCGCACACCAGCGCACCATGGTGTTGGGGCGGTCGTTTTCGGTTGAGCAGCAGCCTTCTAATGCTGTCCTCAGCCGATCTGGCTTCTGATCGCACCGGGCAGAGCATTCACGCCCGGCGCCCTCCGTCCAATCTGCAGGTGGCCTGAGCACCTGACAATTTGCCAGCTAGGCAACCCGTCGATGTCGTTCGCTCTAGTTCCCGGTAGCCCGCTTCTTTCCATATAGTAAGGCTTCTGCATCGTCCGAATCTGCGGAGCGAGAATGATGCGCTGTCCGACCTGCGGCCATGAGAACCGAACCGATCGCCGGTTCTGCACCGAGTGCGGCGCCAGTCTCGCTTCCGCTTGCCCTTCGTGCGGTGCTCATGGCGAGCCGGGGGAAAAGTTCTGTGGCACGTGCGGGGCGAAGCGGGGCGAGCCCGCGGTTGCAGAGGAATCGAGTCCGGCGCCTGAATCACATGATGGCGAACGCCGCCAGCTGACGGTGATGTTCGCGGACCTCGCCAACTCAACAGCGCTGTCCGGCGTCCTCGACCCGGAGGATCTCCGCGACGCGCTGCGCCGCTATCACGACGCCTGCGCTGCAGCGATCGAACGCTGCGGCGGCTACGTTGGCAAGTGGCTCGGCGATGGCGTCCTCGCCTACTTCGGTTATCCCGCTTCGCATGAAGACGACGCGCAGCGGGCGATCCGCGCCGGGCTCGAGATCATCGCCTGGGCGCGTGCCCAGCCGGATGCCGGCAACGAACCGTTCGCGGTCCGCGTCGGGCTGCACACCGGGCTCACCGTCATCGGCGATATGGGATCGGGCGAGCGTGTCGAGCGCGCCGACGTCGTCGGTGAGACGCCGAACATCGCCGCGCGGGTACAGTCCGCTGCGCCGCCCAACTCAGTCGTCATCTCCGGCGCCACCGAGCGGCTGGCGCACGGTTACTTCCACATCGAGGCGCTCGGTGGGCACCAGCTGAAGGGCGTGACGCGGCCGATCGAGGTCTTTCGGATCATAGGCGAGAGCGGCGCCGCGAGCCGGCTCGACACCGTCGAGCACCTGACGCCGCTCGTGGGGCGCGAGGAAGAGATTGCGCTGCTGCTCGACCGTTGGAGCAAAGCGGTGACGGGCGATGCGCAGGTCGTCGTCATCTCGGGCGAGCCGGGCATCGGCAAGTCGCGCCTCGTGCGGACGCTGCGCGACCATCTGCCCCAGGAGCACGTGCGGGTCGAACTGCGCTGCTCGCAGATCCATCAGAACAGCGCGCTCTACCCGGTGATCGAGCACTTCCAGCGGGTGCTGCAAGCGAGCGAAGCGGGCACCCCGACCGAGCGCCTCGCCGCCACGCTGCGCGGCGCCGGGATGGAGGCGACCGCGTCGCTCCCGCTCTTCGCGGCGCTTCTCGGTCTGCCGCTGCCGGAGGGCTGGGCGGCGCTCGACCTAACGCCGGAGCAGCAGAAGCAAAAGACCTTGGAGGCCACGCTCGCTTGGCTCGACGCGGAGGCGCGAAAGCACCCGGTGCTGGTCGTCTGCGAAGACCTGCACTGGATGGACCCGTCGACGCTGGAGCTCGTTGGCATGCTCGTCGAACGCGACCTGACGAGCGGCAAGCTGGTCCTGCTCACCTGCCGTCCGGAGTTCACGCCGCCGTGGCCGATGCAAGCCAACATCGCGGTGCTGCAGCTGACGCGGCTCGGCCGCGAGGACGCGGACGAGGTGATGACGCGCGTTGCAGGCGGGCGCGTGCTGCCCGCCGAGGTCGCCGCGCAGATCGCCGCGCGCACCGACGGCGTGCCGCTCTTTGTCGAGGAGCTGACGAAGATGGTGCTGGAGTCGGGACTGCTGCGTGAAGACGGGGGTAGGCTCCTGCTCGACGGCGCCCTGCCGCCTCTCGCAATCCCTGAGACGCTGCACGACTCGCTGATGGCGCGTCTCGACCGGCTCGTTTCGGCGAAGGAGGTCGCCCAGCTCGGCGCGACCATCGGACGCGAGTTCAGCCAAGAGTTGATGGCGGCGGTGTCGCTGCAGTCTCCGGCAGCGCTGGCGACGTCGCTCGACTCGCTCGTAGAGTCGGGGCTGGCGTACCGGCGCGGGTTCGGAGCAGGTGCGCGCTACGCCTTCAAGCACGCGCTCGTGCAGGACGCCGCGTATCAGTCTTTGCTCAAGAGCTCCCGCGGCCGCTATCACCAGCGCATCGCCGAGGCGCTCGTACAACGCTTTCCCGATGTTGCGGAGGAACAACCCGAGGTTGTGGCTCACCATTACACGGAGGCGGCGCTCCCCGAACTGGCCGTCGGCTACTGGCAGATCGCGGGCGAGCGCGCCGTGGCGCGCTCGGCGCACCCGGAGGCGATCGCTCATCTCAACCGCGGCCTGGAGGCACTCGCCGCACTGCCAGAGTCCGAGGCGCGTGACCGGCAGGAGCTCCTCGCGCAAATCGCGCTCGGATCGGCGTATCGGGCGAACCGGGGCTATGCATCCAGATATGCGGCGGCGGCCTACGACAGGGCCCGCGAACTCGGGTACAAGCTACAGGCGATGACCGAACTCGTGCCGATCCTCTGGGGCCTTTGGGGCTTCCGGCTCGTGAGGGGCGAACTTGCCGCGACCATGGCGCTCGCAGACGAGTGCTTGGTGTTGGCCGGGCGACAGAGCGATCCCGGCTACACCGTGCAGGCTTACCGCATCCTCGCGGGCAGTAGCTGCTGGCTCGGCGAATTTGAGAACGCGCGCCGCTACGCCGCGGAAGGAGTCAGGCTCTACGATGCCGGCCGCGATGCTGCGAAACTCGCTCAGTTCCAAATGGACGGCTTTTCCTCCTGCATGATGTACGAAAGCTGGGCGACCTGGATGCTCGGATTTCCCGAGACGGCAAACCGGATGATCGACGACTCCCTGCGCCACGCGCGCTTTCTGAATCACCCTCACACGCTGGCGGTTGTGCTGACGCTCTCGTCAGGCACACGACTCTTTCGGCGAGAGAGCGAACGCTCGCGTAGCGAGGCTGAGGAGGCGACTCAGATCTCCCTTGATCACGGCCTGCCCCAGTGGTCGCCCTGGGGCATGGTCGCGTCAGGCGCCGCGCTTGTCGGACTCGGTGAATTCGACTCCGGTCTCGCCAGAATCGATGAAGGGATCGCCGTCTGGCGCGGCTCTCTCGAATCCCGGGTCGCCCTGCCTACGTTCTTTGGTTGGAAGGCCGACGCGCTACTCACATCCGGACGTCCGGCGGACGCGCTTCAGGCGGCGAGCGAAGGTCTCACGGTCACCCATGAGACAGGTGAGCGCGTTTACGAGGCCGAACTGCACCGCCTGCACGGCGAGGCGCTGCGGGGCGTGGATGACCTCGCTGCGGAGCGGGATTTCCTGCGCGCAATTGAGGTCGCGCGCGAACTGGGCGCGAAGTCCCTCGAACTCCGAGCGGCGACAAGCTTGGCGCGCCTTTGGCAGTCGCAGCGGCGCGGCGCCGAAGCGCTGGCGCTGCTCGCGCCGGTCTACGCCTGGTTCACGGAAGGCTTCGACACTCGGGATCTGATCGAAGCTCGCGCGTTGCTCGATGACCTAGACTTCGGTTCTGAAGTACTGGATGGAGCGGCTCCGTGACCTGTCGCAGACGGACACATTTCGCGGTGCCCAAGGAGCACGTGGACAGCGCACGCACGGCGAACTACGGATGATTCGCACGATGTGGTCATCGTGACGGCGCGAAAAGATTCGTGGAGGTCGAGCCCGCGGTCATCGAAGTTACGCGTCGTGGAACAGGTTCAGGGCTGAGCCCTTCCGGAACCATTCGAGCTGCGACGCAGCGAAGGAGTGCGAGAGGCGCAGCGTCTCGGCCGTTCCGTCGGCGTGCTTCACGAGGCATTCCACGGGCTTGCCCGGTGCCATGCCCGCGAGTCCGAGGAGGCTTAGCCGGTCGTCCTCGCGGATGCGGTCGTAGTCCGCCGGGTCCTGGAATGTTAGGGCCAGGAGCCCCTGCTTCTTCAAGTTGGACTCGTGGATTCGTGCAAAGCTGCGCGCGATGATGGCCACGCCACCCAGCAGGCGTGGCGAGAGGGCGGCGTGCTCGCGGCTGCTGCCCTCACCGTAGTTCGCGTCGCCGACGACGATCCATTTGACGCCCTTGGACTTGTAGTCTCGGGCGATCGTAGAGATGGCCTGGCCTGGCTCTCTGGTGAGGACGTTCTTCCCCGTGCCAGCCTCGCCCGTGTACGCGTTGGTCGCACCCATGAACATGTTGTCGCTGAATTTGTCGAGGTGTCCTCGGTAGCGCAACCAAGAACCGGCAGGCGAGATGTGGTCCGTTGTGGTCTTGCCCTTGGTCTTCAGAAGTACGGGTATGTCCGTGAAGTCCTGACCGTCCCAGGCGGCCCACGGCTCCATGAGCTGCATACGCTCGCTCCGGGGATCGACCGTAAGCGTGATGGCGCTGCCGTCTTCCGGAGGCGTGACGTATGTTGGCTGGCCCCGGTCGAAGTTCTTCGCCGGCACCTCGGGCGCCGTCCTTGGAGGCGCCAGCTTAAACGCATTGCCGTCGGCGTCGATGAGCGAGTCCGCAAGCGGGTTGAACGACAACCTCCCCGCGAGTGCCAGCGCTGTTACGATCTCGGGACTCGCGATGAAATTCATCGTGGTGGGCTGGCCGTCGTTGCGGCGGGGGAAGTTGCGGTTATAGGAGGTGACGATGGTGTTGGGGACCTCGGCAGCTTCCTTGGCCCGCCGCCACTGACCGATGCACGGTCCGCAGGCATTCGCCAGCACGACGCCGTTGATGTCCTGGAGAGACTGCATTTGCCCGTCGCGCTCGATCGTCGCACGCACCTGCTCGGAGCCCGGCGTGACCAGGAAGGGCACCGCCGTCTTGAGGCCGTGAGCCTTCGCCTGTTCGGCGATGTCCGCGGCCCGGCTCATGTCCTCGTATGAGGAGTTGGTGCAGCTGCCAATGAGGGCGGTGGCGATCGTGTCGAGGAACGCGTTCTTCGCGTCGGCCACCTCCGCGGCGAGTTCCCTGATAGGGCGCGCTCGGTCAGGGGAGTGGGGGCCCACCACGTACGGCTCCAGCGTTGACAGGTCAAGCTGTACGACGCGCTCGTAGTACGTCTCAGGGTTGGCTTCGACCTCCTTGTCCGGTGCCAAGAGGTGCGAATAACGCTCGGCGAGCGGCACCAGCTGGCCGCGATTCGTCGCCCGCAGATACGTCGCCATCCGCTCGTCGGAGGCGAACATGGAGGTCGTAGCGCCAAGCTCCGCGCCCATGTTGGTGATGGTCGCCTTGCCGGTCGCGCTGATCGTTCTGGCTCCCGGGCCGATGTACTCCACGATTGCGTTGGTGCCGCCGGCCACGGTCAGTTGACCCGCGACATAGAGGATCACGTCTTTCGGCGCGGTCCATCCGCTGAGCTTGCCCGTCAGGTAGACCGCAATACGCCGGGGGTACAAGACTTCCCAGGGCAGCCCCGCCATTACTTCGACAGCGTCAGCGCCGCCGACACCGACGGCACAGGCACCCAAGCCGCCGGCATTCGGCGTGTGGGAGTCGGTGCCGATGATCAGCTCACCCGGGAAGGCGTACTGCTCGAGCACCACCTGGTGAATGATCCCGGCACCCGGTCCCCAAAAGCCCGCGCCATACTTGGCTGCCGCCGACCGGAGGAAGTCGTAGACTTCCTGATTCTCGGCGACCGAGTCGCGCAGATCGGCCTGACCCTCGACGCGCGCCTGGATGAGGTGATCGCAATGGATCGTTGTCGGCACCGCCACTCTGGATCGCAGCGTCTGCATGAACTGAAGCATGGCGGTCTGTCCGAGCACGTCCTGCAAGACGACGCGGTCGGGACGGAGGAGCAGATAGCTCTTGCCGGCTTCCATCTCTTGATGGTCCGGGTCGTCGAGGTGTCCCAGCAAGACCTTGTCGGCAAGAGTCAGTGGCCGGCCCAGTCGTCGGCGGACAACCGCGAGATTGCGCTCCATGGTCTCGTAGACCATCGCAGCCAGTTCAGGAGTCGATTCGATCGTCACCATGGCCACACTCTACGAAACGATCGGTCTCGCAGCCAGAACTTTCGCAGCGAAGCCAGCTTCCAATCGACCCGAGCGCCAGGGCAATCGGGGCGTACGATGAACCGTTTGTGTCGTATGGGACGTGTAAGAGCAGCTGTTTCGTAAGCGTCCGCATCCTGAGCGCTGTGCTCCAGACGTGAAACCCACACCAGAATCCCTACCGTTATCTGGTGTGGAACTTCGCCCGACTTCGCATCGCTTCGTGACCACGCCGTGCTGTCAAACCAGCGCCGGTCCAACCGAAATAGCAAGTCGGTATAGATGAGGTCCGCCGATTGCGGGACGGCCCCTCCTTCTTGCCATCTCTGCCGGCGGTCGCCCGCATACGACTTGATTCAGCGCAACGACTCAAACCGAGAGACACAGTTGTTGGGAGCCTGCTATCCAGCCGCCTCCCCGCGCATGCCGACGACGACACCAGTCATGAACACCCAGATCAAGAACGCGTAACCAGGGGCCCAGAAAAACGAGCCGAGCGTGGCAACTCCCAAGATGATGCCTACGATTCCGAGCCAGCTCGGGAGCAGCCCGCTACGCCGCGCCGCGAGGCTCAGCAGGATCGCCGAGACGGCGAAGCTCGTCATGCCCAGAAACAAGGTGATGCCGAGGCCCATCTGCGCGAACGCCATCGCAACTCCGCTGCCGATGAGGTCTGCGTGGGTCGTCTGCTGATACGCTCCGGCCGGGCCTCCCATTGCGAACGCGCCCAGCGGCGCAGCCACAACGCCAACCATCCCCGCCGCGTAGCCAACACTTACGAGCATGCCGCCGGGGAGCCGAGCGCGAAGTTCATTGTAGAACCACAGCATCGCTAGAGAGCCGACGAGCAGAATGCCCGAGAGAATCATAGCCGTGTTCATCTTGTTGTCTGAAGCGTAGAAGGTGGTGAAGTCGCTGTCCGGTGTGTCCCCCGCGCCCGGGAAGAAGATGAAGACGTAATAGCCTATGCCGAACACGACGGCCGCTAGCGCGGCGCTCAGCGCAAAACGCAGATTGGGCTTCATGGCGAATCCTTTCACCTGTCCGCCCGTCCCGGCGGGTCGTAACACCTATGACGGTGACGTTACCGGGGAGGGTGGTGTGTGTAAAGGCAAGAAGTGGGACAGAGAAGAGCAGCTGTCTCGTAAACGGCGCGCTCAGAGCCACAATCGCGGGGCTCTAGCGCCGACTCACCAAGCGCAAACCGCCACCATTCTGCGATGGTGTGCGTCGCCGTCGGCCCACGCACACGCCCGTACTCAGTTTGCTCTTCGTCCTAGTACCCAAATGTAGAGACGCCGAAGCGGCGGATCGCCGAGGCTGTACGCGTCGACGTAGACTCCCGTTACGGCAACCCTGACCCTGATAGCAATCATCTGCCATAATCCTCGGATGCCGATGCGACGTCTCGCCGAGGAACGCTCCAAGTTGTTCGACCAGCAAGCCGAGTGCTACGACCGGTGCCGGCCGACCTATCCGGCTGCGGTGATCGATGAGCTGCTCAGTCCGGAACCGGCAGGCCTCGACGTCCTCGACGTGGGTTGTGGCACCGGCATCGCTTCGCGACAGATGGCCGAGCAGGGAGCCAACGTTCTTGGCGTCGAAGTCGCGCCACGAATGGCGGAGATCGCCCGCAACCATGGAATCGAAGTCGAGGTCGACGCCTTCGAGGACTGGGACGCCGCTGGCCGCACCTTCGACCGGGTGATTTCGGCGCAGGCCTGGCACTGGCTTGACCTGCCGGTCAGTACCGCGAAGGCGGCTTCACTGCTACGACCCGGCGGCAGGCTTTGCCTGATGTGGAACGCCGGCTGTCCGCCCGGCGATCTCGCCGATGCTCTCGCCGAGATATATGCCCGTTTATTCCCGACCCTCAGCGCTGGCTTCGGATATGCGGCCAGCCGGCCAACGGATAGGCGGACCGGACTGACCTCGGTCGTCGAGGCCATCACGGCGGTGCCGGAGTTCGGCACGGCGACGGAGCACTGGTTCCCCTGGGCCCGCGAGTACGACAGGAACCAATGGCTGAACCTGCTTCTATCACGCAGCGACCATGCCGCCCTTGACTCTACTGTCAGAGAGCATTTGTTCGAAGCGATCGGGGCGGCCATCGACGACCACGGTGGCTCTTTCGTCATGAGCTTCGAGACCGGCCTCATCACCGCGACCCGGCTGGCGTAGTCGTCGGCCATAGCAACGAGCGCTCTACCGACGTCGGTTCCCGCGTGCCGCCTACCGCATTTGCCCGCTCACGATTCACCATTGTGCCTAAGTGACAAGCATGTGCGAAGTGCCCGGGAGCCGAGCTTGCTTCCCTTATCCAGTGGTCCGCGGGTACCGTGTCGTTGGCGAGGAGGATCAGGCCAACACTCATGCCCGGCGGAATCCCAACCGGCTCGAAGCTCACCCTCCGCACTGCTACCGAAGGCGACGCAGAGATCGTCGCACGCCTTGTGACCGGCCTAAACGACGCCGTCGGCCCTGACGGGATGCTCGACTCCAGCCCTGAAAATGTCCTCGTTACCCCAGGTCAGGCGCGCGATCGGATGCGCGCGATGGCGCCAGGGGAGGAGGTGATCCTCGCGCTCATCGATGGCGAGCCCGCCGCACTCTTGAGTCTCCGCATCGTCCCGTACCTCTCTCAGGACGTCCCGTACGCCGAAGTCACCCAGCTTTACGTTGTCCCGGAGCGGCGCCGCCAGGGTGTCGGGACGATGCTTATGGCGCAGGCTGACTTCGTCGCGCGCGAGCGTGGCGCGACTGCCGTACACGTCCTTGCCTGGCAGGAGAACGAAGACGCGCACGGGTTCTATCGTAGCTTGGGGTACGAGCCGCTAGAGATCGGCTTCAACAAATACCTCCCGCGAAAATCGTCAGCTCGCAAGCGTCGCGCTGAAGGCTAGCGACGGCGGTCCCGTGTCTCACCTGGTTTGACGCAGCACGATTCCGCCATCGTGTTCCCGGATCGCCAGAGCTCATCCGACTCTGAATCCGTCGCCCGTGGCCTCGCTCCGGCTGATGCCGCATACTCCCCGCATGGAACCGCAGATCCGGTATGTGCGCAGCGGCGATGGTACGAACATCGCCTACTCGGTCGTCGGCAGCGGACGCCCGCTCGTGTATATCGGCAGCCCGACTACCGTTCTCACGCTCGAGACCGACTGGCACATCGCGCGCGTACGTCGCGCCATGGAGCGACTGGCGGCAGGCCGGATGGTCGTCCGAACCGACGCACGCGGCCGCGGGCTCTCGGATCATGAGGCGACCGACCAGTCGCTGGATGCGCATGCGGACGACATACGTTGCGTGGGAGACGCACTCTCGCAAGAGCCCGTCGACGTGCTGGCGGACACCAGCAGCCCGGTGGCGATCGCCTACGCGGCCAGACATCCGGAGCGGGTCCGCAAGATGGTCCTCATCAACGCGATAGCGCGGGGCCGCGATCGTCAACTCTCTCCCGTACGCAGGAGCCTCGCGGAGATCGCCACCGTCGACTTCGACTTCTTCAAGCGGGCGACCTGCCTTCTGAACCACGGGTGGGTCGAGGGCAGGGTGGCCGCCGAAGCAATGCAGCACATGCGCCCGGAGGAACTCTACGCGGGCTTTCGGGCCTTCCAGCAGTTTGACGCGTCCGGCGATCTTCCTCAGGTGCTTTGCCCCGTGTTGGTGCTGTACCGCCGGTCGCCCGAGGAATTCACATCGCTGGCCGCAGCCCGCGAGATCGCATCATCGATGCCACACGCCGAGCTCCGGGTGATCGACAGGAAGACCCCCGGCGTGTTCGACGATGACGGGGACGTCGAAATATTCACAGAGTTTCTTGACCGCGACGAAGCCGCGCCCGAAAACGCCCCTCGGCCCTCCGGCACTGCGATCATCCTCTTCGCCGACATCGTTGACTCCACCGCACAAACCGAGCGCATAGGCGATGCCGCCTTCCGTGCAAAGTCCCGCACCCTTGACACCGCGATGCGGGCCATCATCACAGAGTCCGGCGGCACGACCATCGACGCCAAGACGCTTGGCGACGGCGTGCTCGCGACGTTCGCTGCCGCATCACAGGCGATCGACGCTGCGCTGG
>Ga0315281_10009564_pt1 | contig 13445 bp, 11 predicted proteins | sample YL17G07_0_MG_FD_204540 | JGI IMG/M metagenome (GOLD analysis project Ga0315281, IMG submission 204540) | Sediment microbial communities from Yellowstone Lake, YNP, Wyoming, USA - YL17G07_0 | ecosystem: Environmental > Aquatic > Freshwater > Lake > Sediment | place: USA: Wyoming | collected...
GTCGTTCACGCGTTGGCTGAGAGCCGATGCCTGCGCGGTGCCCGAAGCGTCCTCGGCAACCACGAACGTCTCCGTCACGTTGTCCTGGATGAGTTTGTGGTCGGTGAGGGTGGCCTTGGCCTGCTTCGCCTCCGGGTTGTTCGTGAAGTCAAAGCTCGTGGTTAGCGCCGGGGCCAAGAGCGTCGAGAGACTCGCGATGCCCGCGACCAGGATCAGGAACCAGATCCCGATCGTCCTTCCGGGGTGGCGGCTGCTGGCCCTGGCGAGTGTTTCGGGATTGAGTTTCATCCCCGGATTCCCCCTTCTCCACCGGGCGTAGCCGGCATCATTGACGTACGGTGTATGCTTACGGTGTAGGGACCATATATGTACACCGTAAGCGTGTCAACCGGAGCCCGCGATGACGCTGAAAGCCCAGCCCAACCCAGCGATCCGCCTCAAGCTCACCCGCGACCGGGTGATCGAGGCCGCCTTGCAGCTCATGGACGAAGAAGGGCTCGAAGCCGTCACGATGCGCGCCGTTGCCCGTGTCCTGGGCGTTGAAGCGATGTCCCTCTACAACCACGTCCACGACAAAGAAGACCTGATGGACGGCATCATCGACCTCGTGATGAAGGGGTTCCGGCCCCCGAGCCACCGCGATGACTGGCTTGAGGCCGCGCGCGAGGCCGTCCGCGAATGGCGTCGCCTGCTCAAAGCCCACCCGCCGATGATCCAGCTCCTGGCCGAGCACTCGAAGCCGATGACGACGCTCGCGGCCTTGGATTGCGTCGAGTGCGCCCTAGAGCCGTTGATGCGCGCAGGTCTCACGCCGCGGGAGGCGGCCAACGCCTTCCACACGTTCGGCGGCTACATCTTCGGGTTCGTGCTGATGGAGACCCGTCAAACGTTCGGTGGCCCCGAGGGTGAAGGGGCAACGCCTGAGTCGCTGCGAGCGCTCATCTCGGACGTCCAACGCCTGCCCACCGTCGCGGCGGTGTTCCCCGACATGTGCAGCACCGACGCCGAGGAGCAGTTCGAGTTCGGACTCGATCTCCTGCTCATGGGCCTCCAGGCCAAGATCGCCGCGAAGAGCTAGGGGTGGCCTCGGGAACCGGCGCGGGCCCAGCTCGCGTCACACGCGGGTATCGGCGCCCAGGCGCCTCCCACGGATAGGAGGACCCGATGAAACGAACGTTCCTGGCAGCCACGATGGCCCTGGGTCTCCTCGGCGCCGCGTGCGCGAACAGTTCCAGCGGGACCGGCACGGGACCCGGAGACGGTGGTGGGAGGACCTATCCCACAGCTCCGGATCAGGTAGTCGTCCGGGTCTCGACCGGCGGGGGATTCGTCGCCCCCTCCTACACCATCACGCAGCTTCCGCAGTTCTCACTCATGGGTGACGGCCGCGCCCTCACGCCTGGAGCCATCCCGGAGATCTACCCCGGACCGGCCATCGCTCCACTCTTCTCTCAGCAGCTCGCGCCCGATGCGGTGCAAGCCATCCTCTCGCTCGCAGACGCCGATGGGCTCCTTGCTCCGAGCCGCGACTTCACGGACTTGGGCAGCGTAGGGATCGCGGACGCCCCTACCACCACCATCACCATCGTCGCCGACGGACAGACGCACACCTTCAACTTCTACGCGCTGGGTGAGCTCGGTCAGACGAAACCCGATCACATGAGCCAAGACGAATTCGACGCACGAACCGAGGCGCTGGACTTCACCACGAAGGTCGGAGATCTCGGCTGGCTTCCGGCCGGCTCGGCCGCGAACCAAGCCCCGTTCGTACCGACGGGCGTGCGTGTCTTCGTGAGCGAGTATCAGGCGGACCCGAACATGACCGAGTCCGCCATCGCGTGGCCGCTCGCGACAAGCCTCGCCGACTTCGGTGATCCGGTGAACGGCGCAACCGGGAGCGCTCTGAACACGAACAACGGTCTGCCCTCGCGATGTGGGACCGTTACGGGCGCCGACCTGACCACGCTGATGCCCTTGATCATCCAGGCGAACCAGCTCAGTCCGTGGACGAGCGACGGCAAGGAGTACGGGCTCCTATTCCGTCCGATGCTGCCAGACGAATCCGGGTGCTGACCCGGTAACGCACGGCGGCTTGGGTGGTCGAGGACACCCCCCTTTCTGTCCATGATCCATCACCCATTCAAGGATCCGGGCTCCGGGGCCGATGTACTACCCAAGACCTACATAGAGGCAGGTACCCGCCCGTGCCCGAAGATCAGACATCTCCAACAGCCATCCCGGACGGGTTCTTCACGCCCGGAGGCATCACCGCCGACCTCGATAGAGATGCCTTGGAAACAAAACTCCACGATCTGGAGTCCCGCTACCGCGGCCTGATCGACCACCTCCCGGCGATCGTGTACATCGACCTCGCCGACGCACAGATGGCGACCGCGTATGTGAGCCCCCAGATCGAAGCGCTCCTGGGGATCACCCCCGAGGAGTACTGCGCCGACCCGAACCTGTGGGCCACGGTCATGCACCCGGACGACCGAGACGCGGCGATCGAGGCGTACCGGCGGGGCGCCGCCACGAACCAGACCTTCACGTTCGAGTATCGCTTGATCGCACGCGACGGCCGCGTGGTGTGGTTCACCGACAGCGCGACGGTCATCAGCGATGAGGAAGGCCGGCCTCGCTACATCCAAGGGGTCATGCTCGACATCACCGACCGCAAGGCGGCCGAAGACGAGATCTCGTTCCTCGCATTCCACGACAAGCTCACGGGCCTTGCGAATCGGGCGATGTTCGATGAGATGCTCGAGCTGTCGTTGGCTCGGGCCAGGCGAACCGACCGTGGCACCGCCGTGATCTCTCTAGATCTGGACAACTTCAAGCTCATCAACGATTCGTTCGGACATGAGGCAGGGGATGCGCTCCTGGTGCAACTCGCCGATCGCCTCCGTGAGGCCACGCGTGACTCCGATCTCGTCGCACGGCCGGGCGGAGACGAGTTCCTGGTGCTCCTGTCCGACATCGATCTGGCCCCGGTGGTACCCGATGGCGCCGACGGGGCAAGCGTCGCGTCCGAAGCCGTGGCCGCACGGGTCCAGCAGGCACTGGCGGCCCCGTTCGAATCGCACGGGACGGAGCTCTTCATCACCGCAACGTTGGGAGTGGCCGTCTTCCCGCTGGACGGTGCCGCTTCCGGAACCTTGGTGAAGAATGCCGACGCAGCGATGCACCGGGCCAAGCGGAACGGTCCCGGCGGCTTCCTCCTGCACGCCACGGGCGAGGCAGACGCCTTGACGAAGCTTTCCCTCAGCACGAGGTTGCGCAAGGCCGTCCAGGACCAGGCCTGGATGCTTCACTACCAACCACTCATCGATCTCGACTCGGCGAAGATGGTGGGCGTGGAGGCGCTGATCCGCTGGCCCGACGCAACCGGCGGTCTGGTCCCTCCGAACGACTTCATCCCGCTCGCCGAGGAGATGGGCTTGATCGACGCCATCGGCGACTGGGTGGTGGAGGAGATCTGCCGCCAGGACGAGATCTGGCGTGCCGGGGGCCTCGAGATGGACATCGCGTTCAACCTCTCGCCTCGCCAGCTTTGGCATCCGGACCTGGTGGACAAGATCATGCAACCGTTGCTCGATGCGGGGATGGATCCAGCCAAAGTCACGGTGGAGATCACCGAGTCAACCGCTATGCACGACCCCGACCGAACCCTCGGTGTGCTCAATGACATGCACGACCGGGGGTTGCATCTGGCGATCGACGACTTCGGCACGGGGTACTCCTCGCTCTCCCGGCTTCGTCACATGCCGGTCGACGTCCTGAAGATCGATCGTTCGTTCGTGCGGAACGTGGACGGCGATCACGACGCCGCGAGCATGGTGAGCGCCATGATCGCCTTGGCGTCCAACCTCGGGATGACTGCCTTGGCCGAGGGCATCGAAACGGTCGGCGAATGGGACTTCCTGCGCGACCGTGGGTGTGAGCTGGGTCAGGGCTTCTACTTCGCCAAGCCGATGGCTGGGGCGGACATCCTGGCGCTGCACCGCCGGTCCACCCTTCGGGTGATCAGCGGCGACGCCTCCTAGGGCGACGCTTCCTAGCCGACAGAGGTACCTACTTACGACGCTTGGTGGCACGCAACCCAGAACGCCGCCCACGTGTCGACCCGCTGAAGACGGTTCGCGGGGGTGAGACCGTCATCCCCTCGGATTCGAACTCGCTGTGCAGATCCAGGCGGGCAGCCATCCGGCTGACGTCGCCCATCTGATCGGGCTGCACGAACGTCATGCTCGTACCGCTCCGGCCGGCGCGAGCCGTTCGTCCGACACGGTGGACGTATCCCTTGTCATCAAGCGGCGGATCATAGTTGATGACCATCGTGATGTCGTCAAGATCCAGGCCCCGTGCGGCGACGTCCGTGGCGATCAGGACACCCACGTGCTTGTCCTCGAACCGCTGGAGCGCTTTCTCCCGAGCTTGCTGGGTCATGTCTCCGTGCATGGTGACCGTCGGAACGCCTGCGGTGCGCAACTGACGGGCGAGTGATTCCACCTTCCGCTTCGTGTTGACGAACACCAGCGTGAGTCCGGGCTCGGCGTTCACCGTCTCCACGAGCTTCGTGAGCTTGTCTTGCGCCGCCACCGGGACGAATCGATGGTCGGCTTCATCGACCGAGAAGTTGGCGGATTCGATCTCGTGACGGATGGCGTTGCGCGTGTACACCTCGGCGATATGGCCCACCGCACCATCCAGCGTGGCCGAGAAGAACATGGTCTGCCGGTCTTTCGGCAGCATCCGTACGATGCGGTCCACCTGCGGTTGGAACCCCATGTCGAGCATCCTGTCGGCTTCGTCCAAGACGAAGATACGGACCCCGCTGAGATCCACGAGCTTGCGTTCGGCCAGATCTTGGAGGCGACCGGGAGTCGCGATGAGGATGTGGGCCTTGTCGGCGCCGATCGCCTGTTCCTTCACGTTGGTGCCGCCGTAGACGACCTTGGTGCGAAGCCCTCGGGCCTTGGCGATATCGTGGAACTCGTCGCGAACCTGCACGGCGAGTTCCCGCGTGGGCACCAGGACCAATGCCGCCGGGAGCTTCGGCTCGTCGGGGCTCAGCTGGTCGACGATGGGGATGGCGAATCCGAGCGTCTTACCCGACCCCGTCTTGGATCGAGCCAGGGTGTCGCGACCTGACGTCGCGTCCTGGATAACCATGACCTGGATGGGGAACGGGGCGAAGATACCGTTCGCGGCGAGTGTTTCGATCACTTCATCGGACACGCCGAGTGATTCGAAGGAAGGAGTTGCGTCATTCATCTGTCTGAACAGCGTACCCGGTGCGACCTGCGGAGACCCGGCCGGCCGGCCGGCCCGAGCTACAGCTCGAACGCCCCGTCCAGGGCCCCGACCAGGTGCGACACGATGAGGAGCTGCGCCAACGCTAGCGCCTCACTCCGGCGTTCGCCGCGCTCTGGATGTCGATACTTCCCGATCCGGTCGCGCTGGAGACGGTCGTCAGGGTGCAGGTAGGACCAGATAACGTCCTCGATCTCTCCACCCAGGTCGGGCGGGCAGTTCCCGTCGATATCCAGCACGCTCATGGGCCCCCGTCGGTCTGTGGCCGTGGACCACCGGATGGGCTCCAGTCCCCGCCGGCCGAGTGAGCCCACCAGCTCTCGCAGGCCCGGATACGGCAACGTAGGACGAACGGTGAGGCGCGCGGAGAGGTTGCCGTCGTCCTCGGCGCCCGGCTGACGTTGGAACCGCACGATGATGTCGGCGAAATCTCGCTGAGGGCGGATGTACTGGGCGGCGTCGGCCTCACGGCGATGCAGCTCACTCACCACATCCTTCGGCGCATACCCGCGTTCGAACACGTCACGCTCGAGCTTCCATCGACGGCGCAGCTCCTCCTCAGGCTCCAGGTAGACGGCCACGTCGATGACATCGCGCGTTCGCCGGTCGGCCAGAGGAAGAAGGCCTTCCACGATGATGATCTCGCCGGACTCAACCGTCTCCTGCGGCCCGAACGTTCCCGTGTGGTGATCGTACGTCGGCTTGGTTACGGACTTGCCGGCGCCCAGGAGTCGCAGATGATCGGCCATGAGACCCAGGTCGTTGGCCTCGGGTGCTAGCGGGGTCACGCCGAGCTCGGCTCGGGCGGCGCGATCGTAACGGTGATAGTCGTCGGTGCACACACGACCTACTCGCTCGAAGCCCAAGATGTATTCGATCCCTCGCGAGAGCGTGGACTTGCCCGACGCACTATCACCGGCCAGCCCCAAGAGGACCGGACGATTCCCTGTGGCCGCGGCCACGCGCAGTTCGATGGGGTCCAGGTTCGCCATATACGGGTCGAGGCTACCCCAGCGGTGGGGGGAGCCGATAGGGCCGAACGGTCAGCGCGACGAGTCGAGGCCACCTGGACGGTCTGGTTCCAGACCGCCGGGTAGGCTGAGGATCATCACGACGCACGGAGGATCCATGGACAGCCGGACCCACGATTGGAATGAGCTCGCCGCACAGATCGCAGTGGACAGCATCCGATGCACCACGGCCGCCGCCTCCGGCCATCCGACATCGTCGATGTCGTGTGCGCATCTGCTTGCGGTGCTCTATCGCGACCATCTGCGGACGTTGGTCGATGACCCGAAGTCGCTTTCGAACGACCGGTTCGTCCTGTCGAAGGGACATGCGGCGCCGGCTCTGTACGCCGTGGAGAAGGCCATCGGCGCCATCACCGACGAGCAACTGCTGTCCCTGCGGAAGATGGGCTCGCCGATCCAGGGTCACCCCGCACCGCTGCCCGAGACGCCCTGGGTGGATGTAGCCACCGGTTCCTTGGGACAAGGCTTGGCTGCGGGACTCGGGATGGCACTCGCCATGCGGATGGATGGAACGGGCGGGCGGGTCTGGGTACTGATGGGTGACTCGGAGACCGCTGAAGGCAGCGTGTGGGAGGCCATGGAATCGGCGGCGTTCCACGAGGTGGATAACCTCATCGCGATCATCGACCTGAACCGGCTGGGACAGCGGGGCCCGACCATGCATGAGTGGCAGGCCGACGTGTTCCGCGATCGGGCGCTGGCGTTCGGGTGGCATGCGATGGAGATCGACGGGCACGACGTTGACGCCATCGACCGCGCGTACTCCGAAGCCGAGGCCACCGACAAGCCCACGCTCATCATCGCTCGCACGGAAAAGGGACACGGCGTCGCCCTCACCGCGAACCAGGAGGGATGGCACGGCAAGGCACTCAGTCCCGAGCAGGCCGAGGCTGCGATCACCGAACTCGGAGGTAACAGGTCGATCCTGGTGCAACCGCTGAAGCCCGACGTGGTGATCCCGCTCTCGACCGCCGTCCTGGAACGGGGCCCCGCGCCCAGCTACCCCGACGGCATCCCTACCCGCAAGGCGTTCGGCGAGGCACTGGCGTGGCTGGCCGGCCACCGGCCCGACCTGGTGGTGTTGGACGGTGAGGTCGGGAACTCCACCCACACGGAGGATTTCCTGGCCGTGGCACCTGAGCGGTTCGTGCAGCTCTATATCGCCGAGCAATGCATGCTCGGCGTGCAGACGGGTCTGCAAGCGCTGGGCAAGACCGCGTTCAGCGCCACGTTCGGCGCGTTCCTCGCCAGGGCCTACGACAACGTCCGCATGGGCGCCGTCAGCCGCGCGAACCTGCGCATCTGCGGTTCACATGCCGGCGTGTCGATCGGTGAGGACGGCCCGAGCCAGATGGCGATGGAGGATCTGGCGATGTTCCGTGCTGTCAACGGCAGCACCGTGCTGTACCCCGCCGACGGGAACGCCACGGTCGCGTTGGTCGCGACGATGTGCGACCGGGACGGCATCCAGTACATCCGAACCACCCGCGAGAAGACTCCCTGCTTCTACGGACCAGAGGAGACGTTCCCTGTGGGTGGATCGAAGACGCTTCGCACCCACGACGACGATCAAGCGACGCTGGTCGGTGCCGGGGTGACGCTGGTCGAGTGCAACGAGGCCGCCGACCGGCTCGAGGCCGCCGGGATCGCGGTTCGCGTGATCGACGCCTACAGCGTGAAGCCGATCGATGCGGCCACGTTGCGGACGGCATTCGATGCGACGGGACTGGTGGTGACCATCGAGGATCACCGGATCGAGGGCGGGTTGGGCGATGCGGTTCTGTCCGCGCTTGCCGAGACGGGGCCGATGCATGGCACCGTCAAGAAGCTCGGTGTGACGCAGATGCCCGGGTCGGGTACCGCCGACGAACTACGCGCATGGGCGGGGATCGACGCGGCTACGATCGAACGGACGGTTCGCGAAGCGTTGGACGCCTGACGCAGGGTCAGGCCGTAACGCGATCCGGATCGGCGATCGCGGGCATCCCGCCCAGTGCCATGGCGATGATCTCCTCGGGGGGCACCGGTTTGGAGAACAGGAACCCCTGACCGAGCGGACACCCACGGGCTACGAGGAACTCGTGCTCGCCCCGGGTTTCGATGCCCTCGGCCAACGTGGTCATCCCCAGTCCGCGACCGAGTTCGATGAACGCCGACACGATGCTGGCTGCCTGCGGGTCTCGGTCCACCTTGTCCACGAAGGATCGGTCGATCTTCAAGACATCGACCGGCATCTCGCGTAGCCGGGAGAGCGAGGAGTAGCCGGTCCCGAAGTCGTCGATGCCCAGTTGCAGGCCGCCGTTGCTGAGCGCCCAGAGGATCTCCTGCGCACGATCCGGGTCTATCATCGCCGAGGTCTCCGTGATCTCGACCATCACCCGCGCCGGGTCCAGCCCGCCACCGACGATCTGTTCGATGATCCGAGACGACAGGTCCGGCTGCCAGAACTGTCGAGGAGACAGGTTGAACGCGATCTCCAGATCCATCCCCAGCTCGTTCCAGGCATTGCCCTGATACACGATCTCGTTGACCACCCAGTCGCCGATCGCCTCGATGAGCCCAAGTTCCTCGGCCAGCGGGATGAAATCGTTCGGTCCGATGATCGTCCCGTCGGACTCGATCCAGCGGATCAGCGCCTCCACCCCGGTCATGCGCCCAGTGGAGAGCTCGACCACCGGCTGATAGAAGAGCGTCCACTGCTGGGCCTCCACCGCCTTGCGGAGCCGGGTGACGAACCGGAGCTTGCCGCCGGAGTCGATCTCCCCGCGGCTGGACACCACGTGCCCGGAAGGGCCGGCCTTCTTCGACTCATACATCGCCGCCTCTGCGTTCCGCATGAGCGCGTTCGAATCGGAGGCATCCTGTGGGAAGAGACTGACGCCCATGCTCGCCGAGAGGAACAGCTCGGTGCCCACCACGGTGAAGGGCTCGCGGAGGGCGCCGTGGATACGCTGGACCACCGACTCGGCTCGGATGAGCGCGGCGTCCATGTCGCCGCCTCCGTCTCGCTCAAGGTCCGCGAGCAACAGGAGGAACTGGTCTCCGCCGCGCCGAGCCACCAGGTCGGTCTCTCGCGTCGCGCCGCGCAGACGGTCCGCGACCATCTACAGGATGGCATCGCCCTGCTGGTGACACAGCGAGTCGTTCAAGAGGCGGAAGTCGACGAGGTCGACCACGACGACGGCCACGGATCCATCGTGGTGTGTGGCGCGAGTGATGGACAGTTCGAGCAGCTCGTCGAACATCGCGCGGTTGGGCAAGCCGGTGAGCTCGTCGTGATAGGCGTTGAACGCCACGTACTCCTCACCACGTTTGCGTTCGGTGATGTCCATCATCACGCCGTTGGAGAAGAGCGGAGTGCCGCGCTCGTCGCGAACCAACACCGCTTGATCCTGCAGCCAGATCAGTCGTCCGTCCTTGGTGAACGCGCGGTATTCAACGTTGTATGGCTCGCCGGTCTCATTGTGGCGGGCGTTCTCCGCCAACGCTCGGGCCCGGTCGTCGGGGTGGATGATCTTCGGCCAGAGGTCGGGTTGGGTCATCCATTCCTGCACGGTGTAGCCAAGGATCTGCTCGATCTGCGGACTCATGAAGAGCGAGGTTGCCTGCTCGTTGAGGGCATCCATATAGGTGATCGCCGGGATGTGTTCGATGATCGCGCGGAACCGGTCCGGCACGGCATCGGCGAATTCGCTCTGCAACTGCCCGGCCGCTGCTCCTCCCAGGAGGCCGGCCAAGATCGCCAGAGCGTGCAGGTGGAGCTGGCTCCACGGCGTGGTGTCGTGCGTGTTGTCGAAGGCGACGAACCCCCACCACTCGCCGGAGACGAACACGGGAACGGCAAGCACGGTGACCACGCCTTCGCCCTGGAGCACGTCCTGCTCAGAAGGCGGAAGGTCCGCGGCGACCGCATCGATCCGCGCCTCCGGCCAGCACATCGATCCACCGGACGAAATCGGGCGCGTAGGGGTGAAGGTGATTGGAGGGTCGGTCGAAGATGGCGCGAACCCCGGGGGCGTCCCATTCGGAACGCAGATCCATCCAGAGACGTCCACCGGGGTCGCGGACGTTCTGGAACACGTAGGCGCGGTCTGCGGCGAGCGCCGGGCCCAGACATGCCAATACGTCGTCGATACAAGAGAGCCAGGTGCCGTTTTGGGCGAATCGTTCGGCCGTGAAGTCGAGCGCGCGCTGAACGGCCCCGTCGTGGTCGGGGCGGGCCTCCATCTCTTATTGCCTATCGGCGGGTGGTGCGGATGGCTGAAGCTGTCGAAGGAGCCGGAGGTCGCCGGGTGGAGGATCTCGGATGCCCTGCTAGGCTCTTCGGACCATGTCTGACTACAAAGAAGTCCTCCACGAGCGCTTGTACGTGAAGGTGCCGGGCACCGACAAGCTGCGCAAGACAGCCGCTGCCCGCCTGAAGCACTTGCTGGCCAACGGATATCGCGAGATCGAACGGGCGCTGAAGCCGGACCACGTCATGGTCAGGTTCGAGCGGACCGGCCACGCCCCGATGAAGGCGCGTCTGCCGAAGAAAGGCCCCGAGATCAAGATCGAGCGTCGTCCGCGGCGCGATGGTCAAGGCGGCGGTCCGGCCGGCCGAGGCCGCCGATAGCGGACCGCACCACCCGAGAGGCCGGCAAACCCGGCCTCTCTTCGCTGTCCGGACCCCGCCAACCAGCAGACCGGGCTCCTCGCTCCCCGAACATCATCCGGTAGAACCCTTGTCCGTCCGGACATCCTTCGGGTATCATCGTGTTCTGTCCTGAAACATTCGGTTTCGCCGTGGTCTACGGCACGTTCGTTCGAAAGGGGTGTGCCATGAGCGTCGAGTTGCCCGCACAGCCGATCGGCGCTCGACCCGGCCACCGCGCTCCCCGCGCCCACGCGGCCGAGGACCAACCCTTCCACTATCCCCTGACGCGGGAGTTCGTCGAGCCCGACTGGACGCGGCTCCCTGCGTACAAGGACGCGACGAAAGAGCAATGGGAGTCGGCCCAGTGGCAGCGTGCCCACAGCGTGAAGAACCTCAAGGAGTTCAAGGAGGCCTTCGGCGAGTTCGCCACCGACGAACTGCTGAGCGACATCGAACGGGACCAGCAGGAGCGGGCCACCATGTCCATGCTGATCCCTCCGCAGATGCTCAACACGATGAACGAGCAGGACCTCTACGGCGACCCCATCCGCCGCTACATGGCTCCGGCCCTTAGCGAACGCCACAAGGAGTGGGCGAGCCATCCGCTGGCCACGCGCGACTCGCTCCACGAAGCGGACATGTGGGCCGTCGAAGGACTCACGCACCGCTACCCGACGAAGGTCTTGGCCGAGCTCATCCCCACCTGCCCGCAGTACTGCGGACATTGCACGCGGATGGACCTGGTGGGCAACGACACGCTCCAGATCCTCAAGTACAAGTTCGAGATCAAGCAGAACGAACGCTGGGATCTCATGCTCGACTACCTCCGCAAGACGCCGCAGGTCCGCGACGTAGTGGTGAGCGGCGGAGATATGGCGAACGTCCCGGTCAAACGACTCGAGGACTTCGTGATGTCACTCCTGGACATCGAGAACATCCGAGATATCCGTATCGCTACCAAGGGTTTGATGGGGCTCCCCCAACACTTCCTCCAAGATGACGTGAAGGCGGCCTTCGGCCGGATGGGCCAGACGGCGATCGACCGAGATGTCGACATCGCCGTCCACACGCACGTGAACAACGCGCAGTCGGTGACGCCCTTGGTCGGTCAAGCCGCGAAGATGGTGCTGGAATCAGGGTTCCGCGATGTTCGTAACCAGGGCGTACTGCTACGCGGCGTGAACACGACCCCCAGAGAGCTCCTCGACCTCTGCTTCATGCTCCTGGACCACGCGAAGATCATGCCCTACTACTTCTACCTCTGCGACATGATCCCGAACGCCGAGCACTGGCGGACATCGGTCAAAGAAGCGCAAGACCTCCAGTACGCGTTGCTCGGCTACCTGCCGGGCTTCGCTACGCCGCGCGTGATCTGCGATGTGCCCTTCGTGGGCAAGCGCTGGGTCCACATGCTCCAGGAGTACGACCGCACCAAGGGCATCAGCTACTGGACCAAGAACTACCGAACGGGGATCGAGTACGACGACCCGGAGGCGCTGACGCGTCACCACACCTACTACGACCCCATCTACACACTGCCCGACGAAGGGCAGGAATGGTGGCGTGCGCAGATCGCGGCGGGACTGCCCGACCTGCAGCACGAACTCGCCTCGGCGTAGCGCCCGGCCCCGCCGGGCTGAACCAAGGGCCCGCGCTTCGCGCGGGCCCTTCGGCTACCGGTGGACGGTGAACAGACCTATCCCCAGGGGACGCCGATGTCCTTGGGGAGCGCGGCACCGATCGAGAAGCTGGCCGGATCGTTCCCGTACGGGCAGTCGGTATGCAGCGGCAGGATGAGCCGTTTCTTCGGCTGCTGCGTGAAGTCGAAGGCGTTGGACAACGGGTCGGCCTGCTTGTCCCGTTTGGTGAGCGGCGCCAGCCCGTGCAGGTTCTCGATGAGCCGCAGCACGGACGTGAAATCGTAGACGGTGTGATCGATCGAGCCTCCTTCCGCGCTCGAACCGGTCTTCGCGTAGGGGCTGATGATCAACGCCGGGGTGCGGGGGCCGTACCCCATGATGTCCACATGCGGTGGTGCGATCGGGTCGTAGAAGCCACCGAAGTCGTCCCACACCATCACGATCGCTGTGGACGCCCACTCCGGCGACTTCATGACCGCGTTGATCTGGGTGGTAGCCCAGTTCTCACCCGCGCACACACTGACTCCGCTGCCGGGGTGGTCGTTGTACGGCTCCGGCGGGATCAACCAGGAGACGGCGGGCATCTGCCCCTTGTGGAGATCTCGGATGAAGTTCCCCGGATCGGAGATGTGCTGCTGCATCGTCGAACTGAACCAGTCGTGTCTGATCGCCTGTAGCGCGTTCATCCACTTGTCTTTCTCGGCGTAGTAGTTCCAGCTCACGCCGGCCTTCTGGAGCTCGTCCGGCAGGGTGGGCACGTCGACGCACGTGCGGATCTGCGTCCAGTACTTCGAGATGTCGAAGAGCACGTTTGGGGGCGGCTCG
>Ga0315281_10009566_pt1 | contig 13442 bp, 9 predicted proteins | sample YL17G07_0_MG_FD_204540 | JGI IMG/M metagenome (GOLD analysis project Ga0315281, IMG submission 204540) | Sediment microbial communities from Yellowstone Lake, YNP, Wyoming, USA - YL17G07_0 | ecosystem: Environmental > Aquatic > Freshwater > Lake > Sediment | place: USA: Wyoming | collected...
CCGATTACGCTGGAGGTCATCAGAGGCGGTCTCGTCTCGCTATGCAATGAGATGGGAATTGCCATGATGAAGTCCGCCTACTCCCCAATTTTCAGCGAGGGCCTTGACTACTCCTACGCTCTTTTCGATGGGAGAGCCGAGATGATCGCACAAGCAGCATTTGATCCCTGCCATCTCGGCGCAATGCCGTACTCTGTGAAAGCCTCTTTCAAAGGAATAGGCGTAGACAACCTGAAACCAGGTGACCTGATTCTCCACAATGACCCCTACAATGGCGGGTCACACATCAGTGACTTCACTGCGTTTCTGCCTGTGTTCTACAAGGGCGAAATTGTTGCGATGCCCGCCGCGCGTGGACATCAAATCGACTCAGGGGCAATGGTTCCTGGCGGATTTGCGGGGGAGGCGACAGAAATTCTCCAAGAGGGACTACGTATACCGCCCGTGAAAGTCGCAGCGGAGGGAATCGACGCCTCGGACGTATGGAAGTTGATCCTCGCTAACGTGCGCGTGCCGGATTCCGTCGAGGGCGATCTCCGCGCAATGTTCGGAGCACTCAGGATCGGAGAGAAGCGAATCGCTCAGTTGCTGGACAAATACGGTACTTCGACTTGGAAAAGCTGCCTGGATGAGATCAAGAATGTGTCAGAGAAGATTATGAGAGATGAAATCGATGGGATTCCTGATGGTACCTACGAGTATGAGGATTATATTGATGACACCGGCCGGACTTCCAATCCTGCAAGAATCCATGTTCGCGTGGATGTGAAGGGGGATGAGCTTTTCGCTGATTATACTGGCAGCAGCCCACAAGTTCCAGGACCGATCAATGCGTCATACGCTGTCACAGCAGGGAACACTGTGATCGGAGTCTTACACTCGATAGAGATAGGAGGAGACTATGTCCTAAACGAGGGTACTTTCCGACCAGTTCACATCACTGCGCCAAGAGGCACAATCGTAAATCCAGAATATCCGGCGCCCGTGCAGGGCGGAAACACGGAACTGGCGCCCCGAATTGTGGATACCATGATCGGTGCTCTGGCCCAGGCTGCGGCCCCGGTTCGCATCAAAGCCTCCTGTCACGGCACTAGCTATGGGATGACCGCTGGTGGAACGCATCACGAAAGTAACGAACCCTACATCAACTACTTTTGGTCACTGGGCGGTCAGGGAGCCAGCGTTGCGGGAGATGGAAACACTGCGATGATGCCGTTCGCCACCAATAACAAGGGGCCTGTCGTCGAAGTGGATGAAACCAAATTCCCGATCATGTATCAGGAGTATTCACTCCTTGAGGATTCGGCAGGTGCTGGCAAATATCGAGGAGGTATAGGGACTCGGCTCGTCTGGAAACTACGAGCGAAGGAATGCCAACTCTCATGCATAGCTGAGCGGCACAGGATCTCTCCGTATGGAGTTTTCGGCGGACTCCCCCCGATGCCTAGAGAGTGTGGACATTTCTCGGACACGCGTCTCCGAATCAATGGTCAGGATTTTGGGCACTCAACTGAACTATTCGGCAAGTTATCCCCGTCCAAATGGTCTAACATCACGATACACGAAGGCGACTCGGTCGAAATCGTACTTTCGAGCGGAGGAGGGTGGGGAGCTCCATACGAGCGGGAATCAGAAGCCGTTTTGAATGACGTAATAAACGGATTTGTCTCCGTGGAGGCGGCTAGGAATGTCTACGGGGTTGTATTGGATCCTCAGGGGGGAATAGATGCAGCCGCCACGAGGAGTCTCCGAGAAGAAATAAAGGCAGATGGGCCAAAGATTGGGCATGAATCACGAGTGAAGATGCTTCAGACTCTCAAGATAGAACACGACACGGCCTCCACGCCAACGCTCAGCGACATCGAGGATATCGCGCGGATAGTCTCGACTGGCGAACATCGTCAGGAATCCCTGGTCGTGATAGAAGCGGCGGACTATCAAGGACTGCTCTCGAAAGTCAGGAACCTGGAGAGAAGGTTTGGTGCCGGGAAAGTTCGAGTGCTCACGACCCAGTTTGTTCCCTTGGACTTCTCTTTCCGACAATCAAGCTGACCGCAGATAGCCAAAAGATTTCGTCACGTCAGTTTATTATGCCGGTTTATGGTGGTCTTCTTCTTAGGAAGGAACATTACCGTGAGGTTGACCAAGTCGAGCGAGGCTTTTGACCGAGCGAGAAAGCACATCCCGGGCGGTGTGAACACATCCCTGAGATCTATCGGCATTCCACTGACGTTCACGCGTGCCCAAGGCTCTCGGATTTGGGATGCTGACGGGAACGAATACATTGACTACCACGGGGCATTTGGTGCAATCATATTAGGCCATTGTCATCCCAAGGTTGAAGCGCGAGTCTTCGAAACGATCAGAAACCTTGACCTAGTCGGAGTCGGAACTACCGAGCAAGAGGCGAATCTTGCGGACAAGATCTGCGAGCATGTGCCTTCATCAGAGAAGGTTCTGTTCTGCAACGCCGGCTCTGAGGCAACATATAGTGCCATTAGACTTGCTAGAGCGGTGACCGGCAGGCCCGAAATCGTCAAGTTCCAAGGCTGCTACCACGGCTGGCACGATTATGTGCTCATGAACGTCGCCACCCCAAAGGCGAAATTCGGGCAAAAAGACCTACTTTCCGCGGGAATGCTCAAGGAGGCTGTGGAGCACACACATGTGCTCGAGTTCAACAGGCTTCATGAAGTCGAACAGAAGATCCGCGAAAGGAAAGACAAGATTGCGGCCATCATTCTAGAACCCATCCCGCACAACATTGGCTGCATTCTCCCAAAGCAAGAATTCCTGAAGGGTCTAAGAGAGCTCACGGAGCGCTACGGTATCGTACTGATCTTCGATGAGATCATCTCAGGTTTTCGCCACAATATCGGTGGATACCAGAAGATATGTGGCGTGAAGCCAGACCTGACAACGCTTGGAAAGAGCATAGCCAATGGATATCCACTATCTGCAATTTGTGGCAGGGAGGATCTGATGGATCGATTCAATACAGGTGGCGGCGATGTTTTCTTTGCCGGCACATACAACGCGCATCCGCTGGCAACCTCTGCTGCGTTGGCGACACTGGACGAACTCGAAGGCGGTCTACTCTACGAGCGTATGTTCTCCTTGGGCGAAAGGCTTCGAAAAGGCTTCCAAGAAATCTTTGAGACGCTTGGTTTCAGGTCATACACGACAGGATTCGGATCTCTCTTCGTAACGTATTTCATGGATCCCCCTGTAGACAGTTATGCCGATCTCTTGAGGAACGACAACGAGACCTTTGTTGCTTTCCGCCGAAGCATGATCGAGAGCGGCCACTTCATGCTTCCCATAAACCTAAAGCGTGCACTCATAACCGCCAGCCATACGGAAGAAGACATCGATCGCACCCTCCGGGACGCTCGACGATCCGCTGAACAGATCGCACGCAAGTCTTAAGAACATGCAGGCGGCACCCGCAGATTCTAGTGCTAATCCAGATGAGTGAAGGATGTCCATGATTGAGGAGTATTTGAAACGCACTCCAACTTCTAAGGAGCTCCATACTCGCGCGTGCCGGTCCCTGCCAGGCGGGTACACCCGCGGACCATTTCAGCATAACCCATACCCTACGTACATTCAGCGCGCCTCAGGTTGCAGGATCTGGGATGTTGACGGAAACGAGTACGTCGACTACGTCAACAACTTCGGCCCTCTGATATTGGGACACGCCAATCCTAAAGTCATGGAGGCGGTTAGACGTCAACTAGACAGTCTATGGCTCGGAGGACCAGCAGAGGTAGAAATTAGGCTGGCAGAAAAAGTCACCGAACTTGTTCCATGCGCCGAGAAGATCCTCTTCTGCCCAACCGGGAGTGAGGCTTGCATGAAAGCGATCCGAACCTACCGAGCCATTAGAGGCAAGGACAAGATCGCAATGTTTGACGGGGCCTACCACGGTTGCTCAGACTCTTTGCAGTTCTCAGAGGGGATTCCGAGAGATCTGCTAGACAAGATCATATTGATGCCTTTCAATGACATTGAACGATTCGAGCAGGTCGTAAAAACAAGCAAAGACGAACTCGCTGCCGTCTTTGTCGAACCAACTATCGGCGAAATGGGTCATGAGCCGGCTAAGCCGGACTTCTACAGGGCGATGCGGGGCATCACTGAAGAGAACGATGTCCCTCTGATTTTCGATGAGATAGTTGATGGTTTCAGAATAGCTCCTGGCGGAGCTCAGGAAAGGTTTGGCGTGAAAGCAGACATGGTAACGCTGGGGAAGATACTAGGCGGAGGATTTCCCCTCGCAGCCTTTGCCTCGTCAGAAGAGACAATGAATGTGTGGGCAGTCAAGAAATCGAATTCATTGGATGTTGCACGTGCACGTTTGGCTCACCCAGGTACTTTCAATGACTTCAAAATCAGCATGGCCGCCGGATTGTCAACCATAGAACAGCTTACTGCCGGCGTGTATGAACATCTGGAGACCGTTACTGCTGAGCTGAGGGAGGGGCTGAAGAAGATATGCTCAGATCTCGGGATCAAGACGCAGGTGACGGGCATTGGCTCCATTTTCCACCTGTTTTTCACTGATTCGCCGATTGTCAATATGAATTCCACCAGACGTGCCAACAAGCTGCTCTACAGATACTTCGAGCTCGCCATGCTGAACAAAGGCATCAATCTTGGGAAGGCTCATTCGTCCCTATGCTCGGTGCCAATGACGCATAAGGAAATAGGAAACACATTGGATGCAGCTAAAGAAACGCTGTCTGGAATGAGACCTCTGATCATGGACATCGCGCCAGGCCTGATTGAAAAAGCATAAACCAGACGATGAGAGCTCGGAACACGCATATACTTAGCCAGCGTTCTCTGACGGCACAGCGTAACGGTCCAATCCAAATTATGTCACGCACTTGGCTAAGACGTCGTGGGTCTTGTGCCACGCATTTGTCCAGCTGGGAACCCCAACGACATGCCATCGAGCACGTTCTCCTATTTGGGAGCAAATTCTTGTTTCGTTCCTCAGTCATTTGGAAAGTTTTCTGGAAAGGCATATATCAAAACTCGTCGGCGATCATGCGTCGCAAAGAGCTGAAGAGTTGGAGGGGCTTTGATTGAGCAAACTCAGAGTTGGTTTGGTCGGGCTGGGTCAAGTCTCTGAAATGCACCTTCATGGGTACAAGGATGTCGAAGAGATAGAGGTCGTCGCCGGCGCGGATCTTGCAAAGGAGAGAGTAAGCAGGATTTCACACAAGTGGAAGATTCGAGGTTATAACGACTACGAGGAGATGTTGAGAAAGGAAAGGCTTGATGTCGCCTGCGTGTTGACACCGGCTGCCGCTCATCGAGAAGTAACGGCGAAGATAGCAGAACACGGGATCAATGTGCTCTGCGAGAAACCCATGGCGCTTTCACTTGAGGATGCGAAAGCGATGGTCGCCAAATGTAGGAACGAGGGGGTGAGACTGTGCTACGGAGAGAGCTACCGGTTCTTGCCTACATACATGAAGGCGAAGGAGATGATAGGGCAAGGCCGACTGGGAGACCTGTATCTCATGATGGAAGTCTACCTGAACGGCGAAGGCCCTCAACGTTGGCAACCTCTGAGCTATCATCATTATCCAAAGGACGGCCCAGGAGGAGGAGGAATGGGTTTGATTGATCATGGTATACATCTTGTTGACATCTTCCGATGGCTGACTGGCAGTGAAGCGGAGTCGGTCTTCGGGCGAGGCAACTACTCAGGACAAACCCCTAGCACAGAGTATCTGACCGTGACCTTCAAGAACAACGCCATTGGGCAGCTTGTCTATAATGACGCCACCTTCCCTTCGAGTATGCCATATGAGGGTATCTTCAGCTGGGGAATGAGTTGGGGACCAACTGGAGAAATCTCTCCCGGGTCCAATTGGGACATGAACCCAGGCAATGTCCGAATTCACGGGACGAAGGGCGCTCTTAGGGTCTTTCACTACGCGAACAAGCTTTTCTTCTTCGAAGGGGGACGATACCAGCAAGTTCACGTTCTAGACAAACCTTGTCCAGCCAATTTTGGCCTTCAGATGAAGGCGTTCGCGAAGCGCTTGCTAATTGACGATGAGCCCGAGGTGACCGGAACAGATGGGGTCAAAGCGCTTCAAATCATACTTGCCGCATATGAGAGTTTCGAAACGGGAAGAATCTTGAAAATAGAATCGATAACCTGACCCGTTCTCCCTCCGAATCGAGCTTCTAAAACATTAACGCAGTCAATGCGGAATTCATGTTCAATGTCCACTGAAGAGAGCAACGTCGCCGTCCTGTACTTTGCCGGCCTCAACTTGGGAAAGGGACTTCTCAAGAATTCGTATCCCTGTCTCCGCCTGATCAAGCGTCAAGATTAGTGGTGGTGTTATCTCAAGTACATTGGAGGCGAGACCGACACAAGCTGTCAGTAGGCCGTTCTTCCAGGACTGGTAGCAGAGCTTGGCTGTTTCCTTTGCTGCAGGTTTCCTAGTTTCCTTATCCTTCACAAGTTCGATTCCCAGAATGAGGCCAGTTCCCCTCACATCCCCTATGATCGGGTGATGCTCAGCGATTTCCAAGAGTCGCTCCTTCATGAAGTCACCGACTTTCGAAGCGTTCTCACAGAGCTTCTCGGTCTCAATGACCTCGATGGTGGCTAGTGCAGCGGCGCAACTGACCGGGTGACCCGCGACAGTCAGAAGATGTGCTCCCGGTACGTCGAGTATCTTGCCTCTGCATACACACGCACTCAGCGGCATGCCTGATCCTATTGGTTTTCCGAGGACTACCACATCAGGGCTCACTGCCGAATTCTCAACTGCAAACATTCTGCCCGTCCTGCCAAATCCAACTTTCACCTCGTCCACCGCGAACAGAATTCCATGTTCGTCAGCAACCTTCTTGAGTCGTTCCAAGTAACTGGGCGGCGGGACGATGTCTCCTCCAACGCTCTGAATGGGTTCGACTATCAGACCTGCCAGATCTTGCGGGTCAGCCATGGTACTGAAGACATAGTCTTCGATGAAATCGCCGGCACAGTAGATCCCACATCCGGGATACGTCAGCGTAAAGGGGCATCTATAGCAGTATGCATACGGGATTCTCACGACGTTCGAAAGACGCGGAAAACGCGTGTGAGCCTTATGGCCCGATAGCGACACTGCTCCCATCGTCTCGCCATAGTAGCCACCCAAGAAGGAGAGAATCTTCGGTCGGCCGTTAGCCTTTGGCAGGATCTTGAAGAGTAGATCGTTTGCATCCGAACCCGAAAGACCGAACCAGACTTTCTTCTCGAAATCCCCCGGCGTAATCGAGACAAGCTTCTCTCCCAGCTTCACGACTGTCTCATTCAGGAAGGTTGTGGTTGAAACGAAGCTTGTCTTCTCCAGCTGATCCTTGATCGCCTGTTGGATACGGGGGTGACCATAACCGGTGTTGGCCACCGCCCACCCTGCGTTGAAGTCCAGGTATTCGCGGCCATCAACATCTATGACATTGACACCGGCAGCGCGTTCAACAACAATGGGATAGAACCGTGTCTTGAATGCCGCCCCGATGACTCGCTCGTCGCGTTTGAGAATGGACGCAGAAATCAAATTCGAATCGGAAGCATCCTCGGCCCAGCAGACTCAATAAGCTTCCTGAACATCCGAAGACCACTGATTGCTTAGAAGACAGCACCGGTTACTAGGCAAAACTGAAATAGAGTGGCTATAGTTCTTCCGTGATCTGACAGAGGTATTCTGCATGGCTATTCAGACCGTGACGGGACCAATTGATGCTTCAGAACTTGGCGTGACTCTTCCTCATGAGCACCTCCTGTTGGAAGCACCTCCAACATACGCGGAGCGTCCGCCCGAGACAGACGCCGATCTATTTGATGCTCCGATAACGCTCGAGAACTACCGACGCATTCTGAGAGGTGTGTTTTGGCCAAAAGACGCACTGAATCTGAACGATGAACCGCTAGCTATCGATGAACTCAAGACGTTCAAGCGTGCAGGAGGATCCACTCTCGTGGACCTCACTCTCAGCGGGATCGGCCGCGATCCCGTTGCCTTGAAGCGTATTTCGGTGAGCACTGGAGTAAGGGTGATCATGGGAACAGGATTCTTCATCGAGGCTTCTCACCCTGCATACGTCAAATCAGCGACCGTGGAAGATCTGGCCGACGAGATGATTCGAGACCTTCAGGTTGGAGTACGTGACACAGGCATTAGAGCAGGGATAATAGGCGAGATGGGCGTGAGCCCCGGCAAGATGCTCCCTCAGGAAGAGAAGGCTCTGAGGGCGGCCGCGATCGCGTATGCGAAGACCAAGAGACCGATAAACGTTCACACGTGGGGGGACCCACCCGAGAATCGAACACAGATGCGTGTTCTCGACATCCTTGCAGAAGAGGGAGTCCCGCCCGAAAAGGTGGGTCTGAGTCATATGGAGCAAGTGAAAATCCCTGGCGCCGTACCTTTGACTGATTGGGACTATGTTGCTTCGCTCGCCGAACGAGGGGCATACGTTCTGCTTGACGCCTTTGGTCAGGAATGGCCGTGGGGCGCTAGTTGGTCTCTTGAGACGAAGAATGTCGTTTACATGCCATCTCCTACAGACTTCGAAAGAGCGATAGGGGTCCTCAAGTTGCTGGAAAAAGGACACGGTAGCAAGATACTGGTATCCCAGGACATCTGGCATAAGCTCAGGCTAAAACGCTACGGTGGAGATGGTTATGACCATCTGCTCGTGAACGTCACACCGGTATTCAAGTTTCTCGGCATGAAAGATGAGACAATCCGCCAGCTCATGGTCGATAATCCCAGGAAGTTTCTGCAGTAAGAGTTTGAACCTACGCACAGCAAGCACAGGAATTCGAAAGGTACCTGTGTAGCAGTGGGGGGGAAGTGTCCCAATTCGAGTTCGATGCTCTGGCGAGATTCCTGCCAATTCGTTCCATGTCTGGAGAAACGAATCAATCCGGAATAGCTTAAATGCGATTATCCAGAGCCAATGCCATGCTACATACGATCGGCCGAAGGATCGTCGATGGCGATGTCGAGAAGATCGCTGCTGATGTTTCGGAAGCCCTGCATGAGGGAACCTCCACTCACGATATTCTGAAGGCAATACGCGAAGGCGCGGAGTCAGTTGGCAAGAGATACGAAATAGGAGAGATCTTTCTCACGGACCTAATGTTGGCAGGAGCTGCGATGCAAGAGGCCCTCAGGGTTCTTGAACCTGCGATGCAGAATGCGGACCATGCGAAACTAGGGACCATAGCAGTAGGCAGTGTAGAGGGTGACCTACATGACATCGGAAAGAACATTTTCAAATCCCTTGCGCTGGGAGCTGGCTTCGATGTCGTCGATCTGGGCGTCGATACGAGCGCTGATAGATTTGTTGCGACCGTAGCGAAATCAAGACCGCAAATCGTCGGCATCTCAGCCCTGCTTAGCACCACAATGTCGAATATGAGAAAGGTCATCCAAGGTCTGGACGGAGCGAACCTTAGAGGGAAAGTCAAGGTGATTCTCGGCGGGCCCGGGGTGTCAGAGGAATACGCGAAAGGTATCCACGCCGACGGCGGAGTAGATGATGCTGTTGAAGGAGTTGAAATGTGCAAGCGATGGATCCAGGGGTGAGATGGGATTGCTGACTCACAGAGACAGAGTCTTGAGGGCTATCCAGCGGAAGCAGCTCGACAGGGTCCCCATGGACATGGGCGGACAGCTCACGGGGCCCGCCGAAGTTCCAGCAATAGAGAATTCCCGCGGAGGCTACTCCTGTCTGGCAAGGAGTCTCAACATAGAGGTTGGAAAGCCCGAGATTTCATCGTTTTATTTCGTGCTGAATTTTGACGAACGAATACTCCAAAGATTCGACATAGATATTCGCCACATCATGTGGGGATTCGAGGCCGTGCCTCAAGGACAACGTAGCGAACTGATATTCGATGAGTTTGGAGTGGGATACCGTTCTATGGGTTATTTCAATCAACCCGTATCGCATCCACTTCTGAATGCGAAGAGCATCAAGGAGGTGGAGGAGTATTCTTGGCCTGATCCCCACAAACTGGAATATCTTAACGCACCGCACCTGAGGGAATTGGAGAAACGGGCCAAGTACCTGCATGAAGAAACAGACTATGCTGTGCTAGTTGAACCTGGATTTCTGGGTTACATTCTGGGCATGTATTCGTACCTCGTTGGGTGGAACCGAGCTCTCACGGACATGAGACTCAACCCGGCATTCATGAAAGCCATCTGCAATCGGGTAACGGAGATACAGCTCGAAATGATAGATTCTCTGTACGGAGCGATAGGTGACTATGCGGACATAGCATGCGTCGCCGATGACTTGGGCACGCAACGGGGGCCTATGATGTCTCTTCAGCAGTGGACTGAGTTCTTCAGACCTGACTTTGCAAGAGTGATCAACCGAATACGAAAGCACACCAAGGCTACGATCTTCATGCATAATGATGGTTCAATAGTCCAGTATCTCGACGACCTCGCCGGAGTAGGAGTTGGAATCATCAATCCTATACAACCCTTGGCTTCGAAGATGAACCCTGAATATCTCAAAGAGAATTTCGGCAGCAAGCTATGTTTCCATGGAGGAATAGATGTGCAAAGGCTACTGCCTTCGGGGACTGTTCACGAAGTGAGACGAGAAGTGGAGAGGACGATATCGATCCTTGCCCCGGGGTACATTCTCGCCCCGTCTCATCTCATTGGCCCGGATGTTCCCCCGGAGAACATCGTGACTATGTACGATACAGCACGAGAATTCCACGTTGGCTGATTCGCTCTCTTCGATTGGCTCTCCCTAATTCTCCTTCTGATTGAAAGAGAAAACGGTGCCCTTTGACGCCAAGGCATAAATAATCAGCCCGGTGCACTAGGGGCCATGACCTCTAAGAATTCTGTTAAAAAAGCAATCAGCAGACGCGACGCATTGAGTACTATGGGTAAGTCAGCTCTCGTAGCAGCCGGCGTGGTTGTGGTCGGCGGAGTAGCGTACTACCTTGGTAGCTCAACACCAACCCCGCCTGGAACTACCGCAACGGCAACAGTAACATCCACAGTTGCCTCTCCGTCGGTCGAGGAAATACGAATCTTCACTCAAAAGAAACCCCTCACGAATGAGCTTCTAAAGATCGCCGCAGCGAAGGCCGAGAGCGAGATCGGCGTGAAGGTAAGTGCCGACCAATTGGATTTCACTCAGATGGCTCCTCAATTGACCGCCATGACTGCAGGAGGCAACATCCCTTACGATCTTGTTAGCATGGCGCACGATCAGCTAGGACCGTACGTCCCGTTCCTGCGTGGCTTGGACGACCTTGTGGAAACGCACAAAGCGGATCTGTCGGCGTACTTCCCCGTGCTAACACAACAGATGTACAAGCGAAACAAGGCCAATGGACGTTTCGGCGAAGGCAATCTGATCGGACTTGCCTACGAAACTGCTCCTTGGGGAATTTGCTACAACACAAAGACATTCATAGATGCGGGATTGGTCGATAGCAAGGGCAACGCGACGCCGCCACAGACTTGGGACAAGTTCGTCGAGTACTTGAAAGAGCTCACGAAACCACCTAATCAGTATGGTTTGGTTGCAAGCCTGCTTCCATGGTGGAACCCCGCGTGGATGCACGTCTCATACGTTGCCACTAGAGGCGGTGCTGTGCTAGACAAGGATTTCAGACCATTAGTCAACGACAGCAAGAACGTGGAATCCGTCGAGTTCTGGAGCGATGCCCTGAACGTGCACAAATACATGGAGCCAGCGGCTCTGTCAACGGACGATGCAGGGCTCATGGGAACCTACAGTTCGGGCAGAGCAGCATGTCTGTTCTACTGGCTCAGTGACTCTCTCGCCGCAGCCAACTCCCCTGAATCCTCAAATATCGTCGGTCTAAGCTCAGTCGCGCGGCAACCCGGCGACGGTGACCTTCTAGGAAAAGCGCCCGGCGGAGGGTGGGCATACGAAATGCCGACTCAAGTGAAGCATCCCGATGCCGCATTCAAGTACGCATACTGGATAACCACCCATGAGGTTGATGCTTGTCTCCAGAGCGGCGCAATCGGCCTAACACGGAAAGCCAGCTACGACGATCCAAGACTCGCAAGCCAGCACCCAGTCTTCTCGAAACATCCGGAGACTGTGGGAGAAATCGGGGCAATCTTGGCAAATAACTACGCGGAACCTTCATTCGAGATCCAGGAAGGTCCACAGATCTGGCAGATCTGGCTGAAGTACTTCCAGGATGCAGTCGCGGGCAAAAGGAAGCCTCAAGCCGCTATGGACGCGTGCTACAAAGACTGGGACGCAATCCTGAAGAAATACTATTCGTGATGCTGCCGTACTACGTAGCACAGCATCCCGAATAACCCCTTTTTCTTTGATTATTCTTCTCGGAGAGGTTGACGATGAGCCGAGAATCAAAACGACTTGGCCTCTTACTTCTGCTCCCAATGATCGTCTTCTCATTTATTTTCGGAATGTACCCGCTCATCTTTTCGATTTTTCTGTCGTTCACGCCACGTGTCTTCGGACCACCTGAATACTGGTTTGCCGGTCCTGCCAACTATTTCACGGCAGTGGCAGACGATTTTTTTAGGAATTCGCTTTCGGTCACCTTCATTATTGGTTTCGGAGCAGTTTGCCTAGAGTTGCTTCTTGGACTCGCGCTCGCACTTCTGCTCAATGAGAAACTACGCGGAGCTAGGTTTGCACGAATTGCGCTTCTTCTACCCATGATGACTCCCCCGATAGTTGTAGGAATCATATGGAAGACAATGCTGCTTCCAACAACCGGTCCCTTCGCATTCGTTTTCCGGTCGTTCGGAATGGACTGGCCCAACATCCTGGGCACGCCGATGTCAATACTCGCCGTGATCCTTACGGATGTCTGGCAGAATACTCCTTTTGTAATGCTGATACTGCTGGCTGGGCTGCAGAATATTCCGCCCCCAATCGTGGAAGCGGCCGACCTGGATGGCGCAAGGTCTTATGCACGGTTTCGCCACGTGACTCTACCCCTTCTCTTTCCCGTGATGCTTGTGGCGATCATATTCAGACTCGTCTCTGCGCTCAAGATATTTGACACTGTATATGTGCTGACTCAAGGAGGTCCATCCTTCGCTTCAGAAGTGATCAGCATCTTTGTCCAGAGGACATTTGTGTTCCAGTACGAGATTGCGTATGCAAGCGCGGCTTCGATCATCTTCATGATTATGACATTTGCTCTTGCGATCGCCATGATAAGAGTTATGCGGTGGTCGCAGCGTTGAGATCAGTACTTTTGACGTTCAAGAGCGTATTTCTCTACGGTGCGATGTGCATATCGCTCTTCCTCTTCCTGTTCCCCTTGTTCTGGCTCTTTAGGACCGGTGGTCTCAAGATGGGCGAGATCTTCAGCCTTACAACATACTGGTTTCCGCAGCGGCTGACGAACTATCTAA
>Ga0315281_10009567_pt1 | contig 13440 bp, 15 predicted proteins | sample YL17G07_0_MG_FD_204540 | JGI IMG/M metagenome (GOLD analysis project Ga0315281, IMG submission 204540) | Sediment microbial communities from Yellowstone Lake, YNP, Wyoming, USA - YL17G07_0 | ecosystem: Environmental > Aquatic > Freshwater > Lake > Sediment | place: USA: Wyoming | collected...
TGACTAGTATCAAATCTTTAAATATAATCCTGTAAATTCTCCAACCAGTCTTATGACAGTATATTAAATGTTGAGAACTTGCCCCTAAATACAATTTAGTTAATGATAGGAGGAAGTATCGTGCTTGACAGAAAAGTTGTAAGAGAATTTTTAGATGAAGAACTAAAGGAAATAGAAATACCTGATGATATCACTAACGAAGCAATCGTAGAGACTTTCTGTAACTATGTTGAAGATGACTATTATGAGTGGTTAAAGGATAACTTCAAATCATTTTTTAACTACGGAAAACCTGATTGGCAGTTGATAAGAGAAAGGATTGAAGAATGTAAAAGATGACAAGAAAAGGTCCATTGATATAATAATTAAGATTCATGTTATCGTTGATTCCATTTTCGCATTTTTGATTTTTTCCGAGACTTCGAAACTTTGTATTATGGGAACAACGGTTCCATTGACAATATAAGTTAAAACAAGGGAGGATAATTATGAATGCACGTGATTATATTCTAAACAAGCAAATACAATGGGCACATCGTAATAACATAACACTTATAGGGAGCAAAATTACAAGTGGTCGTAAAACCTATACTCAAAATTTAGATGATAATCTATTCGAGCCTTTGTTGTCGGAAGTTAAAGGTAATTTTGAAGAAGCTGACGGTGGAGAATTAACTGGAAGTCCCTGCAAAATGCAAGCAGTTCACTCTTCATCTGCATTGAGTGTGAATATTTTCCAATACTGGAAAAGAATAAACCAAGTTTCTGCTATAGCCGCTGCCTGTGGATTTTGTAGTACAGATAATACCTCCTCTCAGGGTATTAATTTCGAGGCTAAGTATCCGATAAGTGAAAAATTTTCACGTAGTCCGAATATTGATGTAGTGATTAATAATTCTTAGGAATCAAGATTTGAGATTTTTGCTATAGAATGTAAATTTTCAGAGGCGTATTCTTCACAAAAACATTCCGGAATTGACCCAAAATATATTGAGTTAGATACAATATGGGAAGATATACCAAATTTATACCAGTTTGCAAAAACAATAAGTCCTGATGATGTTCAATTTACCTATCTACATCCAGCTCAATTAATAAAGCATATTTTAGGATTAAAAGAAAAGTTTGGGAAGAATAAATTCCGGCTTCTTTATCTCTGGTATGATACGATAGGACCAGAGAGTGAGACTCATCATAGGGAAATAAATGAATTTATTAAAATAACCAAAGCAGATGGAGTATATTTTCATGCTATGAGTTATCAGGATTTGATAATTAAATTAGCAAAAAATTATCGGAAATTAAATAGAAGTTACATCGATTATATTACTGGACGATATCTGTAATAGGAAAGGTAAATTAATAATATGAGGAGGCATTATGCTTGACAGAGAAGTTGTGGGAGAATTCTTAGATGAAGAACTTAGGGAAATAGAAATTCCTAAAGATATTTTTAAAGAAGCAGTTGTAGAGACTTTCTGTAAGTATGTGGAAGATGATTATTATGATTGGTTGAAAGACAACTTCAAATCATTTTTTAATTATGGAAAACCTGATTGGAAATGGATAAGAGAAAGAATTAAAAAATAGATAGGAACACATGTACTAGCTCAATAATTCGGTAACTTTTAGCGGAGGAGCGCCAAGAAAGCTCTATATTTCTTGCAGGGTGAAAGTCCCTGCTGGGTAAGGTCTAGCCAACTACCCATACCAAGTGTTGCATCGAAATGGGTAACCATTAGATGACCTGTCTGCTGCAGGCAGGAGCGTACACAGGGAAACAGGTAGGCCATAGGGAAGGCCGTATTTCCTAAAAGTGAACTATACAGCCTCGTAAATAAAGATTAATGCAGATGGCAACGTCGTTTTCGGTAACGGAAGCCTATACAAAAGAATCGCATATGGCGAGATTCTAAAGAGGGTCTGTCGGGGTCTTGGCACATGGCATGTTTGTAGAGAAATATAAAGAACTTGGGAGACCCTATAAGCTCCTTACTATAAGGTAAGTCTACCCGATGAAAAGAGAGGATGACTGATGGCTTACAGGGATTCGGATCAGCTCATAGTACTCTATGAAATAGAGGAAGGGGCTGACAGAATACGTAGCCTGCAAAGGATAACATTTGCCGGGCAAGTAGGACTGGAGTAACAAATGCAAACCTCGCTGCAGGGAATAACAAAGAAGATAAAATAAAACTTTTGTCTTTTACGGAAGCGAGTATCTCTGAAGAGCCCAGTGCGGTAGTTCCGCACGCTGGGATCTGTGCGGGGGCAGTCAGGTAACTGGCTATCCTACCGTGACAACCTATAGGACCTGAGGAGTTTTTTAATGAGCAAGGAATACCTGAAAATGGAATTTACATTCTTTTTGAAAAAGGGGAATTGGCTCACTCTACTGATAGGATTGTCAGAATTGGAACGCATACCGGGAATAATAAACTTTGGTTTCGCTTGAAAGAACATTTGATTGAAAACAAAGATAGAAGTATTTTCAGAAAGAATATTGGAAGAGCTTTATTAAATAAAGATAACGATTGTTTTATCGAACACTGGAATAAAAAGAATCTAACCAAAAAAATAAAAAAGCATTGAATCCCAATTCCGTTGAGTTCGTCAAGCAGGAAGAAATTGAAAAAAGAGTGACAAAATATATAATAGATAATATTTCGTTTGTAGTATTTCGGGTTGATGACCAAAAAAAGCGGCTTGAACTTGAATCAAAGATTATTTCTACTATTTCTCTTTGTGACGAATGCAATTCCTCTCCAAATTGGTTAGGATCATTTTCTCCAAAAGAAAAAATAAGAAAAAATGGGCTTTGGTTAGTTAATAAACTTTGTAAAACTCCTCTATCAGAAAAGGATTTAAAAGAATTAAAGAATATATTGGAAAATAAAAATACATAGGATGGTTCTTTTGTAATATAAAGAAGTAAATAAATATAAATTTAAATTTTTAAGATAAAAGTTTTCTTGAAAGTTCTGCCTATTAACTTACTCGGGGAGGCGAAAAATATGTATGTTGTCTGTGTAACTGTGTTTGTTAAACCAGAAAAAATTAAAGACTTTAAAGAAGCGACCTTGGAAAATGCTTGGAACACTCGCCAAGAACCAGGCAATGTCCACTTCAATATCTTGCAGGCGGAAAATGATCCTTCGCGATTCTTCTTGTACGAGGTCTATAAGTCTCCAGAAGGATTTCAGAGCCACCAAAAAACTGAACACTATCTGAAATGGAAAGAGACGGTAGCAGATTGGATGGCTCAACCCCGTCAGGGCGTAAAGCATTACAGTCTTTTTCCAGCCGACTCAGATTGGTAGTAAAAATAAGAAGAGGAGGAAACGCTGATGAACTTTGAGTTCGCTATTGCTAACCTGATCATTTTTGGTCCTGGTCGATTTAGAGAGATAGGTGATATTGCCCAATCTTTCGGTAAGCGAGCCTTGGTGGTAACCGGTAAAAGAGCTTTGAGCGAGGCAGGGATCGTCGATAAGCTCAAACAAAATTTAGAAGCAAAGAGGGTGGAATTTCTTCAGTTCATGGTTCCTGGCGAACCTGACTTAAATCTCATTGAACAAAAGATGGTCGAAGCAGCTAATGCTGATTGCGATTTAGTAATTGGTCTTGGCGGCGGAAGTGTAATCGACACCGCCAAAGCCATCGGAGTGCTCCTCACTAATGGTGGAAATTTATTAGATTATATGGAAGTGATAGGAAAGGGGAAGCCCCTGATTAAACCAGCACTTCCGCTGATTGCTATTCCTACCACTGCTGGCACCGGCTCCGAAACCACTCGTAACGCAGTGATAAAAGATCCTCATACTGGAGTAAAGGCAAGCCTCCGCAGCCCATACCTTTTGCCCCGAGTGGCTTTAGTCGATCCCGAATTAACCTACTCTCTTCCACCGGAGATCACGGCAAGCACTGGCTTGGATGCCCTTACTCAACTCATTGAGCCCTATACCTCTAAGCGAGCTCAGCCCTTCACCGCTGCCTTGATTCAAGATGGGATTAAGCGAGTGGCCAGATCTTTGCTTAAGGCCTATGAGCAGGGAGATGCAATCTCCCGGGAAGATATGGCTTTGGCCAGTCTGGAGAGTGGGATGGCCTTGGCTAATTCCGGTCTGGGAGCAGTTCATGGATTTTCCGGCTCATTGGGTGGAAAATATTCTATTCCCCATGGCATGGCCTGTGCCTGTCTCTTGCCTCACGTGATGGAAGCAAATATTCGCTCTCTTCAGACTAAAGAGCCAAGCAGCCCAATTTTGGACCGCTATGCCAAAATAGGAGAATGGCTTATCGGAAAACGACTGGAGACTGAACAGGAGACGAGAGATGCCGGTATTAAATTCGTTCGTGAACTATGCCTCCGGTTAAAGGTACCATCTCTTAGAGACTTCGGTCTAAAATTAGAAGACCTTCCTGAGATCGCCAATCAATCAGCAAAATCTAGCAGCATGCGTGCCAATCCCGTATCCTTCAGCCAGGATGAACTTGTAGGGATCCTTACCTCGGCATTGGAAGAAAATAGATAAAATAGGGACAGACACCTATTTATTTGAATATATGGGACAAACAAAACCTGATTTAAAAAAATACCCCATAAAGAAGTATCCAACCATAGGCGTATGCGGTCTTGATTGTGGTTTATGCCCAAATCAAACCGGATGATATTAAAACCAAAGCTAAAATTCTTAAGAGTATCCTCGTCGAACGTCGTATATGCGCGGAAGGTTAGACGCTATTCTGCAATTGGAGATTTAATGAAAAATATTGAGTACCTAGTTTATGACTATGGTGGAGTAATAAGTAAAAAGCAAAATAAGGAACTTGTCCATAAAATGTGTAAAATATTAAATATTCCAGCACAACAATTTTTTTCATTTTATACCAAAGAAAGAAATGATTATGATTCAGCTCTAATTGATGCAAAAACATATTGGACCAAAACTATTAAATTAATGGATGGACAAATTGAATTAAAGGATATGGATAAATTAATTGAATTTGATACAAAGAGCTGGTTAGATATTAATAAAAAAACGATAGAATATATTAAATCTATTAAAGACAAAATAAAATTGGCTTTATTATCAAATATAACATTTGACACTCTTGAAGAAATAAAGAACTTATATTGGATTCACTACTTTGACACAAAAATATTTTCTTGTGAAGAAAAAGTCTGCAAGCCAGATTATAAAATATATAATATTTGCATAAAAAAAGTGAAGGTAGAACCTCAACACATTTTATTCATTGATGACTCTAAAGTAAATCTTAATGCTGCTCAAAAAATGGGAATAAATATTTTAAAATTCACAGATTGTGAGAACATGAAGAACATAATAGAGAATGAATACGTTTTTAAATAAATGATTGCAGAACGGCGTCTAACAAGTTGTTTAAGCTGCGGGCTTCGCCCTTGGCCTGCGGAAAACCTAAAGAAGCAGAGGAGTTTTTTAATAGGATGTGCCCCTATTTTTTCTTCAACCTGGAAAAGTGGGGGAAGCAATTCGAAAATTTGACAATTATAATCGTGCATGATAAAATTTTTTCAAAATTAAACGTATTATAATGGGAGTATACATAGGGCTTCGTTCTTCTTAAAAAAGCCTGGGCCGAGCGGTATAAAGCATTTTTATAAATAAATTAAAAAGGTAAATGTATCCTATAATTTCAACCTTGTATCTAAATCTATTTATTAAAAAAAGAGGGAGGTGAATAAAAATTAAATATAGCTTCGGAGATTTTACTTAAATTAATTAAAAAATCAAATTATTAAAGAGAGGTTAAAAAAATGAATAAGAAATTATTGGTGTTATTAATTTTGGTAATCTTTATATTTTCTTTTTCAGTTGTTTCAGCAGAAATGATTAAAATTGGAATGATTTACAATTTTACGGGAGCACAAGCTTCTCTTGATGTCCCCTCTGCTAATGGTGCTAAGCTGGCAGCCAAGGAAATCAATGCCGCTGGTGGAGTATTAGGGGAGCAAATAGAGCTAGTGACTTTTGATGGAAAGACTGATGCAGAAACTATCGGCAAAGCAGCTACCCAATTGGTAGAAACGGATAAGGTAGTTGCTATGTTCGGTTTCAGTGACACGGATATGGTCATGGCAGCAGCGCCAATTGCAGCAAAAGCCGGGATAGTATTTGTTACCTCTGGTGCTACTTCACCGAAGTTACCATCTCAGGTGCCTGATTATCTGTATTTAGCCTGTTTTGGTGATAATGTACAGGCAGCAGCTGCAGCGGAATGTGCGGTTAATAAAATGGATGCCAAATCCGCCTACTTGCTCATCGATAAAGGCATGGAATACACCTTATTATTAGGAAAATATTTCAAAGAGCGTTTCACTGAACTAGGTGGTTCGATTGCCTTGGAAGATAATTATCAGACCGGCGATAAAGATTTCTCTGCTCAGATTGCCAAATTGAAAAAGATGACAACTATGCCGGATATTCTGTTTATTTCCTCTGGACCGGATGATGTGGGGACCATTGTTAAGCAATTCCGTGATGTAGGCATCGATAAACCAATCTTTGGTGGTGATGGATATGATACACCATTGTTAATTCAGATTGCTGGCTCTGGGGCAGAAAATGTCTATTTTACTACACACTCCTTGATGGAACTGGAAGGTGGCACCGATGCGGTCAAGAAATTTATCTCTGCTTATCAAGCTGAGTATAAAACACCTCCTGAGAATGCTTTTGCCGGGCTCGGGTATGATACTCTAAAATTAATTGTAGATGCTATAAAGCGTGCTGGTTCAACAGACTCAACAGCGATTCGTGAAGCACTGCAAACAACCAAGGATTTACCAGGTGTAACCGGCTCAATTACCTTCCAACCAGGTAGCCGCATTCCCCAAAAAGGTGTTTCTATTATTCAAGTCAAGGGCGGTAAATTTACACTTATGTCGGAATGGGTTCCAGAAAAAGTACCAGCTCCCTAAAGATTGATTATATAAGGAGGTTAACTCATGAAGAAAAATCCGCTTGAGATTCAGCATCTTACATCGTCTGATTTCCAGGATTCGCCTTTTGAAAAAGTGATTCTACCCTTGGGGTCCTTGGAAGGTCATGGAGGTCATTTACCTTTTGGAACAGATGCTTTAACTGCACACTTACTAGCATTGGATATTGCAGCCCGCGTTCCGAAAGCAGCGGTTCTACCAACTGTAAACTATGGAGTCAGCGAACATTACAAAGAATTTTCGTTTTGTGTTTCGTTACAATTTGATACCGAGATTGCTCTACTAAGAGATATCTTAGAGTCTGTATACAGTAAAGGTATCCGTAAAGTTTTTATTATGAATGGTCACGACGGTAATATTGCTCCAATCGAGGTAGCAGCACGCTCGGTCAAAGTTGCTCATTCCGATTTTAAGATTGTGTCGCTCAACGCCTGGTGGGCAATAATTGGTGATTTATTGCCTTCAAACTTCTTCGAAGTCTGGAATGGCCTGGGGCATGGAGGGGAAGGAGAGACTTCGATCTGTCTTGCACTTTTCCCGGAGCTTTGCGATAGGTCTAAGGCCAAAGGAGTTGTACCAAATCTGCCACCATTTGTGGATATTAAATGGCTGTTTAGTGAGCTGACTAACACTGGTACCTCAGGTGACCCAACTAAAGGAACACCTGAAAAAGGTCTTAAGATGAGGAAAGCGTTAGTGGATATGGTAGTACGAACCATAATGGAATTGGATAAGACAGATTGGGATTACCGGTCGCCAGAAATTAAATAATTATTGTTACAATACTTATATTGAAATATTTACATGAACGTTATCTTTAATTTGATAAGGGGAATGAAGTATTCATTGTAAGTATTGTAACAATTTTTTATTATATATTTTTGCTGAATCAATTTAGGCGCTTTATAGATAAAAGGAGGCATTGTGAAGGCAATTATTGTTCATGGTGGTGCCGGGAAAATCCGCAGAAAAGACGAAATTCTAGAACGTATAGAAGTCTGTAAAAGAGCAGCAGAAAAAGGATTCTATATACTTAGTAATAAAGGTTCTTCAATTGACGCTACTGTAGAGGCAGTGAAGATTCTCGAAAATCACCCTTTATTTGATGCAGGGATAGGCGCTTATCTTACCGAAAAAGGTGAAGTTGAGCTTGATGCAGGCATTATGAATGGTGCTTTATTAAAAGTTGGAGCAGTTGCAGGCATAAAACATGTAAAAAATCCAATAATACTTGCAAAAACAATAATGGAAACCTCTAAACACAATTTTCTAATTGGCGAAGGAGCAGAAGAATTTGCAAAAGATCATGGGATGGAAATGGTGCCAAATGAGTATTTCATTACTGAGCGCACCAAAGAAATCTTTCAAGAAAAATTTGGAGATACAGTCGGATCCGTTGCAATTGATGAAATGGGAAGGATTACCGCTGCTGTATCTACAGGTGGTACTGCATTAAAAAGCAGTGGAAGAGTAGGAGACTCACCAATTGTTGGATCAGGATTCTATGCCAATAAACTTTATGGGGCAGTTGCCACGGGGATTGGAGAAGATATTATGAAAGTTGTTCTTTCTTTTAAAATTATGCTGTACATAAAAGATGGAATTAAAATTGCAGTTAAAAGGGTAATTAAAGATCTTGATGAAATAAACGGATATGCAGGACTTATTGCCATTGATAAAGAAGGGAATATTGAATTTTCATATAATACAGAAGCGATGTTTTATGCATTTAAAAAAGAGGGAATGATGGAAGCAGAAGGTGGCATATAATTTTGGGTATAAACAAAGAAACCTACCTGCTCGAGGTTAATGATCTCTTAAAAGTTTTTAAAGGGTTGCGAGCGGTAGATGCTTATAGTTTAAAATTGCGTTCCGGAGAAATTTTAGGAATTATTGGACCGAATGGTGCCGGAAAGTCTACTGTTCTCAACCTTCTTACCGGGTATATTAGTCCTACGCATGGCGTAATTAACTTTCTAGGTAAAGATATCACCCATCTCCTCCCCGATAAAATTGCAAAATTAGGAATAGGACGTACTTTTCAGAATGTCCGTTTGTTTGCCAGCATGACGGTCTGTGATAATGTGAAAACAGCACAGCAATTGCGACATCCTAAAAATTTTTTAGCTACTTTATTGAGCTGGCCAAGTTTTATAAGACATGAACAACAGTTAACCCAAGAGGTCCTTAAAGAATTAGCACTTTTTAGATTGGATGACCGCGCAGACTTTACCGCGATTGCGTTACCTTATGGTGACCAGCGCCGATTGGAAATTGTGCGTGCTCTAGCCTTGAGACCAAAACTGCTTCTCTTAGACGAGCCAACTGCAGGAATGAACCCGCATGAAAGTGCCGAGGTTTTAAAACTTATCCGTAATATTCGTGATCGATATCAATTGACCATTATTATTATTGAGCACAATATGCCAGTGGTAATGCAACTATGCGAGCGTATTCAAGTATTAAATTATGGCCGGGTCATTGCTGAGGGGACTCCTGAAGAAGTGCGTAATAATGCACAGGTAATTGAATCTTATTTGGGGAAGTTAGATGCAAATGCTTAAACTGGAACAAGTAAAGGTCTATTATGGGCACGTACAGGTCCTAAAAGGGCTTAGTCTAGAGGTAGAGAAAGGCGAGTTGGTATCATTATTAGGTGCCAATGGCGCAGGGAAATCTACTACCCTGATGACCATCTCCGGTATTCTGCACCCAACTTCAGGTCATATTTATTACGAAGGTCAGGACATATCCCAATTAGATGCTAAAGATATTGTACGTTTAGGAATCATTCATTGCCCTGAAGGTAGGCGCATCTTTGGCGGGTTGACCGTGCTGGAAAATTTAAGGATGGGTGCGGTGTGTCGCAAGGATAAAAGCCGATTTCAAATAGATCTAGATGAAATTTATTCCCTTTTTCCTATTTTAAGAGAAAGACGAAAACAAATGAGTTCCACTTTAAGTGGGGGAGAACAGCAAATGTTAGCTATTGGTCGTGCGTTAATAGCACAACCCCATCTTCTAATGCTGGACGAGCCATCACTAGGATTGGCTCCCATCATTGTCCAGGGAATTTTCAAGGTCATTCGTCAACTTCATGAAAAAGGTATAACTATTTTGTTGGTAGAGCAAAATGCCCGCCAGGCATTGACAGTAGCGGACCGATGTTATGTTATGGAAACTGGTAATATTGTTCTTAATGGTAGCTCTACGGAGTTAGGTGCGAACCCTGAAATTGAAAAGATTTATCTAGGTCAAGCTCCAGAGGCAGGTAAATTATGACCTCATTTGAATTTTTATTACAACAAGGGATAAATGCAATCAGCATAGGTAGTTTGTACGCCTTGATGGCCATTGGGTTGGCCATGGTTTTTGGCATTCTACGCCTGATCAATTTTGCCCATGGTGATTTGATTATGGTTGGTAGCTATACCACTGTATTATTAATGGGAGCAGGTGTTTCATTTGAGTGGGCTGCTATTGCAGGAATAGCCGCCAGTACTATTACGGGCTTGGTTATGGAACGAGTTACTTATCGACCACTCCGTGGCGCGCCTGAAGTAGCTATGTTACTGACCTCATTTGCGGTCACCATCTTTTTGGAGAATCTAGCAATCATCCTCTTTCGCCCAACTTCACGACCATTTTTCTTGCCAGGATTATTGAATCCGGTATTAGAATTTGGTCACCTTTACATTTCCGGTTTGAATATCATTGCCATTATTATTTCGGTTATCTTATTAGTGTTTTTAACGCTCTTTGTCACCCGCACAGAGGCTGGTATTTCAATGCGTGCTGCTTCCCAGGATCTAGTAGCTGCCAGGTTAATGGGAATCAATGTTAATTATGTCATTGCTACTGCTTTTGCCATTGGTTCTTTTCTAGCTGGTGTGGTTGGAATTTTATGGAGTGCTCGGGTTGGCAAGATAGACCCTTTGATGGGCTTTTACCCTGTGCTGAAAGCATTTGTAGCTTCGGTGATTGGTGGATTAGGAAGTATACCCGGAGCGGTACTAGGAGGGTATACGTTGGGTATTTTGGAAATTCTTCTGCAAGGATTTCTACCTCCAGCACTCACTTCCTTTCGAGATGCCTTTGTTTTTATCATCTTAATTATCCTGTTGATATTTCGTCCTAATGGGATTCTTGGAAGCTCTGAAAGAGATAAAATTTAATGAAGCTGGGTGGCGAAACGAATATGGAACGACTACAATTTAAAAAAGTGTTACTAATTCTTCTAATGTTGGTGATATTATTCGTTCTATTAACCATCACAAATTTATTTGCCAGTGGTTATATTAAAAGGATTGTCATTGGTCTAGGTATTAACATTATTTTAGTGGTCAGCCTGAACCTTTCCAATGGTTTCACTGGAGTTTTTTCACTTGGGCATATTGGCTTTATGGCTATTGGAGCTTATACTTCCGCAGTTTTGACACTGCCTATTTTGCTTAAGACAGTTAATTTACCTAACTTATTCCCCTGGCTTGGAAATTTGGAAATGTCCTTTTTACCAGCGGCACTCATCGGTGGATTTGTATCCATGATCATTGCTTTATTGGTGGGTCTTCCTTTACTACGTTTAAATGGATCCTACATTTCTGTAGCTACTATGGGATTTTTGGTGATAGTACGGGTTATATTAATTAACTGGGATACGGTGACCCGGGGTGCAAGAACATTTTCAGGAGTCCCTTCTTATACTACTATTTGGAATGTATGGATATGGGTTGTTTTAACCACCTATGTGGTCTGGCAATTAAAAAATTCATCTTTTGGCCGCCAGACAATGGCCATGCGTGATAACGAGATTGCTGCACAATCTCTGGGAATCAATAAGTTAAGAGTGCGTCTTTTGGCATTTTGCTTAAGTGCTTTTTTCACCGGAATTGCCGGGGCCTTGTGGGCGCACTTTATCATGTCATTTTCTCCAAATTCTTTCTATTTTACCAAAGCTTTCAGCGTGATTACCATGCTAATCGTAGGAGGACTAGGTTCTATAAGTGGATCGGTGGTTGGAAGCGTTGCCATCACTATTCTTTCAGAGGTTCTGCGTAATCTTGAACGTAGTTTCAACTTAGGATTTATTCATATTCCGCCGCTGTATGGAGCAAGTCAAGTCATTATGGCAGTCATTTTTATATTGATACTGGTGTTTAAACCAAATGGTATTTCTAATGGCAAAGAAATTAATTTCCTTAAAATAACCAAAGGTCCCTTCTTGTCCAGAAAACAGAAAGAGGTATTTTGAGATTAAATTATTATTACTTTAAAAAAATAGTAAATGAAATGAATAAGTCCTATAAATTGAGTGATAAAAAATCGCTCAATTTTAGGTGATGAGGTATTCGGGGACCTATCCGGGTGTGGTAGTGGCGGTTTTGCCGAGTATGTATCTGTTCCTGAAAATGCATTAGCGCTGAAACCAGCCAGTCTGACCTTCGAGGAAACAGCAGCCGTACCGATGGCGGCAGTCACCGCCCTGCAGGGTCTTCGCGATAAAGGAAAGATACAGCCAGGGCAAAAGGTTTTGATTAATGGTGCGTCTGGTGGTGTAGGTATTGTGGAGCATACTAGCGCAAATGATCACCCGTAAAGAATTGTTTTATTCTATTTTTCTATATTCGAAGACCAATCCAATAGGAAGGAGAATATAATGCGCATTGTTATGGTTACCTTAGGATCCAGGGGAGATGTTCAACCTTTTTTGAACCTGGGAATAGGTTTGAGGGAAGCAGGGCATGAGGTGCAGGTAGCTACAGCGGAAAACTTTAAGGATTTGGTAAAAGAACAAGGCATGGATTTTATCCCCTTGAGAGGCGATATTAAGAAAATGCTCTCCAGTTCGGAGGGCCGCAAGTTTTTTAAAAGTAAGAATCCCATAACCTTGGTGCACCGGATGAAAAGGGCAGCTACAGAATTGCTTCAAACTATGCAGGACGATATCCTTAAAGCTCTGGAGGGAGCAGAGGCAAGCGTTTTTTCTTATCTTTGTGGACCGGTATTAGATGTAGCGGAGAAGACTGGCCTTCCGTGTTTTCTTGGTCTGCTAAATCCTGTATTGCCGACCAGTGAGTACCCCAACTTCGCGGTAACCCTGAAAAACCTGGGACCCCATCTTAATCTACTGACCTATGATCTGTTACAATTTATCATGTGGATGGCCTTTGGATCGATAAGAGACCGCTGGCGAAAAGAAAGATTGGGATTACCTAGGGGTCCTATCTTTCGAAGAATAGAGAAACAACAAATTCCGATACTTGCTGCTTATAGTTCATATGTAGTGCCAAAACCAGCAGATTGGCCTGAACAGGCTTGGGTTACAGGATACTGGTACCAGAAGGTTGGGGATGATTGGCAGCCTCCGAGGGAGTTGGAAAATTTTCTGGCCTCCGGGTCACCTCCAGTAGGTGTCACCTTCGGCAGTATGATAGATAAGGAGAAGGATAGAATAA